>JAEIGA010000809.1_pt1 | contig 46422 bp, 75 predicted proteins | sample 9270691 | NCBI WGS metagenome assembly JAEIGA01 (sample SAMN17057246, study PRJNA624740) | gut metagenome | biome: biome; isolation source: fecal sample | host: Bos grunniens | place: China: Xizang | collected 2019
AACAACTATATGTGGGATGAGGACAAGTTTGGAAACAAGGTGAACAAGCCTGTTGATGAGTTTAACCACTTGATGGATGCTATGCGATATGCCGTTGAAGATTTTAATAAGGGTTCCGTGTTTAGTTTTGATTAAAAAAGTTTTTGACATTTAAAAAAAAGAGGTTTAAAAACAATTAGAAGGGGTTTCAAATGTTCGGCAAATTTAAACTTTTTATAAACAGATTGGGGAAGAAAATGATACGCACAACAAGTTCCGTGATTGATGTGTCCGAAAAACGCTATATTGAATTTAAGTTGGCCTCTTGGAAAGTGTCAAAAGAGCGTATGGACCAAATAACTGGTGAAAAATATTATAAAGGTTTGCATGACATTATCAAACGTAAGCGTCAAGTAATCGGTGAAGATGGTGGTTTGGTAAACGTTGATAATTTGCCTAACAACCGAATCGTTGATAATCAGTTTGGTAAAATGGTGGATCAAAAGAAAAACTATTTATTAGGTCAACCCCTTGTGTTCAATTCTGAAAATGACCAATACAATGAAGCCTTGAAAACTGTTTTTGATAAAACATTCTCACGAACAATTAAAAACGTTGGTCTTGACAGTTTGACTGGTGGTATCGCATGGGTGCATCCGTATTATGATGAACAAGGTGTTTTTAAATTAAAAAGGTTCCCTGCTTATGAAATCCTACCGTTTTGGGGCGACAAAGCACACACTAAATTAAAATTTGCCGTTCGTTATTATGTTGAAGAAAAACCTTCTAGTTTAAATAATGACATTATTGAAAGGTCGAAATTTATACCCCTATGGGTATTTTCTATTATGAGTTAATAAACAATTCATTATTCCCAGATCCCAAAACACCACACCGTGATTATTTGACGATTGAATCAGAGGAAGGAGAACAAGGTTATAACTGGACACGCGTACCACTTGTTCCGTTTAAATTCAATTCGTTTGAAATGCCTTTAATTAACCGTTGTAAGAGTATTCAAGACGCAATCAACTTAATTATGAGTGATTTTGTCAACGGTATGCAAGAAAACGCTGGTGGAAACTCAATCATTGTTTTGAATAACTATGACGGGGAAAATCTAGGGGAATTCAGACAAAAGTTATCACAATACAGAGCTGTTAAAGTTCGTACAACCGATTCGGCCAAGGGTGGCGTTGAAACATTAACCGTTGAAGTTAACGCAACAAACTATGAGGTTATTTTAAAAGCCTTGAAACGTCAACTTATTGAAAATTGTCGTGGGTTTGATGCAAAAGATGAGCGTATGGGTGGTAATCCAAACCAAATGAACATCAAGAGTATGTATACCGATATTGACCTTGACGCTCATGATATGGAAGCGGAATATCAAGCTTCATTTGAAGATTTGCTATGGTTTGTGGATCAACATTTTACAAATACAGGCGTTGGTAGTTTTGAGAATGAAGAAGTTGAGGTTATCTTTAACCGTGATACGATTGTCAATGAAACCGAAGTAATGACAATGCTCACGAGTGCGGGGGTTCGTATTCCAAATGAAATATTATTACAACAGGTTCCATTTGTGGATGATGTTGAACGTGCAAAAGAGCTTTTAAAAGAAGAACAAGAGGAATCTTTAGATATTTATGGTGGTGCTTTACCTACAAACGGTAATAAAACTGGTGGTGAAGTAGATGAAGAAGAATGATTACTGGCTGAAGCGTTTTGAATTGTTGCAAGAAAAACAACTTGATAAAGGGGAAAAAGCTTATCACGAAATTGCACGCCAGTATGATTTAGCCGCTAGAGAGACAGAAAAGCAAATATCGGCTTGGTATAACAGATATGCGACTGAAAACGGTATAACACTATCAGAAGCAAAAAAACAACTCGCTGGGCGTGATTTAGAGGCGTTCCGTATGGACGTGAAAGAATATATTAAAAAAGGCCAGTCGCTTGATCCTAAATGGGCTAAACAGCTTGAACAAGCAAGTGTGAGGGTGCATGTGAGCCGATTAGAAGCGTTAAAGCTTCAAATGCAACAGCAAGTTGAAAACCTACACGGCCATGAGTTAGATGCTTTGGACCAAGTAGCTCGTGACATTTACACTGACGGATATTACAGAACAGCTTTTGAAATTGCCAAAGGTTCAGGCGTAAGTGCAACATTCGCTGCTTTAGATACTGCAAAGATTGACAAGGTTATATCTAAGCCGTGGGCAAGTGATGGCATTAACTTTTCAGGGCGTATTTGGAAAAGTCGCTCAAAGCTCGTTGATGAATTACATACTTTACTCACTCAAAACATTATTAGAGGTGAAGCTCCTGACAAAGTGATTAAAGCGTTAAGCAAGCGATTTGATGTGAGTAAGTCGGCAGCTGGGCGTTTGGTCATGACTGAAAGTGCTTATTTCAGTTCTGTAGCTCAACACGATAGTTTCAAAGATGTGGGTGTTGAAGAATTTGAGTTTGTGGCAACGTTGGATCATCACACAAGTGATATTTGTCAAAGTATGGACGGTCAACACTTTAAAATGAGTGATTGGAGTGTGGGTGTAAATGTTCCACCGCTCCATTGTTTCTGTCGCTCAACAACAATTCCTTATTTTTCAGATAATTATAGCGAGCGTGCGAGTCGCGATGAAGAGGGTAAATATAAAACAGTTCCAGCTGATATGACTTATAAGGAATGGAAGAAAGAGTTTGTTAAAAATAAATAATTTTTTATCTTGACACAATACCCTATAGGGTATAAAACGAAATAAAGGGGTGATGAAATGAAAAATATTGCAATACTTGATGACTACAGATTGTTTCCATCTTCTTTTAATATCATTGAGGGAACAAATAAAATTGATAAAGCCGTTTATACAATGGAAAATTACATTGTCAACGAGCATGATTTAAGCACATACGACTGGTACGCGGTTCTTATTGGTGTAAATGGCCTTGATGAAGTTAAGCTCACAAGCAAGGTTGATGATGGTAAATTACTTATCACTTTTGATTTAAATGAGTATGTAACGAACATTGGAAACACGCTCACATATCAAATTGTTGCAAAAGACGATATTTCCGCTGTTTGGTATAGTGCCAAAGGCGTTATTTTTAATTCTGAAAGCATACACGCTGATGAGTTTATTCCTGCAAACTATGCTTCAATTTTAAGACAGTGGGAATTGCGAATTGAAGAATTGGCTGGTTCGCTTAATACTGCCATTATCAAAATTCCTTATGGTGAGGATATTCCAAAAGAGCAACGTTTAGCTGGGCGTTTATATTTCAAATACTTATACGCTGAAAACTTAAACGGTCAATTAGAAGATAGTGACGGTAACATTTTAATTCCTGAACAAGTGGCTAAAAACATTGGACTTGAACCGATTGAGGGTTTGACTGGTGCCAATGTTCAAACGGCTTTAGAATCATTAAAAGTAATGATTGAAAACAAAGACAGTTTACCAGCTCAAACGGGGAATGAGGGTAAGTTTTTAAAAACAGACGGAACGAGTGCTTCATGGGAAGATGTTGACGCATTACCAGACCAAACAGGACATGATGGTAAAGTTTTAGTGACTGACGGTGAAAAGACTTCATGGAGTGTTGGCCCACGTGGTTTACCTTTGTTCGGTCATATTTGGTCAGATCACTTGTTTAATGATGTTTCATATTTAAGAGCTGATACATTCTCATGGCATAGTGGCGGTATTTATGTGGCTGCTTATAACGAGTTGTTGAATGAATACAATGAAGGAACCGAAGAAACCGAAGGTAACATCACATTCAGACGGACTGCAAGCGGTTATAAGATTGCAGATGCAAGTCAAGAAGCGGCTGTTCGTTCATTGTATGAAACAACTGGTGTTGCTTGGTATTACTTGATTGACACTGAGAACACTCAATTTAAGTTGCCACGCACTAAATGGGGCTTTACTGGTTTGCGTGACAAAGTCGGTGGATATGTTGAAGCTGGGTTACCGAATATTACAGGTAGATTTGGAGTAGTTAGTACCGCTCAAAATTTATGGAAAACAAATATGCAATCAGAAGGAGCATTTTATCCGATTACCGTTTTATCTGGGACGCAATGGTATGCTCAAGCAACGAGTAATGATAACTCGAATACAAGTGATACTGGATTTGACGCATCTCGTTCATCTTCTATTTACGGAAATTCATCAACGGTTCAACCGCCAGCAACTCAAATGTATTTATACTTCTATGTGGGCAACTATTACAGAAACATTGATGAAATTGATGTTGGTAAGTGGTCTGAATTGGCTCACGGTGTTGATATTGACGCATTTTCACAAGAGGTTGATGTTGTAAAACAAGAAGCTCTTGCTGAGGTTCAATCAGCTGGGCAAGCAATCAGTTCATATCAACAACCATTAACTGTTATTTCAGAAACGAGCGGAACGGTTAGCTTGGCTGTTAATAACATTTACACAATGGAGATTAACGCTGATACGACTTTCTCATTGCCAACGGAGGTTAATACATCATTCTTTAATCAAATTAAAGTGATGGCTAAAATCGTTGGTACACCAGTTATCACATGGGGAACGACTTATTTTGTAAATAAATCTGCTCCAGAGTTGGAAGAAGGTGTTTATGATCTGTATTTTGATTACGATAATCACTTAGCTGGTTGGGTAGTAGGTGCTATTTCTAAAGGGGTGTGATATGGAGCTTTGGAGTAAGAAACAGTTGTTAAATAATGCGAATGGGTTGTTTGTTGCTATTGCGACAAACTCAAACAACGCTGCTTACTCTAAAGACGGTGTAAATTGGACTGCTACAACGTTGCCAGAATCGTTAGAATGGCAAACCATAGCTTACGGTAAAGGTAAATTTGTAGCTATTGCAAGTAGAAGTAATGTTGTTGCTTACTCTAAAAATGGTGTTGATTGGTTTACAAGTACGCTACCTACATCAAACCAAAGGTCGTGTTTAGCTTTCGGTAATGGAAAATTTGTAACATTGGATTGGGCTAGTAAGTCTGGTGCTATTTCAGAAGACGGTGTTAACTGGGCAAGCATCACGTTACCAGAATCTGTGCAATGGTCAAGTATAACCTATGGAAATGGTAAATTTGTAGCTATTTCTTATGGATGGGCTGGAGTTGGTATTTCAGAAGACGGTATTAACTGGACTGTTACAACTAACTTACCATCATCAAGTTATTGGAGTTGTGTGAACTATTGCAATGGGAATTTTGTCGCAGTTGCTCGAAATTTAAACAAAATCGCTTATTCTGACGATGGCGTTACTTGGAAAACATCTACTTTGGGAAGTTCATCTACTTGGAACGGTGTGACTTATGGAAATGGTAAGTTTGTTGTTATTCCAAATTTAGATAAACAAATAGCTTTTTCAGAAGATATTGTAAATTGGACTATTGTGAATAATTTACCAACGGCACAGTATTGGCAAGATGTGATTTTTGTAAATAAAAAATTCGTAGCGATTAGTGGTAGTTCATCAAATTCTAGCGTAGGTGCTATTTCAGAAGATGGTATTAATTGGGTGGCTACTGCAATGCCAACGTCAACTAAATGGATAGACATAACATACGGAGGTTAAATAAATGGCAGAAGATATTGATGTAGGTCAGATTTTAGAGATTTTGAATAACAAGGCTGATCGGGATTTAAAAAATACTGATTTAAGTAGTTTGATATTACCAACAGGCTCAGTTATTGCCTTTGCCGCAAACTCTACTCCTAATGGTTATTTGATTTGTAATGGTGCTGCGGTTAACCGAACTACATACGCAGACTTATTTGCGGTAATTGGCACAACCTATGGTTCGGGTGATGGTTCAACGACTTTTAACGTACCGAACTTAACAGATAAATTCATTCAAGGTAGTGGAACGGCAGGGACATCAAAAGCCGCTGGATTACCTAACATTACAGGGACAGCCGATGTCTCACAAGGTGCTAGTCGTTCATATAATGCAACAGGAGCATTCCATCAAACTTCAAACGGTAACGGTGGTAACTGGGACACATCAGCCAACTGTAAACTTAACATTGACGCTTCTCGCTCATCTTCTATTTACGGTAAAAGTTCAACCGTTCAACCACCAGCGTTAACAATGCGTTATTACATTAAATATTAAGGAGTCTCACAAATGCTAGTTTATGTTTATGATGAAGAAACAAAAGAATTTTTAAGAGAAGAAGAAGCTTTTATTGACCCTTTGGAAACAAAAAAACAAGGGGGGAAGGTTTATTTGTTGCCGGCAAATGCTACGTTTGAAAAACCCTTTGATAAGCAACATGGGAAAGCTGTTGTTTTTAATGGTTCATCTTGGACATTAATTGATGACAACAGAGGTAAATTCACAATTAAAGATAATCAAGTGGAAGAAATTAAAACGCTTGACCCTGTTGAAAAGGTTTTGACAGATGAAGAAATTGATGGTTTAAATAACGGAACTCTCATTATTGTTGATAATGAAGTAGTTGAAAAACCAGAACCCACTATTGAAGAAAAGAATGAGATAATCCGTCAAACACGTCAACGGTTATTTACAGAACAAGCTGATCCATTGAAATACGATTATGAGGAATGCTTGGCTCGTTATGGTGAAGAAGATGAACGCACTATTGAAGCTAAAAATGCTTGGTTAGCAAAGAAAGATGAAATTCGTGAAAACAATCCTTATGTAGAGGAAGCCGTTTAACTTTAAAATAACCCCTCCCCGCTAAAGGCCAGCGAATACGGGAGGGGGTGAGGAAAAAATGATAGCATACTGGACTTTATTTTTCTTTATATTGGGTGCATTAGTTCGCAGAGGATTAGGAACTCACTATTATTTGTTTGGTATAAGAATTAGTCGTTTTTGGAAGCTTTTAGCGTTGGTGTTGTTCGCAATGTCAATGTATTGGATTAAAGGTGTATTTCCAACAGATTTAGCATCAGCATTTTGTATGATATGGGCTATTGGGTGGTTGGTTCGCTTTAACAGTCACACTCACGGAGATTATTTTGATTTAGAAAGCACAAAACCAGATGAAGATAGATCTTGGTGGGTTAGTAAGATTCTTAAGTTAATCTTTGGTGAAGGTGGATATTACAATTTTGCAGGTAATTTCATTGGTTTAATGCTTGGTTACCTTGTGCCAGCTATATTTGCAAGTTTAACAATGACACATCACTGGTTTTGGATCGCTGGTTTTACGGCTCCGTTAGCTTATACGTTGTGTTGTTTCTGTTTAAAATCTATTGGCTCTCAAACAGAATATGCGGAATATCTACACGGTGCTTTAATGTTAAGTTTGTTTTTTGTTAATGTATAGGGGTGTGAAATGCAAGAAGAACCAAAACAATTAGAGTTTCAAGAAATAATGGATACATCAAAAAACTGGTTTGCAATGCCAAAAAGAAACGGTATTGATAACGAGTTTGAATATAATCAACAAAAAATTAAGAAAGTGTCAAATGCTTCAATCTGGGATTCTATCAAGCTATATGAACGGCAAATTTATTTAATCAAAGAAAGAAGAAGATGTTGACATTATAACAAAAACATTTTAAAAGAAGTTAAAGGAGGGTTGGACGAATGCAACTTGAATTTAATATCAAAAATCAATCAATTAGTCGTGTGGATAATCACGAGGTTGTAGCGGACTCTAAAAACTATTTAAGGGCCCATTTTTCATTTTCTAATGACTGGGATGATGTTAATAAAACGGCTGTATTTAAACACGGTGAAGATGTTTATAACGTCATTTTAATAGATGACGCTTGTTTAGTACCTCATGAAGTTATCAAGGCTAATTATTTCACGGTATCCGTATTTGGTGGGGATTTAATCACGGTTGACAAATCGGATGTTTTTGTTTGTGCGTGTGGTTTGGAAGAAGGACAGACACCATCTGAGCCAACGCCCGATGTTTATGCTCAGATTTTAAATGTTGCAACGGAAGCTGAAAAAACGGCTCAATCAGTTCGTGAAGATGCGGACGCTGGGTTGTTTAAGGGTGAACGAGGCCTTAAAGGTGATCCGTTCACTTATTCAGACTTTACACCTGAACAATTAGAGGCTTTAAAAGGGCCTAAAGGTGATACGGGGGCGGAAGGTAAGCAAGGTTTAAAAGGTGATACTGGCGAACAAGGACCGAAAGGAGATGTTGGTCCACAAGGCCCAAAAGGAGAAAAGGGTGATGCTGGTGAGATTCCAGACATAAGTAATCTTGCAACAAAGAATGAAGTATCGGAGGGCTTATCAAATAAACAGGATCGGGAAACAGTTGTTGAGTTATTACCAGAAACAACACTCACTCATTATACAATCTACCGAGCTGGCGAGATGGCAAGTCTAACAATTACAATTCCAACTGTTTTGGAAGAGGATTATATAAGCAAGTTTGACTTCACAAGCGGAGCAACGGCAACGGCATTCACAGCACCCGCCACTTTCAAATGGACTGGGGATGATGTTATTGAAAACGCACTTGTGCCAGTTGCAAGTAAAAGATATTCGGTATTTGTTTATTATGACGGAGAATTTGTCCGTGCGGTATCACAGGGGGTAGCATTATAATGTTGTATTTATATGTGAATGAAACTTACATTAAAAAGCCAACAAATCCTTTGAAAGTGAATGGTATATCTTATTCTAATCCAACAGATGAAACTTTACTTTCTTTAGGTTATTTGCCACTTGAAGAATTGGAATGTGATTTACCCCAAAAAGATGGTTATTATGTAGCTCCTAAATATCGTTTGGAAGAAGGAACGCCAAGAAACAATCATAAAGGTAAAATCGTCAACGAATGGCAATATATAGAGGTTGTAGAAGATGAATTTGCGTAGGAAATTACTCGCATTCTTGAAAAGTCAAAAAAAGAACGCTGAATACACCGAATTGGAGTATTTGGAAAGCACAGGCACACAATATATTGACACAGGATTTTTATCAAAAGACCTTTGGGATAAATCTCTTTACATTAAGATGAAAACGACAGGCGGGACATCATCTTATGCCTATAATGGAGCTTATCACATTTCAGGAACAGGTTTAACAATTCAATTTGGTTTGTTAGCCACAAGCGATACTTTATGTAGAACAACATTAAACCACTTTGACCCATCGTATTTAAATGTTACGAATTTGCAAAAAAGCGAATTCACGGAAATGATGATGACCCCCACTGAATATTGGGTGAATGGGGAATTTAAAGCTAACCACGAACAAACATCTGTTGACAAGATTTTAGAAACCAACAATAAGTTTTTAATCTTTGGGCGTTCGCAATATAACGGTGTTAATTCAATTACTCCGATGATAATTTCAGAGTTTTGGATTAAAGACGCAAATGGTAAATTTGTTCAACATTTAATCCCAGTCCTTGATAAAGACTTTGTCCCTTGTATGTATGACAAAGTAAGTGGAAGATTTTTATACAATCAAGGAACAGGCGAGTTTAAGTGGAAGTTGCTTAATCAACTCGAATATTTAGAATGTGACGGCAATCAGTGGATTGACACGGGTTTTGCTCCAAGTAGTAACACAAGAGTTGTTGGAAGTGTTTTATTTGATAAATGGTTGAGTAATGCTAACTATATTTTTGGAGCATATGGAGATAATGCAAACTTTGGTTTTAACGTAGGAAGTGCAAGAGGCTACTTTAATGTTCCTTGGTATAATAACTCTGGTTTAAGGGTATCAGTTACACCTAGCTTCAATACTATATTCAATTATGATATTTCAAAAGACGGTATGATTACAAACGGGAAATTGTTTACAGACCAATTATTAGCAAGAACTTTCCAAGCAGAAAGAACTATGTTTATCGGCTGGTGTAACGGAACAACTCAAAACAAGATGTCGGGTAGAATATATACACATAAGATTTACGAAAATGACGTGCTTGTTCAATACCTAATCCCTGCTTTTGACGAAGATTTAACCGTTTGTATGTATGACCTTGTTTCTAAAAAGTATTTCTACAATCAAGGAAGTGGAACTTTCAAAGGCTACTTTGAAGACGGTTCTCAACTTGTATCATATTTAAGTGCAACAGGGACACAATGGATTGATACAGGCATAATTCCATTAATGGGTGATGAACTCGAATTAAAGAATGTTCAATGCAAGAAGAAATCATCAGGAATGCAAGCTGTTTTTTCAGCAGGAACAGGAAGTCATCAACTAATTATCTTGGTTGCAGACGGTGGTTATTCAGACAGAGCTTCTTTCTACAAATATTTTGCCTCTGGTGGTGCTAAAAATATTAACCCGCCAAACTATTTGAACAACCCGACTAAAATCAAAATTGATAGCGAGGGAAATGTATTTTACAACGACGCTTTTATTATACAAAGTCCACCCGAAAAAGAAACAGACAGCACTTTAAGATTGTTTTATCGGGCTAATAACTCACAGCCTATGACTGGAAACATTGGTGCGGTAAATATAAAAAGAAATGATGAATTTGTTATAAATTTAGTCCCCGTTGTTAAATCAGACGGAACGGCTTGTATGTTTGATTTAGTGAGCAAGAAGTATTTTGTCAATCAGGGAAGTGGAAGTTTTAGTTATGGTGAGGTTTAATGGAAGACAACGAATTATTACAGAAATATGAAAGTGAAAGGCAACTTTGCGAATGCTGGACAAGGGTCATGGGGTATTTTAGACCATTGAGCCAGTTTAACATTGGCAAGCAATCAGAATTTAAAGAGCGTGTTTGGTTCAAAGAGGAGTGATAACTAATGTGTAGACAACGAACGGCACTTGATATGATTAAAACACAGAAGGACCATTGTGGGTTATCGGATAGTGCTTTACTTTTACACGAGAAACAATGTGAGGATTTTGAAGTCATGCAAAAAGAAATAAACGAAATCAAACAAGATTTGTCGGTTGTAAAAGAAGCTCAAGAAGAAACGAATAAAAAAATTGATGAACTTATTGCTCTAGTGGCTCGTAAGTCATCATTTATGGGAATTTTAAAAGACGCATTTAACAACAAAGTTTTTATTTATCTATTGATCACACTTTTAACGGCTGCGTTTGGTGTATCTGTCGGAGAAGTAGGAACTTTTTTGTTTAAATAGTCAAAAAAAGTGTTTACAAAATACCCCACAGGGTATAGAGTAAAAATAGGACTTTGGAACCAGTCGTATAAATAGGTTCTCATTTGAGGTTGATACCCTCGTAAAAAAACGTAAATGTAAGGAGTAAAAATATGAAACGTGAATTTTTGAAAGAATTGAACATTAGTGATGAGGCCATTGATAAAATCATGACTGAAAACGGGATTGATATTGAAAAGGCAAAAAGCGGTAAGAAAGAACTTGAGGACAAAATCGCTCTTTTAGAATCACAAATGAATGAAAAAGATTCTAAAATTGATGAATTGACTAAAAGCTCTGGTGATGCCGAAACACTCAAAACTAAAATTCAAGAGTTGCAAGAACTTAATAAACAGCAAAAAGTGGCTTTGGAGCAATCCAAAATTGACAGTGCAGTTGAATTGGCCCTTGTAACATCAAAAGCTAAAAATTTAAAGGCCGTTAAAAGCCTGCTTAATTTGGAAAATGCTGAATTGGTTGACGGTAAAGTCAAAGGTTTGGATAAACAGATTGAGGGATTGAAAGCAAGCGATTCATATTTATTTGACGTTGAAACGAAACCGCAAATTAAAGGGGCAACACCTAATGACGGAGGTTCGGGTCAACCAATGAGTAAACCTATTGAACAAATGAACTATGCTGAATTGGTTGAATTCATGTCGGCCAATCCAGAAGCAAAAATTAAATAATAAAGGAGCAAAATATGGCTGATACAAAATTTGACGCAAAAAGCTTCAATGCGGAAGCATTCGGGGTTTATGTTGATCGGATTCCAAACTTAAAAAGAAACGAATTGTTGAAATCACGTGCTTTAAAACCAAACCCAACAATTCGTGGTTTGTTTGCAAACCAAACAACAACATCTTACGCACGTATTCCGTTCTATGGTAATTTAGACGGAACACCTGTTAACTATGACGGTGCAACTGATATTGACGCAACATCAACAAAAACTTATGAACAAGGTGTTGTTTCATTCGGTCGTGCTAAAGCATGGACAGAAAAAGACTTCTCTTATGATATTACAGCTGGCGTTGACTTCATGTCCAATGTTGCTCAACAAGTTGCTACATACTGGGAAGCTGTGGATCAAGATGTTTTATTGTCAATCTTAAACGGTGTTTTCTCAATGACTGGTGCAAACAACTTGAAATTCGTTGACGGACACACAAACGATATTTCAGCTGTTGAAGGTGAAGGAAGTGTTGTTTCTGCATCAACTTTGAACAACACAATTCAAAAAGCATGTGGTCAAAACAAAGGCAAATTTACAATTGCAATTATGCATTCACAAGTTGCTACAAACTTGGAAAATTTGCGTTTGTTAAAATACCTTACATACACGGATCAAGACGGTATTCAACGCGATTTATCCTTGGCAACATGGAACGGTCGTGCTGTTATCATTGATGACTCTATGCCAGTTGAAACAGATGACACGGGTGATAAATACACAACTTACGTTTTAGGTGATGGTGCTTTCTCTTATGAAAACTTAGGTGCTAAAGTTCCATTTGAAATGTCACGCGATCCTAAAACAAACGGTGGCGAAGACACATTGTATTCTCGCCAACGTAAAGTTTTGGCTCCGTTCGGTATTTCTTATGAAAAGAAATCACAAGCTTCATTGTCACCAACAAATGAAGAATTGGCAAACGGTGCTAACTGGTCATTAATCCATGATGGTACATCTGATTACATTGATCATAAAGCAATTGCAATCGCAAGAATTATTTCACGCGGTTAATAAAATACGGGTGGGGGTGTTTAAACCCCTACCCAACTTAATATAAAGGACAAAGATATGATTACAATTGATGAGATTAAACAAAGATTAAATTCTTTCGGGTACACGGTTGATAGTAATGATACGTTTGCCCTTGGTTTTTTAATTAAGAAAGTTGAAAATCATATTAAACACGAATGTAATATTGACACGGTTCCAGATGATTTAAATCAAGTTTGGATTGACTGTGTTTGTGGTGAATTTTTTGCAGAAAAGAAAGCAACGGGTCTATTAACGGACATTCAAATTGAGCAGATTGTCAAGAAAATACAAGACGGAGATACAACCGTTGAATATGCAACGACAACGGACTCTGAAACACTGTTTAATGCTTTTACGACACGTTTAATCAATAGTGGTAAATATGATTTAATTCGCCATAGGCGTTTGGTTTGGTGATGGATATGTTAAAACAAGCTAGAAAGCATATTGAACGACTTTATCTTGATAAATGTAACGTTATTGAAAGACAACGTGTTAAAGATGCGGACACTTGTATTACAAGCTGGGAAGAGATTACGGTTTTTGAAAATGTCCCCTGTAAATTATCAAATGAAACCGTAAAAGCGACTGGTGAGGGTGTAAGTTCTAGTCTTATCCTTTCTGTAAAACTCATACTTTCACCAGACCTTGACATTAAAGCTGGATCTAAAATTGAAGTTACTAGAAACGGAAAAACAACCATTTATAAAAACAGCGGTGAGCCTGCACGACATTTTAACCATCAAGAAATTATATTAGAATTGTGGGATGATTGGGCATGAGTGCTGATTACAAACAACTTAAAGAGCTTCAAAAACGCATTGAACAAATGGAAAAATACGATCTTGACACATTTGTTAAACAAGCCACAAATGAGATTGCTCAAAGGTTGTATGGTAAAGCTGTTAAGAGAACGCCAGTAGGACAATATCCTAAAGGTTCGGGTAAAGTTGGTGGTACCTTAAGGCGTGGATGGCGAATGACGCAAGTAAAACCAATGGCTGATGGATATGAAGTGCAAGTGATAAATCCGACTGATTATGCTAGTTATGTTGAGTTTGGCCATAGAACCAGAGGTGGTGGCGGTTGGGTTGAGGGTCGTTTTATGCTCACAAAATCTGAGCTTGAGATAGAAAAAGATATTCCCAAAATAGTTGAACGTAAATTGATGAAATTTTTAATGGAGAAGTTAGGGCAATGATTCAAAACATTATCAAAGGCATTGCAAAAGCAATCAATCAAGAGTTTGGCGATAATTATGAAATTTATTCAGAGGATGTAAGTCAAGGGTTAAAAGAGCCTTGCTTTTCCATTGTGCATTTAATGACAACAAACACACAACGTTTACAGCCTAGATATTTAAGACAATACGATTTTGATATACATTTTTTCCCGAAAGATAAGATAAATACAAAGCGTGAATGTCATGAGGTGGCTGAGCGTTTATTTTTATGCTTGGAATATATTTTTTTTCTTGACAATACCCTACGGGGTATTAAAATGAGAGATGAGATTGTTGACGGTGTTCTTCACTTCTTCATAACTTATGAATTGTTTGTAGAACGTGAGCAAGAAGCCGTTGATAATATGAAAGTTTTAACAACTAAGGTGGGGGCAAAACATGAGTAAAAAACGAATCACTCCGACTTATAGTAAAAGCCAGTTAGTCAAAGCTAAACGGTTTTTGAGACACAAAGACTTATTGAATGCTTTGCTAAAAGAGGGGGTTCAATATTCAATCAAGGACGTTGAATCCATGATTAACAACTTTTTAACAAAAGAAGTGAGGTAATAATATGTCATACGGTGGTGGTACTTACACAATCCCGAATAAAAAGATTCCAGGCACTTATATGAACTTTATTAGTGCATCTCGGGCATCTATTAATATGAGTGACCGTGGCGTTGTTGCTGTTCCAATGTCCTTGAGTTGGGGTGTTGATAGCAAAGTGTTTACGGTTACACAAGAAGAGTTCCAAAAAGATTCATTAAAGATTTTTGGTTATGATTACACATCAGAAGCAATCAAAGATGTACGTGAAGTTTTTAGAAATGCAACAAAAGTTCATTTTTATAGACTTAATTCAGACGGTGTTGCTGCAACTGGTGGTTTGGCTACAGCTGTTCACAAAGGAACACGTGGAAATGACTTGCAATATATCGTTTCAACAAACGTAGATGATGATTCCAAATTAGACGTTAAGTTATATTTAGGAACAACATTAGTAGCTGAACAAACAGCAATTTCAACGGCTGCTGATTTGGTTGATAATGATTTTGTTAAATGGGATAAAGAGGGTTCTTTAGCAACATCAACACAAAAATTATCTGGTGGAACTGATGGTTCAGAAATTACAGGTTCACAACATCAAACAGCATTGACCAAACTTGAATCTTATAATTTTAATATTTTAGTTTGTGCAAGTGCAACTGAAGAAGTTAAAGCTTTATACACAGCATTCACAAAACGCTTACGTGATCAAGTCGGTGTTAAATTTCAACTTTGTTCTTACAAAAATGAAAGTGTTGATTATGAAGGTGTTGTATCCGTTGAAAATAAAGCATTGGATGGAGCAGAACATAGCTTGGTTTACTGGGTTGCTGGTGCATTAGCGGGTTGTGCTGTTAATAAATCAACAACAAACAAAGTCTATGATGGCGAATATACAGTTGATGTTGATTACACACAAACTGAATTAGAAGCTGGAATTGACGCTGGTAAATACTTGTTCCACGCTGTTGAAGATGAAGTTCGTGTATTAACAGACATTAACACATTTACGTCATTCACGGATGAGAAAAATAATGATTTCTCTTTAAACCAAGTTATCCGTGTCATTGACCAAGTTGGTAATGATATTGCTGCAACATTTAACAGCAAATACTTGGGTAACGTTCAAAATGACAATGACGGACGTGTTTCTTTCTGGGCTGATGTTGTAGCACATCACAGACAACTTGAAACGTTACGAGCCATTCAAGACTTCAACCCTGATGATGTGGTTGTTAAAGCTATTGCTGGCGATAAAACAGCGGTTGAAGTTAGTGATGCGATTACTCCAACAGCTGCTATGGAAAAACTTTATATGACAGTTGTGGTTCAATAATAGGAGGTGTAAACAATGGCAAACAATCAACTTATGCACGCTAGAGATACTGTTTCAGCAAAAATGGCACGGTGTTATGTGACAATTGAGGGTAAACGCTATAATTTCATGCAAATTATCAGTTTTGAATCCGAAATTGAAAAAACAAAAACAGAAGTGCCTATTTTGGGTAGACCAGCCAAAGGTAATAAATCAACAGGTTGGCACGGTACATTTTCAGGTACAGCTCACTACAACCAAGACGTATTCAGAATGTTGTTGTTGAGATATAAAGAAACAGGTGAGGATATTTATTTTGATATTCAAACAACAAATGAAGATCCAACTTCATCCGTTGGCCGTCATACTGTCATTCATAAAGATTGCAACCTTGACGGAGGTTTGCTTTCTAAATTTGACGCTGATGGCGAATATCTTGATGAGGACATTGAGGGCACGTTTGAGGATTTTGAAATTCCTGAAAAATTCACAAACTTGGCTGGTATGGAATAACTACATAGGAAAGAAAGGATAAAAAACTATGACAGACTTAACAGCATTTTTAGCTCAAAATAAAATCAAAACGGAAAACGAAAAGTTTGTTGCTTCAAAATCATTTGTTGGAGCTGATGGAAAACCCATTGAATGGGAAATTAAAGCCATTGACACTCGTGAAAATGATTCATTGAAAAAACTTTGCACAAAGCGAGTTCGTGCTAAAGGTAACGCTTATACTTTAGAAACGGACACGGATTTATATGTTGCAAAATTAGCGGCTGCTTGTACTGTTTTTCCTGATTTAAAAGACGCAAAATTGCAAGATAGTTATGGTGTTTATGAAGAAGATGAGTTATTGAAAGCAATGTTATCATTGGGTGAATATACTGATTATACAAATAGAGTTGCAGAAATTAACGGTTTTGATTCAACACTTGATGACGCTGTTAAAGAAGCAAAAAACTAATAGAAGGGGATGATGGTGAGAGTAATTACGCTTACTATTGTCTCCACAAACTAAGGTGGAAGCCTAGTGAATTCGTTAATATGGACAAGTACGAGAAAGCATTTGTCATAGCCGCGATAGACATTAAGGCCAAACAGGATAAAAAAGAAATGAAAAAGAGCAGGAGGAAAAGGTAATGGCAACTATTCAAACATCAATTAAGCTGAATGACCATTTTTCTTCTGCTCTTCGTTCTATGAATAACGCTCTTAATATGGCGATAAGCAATTTTGAGAGTGTAAATAAAGCATCAAACAAAGCAGTTGATACTTCCAAATGGAAAGCAGTGCGATCTGAGATTGCAAAATCAAACGCTGCTTTGGGGATGATGGATGATGAGATAAATAAGGCCGTTGCCGCCCAAAATAGATTAAATAATAGTATGCGAAACGGTGGGGGAGTGGCTCAAGGGCTATGGGGTAAAATTAAAACTCTAGGTGCTGCTTACGCTGGGTGGCAAACAGCACAAGCTGCAATTGGGGCAAGTGATAAATACGCAAATAATACAGCTCGTTTAGGTTTAATCACGGGTGGCGATAAAGAAACGGCTGATTTACAACAAAAGATTTATGAAGCGTCACAAAGGTCATTGACAAATTACACGGCTATGACTGACGCTGTTGCAAAATTAGGAATTACGGCTAAAAACGCATTTAATAACAATGATGAGATTGTGGCGTTTACCGAGTTGTTAAATAAGCAATTTAAAATTGCAGGAACTGGAGCACAAGAACAAGCTGCTGCTATGTATCAATTAACACAAGCTATGGCTGCTGGAAAATTGCAAGGGGATGAGTTCCGTTCTATTCTTGAAAATGCTCCAATGTTGGCTCAATCCATTGCTAAAGAAATGGGTGTTACACCTGCTATATTAAAAGAGATGTCAAGTGAGGGTAAAATCACGGCTGATGTGATTAAAAACGCCCTGTTTAATTCAGCTGAAGAAGTTAATGAGGCTTATAAAAAACTACCGATGACATTCGGTGGGTTGTGGGCACAAGTTGTCAATAAGATCAACAAGGGTAGTGAAACACTTTATAAAAGGCTGGGTCAAATTTGGAATAATCCAGCTGTTCAACAATTCGTTGATTCTATGGTAAACGGCTTTTTAATGGTTGTGAATGTGGTTGTTGAACTGTTTAATGTACTAGCACAAGTATTTTCATTTATATATAGAAACTGGGACATAATAGAGCCGATTTTAATTGGTCTTGCTATTGTTTATATACCGACTATGATTAGAGGATTGTGGGCAATGGTACAACCTATATTGGTTCAAGCGGCTGCGTGGTTGGCTATGAACTGGCCTATTTTACTTATTGCCGCTGCAATCGCTGGTTTGATTTGGTTGCTTAATTATTTTGGAATAACTGGTGCACAAGTGTGTGGTTATGTTTGTGGTGCATTTATGTGGCTTGTTGCTTCTGTTTGGAATGGATTAAAACTCATTGGAAACATGGCTTGGGGCTGTGCTGAATGGATTGTTAATGCTTTCACTTGGGTAGCTGATAACTTTAGCACAATTTTCTATAACATTGGTGTATGGTGGGATAACTTGTGGATAGACGCTAGAGTTGGTTTTTATAGTTTTATCAATGATGTTTTGAGTAAATTAGCGTCACTTGCTGCAAAAATTCAACCGATTGCAAAATTACTTGACATTGATTTAAGTGGTATGGTCGGCAACGCTCAAGCGTCAATTACAGGTAAAATTGACGGTTTAAATTCTAGTAGAAGACAAGCAAAAGGTTATAGTAAAATGCAAGGGGCAAACTGGGAGCATTTTGCTTATACCGATATGAATGCCGCTTTCGACAAAGGTTATAACTGGGGTTCTGGTATGGCCGATAAAGTGGGAGATTTTGCGTCAAGTATCGGTGATAAGTTTAGTTTTGGTGGAACAGACGCTTTGACTGGTGGTTTAGGTACGGGAACATTAAGCCCGATTGGTTCAGCTATGAAAAACGCCAATTCACCACTGTTAGACCAGTTAAAAGGTATTAACAAAAACACATCTCAAACATCAAGTAACACGGCTAAAAGTAATGTTGACATGAGTTATTTGCGTGAGTTGGCTGAACGTGATGCCATTAACAATATTTCAAATAGCAATGTTAAGGTTGATATGACAAACAATAATTCGGTTAATTCAATGCTTGATTTGGATTCAGTAGTTAATCACTTGTATAAACGAGTGTCAAACGCAATGAATACATCGGCTGAGGGTGTGCATATTTAGGAGGGTCAAAAATGTCATACTATTTCTTTTTAGGTCCAGGGCTTAAACTTCCAATTCCACCTTCGGAACTAACAATTCAAACACCGTCACAAAATAAAACGGTAACGTTGATTAACGAGGGTGAAGTAAATATTTTGCGAAAAAAAGGCTTAAAAGAGATATCTTTTGAAGCCTTGTTACCTCAAGTAAAATATCCATTTGCAAGTTATGATTTGGGAAATTACACGGCAACAGCTGGTATATTGGCATTAAAAGCACTTGACGCTGCAAATGTTCCATTCCCTTTTGTTGTTATGCGTATGACACCGAATGGAAAGGTTCTGTTCTTCACTTCAATGCTTGTAACTCTTGAAGATTATGAACTTTATGAGAGTGCTGAAAATGGAATGGATGTTGTTGTAAAAATCAACTTAAAAGAATACAACAGTTATGGGACAAGCCTATTTAAACAAGTTGCTATGACTGCCCTTGGTGCAACAGCTGCGTTAGTTTCAAAGACACGTGATTCATCCACAAAAACAACAAATAAAACATATACCGTTAAAAAAGGCGATACCCTATGGGGTATTGCCAAACGTGAATTTAATGACGGGCAAAAGTATAAAGATATAGCAAAATTAAATAACATTGCGAATCCTAATAAAATACAAGTTGGACAGGTTTTGAGGTTGTCATGAAATATGAATTGTTGATTGAGCGTGGTAGAAATACGGGTATATGGCAACAACCAGCTGTTATTGAGCCTGTCACGTGGGAAACGTACCGAAAAGAAAGCCCTAGCAAACTTACATTTACAGTTATTAAAGACCCTGTGTTAGGTTTTAATGAGGGTGCTAGAGTTAAGTTTAAAGTTGACGGTAAAAATGTGTTTTTGGGTTATGTGTTCACAAAGCAAAGGACAAAAGACCAACACATTCAAGTAACAGCTTATGACCAGTTGCGATATTTGAAAAATAAGCACTCTTATTTTTTTTCAAACATAACGGCAACTGAATTTATCAGGCGTATGAGTTCCGACTTTCTTTTAAACACGGGAACACTTGATAATAGTAGACATGTTATTGGTGAATTGGCGTATGTTGATCAGACCTTATTTGATATGGTGCAAACAACAATTGATGAAACTGTTTTATCAACAAAAAATCTTTATGTTTTATATGATGACTTTGGAAAGTTGACATTAAAAAACATTAAAGATTTAAAACTTAATTATGTAGTCAATCCCGACAATACAGAAGATTTTGATTATGCAACAACGATTGATAATGACACGGCCAGTCGTGTTTTAATTGTTAAAGCATCTGATGATAAAGGTGTTGAAAAATATTATGCTGAGGATTACGAAACAGGACTTGAAGACTGGGGTGTTTTGCAACGGTATGAAAAATGGGGCGACAATGAAAACGAGGCACAAGCAAAAGCAAGGGCTAAAGCTATGCTTGAATTGTATGGTTCAAAAACACGCTCATTAACAGCAACGGGTTGTTATGGTGATGTGAGGGTTCGAGCTGGAACTTCTGTTTTAGTGAAATTATCTCTTGGAGATTTGCCAACTTTATGCAATTATATGTTAGTTGAAGAGGCTAAACATACATTTGAACAAGGTCATCACACAATGGATTTGACATTTAGGGGGCGTAAAGAGTTCTATGGCTGATAAATTATTTGAATTATTAAAAGAAGTGGCTGTAAAAGCGAATAGTTCAACATCGCCATGTAATTGGTTATTTGGAACTGTTACGAGCGTTGGTCCGTTAAAGATTAAAATAAACAACCTTATAACAATTGATGAGCCGTTTTTAGTGTTGTCTCATTTGGTTAAAGACCACTATGTTGACATGACTGTTTCAATGCAAACTGAGAATGACAAGTTTTTAATTAAAGATCATACGCATCCTTATGAGGATACGCAACCAAACGGGCAACCAGTTATTAAAAATACACAAACAACGCCTGATTTGGATGTCACACACAAGCATGAGATAAAACACACGATTAAAGTATTACAACATTATGGCTTAAAAGTGGGCGAAAAAGTAATGCTCATTCAAAAAGCGGGTGCAAAAACTTATTATGTATTAGATAGAATTGAACCACCTATTTGTTCGGGTGAGTGGTTGTAAAGGAGAGTAATTATGATACCAGCTGTAAATGACGATTTAACGCCTGATTTTGAGACAGTTTCACAACCGACATATACTTATAAGCTCGACATATTAAAAAGTCGTATAAAGGGCTATACAGACGGTCAAGAGGCTATGTATCAGGCTATTTATAAAATCCTTACAACCGAGCGTTATAAATATGAAATTTATTCATGGAATTACGGTGTTGAATTACTTGATTTATTCGGTCAACCTGTTCAATATGTTTATCCAGAGCTTGAACGTAGAATAACTGAAGCGTTAACGGCTGATGACAGAATTGAAAGTGTAACAAATTTTGATTTTAGTAATGAGGGAAATTCAGTTTTTACAACATTCACGGTTAATACTGTGTTTGGGGAAGTAGATTATAAATTAACATTGGAGGTTTAAAATGTATGAAAATATAACTTATGAAGATATTTTAAATAGAATGCTTGCGAGAGTCCCTAACACGGTGGATAAGAGGGAAGGCTCATTGATATATGACGCACTTGCACCAGCTGCTATTGAATTAAAACAAATGTATATTGAATACGATATTATTTTACAAGAAACATTTGCCGATACTGCAAGTCGTGAATATTTAATCAAACGGGCCGCTGAACGTGGTGTTACTGTTAAAGAGGCCAGCTCATCAATTGTGGTTGGTGTGTTTACACCGACTACTTTAAATATTCCAATTGGTAGCCGTTTTTCTTATGAAGAAGTGAACTTTGTTGTTACTGATAAAATTGAAAATGGCCGTTATTATATGGAATGTGAAACAGCTGGTGCGATTGGTAACATTACAGATGGCACGTTGATCATGATTGATAATATTAACGGTTTAGAGGGTGCTAGAATTGAAGGTGTTTCTATTTATGGGGAAGATGAGGAAGAAACAGAAACATTTAGAAACCGTTATTTTGAAAGTTTGCAATCTGACGCATTCGCTGGTAATGAAATTGACTATAAAGCTAAAACGTTATCTCAAGGTGGTGTTGGGGGTGTTAAAGTTTATGGTGCCAATGATTGGAATGGTGGTGGTAGTGTTAAACTTGTCATCTTGTCTAGCAATTTTGACGAGCCATCTGACAATTTAATAAATGAGTTGCAAACCACATTTGACCCAGTTGAAAATCAAGGTCAAGGTGTGGGACTTGCTCCAATCGGTCACATTGTAACAGTCGTACCAGTTGATAGTAAAACAGTTAATATTGATTTAGAAATTACTTATGAAGATGAGTATAACTGGTCTATTGTTGAAGGTGATGTAAAAAAAGCAATGGATAACTATATGCTAGAGTTAAATCAAAGCTGGCAAGGGTTAGATAATATCATTGTTCGTATAGCACAAATTGAAAGTCGTATTTTAGCCGTTAAAGGTATTACCGACGTTAGAAACGGAATGATTAACGGCCGTGCTGAAAACTTACAAATTGATAAAGATTCAATCGCTGTGAGAGGGACTATAAATGGAAACTGATATTCGTAAATACTGGACACGTGTTGTTCGTGGAATAACTGAATTTGACGCAATTGCAACGGCTGAAAATCCAGAGTTTAACAGCTTGCGAGATTGTTTGACACGATTGTTAAATGATACTTTTGTTGTTGATGCAACTGAATATGGCGTGGAGCGTTGGGAAGATTTATTAAATATTATTCCAGCTGCGGGGCAAACACTTGAAGATAGAAAAGTTAAGATTTTAACGTATTTAAATGTGAAGTTACCATATACGTGGCGAATGTTAGAGGGTACGCTCAAAGGTATTATTGGAGCTGATAATTTCACATTAACACTCGATAATTCAATATTGAAATTGACGTTAAAAGCAAAATTTGCATCGTTAAACCAAAAGAGAGATGTTACCGAACTATTACATAATGTAGTGCCTAAAAACTTATTTATAGAGGTGGTTGAATTATGAAGATTTTAATCAATGCTGGTCATGGTGGTTCGGATTGTGGAGCAGTCGGTAAAAACGGATTAAAAGAAGCTCAAGTTAATTTAAATGTTGCGTTGTTGATCCAACGTTATTTAAAAAACAGAGGGATTGAAAGTGTTGTATTTCAACAAACAAAGTCATTAAATGAAGTTATTGATTTAGAAAGAAAAGACAATTTTGATTTTGGCGTGAGTATTCATTGCAACGCTTCAACAGACAAAACGGCAAACGGTGTTGAAACACTTTATTATCCAACATCAAAAAAAGGCAAAGTGTTGGCTGATTGCATTCAAAAGAAACTGGTTGAAAAAACAGGTTTAAGAGATAGAGGACTTAAAGCTCGTTCGGATTTGGGATTTTTGAGAAGAACAAAAAGCGTATGTGCTTTGGTTGAATGTGCTTTTATTTCAAACCCTAGAGAAGAAGAAATGTTGAAAAATAATTATTCAATATTTGCTCAAGGGGTGGCTTTGGGCATTGTCAATTATATAAATGAAAGGTTGTAAAAATGACGATTGAAGAACAAATGAGAGAATTAGCAAAAACAAGTGGTTTTGAATGTACCGAGTTTTTACCTAAAATAGCCCGTGCAAGAGAAAGAATGGGTTTAGATATATCAGTGTGTCCATGTGCTGCAAAAGACCCTGAGAGGGGTTGTATAAGCCCAAAATGTGCGAAAGAAATTATTGAAAGTGGTGTTTGTCATTGTAACGCGTTCAAACGCCATTCCGATGGTTAATGACTTTTTCCATTTTTTCAAGTCGCTGATACCACTCTAATGTGTATGGGCATTTGTCGGGTGCACATTGTTTTGAAAATTCATCAGCAACATGAGGATCTGGGCGTGGAAATGTCAAAGGTCTATCAATGACTTTTGTTTCCACGCAACCAGTCAACAATACCATTAAAATCAGAGTTAGGGGCTGAATAAATTTCAATTTCATTTGCGTGCTTTTTCTCTTGTTCCACATTGACATATTTAATCACTTCAACTTGTTCTTTGACGATTTTTATTTCAGCGTGACTTTTACCGAGGTAATAAAAACCAACGCAAAGTGACATAATTAAAATTGATACAAATAAAAGTCTCATATTATATGAATAAACTTATTTTTTCGCAATGTCAAGGGTAAGTCGCACGTAATACGCAAACAGCCTGAAAACCTAGTAATATCAAGGTGTGAGAACTTGCTTATAAAAAGTTTGCGAACGTTGAGAATCCTTGATATCACTAGTGTTTAGACCCTATAAAACCCCTTAAAAATAGGTGCGTATGCCCCACATAATACGCAAAAAAACAACCGCTCGATAAACTCGAACGGTCATTCAATCTTATTAATTTCATTGCGTATAAATTCAACGCTTAAATGCGAATAGTGATTTGTAACGTCGCCACCGTCACTATGTCCAACGTGGCGTTTAAGAGCTAATTCATCAACTTTAGCTTCACGTGCCATTGAAACGAATGTATGGCGTGTTGTGTGGATTGTGGTTTTTGGAAATCCCCACTCTTTTAATTTTGCATTCCATAGTTTATAAAAGGCCTTATAGTTAATTGGTTCATTGTCATCATTCACGATAAGAGTTTTACAGCCCTTGTTATAATACTCTTCAACAAACGATAAAATACGGTTATGAATTATAATAGTTCTGTTTCGTCCATAATTGGTTTTGGAACCACCTTTCATAAATTGCTCATCCAAGTTAACCGATTCTCTTTCCTGTCCTAAAAATTCATTTATACGCATTCCTGAGTATATTAAAATTAAGACTTGTCTTGCCATAACATCTTGTGGTGCAATTTTAAATAAGTATTCAATCTGATCATGATTAAATATAATATGTTCTTTTGGTTCTTCTGTATTTTTCAATTCAACAAACTGAGCGTAGTTTTTATCAACTATATCATTTTCCATTGCAAACTTAAACATCTGATTTAAGAGTGTTTTTATTTTCTTTTTCATAACAAAACTTACGTCCATATCGTCCAACATCCCTTGTAAATGATTCTTTTTAATTTCATTAAATGGTTTATTGTATAATACTGAACAATATTTATAAGATAAAGCGTAAATATCCATATTCTTTTTGGTGTGTTTTTTTTCTTTTTCCTTAAACCACTTTTCATATAGTTCGGAGAATGAAATTGTTTTTTGTACATCATACGGGTTTTCGTGGTACTGTGCCAAAGCCAACAAAGCTTCTTTTTTAGTTGCGAAGTATCCAACGTTTAAAAAAATTTGTTTGCCTTCATCCGTCCAGCCCTTTGTCATACGTACTCGCCACGGCTTGCGACGCTTGCCTGACATTTTACTTATTGACCCCATTCCATTTGCTAGTCTCATGATGAAAACACCCCTTTAGGTTTTAAATTCAAGCTAAAATTTAAGGTAAATTAAAGGTGAAAATTCAAGGTTAACCCATTGATTTTAAAATAAAGTTCAAGGTGTATAAGGTGGAATGTGAAACTTAAGAACTTTTTTTATATATGTGCGTGCGTATATAAAAAATAATATATATATAGAGATATTTATATATATCTTATACTTTTTGCTTTTTCACAACAAAAACTTCTTGTTTTTCAACAGGTTCAAAGTGTATAAAGTCATTTTCAACACCTTGAATTAAAAACATATCCTTTGCATATCTTAAAACTTTTTCTTTTCCCTCTTGCGATAATTCGGTGAAATCGCTTAATAATTCAACCGCTTCTTTCCCAAAATGAAGTTGGATTTCCTCAATTAGTTGCACTTCTTTTCTTATTTGACCCTCATTTGCAAGTGCCATAAACATTCCAACGGACATTCCAAACGCATCGGCCAACTTTTGGATCGTATCCTGTTTTAAATTTTTAACTGTTCCCGATTCGTATTTTTGGACTGCTGCTTTTTTAACTCCTAATAGTGTACCAAGTTGTTCTTGCGTCATGTGTCTGTCTTTTCTTAATTTCTTAATAACATCACCGAGCAATGTAATCATTCCTTTCTTATGAAGTATCTTAATTATACGTCTTTTTTTAAGTTTTTGCAAAAAAAACATATTTTTTTGTTGCTTTTCTATAAAAAAGTTTGTAGTATAGTATCTAGAAAAGATACTTTCAGTTAATTTAGTATCTTTTTAATTTGTTGAAAGGAGAAAAAACATTGAAAAAAAACATTTTAAAATCAAAGATGGCGTTGTACGGGGACACCTATGAAACGTTAAAAGAAAAGTTAGGTATTTCAACTATTCAAACAATTTCATACAAAATGAATGGTAAACGTCAATTTAATGCTGATGAGATTGGAAAGATTAAAGAGATTTACAATCTGTCTGACGCGGAAGTAAACGAAATATTTTTTAGTTAGGATGTGATCTTGTGAGAATGACAGTTGAAGAAGCGGCTGAAAGAATGAATGTGTCAAAGCAATTCATTCGTTTTGGTTTGCGTCATAATCGGCTGCCGTTTGGTGTTGCTGTGAAAATTAGCACGCGTTATACATATTTTATTGATAAAAATAAGTTTGAAAGGTATATGGAAGATTGAGTAATGTCGTCTTAATGCCTCACCAAGTGAAAGTATTAGAAACATTGAAACGATATAATCGTTGTGTTTTGGCGATGGATCTTGGAACTGGAAAAACTCATACATCTACTGAGAAATTAGATAGTTTTGATTTTAAACACGCTCTTGTAGTGTGTCAAAAGTCTATGGTTGACACTTGGTATAAACATTTAACAAGTAATTATCCTGAGTGGAATGTGATTGATTACACAAGACCAAAAGCTGTCATTCCAAATGAAAAATGCATCATTCTAATAAACTATGATTTGATTTTTCGTAGACCCGAACTAATGCGGTTGAAAGATTTAAGTGTAATTTTAGATGAATGTACGATTATATCCAATCCAACGGCCAAACGCACAAAAGCGATTTTTAAACTTGACATAAAAAACCTAGTGATGTTGTCTGGTACGATTAGCAAAGGAAAATATGAAAATTTATACACGCTCGTTCGTTTGGTTGGTTGGAATATATCTAAAAAGGACTTTTACAGCCGATACATCATTGAGCGTGAAATTAAGATTAAAAACGCACCGTTTCCAGTTAAAATTGTAGTTGGTTATAAAAATGTGGAAGAAATGAAATTTCTTTTACGAAAATATGGCTTCTATTTCCTTAAAACGGAAGATGTGTTATCATTGCCAGAACAGACGTTCGTGAAAATAGAGGTTGATTCGACACCGTCTTATAAACGATTCCAAAAAGACCGAATTGTTGAAGTTGACGGGCAAACACTCATTGGCGATACTGCTTTGACACGAATGTTATATGAAAGACAACTTTGTTCAGCGTTTAACAAGAACAAACTTGACGCATTTGCTGATTTGCTAGATTCAACGGATGATAGGTTGGTTGTTTTCTATAATTTCAACGCTGAACTTGAAAAAATGTTAAGTGTAGTTGGTAAAAGGCCGTTTTCAATTATTAACGGATCAACCAAAGATTTATCAGCTTATGAGGATATAGACGATTCGGTTACGTTCTGTCAATATCAAGCAGCGAGCATGGGATTGACTTTAACAAAAGCCAATAAAATGATTTTTTATTCATATCCACTATCGTGTGAATACTGGATGCAATCACAAAAGCGAATACATCGTATATCGCAAGAAAAACCGTGTTTCTATTATATACTTGAAACTAAAAATTCGGTTGAGGGAAAAATCAAAGAAGCACTGGACAAAGGGCAAGATTTTACAAATAAACTATTTGAAAATCAATAAATTATAAAAAACTTATAAAAAAATATAAAAAAGTTATTGACTTTCTGAAAAATACTCTTTAAAAGATGAGTTATGAAAGGAGTAGTTATGGCGGCTGAGAAAAAATATTACGATAGTTATTTGATAAATTTTTCAAGTAGCAACGGATATCCTACTATTTTTGTGAATGGTAAAAACGTTTTATTACATAGGTATGTTTGGGAGAAATTTAACGGTGATATTCCAAAAAATATGCAAATTCATCATTTGGATAAAAACAAGTTGAATTTCAACATTGATAATCTTGTTTTAATAAATGTGAAAGAACATCAACGTATGCACGCTTTGGAAAACAAATTAGGTGTTAGTAATAAAGGTAAATATAAGAAACACGTGAGTGGTTTTTGCGGATTAGCTAGAAAAATAAAAGCTGTTAAAAATAGTGAAGTTTTGTTTTTCGATAGTATTTCAGAAGCAACTAGATATTTCAAATTAAATAGAACATCTATTTCAAAAGTTTTGAGAGGCGATAGGAAACGTGTGTATGGTTGGAGGTTTGAATATGTCAACTCCTGAGAAAAACTTTGAGAACCAGATCAAGCGTTGGCTTGAAAGTGAGGGTATTTACAAACTAGGTGCCCCAACTGACAAGATGAAAGTTAAGCCATGTGGATATTATGAAAAAAGACTTGGCTCAGCTATGACTGGTTCTGGAAAACCAGACTTATTGATTGTGGTTAAGGGCCGATGTGTTGAAATTGAAATAAAATGCGAATCGGGGAGACCGTCAAAAATCCAGTTGTACATATTGCAACAAATAAACAATTCGGGTGGCTTTGGGAGTTTGGTTTATCCTAAAGATTTTGAAAGTTTCAAGAAAAAGATTTTGGAGTTAAAGCATGACTAAATGGAGTTATTCACGGGTGGATACGTTTAAGCGTTGTCAATTCTTATACTTTTTGAGGTATATCAAAAAACTTAAGACTTTGCCAAACACAGACGCAAATAGCCCGTTAATTTTAGGGTCAACCATTCATTTAGCGATTGAAAAGGGTGTTGACGAGGCACGCAAGTTTTATTTCTCACAATTCCCTATTATATCTGATGAGCAGATCAATGAGTTTATGAAAATTGAGATGTTATATCCAAAAATTATGGCAGTTCTGCCTAATGGTAAAAACGAGTTTAAACTTGATGATTATGAGTTTGTCGGTTTCATAGATAAACTTGTTCAAACTGGGAATAACACGTTTGATATTTACGATTATAAATATTCAAACAATATTGAAAGTTATATGGAATCAGGGCAACTTCATTTATATAAATATTATTTTGAAATTCTGTTTCCTGATTACAAGATTGAAAACTTATATTATGTCTTTATTCCAAAGGTTGCGATTAGGCAAAAGAAAACGGAAACGTTGTTTGATTTTCGTAAACGCCTTTGTGAAGAATTAGACAATAAAGAGATTATGATTGAACGTGTTGAGTACAATCATGATAAAGTCCGTGAGTTTCACGAAACGACTCGAGAAATTGTGATGGCACGGACGTATGAAAAAAATCAAACACGACTTTGCGACTGGTGTGAATTTAAAGCATTTTGTCAGTCTGATGGTCTGATTGATTGGAATATTTTATAAAGAAAGGACAATTAAAATGATTAAATTACCTGAAAATAAAAGAAGAGATGTATCTCAAATCAAACGAAAAAGAGTTTTGCTTTACGGTGGGAGTTTTAGTGGTAAAACAACATTTGCTGACCAATTTCCAGACCCAATTATGCTAAATACAGATGGTAATACTGCTAATATTACAGCACCATGTATTCATATTAAAGACACGGTTGAAGTTAATGGTCGTATGACTGAACGAGTTGATGCTTGGAGTGTTTTTAAGGAATATTTAACATTGCTTGAAGCAAAGCAAAATAACTTTAAAACCGTTGTTGTTGATTTAGTTGAAGGTATGTATGAATATTGTAGAAGTTATGTTTTTGAAAAAAACAAGATGACACACGAAAGTGATCAAGGTTATGGTAAAGGTTTTGCACTTGTTGAAAAAGAATTTCTTGATGTTATGAAACGAGTATGTAATCTTGATTATGAAAATATTATCTTGATTAGTCGTGAAACAAATAATACAAATGTAACTAAAAAAACAGGCGAATCTATTTCTTTAATTAAACCAGATTTAAGAGATAAAATTTCAAATAGTTTAATTGGTATGATTGATTTAGTGGGTCGTGTTGTTGTTGATAACGACACAAACAGAAAACTATCATTTAAGAATGATGAATTTGTTTTTGGCGGTGGTAGATTAAACATTAAAGCAAAAGAAATTCCATTAAACTATGATGCTTTTACACAATTATTTACAGTAGCACCTTCTACTGAAAAAGAAACTGAAACAAGAACGAGTAGGATTTAAATATGTTTGAAAAATTACTTAGAAAACTAGCTGGAAAGTTAATCGTAAACGCCTATAACAGGGGTTGGAATGATGGCTATGAAAAAGCTAAAGAGAAGTATAACAAAGGTGCGTTTAAAAAAGGAAATGTACCTTGGAATAAAGGAAGAAAGAAATGATTAGACATACTGAATTTGATAAAACAATCAATGACGTTGAAATGCGAGTTGTGGCCGCTGTTTACGTTGAGGATGATGAATTTGACGAGTTCACGGTTTATATCGGTGACACGATTGTTACTGAAGTTTTAGACCAAAGCATTATTGACGATTTAAAAGAAGAAGCAATTGAAAACGTTTCGGATGAAGCAATTGCAGCAGATAAAGCAGATTTTGATTTAAAAGGAGAATAGAACATGGAACATATTTTTGAAGAATTTGATAACGCATTTTTAAATGATGATTTTTTAGCTGACGTTGAAGCAGCTCAAAATGGCAACCAAACGGAACGTAAAGAAGTTCCAGTTGGTCGTTATGAAGTGAAAATCAACAAAATGGAATTAACGAAATCATCAAAAGGTGATCCGATGTTTACTTGTTGGTTTAAGGTTGTTAACGGTGATTATAAAGGTCAAATGATTTTTATGAATCAACTTGTAACTAAAGGCTTTCAAGTACATATTGTCAACGAATTATTAAGAACATTAAAATCACGCCATGATATTATGTTTGTTTCTTACAAACAATGGGGTGAGTTAATTCAAGATGTTTTCAATGATGTTAATGGACGTTTAGAATATGGCCTTAATTATTCAGAAAATGCGAAAGGCTTTAACGAGTTTAAGATTTTTGCTCAATTTGAAGCAGCACCGTTTTAATACATAATTTGAGGTGGTGTTAAACCACCTCTTTTTTATTGAAAGTTTGTTTTTATGAAAGTTTTAGAATTATTCGCAGGCACACGTTCTATCGGAAAGGCGTTTGAGAGCCGTGGACATCAAGTGTTTTCAGTTGATTGGGATAAAAAGTTTGAAAATATCAATCTTTATATTGACATTTCAACACTAACGGCGGAATATATTTTGTCACAATTCGGGAAACCGGATGTTATTTGGGCAAGTCCGGATTGCACGAGTTATAGTGTGGCTGCTATTTCTCATCATAGACGACCAGAATCGGATGGTAATTTAACACCAATTAGTGAATATGCTAAGTTTTGTGATAAAACGAATCAGCATGTTTTGGATTTAATTCGTGAACTTAATCCAAAATACTGGTTTATTGAAAACCCCCGAGGCGGATTAAGAAAAATGCGATTTATGCAAGGATTGCCCCGATACACTGTGACTTATTGCCAGTATGGTGATTCTCGCATGAAACCCACCGATATTTGGACGAACCACCCGAATCCGATATTTAAACCACCGTGTAAGAATGGCGACCCTTGTCATGTGGCAGCACCCCGTGGAAGCAAGACAGGAACGCAAGGTTTAAAAGGGGCAAAAGAGCGTTCTGTAATTCCTGAAAAATTATGTGAACACATTGTTGACATTTGTATGAAAACAGATTAAAAGAATAACACGGCTCATCTATGGATTGCAACCAGAAAAGCATTAGCCTTATGCCTGATGAGCCGACCACAACAAAGGCAATTTACAAAAAGGCGGTAAATCTATGATTTTATTCTATGACTGGGAAGTCTTTAAATATGATTCTTTGGTTGTTATAGTTGACCCAGTAAATCGCAACGAATACGTTTTTGCAAATGATAGAGTTGGATTTATAAAGTTTTACAACGAACACAAAAACGACATTTGGGTGGGGTTTAATTCCCGTGATTATGATAGCTGGATTACAAAAGCCGTTATCGCTGATTTTAATCCTTATGATATGAATGATTGGATCATCAATAAAAAGCGTAAAGGCTGGGAATTTAGCTCAATTTTAAGAGATGTTCAATTATATGATTTTGATTGTTTCACTGGGTATTATGGGTTGAAAACGTTAGAGGCGTTTCAAGGTAATAATATAAAAGAAAGTTCGGTTCCATTTAATATTAACCGTAAATTAACACCTCAAGAATTAGCTGAAACAATTTCATACTGCAAAACTGATGTGTACGAAACTATTAAAGTTTTTCTCAAAAGAAAAGAAGAGTTTGACGCTCAAATGGCGTTATTAAAAGAATTTAATTTGTCATTGCAACATATTTCAAAAACAAAACCAAAATTGTCGGCTCATATTCTTGGGGCAAAAAAACAATATAGAAATGATGAGTTTGATTTTGAAATTGTAGATACATTAAAACTTTCAAAATATAAACATATCGCTAATTGGTATAAAAATCCGTTAAATCATGATTATTCAAAAGAGCAAAACGTCAACGTTGCAGGTGTACCTCACTTGTTTAAATGGGGTGGGTTACACGGATCACGTTCTAATGAAATTATTGAGGGTTTTCTTGTAAACATGGATGTTCAATCCTATTATCCATCATTGATGATTGAATATGGTTTTGGCTCACGAAATTGCACAAAGTTTTATAAGTTTAAAGAGATTTATGACACTAGATTGAAATTAAAGGCTGAGGGCAAGAAAAAAGAACAAGCCCCGTTTAAGATTGTTTTGAACTCAACTTACGGAGCTATGAAAGATAAACATAACGCAATGTACGACCCTAGACAGGTTAATAATGTTTGTGTAAATGGCCAATTGCTATTATTAGATTTGATTGAAAAAGTTGAGGGTATGTGTGAACTTTTAAACTCAAACACAGATGGTATTCTTGTAAAACTTCATAGAAAAGAAGATTTTGAAAAATTAAAAGAGATTTGTCAAGAGTGGCAAGACCGAACAAGAATGACACTTGAATTTGATGTGTATAAAAAATTCATTGTTAAAGATGTCAACAACTATCTATTAATTCCATCTGGTCCACTTTACGATGATAAAGGAAAACCACGTTGGAAGTCTAAAGGTGCATACGTCAAGCAACTGAATGATCTTGATAATAACTTGCCTATTGTCAATGAGGCTATTGTTGATTATTTCATTAAGAAAATACCAGTTGAAGAAACAATTTTAAAATGCAACGAATTAAAGAAGTTTCAACAGATTGTTAAGGTATCAAGTAATTATGATTATGCGGTTCATGGGTGTGAAAAATTAAAAGATAAAACACTTAGGATTTTCGCAAGTATAAATTTATATGATAGGGGCGTTTTCAAAGTAAAACGGGGGAATTATGAGAAGTTTGCCGATTCGCCACTAAACGTGTTTATCAATAATGGCGACGTAAACGGCTTGACAGTTCCAATGAAGTTGGATAAGCAATATTACATTGATCTAAGTAAAAAACGAATTAATCAATTTATGGGGGTTTAAAATGGCATACAATTTATTCAAAGGGTTTTTAATAACAGACGGAAAAAAAGCGGTTGAAAAGTTTAAAAATGGCCAAAATCTTAGGACGTTTAGAGATGTTTATCAATTAGACAGTTACGCTGGTGTGTTGAATGACGAAACGATTTTAATTGACGTTGATGATTTGGAGCAATCCGAAATTCTATTTCAGATTTGCCAAGATTTAAAGTTGAAATGTAGAGTGTATCAGACAACCCGTGGTAAACACTTCCTTTTCAAAAATACAGTGGTTAATCGGTGTGGAACTGGTGTTAAACTGGCCTGTGGTTTAACTGTTGACATTAAACTTGGTTCTAGAAATTCATATTCAATTCTTAAAAAATACGGTGAAGAACGTGAAATATTGAGCGATATATTCCCTGATGAAGATTATCAAGAGTTACCCGCTTTTTTACGCCCTGTGAAGAGCAAAACCGAGTTCTTGGGTATGAGTGATGGTGACGGACGAAATCAAGCGTTATTTAACTATATTTTGACGCTCCAAAGCAATGATTTTTCAATTGATGAAGCTCGTGAGTGTTTGGAAGTTATCAACCGATACATATTGAAAAAGCCGCTGCCCGATTCGGAACTCAACACCATTATGAGGGATGACGCATTTGACAAGCCTGTTTTTTATGATGGCAAAACCTTTTTGTTTGATAAATTCGCTACATTTTTAAAAAACCACTGCCACATTATCAAATTAAATAACGTGCTGCATATTTATAGAAATGGGATTTATGTTGAAGGGCGTGAGTTAATTGAGGCCGAAATGATTAAGTTTATCCCAAACTTAAACAAAGCCAAACGGACCGAGGTGTTTGAATACTTAAATATTTTGATTAGTGAGAACAGCACGCCATCACCTGCAAATTTAATTGCCTTTAAAAATGGTGTGTTTGATACGACAACAGGCGAGTTTATGGACTTTTCAGAGAAGATGATTATGACGAATAGAATTGAGCATAATTACAACCCAGCTGCCGAATCGGAACTTGTGGATAACACATTGAATAAATTAGCGTGTCATGATACCGAGATTAGAAAATTACTTGAAGAATGTGTCGGTTATTGTTTTTACAGACGGAATGAATTAGGGAAAGCCATTGTTTTAACTGGTATGAAAGCAAACGGTAAATCCACATTCTTAAATATGATTAAGGATGCACTGGGAGAAAACAATATTTCAGCGTTAGATTTGGGGGAATTAAAAAGCGAATATAAAACGGCTGAGCTGTTTGGTAAGCTGGCGAACATCGGGGATGATATCGCTGATAATTTTATTCCCGATTCGTCAACATTCAAAAAGCTTGTTACTGGCGATAGATTAACGGCTAGAAAGATTTATTGCCCACCGTTTGAGTTTAACAATTATGCAAAAATGCTCTTTTCTGCAAATGACATTCCACGGATTAAAGACAGAACTGGGGCGGTTCAAAGACGACTCGTGATTATTCCATTTAACGCAACATTTTCAAAGAGTGATCCAGATTATAGACCATACATTAAATACGAGTTGCGAAAAGAAGAAAACATGGAGTATTTCATCAAAATTGGTGTTGAGGGTCTGTTGCGTATTCTTGAAAATCAAGCGTTTTCACAATCAAAACAAGTTGATAAAGAATTGGCTGAATATGAAGAATCCAACAATCCAATCATTGGTTTTATGAAAGAAAATGATGAATTGCGTGTGGCTGGTAAGACAACAACCGAGATTTATAGTTTATACAATGAATATTGCATTGCTAACAACCACCAGACCCCATGCAAAGGTGAGGTATCAAAACAGATTAAACGGTTGTTTGGTGTTGAAATCATCACTAAACGAATTGATGGAAAGAATTATAGAGTGTTCATGGAGAAGTGAGTTTTTAGAGTATGAGGTGTGAAAACACCTCTTTTTTTTCTTTAAAAATCAATAAATTATAAAAAACTTATATTTTTTTATAAAAAAGTTATTGACATTGTTAAAAAATGGGTTTAAAAGGATAGACATGTGGGGTGAGTAGAGACACCCCACGCCAGAATTGAAAGGAACGGAGTTATGATCAGATTTATTTTATTAAACATTTTATTTGTAATTGCTTATTTGTGGGGTATTGAAAACAACCGTCATCTTTGCTTGATGATGTGGTTTGTTGTGCCTTTTATTGATATGTTTTTGTATTGGTTGTTGATTGAACGTGAGTGTTAGCCCATCCACACTCCAAAAGGCGACTGTAAGCGTCTAAACTGTTGATGCTTGTCTCATGTGGTAGTGGGCTTTGACCTGATGAATGGGATAATTGACAGGACTTACAGATCTAAAATGAAAGGATAATAAAATGTCAAATGAACAATGTAGATTGATTACAAAAGCTCAATGGGATGAGTATAAAAAACTGGAAACAGAAAATGAAGAACTTAAAAATTTGCTAAAAAGATGTAAACCAATGGTTGCTCTTTGTGATTGCATTACAGCATTGGAATTTGAGGAAAAGAGAAATGTTTTAACCAAAATTGATGAGGTTTTAAAATGAACGATATTTTTGAAAAAATACAAGCTGATTTTAATGAATTTATGAAACAAGCTAAAGAGCTTGTTGAGAAACACCAAAATGCTGATGTCAGCAAAAAGGTTCGGTGGAAGCCTAAAGAAAATGATATGTATTTTTTTATAGATAGTGTTGGTATGATTTCTGAAGACTGGTACACTTGTGGCTGTAAGACTGATATTTTTCGTAACACAACAAGCAACTGTTTCAAAACAGAAGAGGAAGCTCGAAAAGAGCTTGATAGACGGATTGCAGAACAGGAATTGCTTGATATGTGCGATGGTTCTTTAAATAGTCGCAGGTGGGAAATTAACTATGATTCAGTGACTAATATTTTTAGTGCCTTTATTTATGATATGTTGGTTTGCTCACAGTATCGTTTTGCAAGCGAAGAATCCTGTCAAAAAGCCATTGATACTCTTGGCACAGAGAAACTTAAATTGATTTTTAGGATTGATTAGGACTTTAATGTCCTTAGCAAAAAGGAGTTATTATGGGAACTAATTTTTATTTAGAAACAGATTTTTGCCCCTGTTGTGGCAAACCAAAGAGCAAGATTCATCTGGGTAAAGCTAGCATGGGTTGGAAGTTTTTGTTTAGAAAGTCTGATTTGATTCAAAATTATAATGATTTCTGCAAGGTTATTGAACGAGGCGTTATTGTTGATGAATATGAGCGACAGGTTTCTGAACTTGAAATGTTAGAGCTGATTCAATGGAAGCAAAAAGAGAAAGCTCATGATAAAGCCTATGATGTCAAAGGATATGATTTTTGTGAAATTGATTTTTGTTAGGGAGTGTTAAAATGAATTTTCCTATTCCATTTTTAATTTACGGCATTTCAACAATTATTGCTTCAGCTGTTTGGGGTTTAGAAATGGCTTGTTTTTGGTGTTTAATGTTTATTTTGGCTGAAATCATACAGATAAAAGAAAGGCTTTGTTATGAGTAAAGAAAAACCAGAAGTTGGCGATGTGTGGAAAAACAATATGTTTGGGAATAAATTGTATATCACAGGGGTTTCTTGCAATCATATTGACTTTATAATCTTTGATAAGGATGATGAATACAAACCTTATTTTACCAATACTTTTTCAAAAATTCGTAAAGATGAAAGATTTGATAGATTTACAGAACGCAATACATACTTAGGCAAATCAAAAGCGAGCATTAACGATTTATTTGAGGTGGTGGAATGAGTAAAGAACTGATAGAAAATGTTGCAAATAATGTTGCACAACGAGAAATGCAAGATTTAACAGAGAAATGGAAGAACAGAACACTTTACGGTGGTTGGTATTTTCTTGAATTTGAAAACGGTTCAATACTTCCAGTATATTATTGTGGATTTAATAGAGAATTTGAGTTTGGGTGGGATTGGAAAATATCAAAAGTCCTTGCACCTGCAAGTTACGACCATTTTGTTGAACTTACCGAAAAGGCTAACCAATTTTCCCAAGTGGCAAAAAAGGTTGAGGAGTTGGAAAAGAGAAAAAACCATTTTGTTGAGCTAACAAATAAGTATATGGATAAATATGATGACAAATTTAAAAAGAATACTGAGCTTGTGCAAAAAATGCACATACTGAACGAAGCTAATATGAACCTTAAAAATACTATTGGTACGCTTGGAGAACAACTAAAAGAGGCAAATGAGGTTATTAAATATTATGCCGATTCTTTTTTTGGAGATAAACAAAAAGACGGAACTTATTTAATATACACAAGAGAAAATGCTTTGGGGCGTGTGCAGGTTACATACAATCCGAACATTGCAAATAATTATCTTGAAAAGTGGGGTGTAAAATGACTGACGAATCCATTGGGGTTTCAGCAACTGCTATCTTGTGTTTCATTTTTCTTGTTGTTGGCGTTATTGTCGGTGCGGTTAGTCAAGGCAATGGTTCTTTAATTGGAAAATGCAATGAAACAAATGGTAAGTATGATTTTTGTGAAAAGAAAGAATTTTGGGGTTTGAAATGACTTGGGAAAAATTGTGTGAAAAAGCTAAAGAGATGGGGTATGAATTTAACAAGAACGGTTGTTTTTTACATTCCCCTGATTCTTGTTTTAAATTCTACAATGATGGAGAAATATATGTTGAGAATGAGTATGAATCTATATTAGCGATTGATTATAGAACATACGAACAAATGCTAGCAATCATGGAGGCTTTGAGATGAGTATATTAGATAAAGTTTTTACATCAAAACCAATTAACAAAACAGCAGCTTTGGTTGTTAGCATTTCAAAAGAAGAAATAAAATCATCTCCAAGAGAGGAAAAAATTAAGAGATTAAAAGAAGAAATGAGAAACATAGACAACTGTTTGTTGTCAATTAAAAATTGTAACTTTATTTCTCCTGAAGAAAGAAAAAAGATTATTGAGAAAAAAATGGCTATTCAAAACACCTTACATCAATTAAGAACGAGGCATAAATTGGATGTATCAAAAATGTTTGATGTTGTCTTTGTAAAAGTCGCAAAAGAAAGATTGAGCAATAGTCAATATAGTGCTTTGAGAAATGAAACAATGGAAATTATAAAGGGGATGAAATGATTAACATTGAAGAATTGATCCCATTATTGAGAAAAGGCTGGGTTGCTATGAATAGAAACGGTTATTGGACTTGGTTTGATAAAGAGCCTTACCCTGATGAAACTTGTGGTTTTTGGCGTGGATTAGGAAAAGCAGTTTATCTTAAAGATTGTTTTTCCATTATGCCTGCTGAAGATTGGGAAAAGAGCTTGAGAAAGGTGGGATAGCCAACAATAAAATGCAAGCTAAACAATTAGTCGATAATAAAATATGAGCAAAATGTGTGAAAGGACAAGAAATGAAAATTGAAATTAAAGCAAAAGATGTTGTATTGACTTTAGAGGAAGCAGCACACTCAGAAGCTGAGGTTTTTAGAGTGTTAGACAAATGTATGAGTAGTTTTTTAAGCTTATATCAAACCATTGAAGATTGTGAAAATGACTAGAAAACTAATAGATATTAACACTCTTAAAATATACCCAAGCGTGACAGAGTGTGCCAAAACGTTAAATGTGAGTAAACCAGCGGTTTGTCAATCAATCGTTCTTGGCACCAAAGTAAAAGGGGTAAGGCTTGAATATCTTTCTGAGTGGTTGAATTGGACTAGCGAGGATAAAGAAAAGGCTTGTCATTGGGGAAATGTAGGGTTTTATTAAATGATGTATTATGTGTATTGGTTCATAGATGATTCTGGTGGTTTGCTTGAATGCAATACACTTGAAGAAGTGAGCGATTTTATTAAACATGAAGAAATTGACGGTTATGTGTTAATAAAGGGGGATTTAATTCAAAAGAAAGGGGTTGACAATGAAAAAATACATTAAATGTTTTTTAGGGTTTCATAAATTTGTTTGTGAGGTTTGGCAAATTAGAGAGGATTTCTTTAATCCCGAATCTAAATTTGTTGATATGCCTGTTAAAAGATGTGAGAGGTGTGGGAAAATTATTTTGCCCGAGAACGCTCTTTTAAAATAATGGCGATCATCTTATCCCAACGCTTGCGGTCCGTATCGGTCCACTTGCCTTTGAGGATTAGCTTGCGTTGGAGTTTTGCACAAATGTTTTGAGCTTTTTTCATAATAAATATTCTAAACTAAAATGAAAGGTTATGTCAATGAATGATTTAGAAATTGGACGTTGGTCAATAAAAAAATTCGGTGGTACTACAGCTGATCAATACCGTAAATTAAAAGAAGAACAAGAAGAATTGATGTTTGAATTGGCGGATGTGTGGATTGTTACTTGTGGCGTGGTCGCCAGAGGTTCAAAGCGTAAATTCCCAACTTATGAAGAGTTTTGTAAACAATACAGCGTTAAACCAGATGTGTTGAGGCAATACATAAATAAAAAGCTTAAAATTGACAGTAAATCACGATATGTTAATGTCAATGGTGTCTTGAAACGTGTAAAAATATAACTTTTTTATAAAAAAATGTAAAAAAGTTATTGACAATTACATTTTTTTCCTTTATAATGTAAGTATGGAAAGAAGAAATGGGTTCTTCTTATAGATTAAAAGGAACGGAAAGATGACAATTACAGAAATTTTAAAAACACCACAAACAGACGATTTTATTAAAAGCCTTTGGTATGATTGGTTTTGTAGTGATAAAGCCTTATTGAATAAAGGCCGATCACTTTTAAAAAAATTAAATGCTATTAGTAAATCAAATAAATTTGATAGTGAAAAAACTTATGTGTTTTTCAAGAACTGTTGCCCTATGAATGGAAATTTATATGATCAATTTAAAATTTGCGATATTGAAACTGGCGATGTGATTTATTGCGTAACTCCAAAATCAGGACATAAATGTGATAACGGCTTGGGTCAAGTTTGGGGTAAAGAAAACGATTTTAATGAACCTTTAATTGAGGGTTCTTGGAAAGAAATTAAAGAGTGGTTTTTAAAGTAGGAACTTGTGCAATTTACGCACAGGTTCCTTTTTGTGTTACCTAAATCAACCGTTCCAGGCGGCCGTGAGCGTCTAAACTGTCAATGTTTGTTCTTGGTTTAGGTATTAGTAAAAGGAATAATTGACAGGACTCACGGATTAAAAACGAAAGGGGATAAAATGAAAAAATTACTATTGTTACTGATGTTGACAACACCCGCTTTTGCTGAAGAAGCGTTTGTGTTAATTGAACACAAAACAACGGTGTGTTTTAGAAAAGATGATCCTGATTGTATGACTGAGTTGCAAAAGAAAGCTGCTCTTGCCGAACAGCAAGTTAAAGCATCGCTTGGCCGTGGTTGTACTGAGCAATATTGGAATTGGAAAACGTTATCCTATATGGAGCGAGCTGTGGAGTGTGAAAAATGAGTAAGAATCAAAGACGAAATAGAGCAGAAAGACGTGAACTTTGGAGAGATGAGTTATCGGCTTTAGGCCTAAAAGAAATGACACTCGGTGTTTGGCGAGATGTTAAGAATGGTATTGACTTTTACCCTTCAAAATTAAAAGCTTATAAGTTTATTAAAAAAGAATTTGTTGATTGGGAATTGGCTTTAAAACTAGTTAAAGGAGTTGATGAATGAAAATATTTAATTTAATTATAACAACAAAAAAGGCCCAAGATGATTTTGTCATCGCATGTATGAATAGATTAGACAAGCTTAATAAAATGTCTGCTCGTGCTGCAATTAATCCTGTTATTCATAGTTTAAAAGAATTGAGAAAGAATACTTGGGATGTTGATAGAGTTGATCATGCTATTAAATGGTTAGAGGATAATTTTGAGGTAAAAGATGAGGTTTGTAATGGTCAAAACAGAATTTAAAACTCTTGATGAGGTCTTTGAACTTATGAAAGACGAATACAGAAAGAAAAACACTAGTGTTGCTGAACTCAAAACAAAAATTCATATCTTGAATGAAGCTAATATGAAACTTGAAAATGAAATTGGCGAACTTGGGACAAGATGTCATGAGTTGGAACAACTATTAAAAAAATGTAGAAAGGTAATATCCGAAAGTTGGACTAATGTCACGGATTTTTCAAAAGCAAATATTATTAAGAAAATTGATGAGGTTTTAAAATGACAATTTACATTCTTATTGGTTTAATTCATCTTATTGTTGCGTTGTATTTTGATAGAATTAGCTTGCCTGTTGCGTTTATGCTGCTCTTTGCTTGGCCTGTTATTTGGGTTTTGATGTTCGCTTGTTCAATCTCTCACCGTTAATACAACCGCATGATTTAGTTCGGCCACTTAATAATGAATAGCCATTGATGGCTTTAAGATTACCACACTCACACAGGCAATCCCAACATTGATGACGTTGATTGTCTCGCCCCATATCCGCTATTACTGTTAAGCGACCGAACTTCTTTCCTATTAAATTTTCCATTTTTACGCTCCTATTTTTACATTTTTTAACCCCATTTTTACGCAAAGTCAATACTATTTTTACGCATTTGCCTTACTATTTTTACGCAAAACGCTTTTTTTGAGCTCCTATTTTTACGCATTGGCTCCCCTATTTTTACGCACCTAAAACGTCGGAGGTTTTAAATTCAAGGTGAAATTTAAGCAAAAATTCAAGGTGAAAATGGCGGTTTTCTGCGGTGTTTCAAGGTGTATAAGGTCTTTTCAATTCTTTTTATATTTTTATTACAAAAATTTTTCTATATATAAAAAAATAATATATATAGTATTTATATTATATATACTTATACATTTATATGTTAAACCTTTGATTTTGTTATATTTTTATGTTTAATGTGTTCAACTACTTTGAATTTTATCTTATACACGCTTTTTTTTATTGATTTTATTAAAAAATAGGATTATAAGATTACCGTGGCTAGTGATTCGAACACGAACCGATTGCAACTCACAATCTTGCCACATTCTTTTTTTTTGAGTTTTTTATAGGAGTATAAAAATGATTTGGAAACCAATCACTAATTTTGATTATGAAATTTCTAACACTGGATGTGTAAGAAACGCCAAAACAAAACGTTGTTTAAGGTTGTCATTAGATCCGTGGGGATATTGTAAAGTTCATTTGAAAAAAAATAATAAAACGCATGTGAAATGTGTTCATCGCTTAGTCGCTGAAGCGTTTATTCCAAAAAAACAAATAAAACGATATATTCTTCAAGTAAATCACATTGATGGAAACAAACAAAATAATCACATTTCAAATCTTGAATGGTGTACTAATCATGAAAATCAAAGACACGCTGTTAAAACTGGATTGAAAAAACAATCAAATGGTTTTGCTAAACCATTTATTTGTGTTGAAACAAATGTAGTTTATAAAAGTTTGAGACACGCAAAAACTGAACTTGCTATTTCAGTGAGTGCTATTCATTTATGCCTTAAAGGTAAAACAAAAACAGCAGGTGGTTTTCATTGGATTTATGTATCTTAATCAGATACTTTTGTGATATAATTTTGTTAAAAGGTTAACGATAAAAAAGGCGGTGTATGTGATTGAAAATAAAAGATTATTCACTTAATGACATTAAACCTTATGAAAAAAATCCACGAAACAATGATAACGCTGTTGATAAAGTAGCTGAATCAATCAAGCAATTCGGTTTTAAAGTGCCGATTGTAATTGATAAAGATAACGTCATAATCGCTGGTCATACAAGATACAAAGCTGCTATTAAGTTAGGATTTAATGAAGTGCCTTGTATTAAGGCTGATGATTTAACACCTGAGCAAGTGAAAGCTTTTAGATTAGCTGATAATAAAGTTGCTGAATTTAGTGAGTGGGATTTTGATTTGCTAACCGAAGAGCTCAACGCACTAACTGACTTTGACATGAGTGAGTTCGGGTTTGATGTGGGTGAGGTTGAAATAATTAGCGAGCCGATTGAAGATAACTATGAGGTTGAGTTGCCAGATGAGCCAAAGGCTAAACTTGGGGATGTTTATCAGTTGGGTGAGCATCGCTTGATGTGTGGGGATAGTACTAGCATAACGGACGTTGAAACGCTTATGCGTGGAAATGTGGCCGATATGGTGTTGACGGATCCACCTTACAACATGAATTATCAAGGAGCGGGTAATTCAACCGATAGAGCTAGTAAGAAAATTAAGAATGATAATATGCCAGATGCTGAGTTTGAGATTTTTTTAACAGATGTGTATAAAAATATTTTCTTGTCTTTAAAAGACACAGGTTCTTTTTATGTGTTTTATAAAGAACTTGGCAAGGGTGTTTTTATAACAGCTCTTGAGCAAGCTGGTTTGACGTTCAAGCAAGAATTAATTTGGCTCAAAAATCACCTTGTCCTTGGTGGTAGTAAGTATCAAAACATTTATGAGCCTTGTTTGTTTGGTTGTAAAGGTAAGCGTGTTGGTCTTTGGAATGGTGGCCGTAAGCAAACAAGTGTTATTGAACATTATGACTTAATGGATGAGTTTGAATTGCGTGATGCGATTAAGGAACTTGTTAATTCTCTTGAGCCTGATGTAGTGCGTGTTGATAAGCAACTTAAAAATGATTTACACCCAACAATGAAACCGATTAAGATTTTATCTCACTTTATTCAAAACAGTTCAAACGCTGGGGATAGTGTCCTTGATGTGTTTGGTGGTTCGGGTTCGACACTTATTGCTTGTGAACAATTGAACAGAAAGTGTTTCATGATGGAATATGACCCTAAATTCGTTGATGTGATTATTGACCGTTGGGAATCATTCACTGGGAAGAAGGCGGTGAAACTATGAACGCTGTTGAGCGACAACTGGCTGAAATAGCGAAATATAAGCGTATTGTTGAGAAAACTAATAATCCTTATGTGAAACGTGATTATTCAAAGGCAATTAGACGCTTAAAACGTGAATTGCGTGAATATTACTACTTGAAATATCATTAAAAAAGTGCTAGTGAGGTATTAGGAGGTGCTGACTATGGCAAGGCTCAAAAGAAATAATGTTGATCGTGTGTATTGGACTGAGGGCGAGGGATTGCTCCAAGTTAAAGAGTGGGTTGATAAAAACAAATTGTTTGACGGTCAAATTGCAAAAAACATCGGGATAACTCAAAAAACACTAATTGAGTGGAAAAAGAAATATGAAACTTTTGGCACCGTTTTCGATACCTATAGGGGTATTGCCGCTTTGGAAATAGTTAATTCTTTGTATAAATCAGCTAAGGGTTATTATATCCATGAACAAGTGTTAGACAATAAAGGTAACAAGAAAATGATTAGAAAGTGGGTGCCAGCTCAAACAGCTGCTCAAATTTTCTTGATTAAAAACTGGTTGCCTAGTGAGTATAAAGACAAGTGGGATATTGATGTTAAGGGGGCTATTCCTGTTGTTATTAAGGATGATTTAAAAGAATGATATCTTTACAATCAGTTGTCGGTAAGGGTTATAAAGAGTTTTGGGACTTCAAAGGTCGTTTTTGCGTTTGTAAAGGTGGCCGTGGTTCTAAAAAATCAAAAACAGCTGCTTTATGGCACATTGTAAATATGATGAAACACCCTGAAGCAAATACGCTCGTTATTCGTAAGACTGAACGAACATTAAAAGATAGCACTTATTCAGATTTAAAGTGGGCAATTCATCGCTTGGGTGTGGATGACTTTTGGAAAGCAACTTTAAACCCTCTTGAAATTATTTATATTCCGACTGGGCAAAAGATTCTCTTTCGTGGTTTTGATGATCCGTTGAAATTAACATCAATCACGGTTGATAAAGGTGTGCTTTGCTGGTGTTGGATAGAGGAAGCATACGAAATTAGCAAAGAGGCTGATTTTGATATGTTGAACGAATCAATCCGTGGTGTTGTTCCAGATGGATTATTTAAGCGTTTTACAATTACATTCAACCCGTGGAATGATAAGCATTGGTTGAAGAAGCGTTTTTTTGACATTCCAAACAACGATAATAAACTAGCTATGACAACTACTTATTTGTGCAATGAGTGGTTAGACGATAACGACAAGCGTGTGTTTGATGAAATGAAAGTTAGCAATCCTAGGCGTTGGCGTGTTGCTGCATGTGGTGAGTGGGGCGTTGTTGACGGGATTGTGTATGAGAATTTTATAGAAAAAGAGTTTGATGTAAATGAAGTATCAAAGCGAGCTGGTGTTCAGTCTGTGTTTGGTCTTGACTGGGGTTACACCAATGATCCGAGTGCTTTGTTTTGTGGTTTGATTGATGAGCAAGCCAAAGAGATTTATGTTTTTGATGAAATGTATGGTAAGGCAATGTCAAATGAAGAGATTGCTGAAAAAATCATTGAAATGGGTTATGCGAAAGAAAAAATCACCGCTGATAGTGCCGAACCTAAGAGTATTGACCGCTTGTATGAGTTGGGAATCCGTAGAATTAAGCCAGCTAGAAAAGGCAAAGACAGTATTTTAAATGGTATTGACTACATACAGGGTTTTAAGATTATCATTCATCCTAAATGTGTAAATTTTTTAACAGAAATCAACAACTATATGTGGGATGAGGACAAGTTTGGAAACAAGGTGAACAAGCCTGTTGATGAGTTTAACCACTTGATGGATGCTATGCGATATGCCGTTGAAGATTTTAATAAGGGTTCCGTGTTTAGTTTTGATTAAAAAAGT
>JAEIGA010000810.1_pt1 | contig 46379 bp, 45 predicted proteins | sample 9270691 | NCBI WGS metagenome assembly JAEIGA01 (sample SAMN17057246, study PRJNA624740) | gut metagenome | biome: biome; isolation source: fecal sample | host: Bos grunniens | place: China: Xizang | collected 2019
GAGTATTTTCTAATGAAGAAAAAGGACGTTATTCATTAGTGCGTATTTTTGATAGATTAGAAAAACAGCAACGCCTATCTTCATATATACATAAAGGGCAATGGTTCCATGTTGGAGACCCAAATGCCACAGAAATTGCTGAAAAACATTTTTCCAAACAAAAAAGCCAACAGTCAAAAACTGCTGGCTTACTGGACTTAATCGAGCTTAAGAAGCAACTCTCATCGCCAAGATTCTAAGTTCGTTCTTAATCCGTCTTTTCTGAAACAAACGCTGGAAGAAATTTCCCTTAAGACACATCGTGTCCTTGAAAAAACTATTCCAGTTTATCTCATCAAAGTGTTCCGAGAACCACATTTTGTGTTTCTCCCACTGTCCTGGTGCTGCATAATTTCTATACAGCTCCTTAAACGAGGCATAGCACTCAACTAGGCAAGTAGCATGTCTGTACAAATCAGCCGCCTGAGGTTTGAAATCCGCCAGAGCATAATACTCATGCGTAACTTCGCCATAAGCATTTGTATGCTTAATAATTCCAAAAAGAATTTTCAGCATATGCTCCTTAACATCTTTACGACAATGCTTCAAGCAAGTATCAGCCGCATTCATGATAAAATTAAAACAACCCTCCGTCATGACATGATCCTCATCAAACTTTGATGAGTATTCCCAATACTTGAAATCCAACGGCTCTGGCCATTTTTTATCACCATGCAACACCGCACCACACGAAATACGTTGCAAAGCAATCTCGAACAGCTCATTTGCAAGATTCTTGTCTTTACAGATAATCTCATAAGCAAAATCAGCCAAGAGATTCATGTAGTCGTCGTGAATCTTATACCTTAAACCTGCTCTACCTGCCATATGAGGCAGCACAACATCATCAACAATATCAAGCCAACTTTTGCTTGAAAGATTTGTTACTCGACTCTGTTGCTCAATTCTCTGAATTAATGTTTTCATTTCTTGAAAATTTTATTTTGTTAAACAATAACTGAACCATTACAAAGTATCATATCTTCAATGCATGGCAAAACCATAAACAAATGAAAACAAACCAAGAAGTCATACTAATACAACACTCATAATAATTCAGGATAGATTTTAATTATATCACAAATTACTCCCTGTTGCAACAAAAAAACACTTAACTCATCATAGTTAAAATAACAAAAACACGATTACTTTAACAAAACAGCGCCCCTTTAGAACGCTGTTTGAAATTATAACACTTAATTCTTATTTATTATGCCAATTTGCTTTGATATATTGCCTGATTGATGATAATATTTTATTACTATTTGATGATTTATCGCATGTTTTCTTAAAATTTTCAGATAAATCATAAACCTTATCACCAATCGCAAATTCTTTCATCACATTTGAAGCGCAAAATTTATCAATATCCGTAATGTTTAGATTATCATCAATCAATCCCTGCCTTTTCATAGACAGAAACTCAAGTCCCATTTTAACACCATTAACACTATCTTGATCTTTTCTAACTAAATCCTCCGGATATTTTTCAGAAACAATTCCATTCAATATATGTATTGTACTTAAAAATTGATTAGCTTGACGATAATCATCACAAACATCTATAACTACATGAGCTAAATCTTTAAGAAAACCAGGAGCAAATTTTATTGAATCACTTTTTTGTTTTGGCTTAATTCGTTCATTCAATTGTTGCAACTGTTTTTTATTTGGTTCACAATCAAAATCATACTCTGATGCAAGTCCAAATTTTTTCATAGTTAATTTTGCTTGAGCATGCATCAATTCATCAGTTTTTGCCCCATTAGGATGTTTATAAAACTCCTTATCAAAAAAATCTAAAGCCTTTTCTAATTCTGGATACATACCCACAATATAATCTTTCATACATATAGATTCATATAGCGAAAGAAAAGGTCCTTCTCCTAATTTATTTAGTTTTTCAATTGCTTCTTCAAACTCCACCCCATCACCTTTGCTTCTAGCATAACCCGTATTAGAATTTATATAAAGAATATGCTCTGTTTTTATCATGCCTTATACCTCTCACCACAATACACTTATATATTATATGTTTTTATTAGTCTTGTCAATTTATTAACAAAGCAAAAACGAACAATAAAAAACTCTCGTTACCCCAAAAGGTAACAAGAGTTCTAATTTACGCATCTAAAGACACTTAGCAAGCAAGCACTTTAGGTGGCTCAAAACTTGCTAAAGCCACTTTGACCGGTTCTCCACACGGAGCCGCATAAAACTTGGTTCCACAAGCACGGAAATATCCAAGGACACGATAGCTTGATAGTCTTCCATCATTACCCCACCATACGATATAGTTACATCCGTAACAATCGTTTGAATTAATGCTTAGTTTATATAGCAAAACAGCGCTCCAAAACGAGCGCCGTTTGTATTGGTGATCCCAACGGGATTCGAACCCGTGTTGCAGCCTTGAGAGGGCCGCGTCCTAGGCCTCTAGACGATGGGACCATTAACCTAAAACAATACCTAAATAAAACAAAACTTTTTAATATGCAAGATTTTTATTTATAAATAACCATTTTAATACCCACAAACAAAAAATACGGCAGTCTATTAAAACTACCGTATTTCTTTTCACATTACCATGCTATTTATTTTGATTTATAAAGTTTATTCACTGCTGTTTGTACCATAATGTACAATAACGGAATAACAATTAAACCAACAATTGTACCAAACAACATTCCTGCAAATACTGGTACACCTACAGCAATACGAGAACCAGAACACGCACCAGTTGCCCAAACCATTGGAGCCACACCTAGCACGAATGTTAGCGCAGTCATCAACACAGCTCTAAAACGTTCTCTTAAACCTGTAACAGCTGCATCTAGTACACTAGCACCTTTTTCATGTTCTTCCTTAGAAAATTCCACAATCAAGATTGCGTTCTTAGCAGCCAAACCTACTAATAACACCAAACCCAACTGCGCATAAATACTCAAAGGAAGTTCTTTTACATACATTCCAATAAACGCACCAAGCATAGCAGTTAAAGTAGATAAAATAACAGATAGAGGAATACTCCAACTTTCATATTGTGCTACCAAGAACAAATAAGCAAACAAAATAGCCAACGCAACCAAAATTCCAATCTGTCCTTGATTACGCTTTTCTTGTAAGCTCATACCTGACCACTCAAATGCATATTCATTAGAAAGTTTTTCTTCTGCCATTTTTTCAATAGCTTCCATTGCTGCACCAGAGCTTGAGTTATCTGCTGCAACAACTTGTACTGTAGCTGCTGGATACTGATTATATCTATCAACTGCACGAGGAAGTGTAATTCTCTTAATTTCAATCAAACTACCCAATGGTACCATTTGCCCACTAGAACTTTGAACATACAAATCTTTAATACTTTGTAGATTCTTACGATACTTCCAATCTGCCTGCACCATAACCTTATTAGCTTGAGTACCAATATTTACGTCATTTACATACATAGAACCTAAATATGTTTGAAGTGTAGAATATATACTACCAATACTAACTCCCATTATCTCAGCTTTTTCACGGTTTATCTCCAAATAAGCATGAGGTGTACTAGAAGTAAATGTTGAATATGCCATCTTAACTTCTGGTAATTTATTTAATTCACCAATAAACTTATTTAAGTTTTCTTGAAGTTTATTCATATCAGAACTTTCAATGGCTTGAAAACGTAAATCCATATTATTATTACTACCAAGTCCAGGAATAGCTGGCATCTCAAAAAGAATAATATTCGCTTCTGGAATTTTACCCATTTCCCCCATCAATCTTTCTTTAATCTTTGTAGAAAGATCTTTTTTATCTGTTCGTTCCTCCCAAGGTTTTAACGCAATAACATTAAATCCTACGTTTTCACCTTGTCCGGCCATAATACTAAAACCTCTTAAATTCATAACCGAACGAACACCATCTTCTTTTTTAACTATTGGGCGTGTTTTATCAATAACATCTAATGTTCTTTTACCAGCACTACCTTCTGGTAATTGAATATTAGCCATAATAACACCTTGGTCTTCATCTGGTAAGAAAGATGACTTAATATCATTCACAGAATACAAATTTAATCCGATAATTGCCAAAGCAATAAATACAATAACAACCATCTTTCTACCAAGCTGTGCTAAAATTCTAACATAAACATTTTTAGAACCATCAATCATTCTATCAAACCTAAACAAGAAACCAGATGTTCTAGGTTTAATTGGTCTTAAAATTGTAGCACACAAAGCAGGACTAAGTGTCAAGGCATTTACACCAGAAAACAATACAGCAAAAGAAATAGCAATCGCAAATTGTTGGTAGATTCTACCTGTCACACCACCCATAAATGCAATAGGCACAAAAATTGCCAATAACACTAACGTAGCAGCAACAATCGCTGATGAAACTTGCTCCATAGCCTTAGCTGTTGCTTCTTTTTGCTTTAATCCATCTTTTTCCATAAGGTGTAACACACGCTCTACCACAATAATCGCATCGTCAACCACCAAACCAATCGCCAAAATCAAACCAAACAAGGTTAAAATATTTAAGTTATAACCTAGCGCAAGCATAACTGCAAATGTAGCTAAAATTGACACAGGAATAGCAATAGATGGAACAAGTGTTGCTCTCCAGTCTTGTAAAAACACATAACAAACAAGCACCACCAAAATAAATGTCAAAATAAGGGTAAACACCACTTCTTCAATAGACACTTTAATAAAATCTGTTGCATCAAAGAACACTCTTACTTCAAAATCATCAGGATAATATTTTTCCAATCTCTTTAACTCTGCTTTAACAGCATTCATTGCTTTAATCGCATTTGCACCAGATAATTTATTAAGCATAATAGCAACGTTTGGTTGTCCATCAACATCTGATTGTAATAAATAGTTTTCAGAACCAATCTCAATTTTTGCAATATCTTTTAAGCGAACTAAACCACCCTCTTCTTCTGTTCTAACAATAATATTTTCAAAATCTTTTGCTTCATTCAAACGTCCTTGAGTCTCAAGAGAAAATACTATTTGGCTTGTTCCATCATTTGGTTCTGCACCAACAGAACCAAGAGATGGTTGATAGTTTTGAGATGAAATAGCATTTCTTACGGCACTGATTGGCAAATTCAAAGCCACCATTTTATCAGCATCAAGCCAAACTCTCATACTCAAATCTGATCCCATAACATTGGCATCACCCACACCATATTGGCGCCCCAAGTTATTTTTAATATTATTTTGAACATAATTATTCAAAAAGTTTCTATCATGCGTACCATTAGGCGAAATAGCTTGCAAGAAACCCAAGATCTCAGATGAACGACGAGCAACATTAACACCTCTTGCTTGAACTTCATCAGGAAGAGATTTAATAGCTTTTTGCACCCTATTTTGTACCTTAACTTGAGCAAGGTCAGGATCTGTTCCAATCTCAAATGCAATATCAAGCTGATAACGACCAGAGTTATATGATGAAGATGTCATATACATCATATTATCAACACCATTAATCTCTTTTTCTATTGGAATAGCCACAGTGTTTGCCACTGTTTCAGCACTAGCACCAGTATAATCCGCAGAAACCGTAACTGTTGGAGGTGTAATTTCTGGATACATCGCAACTGGTAACGTAAAAATAGCAATTAATCCAGCCAAACTCATCAATACGGCAATAACCACCGCAAAACGAGGTCTTTCAATAAAAAACTTAGAAAACATATTTTGTCCCCCAAAAACTATTAATCAGCTAAAATATTTACACTAGCACCAGGGCGTAAAGCTGGATTTTGAATACCATTAACCACAATTTTTTCACCAACTTTAAGTCCACTTAAAACAACTTGCTTACCATCAAATGTTTCACCTAATTCAATATCTCTTAAAGAAACAGTATTATCTTCACCTATAACATAAACAAATGACTTGCTTCCTCTTTGAACAAGTGATTTTTCTGGTATAACAACACCTGTTTTAGGTTTTGCAGATGTAATAAACATCTTTACATAAGCACCAGGTTTTAACAAACCTTTTTCATTTTTAATATCAGCATACACACCAACAGTTGCTGTACCAGTATTAACCTCATTACTAGCAAAAACTGTTTCCATTTTTTCGCTTAAAATTTCACCACTAGCAAGTTCAATATTTACAACAAAATCACTTAAATTTTGATCGCCTTTAGCTTTCATTGATAAATATTCTTTATCTGTTAAAGAAAAAGCAATACGAATAGGATTCATTTGAACAACTCTAGCTAAAATTTCAGAAGATGCATTAACATAGTTTCCAACAGTAACTTTAGCTTTTCCAATATATCCATCAATATAAGCTTTAACTTCTGTATTATTTAAATCTTTCTTTGCTAACTTAAGATTTGCTTCACACTGAGCAACAGCTGCTTTTGCTTGTAAATAAGCACTCTCAGCACCATCAAAAGTAGCTTTTGACGCAATATTCTTAGAACTTAATTGTTTTTGTCTTTTGAAATCACGTTCTGTCTTTGTCAAATTAGCTTTAGCACTTTCAAGTTGAGCTTTAGCCAAATCATATTTTGCTTGATATGTATCTTTATCAATTATAAACAATGCTTCGTCTTTTTTAATAAAACTACCTTCTTTAAAATTAACCTTATCTAAACTACCATTAACTTTAGAAACAACATCAACACTATTTATTGCTTCAACAAGTGCTACATATGTTTTAGGATTATTTATAACTTCTTCAGTAACATCAATAGCTGTAACACCAATTCCTGCAAGAGCCATATTTTTTTCATCTTTTTGGCTTAAAATATGACAACCAACAACACCTGCTATTACAACAAAAAGAGCAACTCCAATTAATAACTTTTTAGAACCTAAATTTTTCATTATTACACCTTTCTACTTTTTCAATCCTTCAAACAATAAACCTAAACCAATACGCACTTTTTCAACAATAGCTTTATCATCAAACTTATTCAATGAAGAAAAAACGATTCCCAAATTTGTTGCGCGAACAATCTCACAGGCCATATCAATATCTATATCTTCTCTTATATCGCCACGCTCTTTTGATTTTACTAAAACTTGTTTAATTTTTTCTAAATGCCAATCTGTTTGTTTTGCTAAAGATTTCCTCACTCTCTCAACAATCGCTTCAGACCATTCCATTTGACATATAATAAATCTATTAAATTTAGAAAATCTCACGTCTTCATGTAAAATTTGCGCCCAACGCACAAAATATTCTAATAAATCATCCAATGTATCACCGTTAGATATATTTTCAGACAATTCTACACGCTTTCTATCCATATATTCTACAATCAAAGCTGAAACCAAATCAGCCTTGTTTCTAAAATACCAATATACAGCACCTTTTGTAAAACCAGCTCTTAATGCTATTTCATCAAAAGTAGCTTTAGCAAAACCTTTTTCAGAAAACACATCCAAGGCTGATTCAATAACAGCTTGTCTTGTTTTTTCTGCATCTTCCTTACATTTTCTAGCCATAAAGCCCCCAAAATTTAAAATACATACCAATATGTATGTTTCAATTCACCCCAAAATAACACCTTTAATACCATAATGTCAACATACTTTTTTTTATTTTTTAGTATGGATAATTTACCTATTTTTAACAATACGATTCTTTTTAAATTCAAATATCTAACATTCTAATATCAGATAATTCAGCAACAACGTTTTCTCTTTCACTACTAGTAATGTATGCCCCAACTTTTACTTCTTCATATTTTTCTAAATAAAATTCTTTATACTTAAAAAACGATACACCATCAATTGAATAAAAAACTTCATACTCATCATTAGTTCGAACAACTCTAAACCAAATCTCATCAACATCACTATCAAAATAAGTTGCTGTCCAATCAGAATGCCCTAAAATAGTTAAAGATGAAAACAAGTTAAGAGTTCCATTTTTTGATTTTTCTATTGCAGATTTGAACCAATTTCTTTCATCAACCCTAACCATAACTCCACATTGCGTAGATTCTTTTATAGAATCAAACTTCCATTTTAATATAAAATCAAAATCTCCATCTTTCCTACAAAAAAACAAATGTCCATTATCTTTTCTAACACCTTTATGTAACTGTTGCAAAAAATCTGTACTAGATTTTGCATAAATCATCATTGAATTCTCATCAAAACGTACATTTTCAGGCTCATTATACCATTCAAAATTTTCTAGTACTTCAAAGTTCATTAAAAAGACCTCACATTTTCATCATCAACCATTTTTAATACATTTTCTAAGTTTTCAATTTTACTTTTAGGAGAGACAATAACCAAATTAATAATCTCATCACCAAGACCACCCTTCGATTTAACACCTTTCCCTCTAAGTCTTAACTTTTCACCACTAGAAGAATATGCAGGTATCGTAACATTTACTTTACCATCAATTGTTGGTACAACAACTTTTGCACCCAAAACTGCCTCTTTTATAGTAATCGGTAAATCCACCACAACATCATTACCATCAAGCCTAAAATATTTATGAGGACGAACATTTATAGTAACCAATGCATCACCATTCATCCCCCCCATAACGCCGGCATATCCCTGTCCTTTTAATCTTAATACTTGACCAGATTTTGTACCCGCTGGTATTTTTACATTTATTTGCTTACCATTTACTAAAATACTTTTATCAGCCCCTTTAGCCACATCCAAAAAATCAACATCTAATGTATATGCAACATCTTGCCCTTTCGCTGGAGTATTAGAACGAAATCCTCCACCAAAACCATTACTAGAGCGTGTAAACTGACTAAATATATCCTCGCCAAATATAGATGAAAAATCAAACCCACCACCATTAAATCCTGCCGATGAGTAGCCATTTGCCCCACTATTAAACCCATTAAAACCACCAGCACCAAAACCTGTTGGCTTACCATTTTCATCTATTTCATTATTATCATATTTCTTTCTTTTATCTTTATCACCCAAAATATCATACGCTCCAGAAATCTCCTTAAATTTTTCTGCAGCTTCTTTATTATCTTTGTTTAAATCTGGGTGATATTTGCGCGCAAGCTTTCTATACTGAGACTTAATATCTGTCTCACTTGCATTTTTATTAACCCCTAATACATCATATAAATTTTTCACATTAACCTTCCCTGTTTTTATTCTTCTTTATATATAGGGAATATTAAACTACATTGCAAGATTTACACAATCAAATGTAGCTCTCATATATCCATTATGAAACATTGATACATCTCTTAAAAATGCATCTTTACCTCTAGCAACATCTGCACAATACATAGACGCCAAAGGAGATATTTCATCAACTCTAACTTCTTTATACTGATATGTCACAAAATTAGCTCCTTCATCAACCACAAAAACATTTCTTTGTGTCATTTCCTCGCCCTCATTTGCAACAACTCTAACATCCTCAATTCGTTGCATTTCATCATCATACACAACTTCCTCATCCATTAAATAATATGATGTTGAACAAGCATTCACAAAAAACACCAAAAACAATGCTAATATTTTATACATAATCTAACCTCATCTCAATTCATTATAAATATCTTTACCTGCCTGCTCTAAAATTCGCATAATACGCCTATTTTTTGCATTATCAGATTTTGAATTATCAATTTTTTTTAACATTTTAGACAATTCTTGATTAAAAGCTTTATGTTCTCGCAATTTATCCACATCCTCAGCAATTTCACTATCATTCAACTTATAATTAGCAACAACCTTTAATGTTGAAATGTATTTTGCTTTATTTAAATGAGACATCTGTGCGCTCACATTCCAGCTAAACCCAATAACTCCAGCCAAAACTAACGCAATAACTCTAATCATTCCACCTCTCCACAAAATCTACTTGATATCATACTAATTATCATATATACATTAACAAAAAGCTAATACCTTAAATCAATAATATAAGAGTTTAATATGAAAAAAACTATTTGGTTATTACTAGACAATCGTATAGGAAGCAAAAACCAAGCGCTTGGCATTGCTCATTATTTAGATAAAAGCAAATTCAATATCATAATTAAAGATGTTGAATACAACAAGCTTGCCAGTCTTCCAAATTTCATACGCCAAAATACTTTACTTGGTATAACCAAATCATCAAAAGAGCTTTTAACCACTCCCTTTCCTGATTTTGTATTATCCTCAACCAGAAGAACAGCCCCTGTTGCCAGATACATAAAAAAACAAAATCCAACAACAAAACTTATCCAATTAATACATATTGGCAAATCAGGACTTAGTGATTTTGATTTAGTTTTTGTTCCAGAACACGATAAGCATAAAACAAAATCAAATAACATACGTTACACCGTTGGCGCACCTCATTTTATAACACAAGAAAAACTTGATAATGCAAAACAAAAATGGCAAAACAAATTCTCACATCTTCCACGCCCAATCACTGCTTTAATTATTGGTGGCGCCATAAAAAAACACCCTTTTTCTATTGAAAATGCAAAAAAATTAGCATTAGCCGTAAAAAAACTCAAAGAAAAAGAAGGTGGATCACTTTTAATAACCACCTCAAGAAGAACCGGTATTGAAGCTCAAAATGAAATAATGTCAATCTTGGGTCACATTCCCAACTACAACTATCTATGGGGCTCTAAAGATGAAAACCCATATCTAGGATTTTTATCTTGCTCAGATAATATTGTTGTAACAGGCGATTCTGTATCTATGTGCTGTGAAGCAACTGCCACACACAAACCTCTCAGAATATTTACAGCCCCAAACTGGCTAACACCAAAACATTTATTGTTTGTAAAATCTTTATATGATTGTGGATACGCTCAAGATATACAAAATGAGCAACCCTCTACAACAAACCTAAAATCAGATCTAAATGTAGCAAAAGATATTGCAGAAATTATAAGCAATCTATAGTATTAAGCTTATATCTTAAATAGATATTTCTAACCATACAGCAAATATCTTCTACACACAAATCTTTATCTAATAACTTATCAAAATCACCATATATTTTAAGGATTTTATCATTTGGCATTATAACCTTATTATCTTTATCAATACAAAATTTCTGTAACCTCTCATAAATATTTTCTTCAGGATTCCATTCATAAAAATCCACTCTTTGAACACTTTTTCTTTTATCAAACTTATAAGCCTTTCTTATAGTTTCACTTAAAACATCATTTTCTGTTTTATTCTTTATATTCTCCAAATATACATCATTTTCTTTAATACACAATTTAAGCCCATCACAAATACATATAATATCCTTAAAAACCTCAGCCTTATCATTCCCCATATTAGCAAAATATCGTTCAATGCACCTGCTATATATTTTTTTATATAAAAATTCTATCTGCTCAACACAATCCATCTCATCAACACCACTTATTAAACACCACATTACACCTACAACACAAAACACAAAAATACAACATTTATTTTTATAAAATAATAAATACAAAATAAAAGTTGCATTTTAAACAAAAGTATTAATAATACCACCAAAGGAGATATAATATGGTAAAAACATCTAGTCATATCATTCATATCAATAACAAAAAAACTAGCATTCGCCTAACTCAAACAGAATGGAATGCTGTAAATACAATATGTGAAAAAGAAAACCTCAAAAGAACAATTTTATTTAATTTAATAAATCAAAACAAAAATAAAGAATTAAGTTTAACTGCTTCTATCCGTTTATTCTCAATTATCTATTTCAAAAAAACTCTTCTAAACAAATTCTATCTTAATAAAACACAACAATCTCAACCAATTTTTGATGCAATAAAAGGTATCGCATGACAATATTCAAAAACCAAATTATAAACATCAATAACCACAAAACAAGTATTCGCTTAGCTCATGGAGAATGGGATGCAATAAATATAATCTGTGAAATTGAAAAAATTAAAAAAAACATTCTATTTGAATTAATAAATACAAACAAAAGTACAAACCTTAATTTAACTTCGTCCATTCGCTTATTTTGTATAACTTATCTAATTAACGAATGTTTAAAAACAAAAAACTATAAAAAAACACACAAAAAAAACGCTTCCATTGAAGAAGCTATATCTCTCATATAAAACAACAAGCACCTAGTTAAAACTAGGTGCTTATCTTTAACTAGAGAAAATCATCTCTCTACACATAACTCGTGCCACAAAAAATGACACATCATCATCAAACACATGAACCGGCTTGAAGTTATCCACCTCAACAAGCTCATCAGCGCACAAGTTCATACCACCCTTGAAAGTACACTTCAAAAGGTAGTCCTCTTCAATAGGAAAGTACATAAAGGGAGTTGTCGCTTTCACAACATTACATACATCCCTTTCAAGACAAATGAGTTCTGTAGAACCAATCATATTGCCATAGTACCTACCCTGATACTCCATGCCATTGAACGAACCAAGAAACTCGTTTGTATCCTTAGAGAATACCGAATACAACTCAATGTCAGAAACATTCGATGTAACAGGTTTTGTTGTTGCCTGAACAATCGCTGTACATAACGGCTTCATCAAACTTGCTGGATATACCACTGAGTTTTCCAGCTCACCAATGACTTTAGCTACCTTAGCCAAAGCCTGTTTTCTCTCGAAATTCTTCATAATAATGTTATTTTTTTAAGACCAAATTATAATTCAACTGGGAGCAAACATAACAAATATTTATTTATTTTTCAAGTATTTTTTACAAAAAAGTCTCCTATCTTTCCTAGGAGACTTTCTTCATAAAATCATAGTTTCTTAAAATAAAAATCCAATTCAGCAAAAACATACCAAGAAACAGTCCTCAAATAATGATAACCACTCTTTTTAAGCAAGTTTTTACACGCCTCGTTTTTTAAATAACAACCATTTAAAACCATTTCACAGCCAACACCTCGCATCAACTCTTCAAACAAACAAAGAGCTTCCGTGGCAAACCCGTTTCTTTCCCATTCTTGAGCAATAGCAAACGCGCACATAACAACATCATCTTCCTCGTCTTGCTCCCCTATAATAAATCCAACCAGTTTATTACTAGTATTTTCTATCACAAAGAAGCCTGCAAACAATTGATTTTTGTACTGCTCATTAATAAACTTTTTTACATCACACGCGCCTTCAAATCCTAAAAACAAAAAATCTTCCCATGTTTCTTTTGTTCTAAGATACAATTCATAAAATTCCTTAAAGCGATTAAAGCTAAAAGGCTCCAACGTAACAAGCCTTCCTACTTTACGAGAAGTCGACTGACGAATTTTCATCTTACCCATAATTATATAGTTTATAAAATAATAAATTTCGCAAACTATATATATTCAAAAAAAATCAAAGTCAATTCATCATGAAACAAAAAAAACACAAAAAAAAGCACCTCTAAGGTGCTTTTAAGAAATGGTGCGCTAGGCCGGAATCGAACCGGCACGGGATTGCTCCCAACAGATTTTAAGTCTGCAGCGTCTACCTGTTCCGCCACAAGCGCAAATCCATAACAACAACACTTATAAAACAAAAAAAAATAAATGCAACATATTTCTTGTATTTTTTTTATTTTTTAAATAAAGTATCTTTTGCAACGTGATATGCAACGCATATCGTTACATTAATATATAGTGTATATACGTCAGAAACAGCGTTTCGGTATATACCTTTTTTGAAAGGCAATTCAATATGAAACCTATAAACTCGAAGCTTAAGCTTCCTAAAAACAAGCTAACAGAAATCCCTTTCCGTAAACTTGTTCCAAATATTGTTACTATGTTAGCTCTTTGCTCTGGTTTAACATCTATCCGCTATGCAACTCAAGATAATTGGGAAAAAGCTGTTTTATTTATCTTCTTAGCAGGCTTATTAGATGGTTTAGATGGACGCATTGCAAGACTCCTAAAAGCTTCATCAAAATTTGGGGCAGAATTAGATTCTTTATGCGATTTTGTTAGCTTTGGTATAGCTCCTGCAATATTAATGTTCCAATGGTGCTTGTTTGATTTACCAAAAATTGGATGGTTATTCTGTTTATTATACGCAATGGGTATGGCTATGCGTTTAGCTCGATTCAATGCTATGCTAGAAGACGATTCCATCCCTCCATATTGGACTAATTATTTCACAGGTGTTCCTGCGCCAGCAGCTGCCGCAATGGCATTAATGCCGATTCTCATCACCTTCGACTTCAAAGAAGCTGAACCATTTTTAAGAAGTCATATATTTTGTAGTATATGGATGTGTATAGTTTCTTATTTAGAAACAAGTAGGATTCCAACCGTTTCTTTGAAAAAAACTAAAATTAAAACAGCTATGGTTATCCCTCTTTTGCTTATTGTTGCTCTTTTAGCAAACTTCTTATTTACACAAACATGGCTAACCCTAGGCGTTTTAACTGCTATTTATACCTTAATGATACCTTATGGAATATATCGATTCCTTAAAGATAAAAAAGAATATTTAGCAACAAAATAAATCCAATTTAAGCCCTCATTTAGGAGGGCTTTTTTTATTAATACTAATCATCTTAGCATTATTTTAGCATATCCACTACCCTAATACAAACAACTAACCATAACAAAAAATTTATACATCACACTTAATCTACTCAATCGCCACACAAAACCAAACCTACAACACTACAAAAAACACCCCACAAAACACATCTAAAAAAATACAACACATTCATCATATAAAAAATATTATCACCACACCAAAACAATTCCAACCAGCTTTTTAAGTAATAATTTTTATACAAAAAAAAGAGGGCTATAAAAACAACCCTCTTAATTCACTCAAAAACCTATATAAAGATTATTTAGCAGCAGGTATAACTTCACCTTCTAAAGTATACTTTTCAACCTTTGCATTTTTTTGCAAGTTTTCAAAAATTTCTGCTACAACTTTTTGAGTAACCATGTTTTTCAACTGAGGCTCAACATCTTTCAAAGCCATTGGTTTAGATGCTCTTTCATCTTCAACCAAAATCACATGATAACCAAACTCTGTTTTAACTGGAGTCTTAGAATATTCACCTTTATTCATAGCAAATGCAGCTTTTGAAAATTCAGGAACCATCATTTCAGCTGTAAAGTAACCTAAATCAGCTACGCTATCTTTAGAATATTCACCAGCTAATTTAACAAAGTCTTCACCTTTATTAAGTTTAGCAATAACTTCTTTAGCTTTTTCCTCTGTTTCTACTAAAATATGTTTAGCGCTAACTTCTTTTTGGCTTTCAAATTTTGCTGTATACTCATTATAAAGCTCATTTACAGCTTCAGCAGTAACTTTTTCATCAACCATTCTTTCTAAATAAAGTTTACGAGCTAAATCTTCTTTTGCTGTAACTAATTGTCTTTGATATTCAGGTGTTTCTTCAATTTTTGCTTCTTTTGCAGCCTGATATACTAATTTACCATTAACAAAAACATCTAAAGTCTTTGTATAAAACTCTTCAAAGCTAACTTTATCTTTAATTTGAGCATGGTCAGCATAGCTTTGTTTTAAATCATTAACATAAATAACTTCACCATTAACTTTGGCTGCAACACCTTTACCACCACCAGCATTCGCATTATATACTTTAAAAGATATAAAAGAAGCTACGGCAACAACAATAACTGCAACAGTTGAAATTGTGAAACCAAGGATTCTCTTTTTCATAAAAACCTCCAAAAATAAAAAAATTCAATCTCACGTAATCATATACACTCATTTATTAAAAATTCCAAGTATTTTTTAATTAACGTTTATAACTTTTGTTGATAGTATTGACTTTATTCTATATAAACACTAAATGTATCCTAAAGATAAACGTATAAGGTAAAGAAATGTTAACAGATATCGCACGCAAAATTTTCGGTTCAGCAAACGACCGTTTTGTAAAAAAACAATATAAAATTGTAGAACAAATTAACTCTTTAGAAGAAAACTTTATAAAACTCACAAACGAAGAGCTTAGAAATAAAACTATCGAATTTCGTAATCGTCTAAAAGATGGTGAAACATTAGACAGCCTTCTACCTGAAGCTTTTGCAACAGTTAGAGAAGCTGCCAAAAGAACTCTCGGACAACGCCATTACGATGTTCAATTAATTGGTGGTATTGTTCTACATAAAGGCATGATATCTGAAATGAAAACAGGTGAAGGTAAAACTTTAGTTGCAACCCTAGCCGCATATTTAAATGCTGTTGAACAAAAAGGTGTTCATATCGTTACTGTAAACGACTATCTTGCAAGGCGTGACGCAGAATGGATGGGACAAGTATACCAATTTTTGGGCTTAACTGTTGACTACATTACTCACGAAAAAAATGACGAGCAAAGAAAACAAGCTTATAATGCTGACATCACATATGCAACAAACAACGAACTAGGTTTTGATTATCTTCGTGACAATATGAAATTTTCTCTAGCAGAAAAAGTACAACGTGATTTTAATTATGCCATTGTTGATGAAGTTGACTCTATTCTAATTGACGAAGCAAGAACCCCTTTAATTATATCAGGCGCTGCAGAAGATTCTTCTGAAAAATACATTCTTGTAAACAATATAATTAAAAACATTATACCTACAGATTATGAAAAAGATGAAAAATCTAAAAACGTAACTCTAACAGAAGCAGGTATGGAGCACATTGAAAATTTATTAAAATCATCAGGACTACTAGCAGAAGGTGGTTTATATGATATTAAAAACGTTTCACTAGTAAACCACATAAACCAAGCTCTTCGTGCAAATATAATGTTTATCAGAGATGTTGATTACCTTGTTCGTGACGGTAAAGTTATGATTATTGATGACTTTACAGGACGTGTTATGGAAGGTAGACGTTATGGTGATGGCTTACACCAAGCAATTGAAGCCAAAGAGGGTGTTAATATTGAATCAGAAAACCAAACACTTGCTTCAATCACATACCAAAATTACTTCCGTTTATACCCTAAACTATCTGGTATGACCGGTACAGCAATGACTGAAGAAGCAGAGTTTTGTGATATTTACAACTTAAACACTGTTGAAATACCAACAAATCGCCCAGTTTTACGTATTGATGAAAACGACTGCATTTACCGTACAGAAAAAGAAAAAATAAAGGCAATCATTTCAACAATTATTGAATGCAACAAAAAAGGCCAACCAGTGCTAGTTGGCACAACATCTGTTGAAAAATCTGAATTAATTGCATCACACTTAAAAAAAGAAACAAACATTAAATTTGAAGTATTAAATGCAAAACAACACGAACGTGAAGCTATGATTGTGGCTGAAGCAGGAAAATTTGGAGCAGTTACAATTGCAACCAATATGGCAGGACGTGGTACAGATATTCAATTAGGTGGCAACCCTGATATGACCCTAAAAAAACAATTAAAGGGAAATGAAACACCTGAAGAAATTGCAAAATTAAAAGAAGAAATAGCCAAAGAAATTTCTGAAAACAAAGAAAAAGTATTAAATGCTGGTGGTTTATATATTCTAGGTACAGAGCGTCACGAAAGTCGTCGTATTGACAACCAATTACGTGGACGTTCAGGTCGTCAAGGTGACCCAGGTCAATCTAAATTCTTCTTATCACTAGAAGATGATTTAATGAGAATTTTTGGCTCCGAAAGAATGTCCGAAGTTCTACGTCGTCTTGGTTTGCCAGAAGGTGAAGCTCTTGTTCACCCATTCATAAGCAAAGCCCTAGAAAAAGCACAACAAAAAGTAGAAGAACGCAATTTTGATATTCGTAAATCAATCTTAAAATATGATAACGTTATGAATGATCAAAGAAAAGTTATTTACGAACAAAGAAAAGAATTAATGTCAATGACTGATATTTCTGAAACAATCACAGATATGCGTCACGACTATATATCATCTCTTGTTTGCACCAATATTCCTCTTGGTACAACTCCAGAAGAATGGAATATTGAACAATTAAAACAAGACCTCTTTGCAACGACTGGAAATATTTTACCACTTGAAGAATGGTCAAAACGTCCAGCAATAGACAGTGAAGATATGTTGTCTCTTGTTATTGAAGAGGTTGATAAAAACCTTGCAATTAAAAACAAAGATGTTCCTGAAGAAATCATTCGCATTGTTGAAAAAAGCATTATCCTCCAATGCCTTGACCAACTTTGGAAAGAACACATTGCTGCTTTAGACTTAATGCATCACACAATTGGATTAAGAGCATATGGTCAAAAAGATCCTCTTAACGAATATAAAAAAGAAGCATTTAACATGTTCTCTGATATGTTAGATTTGTTAAAAGAAAAAACAACAACATTAATTTGTCGCGTACCAATTAAACAAGGTAGTGAAAATGATTTAAGAGAACAAGAACAACATCGTCAAAATGCAAAAATGGAAGCAAAACATGAATCATTTAACAATAATGAACCTGTTGCTCCACAAAATATTACTACTTCACAACAACCTGTAATTGTTAGAAACATTCCAAGAAACAGCCCTTGTCCTTGTGGAAGTGGTAAAAAATATAAACATTGCCACGGAAAAGTTGCTTAAAAAAGAAAGATAAAAAAATGACTACGCCTTTGTTAAAAATAAAAAACCTTTATGCATCTGTTGATAATAAAGAAATCATAAAAGGTTTAAACCTCACTATTAACGAAGGCGAAGTCCATGCAATAATGGGGCCAAATGGTGCAGGAAAATCATCTCTTTCATATGTATTAAGTGGCAAAGATGGTTATGAAGTAACCTCTGGAGAAATATTATTCAAAGGTAAAAATCTTCTTGAACTAAACACAGAAGATAGAGCCAGAAATGGTCTATTTTTATCTTTGCAATATCCAACAGAAATTCCTGGCGTTACTGTTTCAAATTTTTTAAAGCATTCTCTAAACGCTATAAGAAAATATAAAAACCAAGAAGAGCTAGACACTCTTCAATTTATGAAACACTTAAAAACCGAAGCACAAAAATTAAACATAAACCAAGATATGTTAAAAAGATTTGTAAATGTAGGTTTTTCAGGAGGTGAAAAAAAACGTTTTGAAACCTTACAAATGGCGCTTTTGAAACCCGATTTTTCAATCTTAGATGAAATAGATTCAGGTTTAGATATTGATGCTCTAAAAATTGTTTCAGAAGGCGTAAACTCCTTAAGAACACAAAAAAATGCCTTTCTTTTAATAACCCACTACCAACGTTTATTATCACATATAACCCCTGATGTTATACATATTTTTGCAGATGGACACATTGTTAAAACTGGTGACAAATCTCTAGCTTTAGAGCTTGAAGAACATGGTTATACTAATTTTATCAAAGAAGAAAAATAATGAATAAAATACCTCTAATAGAAGATATAGAATTATTCTTAGATGACAAACCATCTGTTTATGCTATTAGAGAAAATGCCAAACAACTATTAGCAGAAAAAAAATATCCAACCTCAAAAAAAGAAAGTTGGAAATACACAAACATAACACCAATAATAAATAGTAATTTTTCGCCTAAAATTCATTGCGACTGCAACAATGATAGTTGCACCTGCACTAAAAACCACTGCTCTTGTGATAACGAAAAATCAACATTTATAGATATAAAATTTTGTAAAGGCCGTCTTCACATTGAAGAATACAACACACCCAAAGGTTTAACAATAAAATCCCTTGCCGAAGTTTTATATGAAGATGAATATAAAAAATATTTATTAAAATCATTTGATATTTCAAAAAATCCATTCACATTATTAAACACAGCATACCTAGAACAAGGAATATGTATTATCGTTGAAAAAAATACCGTTTTAACATCGCCATTAAACATTATATATAATCAAAACAATTGCGATAATACTCAAATAAACATTCACAATCTTGTTATATTAGAAAATAATTCAAATTTAGAGATTATAGAACATTTTTCATCAAACAATTCAAACTCATACCTATCAAATATTGTTAATGAAATTTATTTAAAAGAAAACAGTCATCTAAATCATTATAAAATTCAAAAAGAAAGTTCAAAAGGTTTTCATATTGCATATAACAGCATAAAATTATATAAAAACTCATCATATAAACAATTTTATTATTCTAATGGCGCTCAAATAAGCAGAAATGAAAACCTCATAAATTTAGAAGACGAAAATGCAAACGCAGAAATTTATTCTGCATATAGAGCAAAAACAAACTCTACAACAGATATTACAACAAACATCAATCACAAATCTGCACATACAACATCAAACCAAATAGCAAAAGCTATTTTAGAAACAAACTCAACTGCAAATTTTGTTGGAAAAATTCATATTTCTCCACTTTCTATCAAAACATCTGGCAACCAATTACATAAAGCCCTATACTTATCAGATAACGCTACTCTAAATTGCAAACCAGAATTAGAAATCTATGCAGATGATGTAAAATGCTCACACGGTGCAACTTGTGGCCAAATAGATAAAGATCAATTATTTTACTTAACTTCAAGAGGTATATCAAAAGAAGATGCTATCAATATTCTAACATCAGCACATCTTGATGAAATATTTGCGCTTATTCCAAATCAACAAATAAAAGAGCTTTATTTTATTTAATTTATTCTTCCCCAAAAACAACTTTATTCTGATAATTCAACACACCTTGAATACCTACAACAAGCAAACAAACAAAAAAGTTTAAACAAAACTCAGCAACAATACTAGAAAACACTCCATCTAATGAAATATATGCCAATACAAAAGCTAACCTAATACATAACAGCATAAGAACCATATATACAAAAAACCATCCCAAAATCTTATATAAGCTATCATAAACTATCATCAAGCTTTTACTAAAACAACACCACTCTTTGCCCTCAAAAAATCTCACCCACAAAAATGCCAACATTAACAATACCACAAAAACAATAACAATAGATGATAATGATATATATAACATAAACTCAAAAGCAGCATTATCTATAACTACCCTCGATGATAAATAATATGTAATTATAGATATCATTATAAAAGATATAAAGTAAAACAAAATCAACCCAAATGCCTTTAAATCTTGTTTTATAAATCTTTTCACTAAAACTTCACTCATTGGCTTGTTTTGATATGCAAACATTTGCCATCTACTAATAAAAATAGAATACGCTAAAATTCCAAACAAAAATTTAACCAAAGGGCCAACAACTCCATAATTACAATATGATGCAGAATAATGTTCATTATACATACAACCAACAACCTTGCCACTAAAAAAGCCCACCAAGGATAAAAACAAACACAACATCGTGCTCAATAAAATAAAACCTTTATTCTTTTTAATTACTTGCTCATAAGACGCCGACAATCCTTTAAAAAACTTAAATTCAACATAATTTTCATCTTTTTTATCAAAACCAAACATAGATACACCCCCCTATAATTCTTTAACAGATACAACACCTGGTATACTTTTTAAGTTTGTTAATAACATATTATCAGCAAAAGCAAAACCACCTTCAATTTCTATTCTAACATCCCAGTCATCTAATTCTGGTTCAATATAAACTTTGTTTAATCCTCTTCTATCTGCATACAAAATTCTTTTAACATCTTTTACTGCAGCAACATTTCCTATCGTAATAACCAAACCTGTTGCTTGTTCTGCTATTGCTTCATCAATGGTCTTTATTGAGTTAATCATAACCCTTGGATTTTCTTCTTCTGATTGTTTATTTATCGTAACCTTAACTAACAAAGGTGCACCAGATGTAATAATGTCTTCATATTTTGCCAAACCATCAGAAAACAACATTCCTTCAACTGTACCCGTTGTATCAGAAAAACCAACAAAAGCATACTTATTTCCATTTTTACTAATTCTCTTTTGAAAGTTCTCTACACAACCGGCAACATTAGCTTTAATGCTGTCACCAACTTTAATGTTAGCCATAACTTCCTGACAATTTTTAACACCAAGCTTAGGCATACTCTCAGCATAAACATCCAAAGGGTGTGCAGATAAATAAAACCCAACAGCACCAGCCTCTAATCTTAATTTCTCCAAATCTGGCCAATCTGGCGCATCAAACAACTTAACCTTAGAAGAATACTCTTCAGCCCCAAACAAAGACGACTGCGCACTAGTTTTCATCTCGGTTGCAGAAGAAATATTTTTCAAAATCAAATCAATGTTTGCAAAAAGTTTTCCTCTTTTTTTCTCTATGCTATCAAAAGCACCAGCTTTAATTAATTGTTCTAACTGTTTTCTATTTAATTGCTTTGCATCAACCCTATTTATAAAGTCAGAAATATCTTTAAATTTACCACCTTTTTCTCTTGCCTCAACAATAGCGTTCATATTTGCTTCACCAACACCTTTTATTGCACCTAAAGCATACCTTAATTTACCGTCTTGAACACTAAATTTTGCCAAAGATTCATTCACATCAGGTTTCAAAACCTCAATTCCCAAAGCTTTACACTCTGCCTTAAACCCTGCTAATTTATCGGTATTAGTAATATCCAAATCCATAACAGCACACATAAATTCAACAGGATAATGCGCTTTTAAATATGCTGTATGATAAGAAACAAGAGAATATGCCGCTGCGTGTGATTTATTAAAACCATATGATGCAAACTTCTCCATCTGATCAAAAATACTTTTTGCAACCTCTTCATCTATACCATTCTTAACAGCACCTTCTGTAAACATAATGCGTTGCTTTGGAATTTCATCACGCATTTTTTTACCCATAACTTTACGCAACTTATCAGCGCCACCCATGGTATATCCACCCAACTCACGAGCAATCATCATAACTTGCTCTTGATACACCATGATACCATATGTTTCTTTTAAAATAGGCTCCAATTTTGGGTGTAAATATTGTATCTCTTCCTCACCATGCTTACGTTTAATAAACGTTGGAATATTATCCATTGGACCTGGACGATACAAAGACACAATTGCAATCAAATCTTCAAATCTATCTGGCTTAATCTGTTTATGCACGTCTTTCATACCAGCTGATTCAAATTGAAATACTGCAGAAGTTTTTCCATCTGCCAACATTTTATATGTATCTACATCATCTAAAGGCACCGTCTCCATATCAACATCAATCCCTCTAGATTTCTTAATCCAATCAATCGCCCTTTGAATAACTGTAAGCGTTTTTAATCCTAAAAAGTCAAACTTAATTAAACCTGTTTCTTCCACAAACTTCATATCATACATAGTAACAGGCATATCTGCTCTAGGATCTTTATATAAAGGAACAAGCTGTTCTAATGGTCTATCACCAATCACAACACCAGCAGCATGCATACCGGAGTTTCTATACAAACCCTCTAACTTTATAGCAATTTCAAACAACTTATTTACCTGAGGGTCATTTTGCCTCAATTCTTCAAGCTCAGGCACTTGCTCCAACGCTTCAATTAGTGTTGGATTCTTTCCTTGTACACCTGCTGGAATCATTTTAGATATTTTATCTGCTTGAGAATATGGCATTTGCAAAACTCTCGCCACATCACGAATAACAGCTTTAGATTGCAATTTACCATAAGTAATAATTTGCGCCACGTGGTCAAAACCATATTTTTCTTGCACATATTCAATCGTTTTATAACGATTCTCCTGACAAAAATCCACGTCAAAGTCCGGCATATTTACACGTTCAGGGTTAAGAAAACGCTCAAAAAGCAAGTCTAATTTAATTGGATCAAGTTCTGTAATTTTCAAAGCCCATGCCACAATAGAACCAGCACCAGAACCACGTCCTGGGCCAACCGGAACCCCATGACCTTTAGACCATTTAATAAAATCCGACACAATGAGAAAATATCCCGGAAACCCCATTTTTTTAATAACGCTTAATTCATAATCCAAACGAGCATAATATTTTTCATCAATCTCTATACGCTGTTCTTCTGTTATTCCCTCATAATAACCAGCTTTTTCTAATCGCTCATTTAAACCACGATAAGCTTCTTCTGTAATAAACTCGTCTTGAGTTCTTCCTTCTGGACATTCAAAAATAGGCAATAATGGATCTACTTTTTTAGATAAATAATTGCACATTTTTGCAATTCTAACCGTATTATTTATAGCTTCAGGTAAATCACTAAAAAGCTCAACCATCTCCTCTTCTGTTTTAAGTCTATTATTTATAGAAAACCTACGCCTATTTTCATTTGCAACATATTCACCAGCAGAAATACAAACCAAAGCATCATGAGCTTCATACATTTCATCATCTAAAAAGAAAACTTCATTTGTCGCAACTAATGGAATATTATTTTCATAAGCAATATCAATAAAACTTTCCTCAGTTTTTAGCTCTGTTTCTAAACCAAGACGAGATATCTCAATATAAAATCTATCACCAAATATTTCTTTTAATTTTATTGCGTAATTTTTAGCTTCTTCTTTTCTATTCTCCAAAAGCAAGCGACCTATCGCTCCTTCAACACCACCGCTAAGAACAATCAACCCCTCATTAAAATCACGCAAATTATCAAGTGTAAGCTGTGGCGCCCAACCATTTTGAGTGTTATCCAAATAAAATCTTTTCATTAGCTTCATTATATTGCTATAACCAACACTATCCATCACAAGCAATACAATTTTATCTGGCTCCAATTCTTTTCCTTTAGAAAGTAAAATATTATCAGAATCTTCATTTCTTAACAAGAATTGACAACCCATAATAGGTTTAATCCCCTCATCTGATGCATATTTTGAAAAGGCTTTTCCCCCAAACATATTTGCACTATCAGTAACACCAACAGCACACACACCCATGCTATTTAATTTCTTCATCAACTTAGGAAGCATAATTGCCCCCTCAGCTAAAGAATATGCTGTATGAACTCTTAAATGTACAAATTTTGGGTCTTTCATAAACCATCCTTCTAACAAATTTAGCAGATATTACCATAAACATATTATATCTCAACTATTTTATTACAAAATACGAAGCAATTTTTAATAAAAAACTCTTGATTTTTAAAACAAAATATACTAAAAAACACCTCCAGTAAAACAACACCCCTGGAGGTTGTTTTATATTTAACATTTTTAATTAAGGATAAAAACAATGTCAGATATTACATTTAATGCAAATTTACGTGAAAAAGCAGGTAAGGGGGCAGCTCGCGCATGTCGTAGAGAAGGTCGTGTTCCTGCTGTTGTTTATGGTGGCAACAAAGAAACATTAAACATTAGCCTTCACCCAGTAGAATTAGAAAAAGCTTTAGATTTAGCTGATTTCTACAAATCAGTTATCACTGTTTCTATAGATGGCAAATCAGAAAAAGTTGTATGTAAGGATGTTCAATTCCACCCAGTTTCTGATGCTCCTATTCACGTTGACTTTCTTCGTAAATAATCTATAGGAAACAAAATGTTTTTAGTGGTTGGTCTTGGAAATCCCGGAAAAGATTATGCTAATACTCGCCACAATATAGGATTCATGGCGACTGATGAAATTCACGGTCGCCATAATTTTTCCCCTTTCAAATCAAAGTTTGATGGTTTAATAGCTGAAGGTTGTATAAATAATCAAAAAGTGCTCTTGTTAAAACCTCAAACTTATATGAATCTTTCTGGCAATTCTGTTGTTCAAGTTGCAAAATTTTATAAAATACCACCTCAAAATATTATTGTTATTCATGACGATAAAGATTTAGCTTTGGGAAAATTAAAGGCAAAAATAGGTGGCTCTGCTGGTGGCCATAATGGTCTAAAAAATATCGATTCTCATATCGGCACAGAATACAATCGTATTCGCATAGGTGTTGGCTCTCCTAAAGAACACAACACAGATACAATAAACTTTGTGCTTTCTAGATTCTCAAAAACGGAGCTAGATGTTCTAAATCCTCAATTAGAGTTTATTTCAACAACAATAAACGAGTTAATAAACAAAGGAATAGCGCACTATTCAAATATTATCGGAATGCACAACGCCAAATAGATTATAAAAATTCTATTGCAAAACAAACCTACATCTTATATAAATCAAAAAAACAAATTAACAGGAGTAATAAAATGGGATTTAATTGTGGTATTGTTGGTCTTCCTAATGTTGGCAAATCCACTCTTTTTAATGCATTAACACAAACAATTGCAGCTCAAGCTGCCAATTTTCCATTCTGCACAATAGAACCAAACACTGGTCGTGTAGCAGTTCCAGATAAACGCTTACAAGAACTCGCAAAAATAGTAAACCCAAAAAATATTATTCCAACTCAATTAGAATTTGTTGATATTGCTGGTCTTGTTAAAGGCGCATCAAAAGGTGAAGGCTTAGGTAATCAATTTTTAGCAAACATTAGAGAAACTGATGCAATTATTCACGTTTTACGCTGTTTTGAAGATGAAAACATTACCCACGTTGAAGGTTCTGTTGACCCGATTCGTGATGCAGAAATTGTTGAAACAGAGCTAATGATTGCTGATTTAGAATCTCTTGAAAAACGCTTTGAACAAACCAAAAAGAAAGCTCAAACAGGTGGCGATAAAGAAGCTGGTATTAGAGCTCAAGTTATGGAACCAATTATAAACGCCCTAAGAGAAGGAAAACCTGCTCGCACAGCAGCTCCAGATCCATCAAATAAAGATGCATACAAACAATATCAGATGCTTCAATTATTAACATCAAAACCAGTTTTATATGTTTGCAATGTTGATGAAAATAATGCATCCAGTGGAAATGAATATTCAAACAAAGTTTTTGAAAAAGCTCTCAAAGAAAACGCAAAAGCTGTAATAATTTCAGCAGCAATAGAAGCAGAAGTTGCTCAACTAGATAGCGAAGAAGAAAAACAAGAATTTTTATCATCTCTAGGATTAGAAGAAACAGGTTTAACCAAAATTATTAGAGCTGGATATTCTCTTTTAGGTTTAGAAACATATTTTACAGCAGGAGTTAAAGAAGTACGCGCTTGGACATTCTTAAAAGGCTCAAAAGCACCTCAATGCGCAGGAATTATTCACTCAGACTTTGAAAGAGGTTTCATTAGAGCTGAAACAATCGCCTATGAAGACTTTATAAAATTTGGTGGAGAACAAGGCTGCAAAGAAGCTGGTAAAATGCGCTCAGAAGGAAAAGAATATGTTGTAAAAGATGGAGATTTATTAAACTTCTTATTCAATGTATAGCCTATGAAAGAATTACTAAAATATCATCTATATATCATTGGTTTTTCTCTTATAATAGGTTTTGCCATATACCTAAATTGGCAACTTCCCCCTAATCTTGATGAAGCAAGAGCATACACTATTGCAAGATATTTAACCCCTTTTGAAATTTTTACAATAAGTAAAACAGAAGGACACCCTTTTTTATGGTATTATGTACTAATGCCTTTTGCAAAGCTTCATCTTTTTTATCCATATCCATTATATGCTCTAAACTTAACATTTATTCTTATCGCTGTTTATTTATTTTATAAACACGCTACATTACCAACATACTTAAAATATTTCATAACACTATCTATTCCATTCCTAAAATTATACAACAGTTTTGCTAGATGCTATTCTTTAACAATAATGCTCTCTTTTATATTGTTTTATTTATATAAAAATAGACACACAAAACAAATTTTATATTTAAGTATAATCTTATTACTAGCCAACACAAGCTCTGTAGGCTTCTTTATTGCTTCCTCTTTAGGAGTAATGTTTATATTTGAAAGTATTTTTCATAAAAAATATAAAAAAGAAACCAAAGAACTGCTAATGATTATCCTTATGGGATTAATTGAATTTATCCTCATTCTTTTGCAATTTTATGGTTACAATAAAAAAATACCACAAAGCACCCCTCACTTTGGTTCTTTAACTGAAAATCTAAACTCTGCATATTTTCCACTAAATATATACATATTAATAATTATTTACATTGCAACATTCCTTATTTTCATCAAAAAAAGAAATTTTGCACCTTTCTTTTTTCTTCTTTTATCATCAATGCAACTAACATTTTTATTAACCACCATACATCAAGGTGGACTTCATCACTACTACTTTTATTACATATTCTTAATATGCGCATATTGGATAACCCCAAACCTAAACACAAAACAGCTTATTCCACTAATCATATTAAGCTTTTCACTTATTTTTAATACCAGCATGCACTATAAATATAATGATAGAACATATTTAGCAGATTTAAAAAACAGTGCTGTTAAAATAAATCAAATATTCAAAGATAAACCACAAGAAATTATAATATTTGAAGATTTTAATGGTAATATAATACAGCCATATTTATCTAAAAATATTACTTTACTAAATCAAACAGCAACTCCTTTTAATTCATTAAAAGGCCTAGAGGAATTTTTATATTTTATATACGTTCCTATAAAAAAGAAAGACATTATAAACAAAGTACAAAAAAATCCACATATGCTATTATTTAACACATGTGGACATAAAACACTTTATCATTATCAAATAGTTTTTAACCTAAAATATCGCTTAAATAAACAATATTGTCTTTACGATATAAAAGTAAACTAACTATTCAGCATCCAAAAATTCAACAGCATCCATTGCAGCCATTGCACCACTTCCAGCAGAAATAACAGCTTGTTTGTATTTTGGATCTTTCACATCTCCAGCTGCAAAAACACCTTCAATATCTGTAATAGAGCTATTTTCGTGAGTTACAATATATCCTTTATCATCTAAAATAAGATTTCCTTTAAATATATCAGTATTAGGCTTATGTCCTACAGCAACAAAAACACCGTCTAAATCAATATTTTTAACCACATCAGTTTCAACATTTCTTATCTTTAAACCTGTAACTTTTTTAGGTTCATTTTGCCCCAAAATTTCTTCAACAACACTATTCCACTCAACAACAATCTTCTTGTTACTAAGCACTCTATCTTGCAAAATTTTATCAGCTCTCAAACTATCTCTTCTGTGAACTAAAACAACTTTATCAGCTAATGTAGATAAGTATAACGCTTCACAAACAGCTGAATTACCACCACCAATAACAGCAACAGTTCTGCCTCTATAGAAAAAACCATCACAGGTTGCACACGCAGATACACCATATCCCAAAAATTCTTTTTCAGAAGGGAGACCTAACCATCTAGCAGAAGCACCTGTTGCAACAATAACAGCCTTAGCTTTATATGAATGACCATTTTCAGAACTACATACAAATGGGCGATTAGAAAAATCAACTTCAACAATATAATCATTAACAAATGAAACACCTAGATTTATTGCTTGTTGTTTCATTTTATCCATTAATTCATAACCACTAATTTCGCCAAATCCTGGAAAGTTCTCAACACTACTTGTCATCGTAAGTTGACCACCTTCTTGATTTCCAGAAACAATCATAACGCTAATTCCGGCTCTAGCTGCATAAATACCTGCAGTATATCCAGCAGGACCAGAACCTAAAATCAACAAATCAGTTGTATGTAAAGCCATTTATATCTCCCTAGTTCAACAAATTTAATGTATTTTTTTGCAAAGTTTTAATTCTTTGTAATTTACTTTCTTCATTTAACAACTCATAAAGAGCAATCAGTTGACTACAAACATTAAGAGTATCTTGATACTTATTATAAAAGCTCATTTCCTGCTTTGTCACCTCATTTAAAGCTTTTTCTAACAACATTGCTTTATCTTTTAAATTATCAGTACTTGAAGCCAAAGACATATACGCAGAAAACCTATCTCTAGTATCTTGATTTTCTACCCAATTTTCTTCAATTTTTAACATAGCATCCTTATCATTAAGATAAGAATACACTTCTCTTAACATTAATAATATTCTATTTTTTTCTTCATTACTTTTTGCATATTTTAGCGCCTGATTATAATAATCTACAGCCATAAAAAATTTATTATTATCTTGTTTATAAACCCCCTCATCATAAAACACATCACCAATTTTTATATAACACCAAAACAACACAGCCAAAACATTGTCAGAAAGTCTTCCTCCTTTATCTAGAAATTTATAAAAGTATTCTAAAACAACTCCATATTGCAAAATTTTAGCATCATTATTCAAAAAACTTTCACGTTCTTGAACCATTTTATATAAATCAACAAATTTATTTTCCGTATTTTTTATATTTAAGTTCTTTTCATTCATCAACATAAAGAACTCCTATAAATTATCTTACACCACCACTATCAATACAATAATCTTCATTATTTAATTCATATTTTCTATGAACTGGACACCTTGAGCATAAACAACCTTTATTTTCATGAATACACGTACTTTTATCAAAAGCACAAAACATTATCTCAAGATGTTTCTTGCTTTTTATTTTTTTTATATTTAGCAAATTTTCTGTTTTATTTTTATGCATACAAATTGTTGTATATGAAGGACAAATTAAACATAAACAACTTTTCATATTTTCCATTGTTTTATCAACACGCATATTTATTCTCCTCAAAAAATTATTCATAAAAATAAATATGCAAGAAAATATCTTTTACAACAAAAGATTGTTCATAAAAAAACACACAATTAGATTATATTCTTATAAATTTACCCTCAACTATTGGTGGTAAAAAATAATTTGTAACTCCTGGTAAAAATGAAATTTTATCCACTCTAGCAAACATTGGACCTCTATAACAACATTTAACCATTTCGTTTACTTTCTCTTCATCCCCACTCATCAAAATCTCAACACTACCATCATCTTCATTTCTAACCCATCCAGAAATTCCACCGATATCTTGAGCTTGCCATATAGCCCATCTTCTATATCCAACACCTTGCACTCTACCATCTATTTTTAAATAAACTTCTTTCATTACCCTACTCCAATATTTTATTAATATTATGACGTATTTGATTATTTTTATCTGCCAATTCTTGTATGTTACCCCATTGTTTTTGCTGAAAGTTTTCTTCATAAAAAGCAAGTTCAACACTCTCATCTACACTTATTTTTTTATTCATCAATAAAACAGCTAACATAACTGAACGTAATTCTGTAGCAATCATATAAATACAACTTAAAAAATCACCTTTTGTTTGCGATAAATATTTTCCTACAACATCTTGATGTGTTTTATTTCCATCGTCAATATCAAAACCTCTAGATAATTTATAATCAACACCAAGCATTTTATTAAACTCATCTATCACCTTTGATATCTGTTTTCCATACAAGCTATTTATTTCTTCATTTTCAGAACAAAACAACATTGTATCACAAAGCAAAAACTCCAATATTTTTTGCTCAAAATATTCTCGTTTTTCAACAATTTGATTTACTATTTCTCTTTCTATCATTTGTTTTGCTTACCAGCATTCCCAGAAAGTAAATTCATCAAACCTTTTGTAGTATCTTTTATTAAATCAACCCCACCATTAAGAGCTTTACCAACACTCTCTGGTGTAGATTGAACAACATTTTTAGGCTCAGGAAATCTTTTTTCAAAACCAGTTCCTTTTAATGCTGTATAACAAGGAGAGCCATCATTTTCTACAAGCATTTGAGCTCCTAAATATACAGGACCAGCTGTTGTAACACCGACAAATGCTTTTATTGCATTTGCACCATCAATTCCAACACTTGGATTACTAATCGTTCCCGTTAATTTTACTAAAGAAGACAATGCTTTTGCAATATTTGTATCTGTTAATTTACCTGCAAAAGGCTTAAACCCTATACTAACTTTCTCATTATTAAGATTTACATCACCATTTGCAACCAAAGTAAATTTATCTGCATTAAAAGCTAAACCATTAGGAAAGTTAATAACACCTTTTTTAACATCTGCTCTAACAACAGCACAATTAAGGGCTAATTCATCATTTCCTTTTGTAATATTAAGAGAATTTAATAGTTGTGAAACAATATTTCCCTTCATTAAACCAATATTGCCCAAATAAACATTGGATTTATCTACAATAATAACGCTTCTTCCATTAAGATCACCAATTAATGCTTTTTTTGTTAAACCTTTAGATGACAAATCAACATACACATCAGTTATACCACCATCTAAAATTTTAAACACATCTGAATTAACACCTAAAGCTTGTAATAATTTTAATGTATTTATTTTATTTGCATCAGATTTCAACAACAACATACCACTTTTTGCATCTAAACTTGCATCAAAATTAACATTACCATCAGCAACTTTAGCGTTTACAATATTCATATATAATTTTCCATTATTAAGAATAATATTACTCATAATGTTTTTTGCTATAAGTTTATCGCTATTTACAATTTCTTTAACATCAACTCTAGCATCAACTTGAGCTTTATCAAAATATTCATAAGGAATAACTATATCATCATTATTTTCAAGAGCATGAGCTTCTTTAATTAAACTAAATGCAACTTTTTTCTTAAAACTATCTATATCAATTTTATCAGAATTAAAAGTTGCTGTAACATTTGGTATTTTTCCTAATAAATCAGCTTTTATGTTTCCTTTAACAACATTTCCAGCCAAACTTAAAGAATTTAACACAATATCAATATTAGATAAACCGCCTTTTATATTAAAATCTAACTTTTCATTATAAAAACTATTTGCACCTAAAAATTTCTCTACCTTAACATTTCCGTCAAAACTAATATCACTTAATACATTATATAATACCATATTAGTATTAATACTAATTCCCAAAGCATTAAGCTTAGCAACAAAAGGAAATCCCATGTTAGATTCTAAATATTTTAAAGCTCCAAACGTACCTTTTCCTTCAAAAATACCATTATTAACATTAAAATTAAAATCAATATTTTCATCTTTATTTTCAGACAATTCCAAATTTTTAATGTTATACTTTTCTAATACCCCATCTTTTTTTAAGTAATTTATACTAACATTATCCAACATCACTTTTTTTATCACTAGCGAAGATAATATACTATTTCCTTCACTAGCACTAGCGCTCTTTATAATTTCAAACTTATAAGATGTTTGTTTTTTAGATGTTATACTTTTAACACTATCAAATGTCCAATTATTTTTACCCCCAGATGTTTCTTCTAAATTTATAAAAGCATTCTTTATTGCAAACATATCAACAACAACATCTTTTTTTAACAAAGGAATAAGAGCAACACCCAAATCAACACTTTCTGCACTAATCATATTTTTATTATTAGCCCAGTCAGCATTAGAAAACTCTACATTTTCTAAACTAAGAGCTGGTGAAAAAGAAACTTTTAATTTAACAGTTCCAATACTTAATTTTCTCCCTGTCGCATCATATACAATTTTTGTTAATTGGTCTTTATAAGCATTAAAATCAATCTGAGTTAAAGCTATATATCCACCAACAATAACCAATAAAAACAGACACAGAAACGCTATCAAAACAATCTTTAAAGCCTTTTTCATTAATATTACTCCTTAAAACTCAAACCCAATGTTTTCAAACTTTCCCTAAAATGATTTGGTAATTTTGCTTTTATAATCATTTTTTTACCATATATCGCTGATAAATCAATTTTATAAGAATGCAAATGAAGCTTATTAGCTAATAGTTCATTTTTTATACGCTCTTTACCATAATATTTATCATCACCTAATATTGGAATTCCCATATATTCTAAATGAGCTCTAATTTGGTGAGTTCTACCAGTTAAAGGACTAGCTTCAACTAAAGAAAACTTATCTCCAACCGTATCTAAAACTTCATATTTGGTTATTGCTGTTTTTCCTGTTTCAATAACCACAACTTTACCATCAACTTTTTCTAAAGGAGCTTTAATCTCACCAAATTCTTTAGTTATTGCCCCTCTACTAAGAGCTAAATATGTCTTTTCTAAAGTATGTTCTCTAAATGCCTTTGTCAAGGTATCCGCCATTTTTCTATTTCTAGCTAAAACCAAAATACCACTTGTATCCTTATCGATTCTATGTACAAGTTTTGGCTTCTCTTCATTACCAAATTTAAGCGCGTCTAACATCCCATCAATATGTCTAGTTGTATTTGTTCCACCTTGTACAGCAAGTCCTGATGGTTTATTTAAAACAATAATATTATCATCTTTGTAAACAACCATGTTTTCAATAAACTTAATATCTGCTTCTTGCATTTTTTCATGAATAATTGCTTTTTTTTCATTGTCAAGTGGTGGTATTCTTATTTCTTGTCCAACAGACAATCTTGTATTAGCTTCAGCCTTTACTCCATCAACTTTAATTTGTTTAGTGCGCAATAACTTTTGAAATCTACCCAAACTCAACCCTGGATAATATTTCAAAAACCATCTATTCAAACGGATTCCATCATCTACACTTTTTACTTTTACAATTTGAACACCTGACATTTGCATCCTCATACATAATTTATTTTCAAAGATACTAACCAACAAAACATTATTTTACAAGTTTAAATTACAAACAAAAAGTGGTTCTATCTCCTAGAACCTAACATTTTTATACTATTCTCAAAACAATAATTTAATCTTAAAGAGCTTTATTATTCACCACTCTTATTTCTTTGTTTTTGTTTCTCTTTGCGAAGTTTATCAAAATAATCGATTCGTTTTCTAATTTCTCTTTCAAAACCTCTATCAACTGGATTATAAAATCTTCTTCTTCCCATCTCTTCCGGAAAATAATTTTGCCCCGAAAAACCATCTTCTAAATCTTGATCGTAAATATACCCTTCTTTATATCCCAATTCTTGCATCAATTTTGTTGGCGCATTCATAATATGTTTAGGTGGCATTAAAGAACCTGTTTTTCTTGCAACATCAAAAACACTATGCATCGCTTTATAAACTGCTGCAGATTTTGGTGCTGTCGCTAAATATGCTGTTAATTGCATAATAGCCAAATCCCCTTCTGGACTACCTAATCTCTCATATGTATCAGCACAAGCTATAGCCTGCACAACAGCATTTGGATCAGCCAAAGAAACATCTTCAACAGCAAATCTTACTAACCTTCTTAAAATATATCTAGGATCTTCACCAGATACAATCATTCTCCCAACCCAATAAAGAGCTGCATCAACATCAGAGCCTCTTAAAGATTTATGAACTGCAGATATTAAATTATAATGCCCATCTCTCCCTTTATCATAAACAGGGGCACGTGAGCGAATAATCTTCATCAATTTATCTTTACCAAAAATCTCGCCCTCTTTTGCATAAGCCCAAACACTTTCTGCCAAATTTAATATATATCGTCCATCTCCATCAGCAACTTCTTTTAATAACCCCCTAGCCTCATCATCAATTGGAAGCTTCATTCCCTCTTCTTTTTCAGCTCTTTGCAAAAGTTCTTCAAAATTTTCTTCCGTAAGTCTATTTAAAACAAAAACCTGACACCTAGATAATAACGCAGCATTTAATTCAAACGATGGATTCTCTGTTGTAGCACCAACAAGTATAACCGTACCATCTTCAACATATGGTAAAAAACCATCTTGCTGAGATTTATTAAACCTATGTATCTCATCTACAAATAAAAGAGTACCTTTTCCTTGAGTAACCTTTCTATCGTGCGCATATTGAAAAACTCTTTTTAAATCAGCAACCCCTGAAAAAACAGCTGAAATTTGTTCAAAATACAAATTTGTGTGCTCAGCAATAAGTCTTGCAATCGTTGTTTTTCCACACCCTGGAGGTCCCCATAAAATAAAGGAAGAAACACGCCCAGTTACAAGCATTCTTCCCAAAGGACTATCCTCACCCAAAACCTGTTCTTGTCCAACAACGTCTTGGATTTTCTTTGGTCTCAACCTATCAGCTAGTGGGCGTTTTACCCTATTTGAAAACAATGTTTCTATCATTTCTATCTTCTTTTATTATTAAAGTTTAATTCTCTATAACACAAACTAAAAAAAGCTACAACCATAAAATCATATAGCACTTGACTATTCTTAATAAAGTTATACTATTGCGCATAAATAACAATTATTTAGGGAAGAAAAATGAGTTTTAAAGATTTAGGTTTAAGCAATCACACTATTCACGCAATTGAAGATTTAGGTTACAAAGAACCAACAACCGTTCAAAAAGATGTTATTCCATCAATTCTTGCTGGAAAAGATATTTTTACAATAGCACCCTCTGCTTGTGGTAAAACTTGCTCATATATTTTCCCATTAGTTGACATTATATCTAAAAAAGAAGGTCAAAATATTTTAATTATCTCTGCTGATAGTAAGAGCTCTGTTAATATTTCAGATAAATTATCCATTTTTAATCGCTATCATGAAGAAACATCTGAAGATGAAAATGAAGCAAACGTTATCATTGGTTCACCAGATTTATTAGTTGAAAACCTAAACGAAGAAAAAATTGATTTATCTAATATAAATATTTTAATTGTTGATGACATAAACCTTATCAAAAAAAATCGCCAACTAAAAAATCTTGATAAAATTCTTGAACTTCTTCCATCTGATAAACAAAACATCGTGTTTACAACTCGTCGCTCAAAAGAAACTCAAGATACTCTTGATAAAATCTTAAAAACTCCAGCAGAAATTAAAATAGATAAAAACAAAGAAAGCGAAGTAACAGAAGTTCAACAAAATGAACCTGTTGCACAAAACACACCTCAAACAAACAAAGAAAAAGAACAAAAACAAAAACCAGAACACCACTCAAAAAAAGATAGAGAAAAAAACTATAAAGAAATACCAAATATTGATAAAAAAGCTCTTGAATTATCTAAAAAACACAAAATCTTTGGTCACAGACCACCTGCATTTTTGTTAGCTGATTGCAAAATAGTAGATGAAGCTGAATAAAAAAATACTTGCGCTATTTTTTTCAAAGATTTATACAAAATAAAAATATTAACCTAATAAAAACCATGGAGATATAAATGGCAGGACATTCACAGTTTAAGAATATTATGTATCGCAAAGGCGCACAAGACGCTAAAAAAGCTAGAGTTTTCGCAAAACTAGCTCGTGAAATTACAGTTGCTGCAAAATCTGGACTTCCTGAACCAGATAAAAACCCACGTTTAAGACTTGCAATCCAAGCTGCTCGTGCAGAAAGTATGCCAAAAGACAACATTGAAAGAGCAATCGCTAAAGCTACACAAACAGCTGGTGGTGCAGATTTTACAACAATGCGCTACGAAGGTTTTTCTGCCAACAAAACAGCCGTTATTGTTGAGGCTTTAACAGATAATAAAAATCGCACAGCAAGTAACGTTCGTTCAATTTTTGGTAAACGTGGTGGCGCAATGGGTGAAACAGGTTCTGTATCTTTCAACTTTGAACGCATTGGTTACATTGAATATCCTCTAGCTGTTGCAGATGCTGATACAATGTTTGAAGAAGCTCTAAACGCTGGCGCAAACGAAGTTATTTCAGAAGATGAAATTCATGCAATTGAAACTCTTCCAGATGACCTATCTGCTGTAACAGAAGCATTAGAACAAAAATTTGGCACACCATCAGCTTCTCGTCTTGACTGGAAACCAACTGTTAAATCTGAAATTACAGACCTAGAAACAGCTAAAAAATTCTTAGAATTCATTGATGCACTAGAAGAAGATGAAGACGTACAACACGTTTATCACAATGCAGAAATCTCTGAAGATGTAATGGCTCAATTAGAGGCAGAATAAATGAGAATTTTAGGCCTAGACCCAAGTATATCATCAACAGGTTGGGGCATAATAAATGTTGAACAAAACCGTTTGTCCTATGTGGCAGACGGTTTTATTACAACATCCACCAAATTACCATTATCCGAGCGTCTTCATATTATACATAACGAATTACAAAAAGTTATAGAGCAATACAAACCAGATGAAGCATCTATTGAAATTACATTTCTAAATTCAAATCCAGAAACCTCTCTAAAATTAAGTATGGCACGTGGTGTTGTTTTTCTCATGCCATCACTTTACAACATACCTTTATATGAATACGAACCAACCAAAGTAAAAAAAGCTTTAACAGGCGTAGGTCGAGCAGATAAAACGCAAGTTGAAACAATGGTAAAAGTATTGCTCCCAGGGTGTAAACCCAAAAACAATGACTCATCTGATGCTCTAGCCATAGCCATCACCCACGCAAACTTAAGAAATTCTTTGAATTTGCAAAAAGCTTAAAAAAGGAGAGTAAAATCTCCCCTTTTTATATTTTAACAAAATTTAGCATCATCTATTATTTTGCATAAAATTTCTAAACATTAAATTATTAGTACTACCTGCTCTTGCTTTGTTGTGATGTGCAAGCACACTTTGACGCATTGTTTCATCAAGTTCTGTAATATTTGCAAATCTATTAACCAAACCAATGCAATATTTAGTATTTTCAGGATGTTTCTCTACAATTTTAGAACAAACGTCAATCATTCCATTATTTGCACAATTAAATTTAATTTCACTTAATTTTGCAATAGAAACAACTTTGTCCATGTGAGAAAGAAATTCTTTAGAAAGCTCTTTATCTTCTAAACATAAAGTTTTTGCAAGATCTTCCTTAAACAAATTATCAACCCCTTTATCTCTCAAACTGCTTGTTGTTATTTTACCAGTTAATTCATCTAAAATCTCTTTTCTACAAATATAGCAACAAGTATGGCCTTCTTTTTGACTTACTCTATTGTTTTTCATTGCATTATAAAACCCAAGAGCCTTATTATTTAAAACAAACCTATCCTCTGGCTTTACCATTTCAATAACATCTTTAACAGCATCACTGCAAGTCCACGCAAGTCCCGGATATTTTTTTATTATTTCAGTACATGCATCTATTAATTGTGTATTATCCTCACTAACTGAGCCATAATAATGCTTCACATTTACAATCTTTTGTCTTAAATGGTTAACAACTATTGCCGCATCATCACGGTTCAACAAACTAACATCAGCTACTTCAAACCCTGTACCATCTTGTGATTTTTGATTTTTATCAAACCCCAAAACAATATTCTGTTCTGTTAAACGTTCTATAAAACTATCTACAAATCTCATAACAACCTCCTCTTTATTGCTACATAAAAAAATTATACCACAATACCACCCCAAAGTCAATAAGGATAAACACGGATAAATTATAAGAAATTCTTTTAATTATAAAGTATAATACATACAAAAAAGCACCATCTTCATCAGATGGCGCTTTTTTTAGATACCTATACAGCTTTCTCTTCCATTAACTCTTTTAACTCTTCAAAGACTTCAACACTCTTTTCGCTAAAATTATCTTCAAAAGCAAGAGTATTATCTACTTTAACTTTTAAAAAATATATTTCTTTAACTACATTGTTTTCATTTTGCATCATCATCAAATCTTCACCATCTTTAAGCAAAGTTCTAACTTCATATACAATATTTTCTAAAATATATTCTTCATGGTTTTCATCAGTTAATATAACTGTATTTTTACCATCATATACAAATTCAATAAACTTTTTACCTAAATCATATAATTCTAACGCAATCCTATCGTTTTTTACAAAAAACACACCTCTATCAATACTAATCATTTCTACATTCTCCTATACTATGAATTAAAAGAGCATTACCTTCTTCTACTTTACCAGTAATTCCTGCTGTTTTTTTAGCAGAAGGAGATGCGTTCGTTTTTTCATTACTTTTATCATTTTGAACATCTTTAGCATTTTCAACATCTTCACTTCTATCAGCAACTTTACCCTTTATTTTTTCATTATAATATTTTACTGCTGCTGCTGTTAATATTGAAGCGCCTGCTGCAGCTAATGGTGGATTAAATGTTTCCATACCAGCAATCATAGCTACCAAGCCTGCTGCCATAGTACGTTTAGGATGTTTATCTAAAAATGAACCAAAGTCTTTAAAATGACCTTTAACATTCTTCATATTATTATCCGCAGCGGTCTTAATTCTTTCTTTAAATCTATCAAAAAGACCTTTTCCTGCTTCGTAAGAAGTAGCATCTTCTTTGAAACTATCCGCAATATTATTATGATCAGGTTCATTTGCAGTAGGTCTACTATATAAATCAACATGTGGCTCTGGGATATATGGGCGACCTGAAAGTTCAGCATCTAGCTTATTAACGTTATCACCCATTTTTCTCTGTTGTACAGATTGATATCCACAAATTTCATATGATGCAACAATTGAATCTCTAAATAGAGATTTATCTTCTTCACTACCATATGTTGCACATCCTGTTGTCATTAGTTTTTCAGAAAAACTTAATATTTCTTCAGGAGACATTTTACCTATACTTGCTAAATTATGCATTTTATATGCCATGTCAGCTTCTCTTGAATGATTTATTACATTAGGATTTTTTTCTTTTTTTGCCATATAATCATCAAACATAGCATTCAAATCTTCATAATTATCAATGTTTTTTATATCTTTATTACTCTTTTTATCTAAAACACTCAATTTTAAACGAGACAAACCTTCTAAAATTTCTTCATTTTCACCAATAACTGAAGCATATGCTTCCCCTGCTTTAAGAATTTCATCAACTTTATCATCACTTAAGTTTTTCTCAGAAAGCTTTGCTATCAAATCATCAAATACACTCATTATTTTTCTCCTTATTATTATACAAAAAAAATCCACAAACTATCGTTTGTAGACTTTTTTATTAGTTCTATTATTTTTTCTATCAGCGTTTATAGGTGTGTGTGTGTGTGTGTGTGTGTGTGTGTGTGTGTGTAGAAAACCAACGATTCCCACACTTTATAAAACCACAATTTAAAACAAAACTACACATCACAATTCATTACTCCTATGCAACACACATACCACTAAATCATAAATTTTTAGTTAATGTAACCTTTTATCATACAAAAAAGGAGGCTTTCGCCTCTCTTATTTTACATATCTGCAATAACTTCCATACTAACAATAATATCTGGGTCATGAACCATGCCACTATATCCACCACCTTTTTTGATATTATCTACATATTCCATACCGCTAATAACTCTACCCCATACAGTATATTGACCATCCAAATGTGGAGCATCTTCAAAACAAATAAAGAATTGACTATCAGCAGAATCTGGATGCATTGCTCTTGCCATAGAAACAACACCACGAGTATGAGGAACTCTGTTAAACTCAGCTTTTAATTTTTTACCACTACCACCAGTACCTGTTCCTAAAGGGCAACCGGTTTGAGCCATAAATCCTTCAATAACTCTATGGAACTTCAAACCATTATAAAAACCTTCACGCACAAGTTCTTTAATTCTTGCAACATGATTAGGTGCTACATCTGGTAACATTTCAATCACAACTTCACCATCTTTTAATTTTAAAACCAATGCATTTTCAGCATCTTCAACATTATATGAATGTTTCATCTTTTTTCCTCTCGTTTCACTAACTTCTAATTTTTTAGTTTCTTCAACACCAATACTTTTAGTATTGCTTTTATCTAAAGCCTTTGTATCACTTTTAGCTAAAACTTCCACCATTGTTACTCCCTCAAAAATTATAACAAACATTAAAACTAAGATTATATTTAGGAATTTATTTCTCATAATTCAACACCCAATCAATACGTTCTTTTGCAATTAAATTTTTAGGATAAAACTTATCAATTTCCTCTAATCTAGATTTTAAACCACATCCATTAGCTATCTGAATAGCAAGGCCAGGACGAGCATTGACCTCTAGCATCATCGGTCCTCTATTTTTATCCAAAACAATATCTGCACCCAAATAACCAAGCCCTGTCATATCATATGCAAGCGCTCCAATTAAAAGATGTTCTTTCCAAAAAGGAACTTTCAAATCTAACAAATTAGCCCCTGTATCAGGATGTATCAAAATCGGTTTATTATGCATTACAGCATTAAGAGTTGCACCAGTTTTAACATCTAACCCAACACCAACAGCTCCTTGATGAAGATTTGCTCTTCCGCCGGATTCTTGAGTAGCTAATCTCATCATAACCATAGCAGGATATCCTTTGTAAACAATAACCCTAACATCTGGCACACCATGATAGCTAAAATTCTTAAATACATCACTAAATATAACAGCTTCCTCAATCAAAGCCACATCATATTTTCCACCAAGACTAAACAATCCACTTAACGTATTAGAAACGTGTTGATACACATCCTTAAATGTTAATCTATCGCCTGATGCACTATAAAAAAACTCACCATCATATTCTTTAATAACCAACACACCTTTGCCACCACTTCCATGCGCTGGTTTAATAACAAATGTTTTATATCCTTTTACAATATCTAAAAGATTTTTAACCTGATATTGATGTTCTATAATACCAATCATCTTTGGTGTATTTATGTTTACTTCATTTGCTAACTTTTTAGTTTTAACCTTATCATCAACAAGCGTATATAATGAACGTTTATTACATTTAGCAATTACCGAATAATTGCGATCATTCATACCTAGAACACCCTGCTCTTTAAGTTTTTTAGCTATTCTAAACCACTCAAACATTTACTTTCCCTTACTAACTAATGGAGCAAAACGAGCCAGCTCTGTTAATCTATATCCAGTATATGTACCAAGCAACATCACAACAAACATAATCACAATATTAAACTCATTAAAAGCAAACATAAAGTGACGAACAAATTCATTACTAATTACAAAATATGTAACAACAGCTGTCATCAATGTATTAAAAATCTCTTTTATAGTATTTTTTGCGCCATCTTCTTCCCATGTAATAGAAGCTCTTTCAATAATCCACGCAGTAATAATGATAGGAAAGAATATAGCAGAACTAATAATTTCATAATTCAACCTATACCCAATAATTGTTAATACTTGAATTAGTAAAATAACAAAAATAACAACAAAAGATATTCTAGGAACAAGCAATAGATTCATCCTTGCAACAACACCCCTCATCAAAAGACCTAAGAATATCATAACTGAAAAGCATGCCAATCCAGAAACAAAACCTGTTTTAACCAAAGCCATTGCTAACAACATTGGAGTAAATGTTCCCATTGTTGAAACACCAATAACATTACGCATAATAACCACTACTAAAATTGCAAGAGGAAAAATCATCAACCACTTTAATGTATTTTGTTCTAAAACAGGCAAAGAATATACAGAATATTCGAATGGCAACACCCATCCAGAATTGCTTCTAGCTCTATATTCAGCCATTTTTAAAGGAGTAGCGACTGATTTTAAAACAGAAAATCTAACCTTAGAATCTTCCCCACCAAAAACATCTAACTGGGAAACGCCTCCCCTTTGAAAAACAATCCAATTCTCTGGTAACCCAATCTGGGCACTTCCTAAATCATATAAAGACCATTTATTATCATAAAAAGCCTCTATCATTATTTCCGTTTGTTCAGTTTTTTTGCCTTCTTCTAATTTAAGCGCCCTAACAATACGCGCTGGTATTCGCTTAAAAGCAAGAACATTAATCATTTTCTCTGCAAACTCTTTTTGAGTATGTTTCATTGGTAAAACCAAACTCATTGTAGGATTAGCAACTTCTAAATTAACAGCTTTTATTGCACGTTGAATTTTATTTCCTTCTTGTAATTCTGCTAATTCCCAAATTTTTAACATCATAAATTCTTCTTCTTGAGAAAAAATAGGACGTTTCATTTTTTGAGGTTTTTCAAGCTCAATAACACCGCTTTCTGCATCAAAAATATTCAAACGATAATAAACGTTTTGTTTTCCTTTTTTGTTTTGTCCTTTAAAAACGATTCTACTTTCTTTCTTATCATGAAGAATCTCATATCCTTCACCAACAATTTCTTCACTTAATATTTCAAAACTATCTTTATTATTAGGAATAGCTAAACTAACTTCAACATTATCACTAATTGGTTTAAAAGAAATTTTTGCATCAACTGTCCATACATCCGTTGTTTTTTTAGGCGAAAAAGTAAATCCCCAATATTTAACTTTATAAAAAGAGCAATATCCCGCATATAAAATTGATAACAATAATAAAAAAAACAAACTTTTTCTTACTGAAAACAAATTTCTTAAAAACTTTTTCATTAGTCAATCCTTAAATTAGTTCAACGTATATGATGTTGATGTATCAACAATAAACCTTCCCGTTAAAATATTTCGTCCTATTAAACCCTGATAATCAAAACTTTCTCTATCTGCTAATGAAAAGAAAGCATTAAAAACCTCTTTACCCATTTTAACTTCCATTTTCACAGCTTTTCTTCTTTCATCATCACCCATTCTTTTTACCTTAAAAGAACGTTCAATTTTTTTCTCAAAAACATGCTCCTCTTTTGTTTTTCTATTTACAAGCTTAAAAGTAACCCAACGTTCTCCATCTCTTTCAAAATAAACTACATCTTTAGCGTCAATAGATGATGTTGTAGCCCCTGTATCAATTCGCGCTAAAAAAGGAGATTTCATTGGTAAAAAATAAATAGGCTCAACCTCACCAATTATAGGTAAATGAGCTTTTTTAACAACAATTTCTTTTGTTGTTTGAACATTATGAACCACTGCCGGCACAACAACTTGTTTTGTTTGACAAGATGACACCAATAAAATTAAAATCATTAAAAGTACTTTTTTCATTTTTTATCCCAAAAGAACGTTCCAAACATCGCTAAATAATATACTTCTTTTTAGCAATAAACACTATATTTTTCTAATAATACACAAGCAATCTTGATTTTTTTATACTATTTTTCCTATACACTGTATTTAAACATTGTTACAAAAAACAACCCACTTTTTTTATAAAGGGGGTTGTTTCGCTATTTTAGGTATCTATAACGATGTATTTAAAAATAAACCGTAGCTCTCAAACTAGTTGCAACACCATAATCTGATTTAGAATTTAGTGCCGGATTTATATATAACTGAACATCTGGTGTTATTGCAATATAATCACCAAATCCCCACGTCCAAAAAGCCTCAACCACTTGCTCTGCCTTGTGTGAAATATTTTCACCAACAGCTTTCTCATCTATTTTATTATAAGCATATGCAAGACCAATTTGATCAAGCTCATTTCTATTTAAAGGGTTATTATAAACACCACCTAAAACCCATGATTGCCTAATCTCTTCAACGTCTCCACTTGTTTCATTTATTCGCGCAAAAACACTCAATTTATCACCAATATTTTGCGACAAATTCAAAGACCAACCATTTGTTGTTTGAGGTTGTTCTTTAACCCCTGGTTGATTATATACCAACAAAGAAATTTGAGCATCTCCCACTCCTTTTATTGTGGGAGCATATTCAACAAACCCAAATGTTGTATAGTGATTTTCATGTATTTTATTAATGCGAATACTTGATGCATCAATATTTGTTCCATCTTGCCCACCAAAAGCAAATGTCCATTCGCTATTTGGATTTATTTGAGCATATAAACCCAGGCCAGCTTGAGTATAAGAAGCTGATGCGTTTTGAGAAAAACTTTCATTCAAAAAATTAACTTGCTGATTTGCATCATAATCCGTTCCATCAAAATTATACAAAGGAAATTGACCAACACCAACACTCAGCCATTTCCACTTTCCTCCAAACTGATGCGTATAATACAATTCATTAAATTCATTATCATTATCTGGATAATCATTTATTGGTGTAACAAAACCTGAATTATTTGCTAAATCATTAGCGTTGTGATTTCCATATCTTATAACAGTATACGCAAAATTCAACACCCCTACACCATTTTCATTATTAACAACAGTCCACTCAAAATTAGGATACAAATAAGCTTGAAAAGCATTGTCTTTTCCACTTGGACTACTTCTTTGTAACAAAGTGGATACATCAACACTATAATCAAAACTATATTTTTTATTTAGCTCATTTTTAAAATCTTGATAATTATTCCATAAAACTCCGGAAAACGCATTATTTGCCATAAATAAACAAACAAATAACACCAAAAAACTTCTATATTTTTTCATATCTTATCCTTTGGTTATATAATAAACACCATGGATATATCCTTTAATTTTATGAAAAAAAGGGGGCAGTATAAAAAAAGCACTTGAAGGAATACACAAATACATTAAAATACACAAAAAAGGGAAACAAAATGATAGCAAAATTAAAAGGAATTATTGAAAACATAGGTGAAGACTGTTGCATTATAGATGTCAACGGTGTTGGTTATCTGGTTAATATGTCAGCTCGTTCACTTTCAAGATTAAAAACAGGTGAACACGCATCTCTTCTAATTGAAACAATTATTAAAGAAGATAGTATAACCTTGTTTGGATTTGAAAATCCATGGGAAAAGGAATGGTTCAACACCTTAACAAAAGTTCAAGGTGTAGGAGGCAAAGTTTGTCTTGCAATATTAAGCGCTTTATCCCCATCGCAATTATCCCAAGCAATATCAGCCCAAGATAAAAGCTCTTTTGTTAGAGCAAATGGTGTTGGTCCAAAACTTGCTGCTCGTATTGTTACCGAATTAAAAGATAAAATTGTTACTATTCCCGTTGAGTATCTAACATCTTCCCCATCTATAATTTCCTCAGATGAACAAAAA
>JAEIGA010000811.1_pt1 | contig 46315 bp, 41 predicted proteins | sample 9270691 | NCBI WGS metagenome assembly JAEIGA01 (sample SAMN17057246, study PRJNA624740) | gut metagenome | biome: biome; isolation source: fecal sample | host: Bos grunniens | place: China: Xizang | collected 2019
CTCAAGCTCGTCAAGCAAATCAAAGGGATCGCGCGCCTCTCTGTCTAGCTTATTTATAAAAGTGAATATCGGAATATCTCTCATAGCGCAGACCTTAAAGAGCTATCTTGTCTGAGGCTCGATACCCTTTGCCGCGTCAATTACCATTACCGCGCTGTCCGCTGCCATAAGCGTACGGTAGGTGTCCTCTGAGAAATCCTGGTGTCCGGGGGTGTCAAGGATATTGACACAGTATCCGTCGTATTCAAACTGCATAACCGACGACGTGACCGAGATTCCTCTCTGCTTTTCGAGCTCCATCCAGTCGGATACCGCGTGCTTATCGCTCTGCTTGCCCTTTACAGAGCCCGCAGACTGTATCGCGCCCCCGTAAAGCAGGAATTTCTCTGTAAGAGTGGTCTTACCTGCGTCAGGGTGCGAAATTATCGCAAACGTCCTTCTTCTTTCTATTTCTTTTCTCAATTCTGCCATTTTTACCTCTATGCTAAAAAAACAAAAATCAACAAGGATAATTATACCACCAACTCTCGCTTTTGTCAATGGTCTTACCGCCTCTGCTTTTTTTATTATGCCTCATAAAAACTTAGAAAACTATTGACCTTTTGCTTTTTGTGTGATACAATTTATAAAAGATTATGTTTTGGGACTTTAGAGAATCATCTCAAGTCGTAATTGAGGTATCTTATGAACACATCTGAATTCAAGTCTCTGCTTGGAAACTCCAGCGAGCTCACTCTTGACACTACTCTCACTCTTGACGAGGGCATATACGATGCCTGCGGCGCAACTATAATAGCCAAGCGCGGCATTTTTATCGGCGAGGATAACGTATGCCTCAAAAACGCCATCATTATCGGTAGCATCAAGGTAGAGGGACACGGTGTAAGTATTATAAATTGCTCTATATCCGCGGAAAACAAGGCTATATCTGCGCGCGCGGCGGGCTTGGTGTTGAAAAATAATCACATAAGCTGCGGTGGCGTCGCAATAGCACTTGAGAGCGGCTCTTATAACTGTCTTGTGGCACAGAACCGCACGGACGGCGAGATAGAGATACGTGACGGCTACAACTGCTCCGTAATTCTCAACGAGGCGGAAAAGATATCAGCTCTGAACAACAAGAACGTCTATATTATAGACAACTCGGCAAAAACACTTTCTCTTTGCAACAATAATCATATCATCTGTGACGGAAATAAATTTGAGAGTCTTGCCGACGAGAACAATCAGAACAAGAACGGCAACTCACTGATGGACGTGGATGCGCGTCTTGAGGTGGGTGCGGACAGAAATCTTCTCCCCCACACCGATAAGGACCTCTTTATAGGAATGACTGTCAGCGAAACTATAAAGGATGCAGAGCTTGAGTGCGAGATGGTCTTCTCTGACTATCTTCCCACCGTGTGTGAAAAAAATGATGTTGTGATAGTTGCACCCGGAGCATACCACACGGCGACCATCCAACTCACAGAGGCTCACTCCAACACCAAGATATACGCTTACGGAGTTTACGTTGAAAATTTAGAGTACGATAGCGTCCTTGTCCTGAGACAAGCTGAAAATATTACTGTGGCAGGTCTTACCATGGGCTACAAGCCTCAATCCGCGCATCAGATACACGTGCTTGAGGTGGGCGAGGACTACATCACCGCCGTCACCGCGGCCGGTCTTGCCGAGGAGTCAACAGACAGAAGATATCAGCACACTCTGTTCAGCGATATATACCCGAGAGGAAGCCTTTACACCGAAAGCGTAAAGATAAATGACGACGGCACTATGACGTGGGGAGTAAGTGCAGACCACATACACAAGCTTCGCGCGGGTGATGTGCTCAACAGACGCGTTGGCCGTCCGGGTGAATCCTCAGTGTACACAGAAGCATGCTCGGGCATTGTTTACAAGGACGTAGTTCTTTACGGACAGTCATCCGCCCTTGCGTTTGCCGAGCGCGATAATCTTAAATCCGTTGTGTATTACCGTATACATAACACTAACCGCGCTCCTTATATAATTGATGAGAAAACCTACCAGTTCTACAAGGCTCTTGAGGAAAAATACGGCGTGTGTCTTGAGGTGTCCATAGACCACCTGGGCAGATATCGCGGAAGCATTCCCCGTGTGGGCTCGGTCGACGCTACCCATATAATGCGCTGTAAGGAGGGTATCACGGCTATCTCTTGCATATTCGAGCAGATGTGTGACGACGGCTCCAACCATCGCGCCTCAAGCTCGCGCCTTGCAGAGTGCAAGGACAACGGCGACGGCACAACTACTCTTGTCTACAAGCCCAATCTCGCCGAAGTCTACTATACAGCTTATCAGTGCAAGGACGGAAGCTCCTGCCCTCAATTCGAAAAGGGTGATCAGGCTTATCTCTACACCTCTAAGGGTCAGCTCGTATGCGACACGCCCGCTCTCGATGATTGCGTTTTCGTTGGTACGGGAGTAAGCGAGCTCACGGGAGCTGAGTATGAAAAGTACGCCATCAAGGTCAAGACCGAAGCCGTGAATTTTGCCGCGCTTGAGGGATACGACCTCTCCGATGACCATTACAGAACAGATAACAAGGTACTTGTTGACAATACCAGCCACAACTCACAAGGCTTTTACTTTGACAACGTGTGGATAGAGGGTATCTGCGCGCGCGGCTTTATGGTCAAAGCTCCCAACGGAACTATCAAAAACTGCACCTTCTGTAATCTCAATATGGCGGGAATAGCCTGCAAGACAGAGATAACCTGGAGTGAGAGCACGGTCGCGCACGATATAAATATTTCCAAAAATCTGTTTAATAACACGGGATTTTTGAACGACTATCTATCTTACAAACCTCTTGCCCCCATAGTCATCGAGGGCTTTTCAAAGACCGTGAGGAAGGATTTTCTTATCTACAAGAATATCACTATCGAGGGTAACAGATTTGAAAACGTCAAGCATAAATACGGCATCTGCATAAACTCCGCGGAGAACGTAAAGATAATCGGCAACACCTTCTGTCCCATCGTGGACGAGAGCCCCGAAAACCTTGGAATCTCTATTGACATTGACACTGCTATGGACGTTGAGATATCGGGTAACACCTTCTCCCCGAACGCTAAAACTCCGCTTGACGCTATTTGCGCAAGGAATTACAAGAACGTCTACGGTACTGACGTATCCGACAAAGACGGCAACAGTCTGCTGCCTGACAGCGTTGAATAATAATTAAAACAAGGGGCTTTTTAAGCCCCTTGTTTTAATCATCTGTTGTTGATTATCTTTGTAAGCTCGACGGGGTCGACGATAGTGTCACCCTTGTAAACTCTCATATTGCCCGATGCTATCTCGTCGATGAGTATTACCTCGCCGTTGTTGTAGCCAAACTCGAACTTGATATCCCAAAGGTCGAGACCGAGAGTAGCCAGATCATCGGCAACTATCTTTGTGATAGCCAAGGTCTGCGCCTTTAGGCTCTCGAACATTTCGGGAGTCATTATTCCAAGTGCCACAAGTCCCTCACCCGTTACCAGCGGGTCGCCCTTCTCATCGTTCTTGAAGGTGCATTCAACGTAACCGCCCTCAAGACGAGTTCCGTTCTTGATGTACTCGCCGTATCTGCGGATAAAGCTACCCGTTGCAACTAAACGGCAGATGACCTCAAGTCCGTTTCCTCCCTGCGCCTTGCCGAAGCACTCTGCGGGGAGCACCTCCATAGTCGCGTTGTCAACGTCTGCCGAGACATAATGAGTCTTTATTCCTGCTGCCTTGCAAAGCTCAAAATAATAAATAGACGTCTGAAGATTAGCCTTGCCGATTCCGTCGATAGTAAGTCCTACGCTATTCTCGCCCGGGTCGAAAACCCCGTCCTTACCCGTGCAGTCATCCTTAAACTTCAGGAGAACGTTGCCGTTGTCGAGAGCGTATACGTCTTTTGTTTTTCCTTTGTAAAGCAGGTTCATATTTACTCCTCCGCGCCACAAGCGCAATTAAAATATTACCTTTCTATTATACTCCATTACACACGGTATGTCAAGAAAAATCTTGACGAAAATGCAAACAAAATGCAATATTTCATCAAGTTTTCTTATAGTCATTTTGACTAAACCGACATTAAGGCGTCAAGCACGAGCATAGCGCAGGTGCCGCACAGAAAAGCATAGGTCACTCGATATGCCTCTCCGTCGGCGTGAGTCTCTGGTATCATCTCCTCGCTGATGACATAGAGCATAGCTCCGCCCGCAAAGGCGAGCGCAAATGGCAATATCGCCTGCGCCACGCTTACCGCGAAATATCCGATAAGAGTGCCCACTACCTCCGCCAAGCCCGTTAAAAGAGCCAATATGAAGGTCTTTTTGGGACTTATGCACGCCGAGAGCATAGGCGAAATTATCACCATTCCCTCGGGTATATTATGGAGCGCTATTCCTGCCGCTATAAGTATAGCTCCCTCAACGTCACCTGCGCCAAATCCTACTCCTGCGGCTATGCCCTCGGGAAGATTGTGTATGCCTATCGCGATGACGAACAAAAGCACGCTTTTTACTCTGCCCGAGCTTTTCTGCTCACCGCCCACAAGCTTGTGTATGTGAGGCACAAGTCTGTCGGAAAGGTTTATACACACGCCTCCCACGAGTATTCCGAGCACGGCGACAAGCACTCCAAAGCGCCCCCCATATTCTATTGACGGTAATATCAGTCCTAAAAAAGCCGCCGAGAGCATTATTCCAGCCGCAAACGATATAACGAGATTTGAAAATCTATGTGAGATGTTTTTAAAGATAAATCCTATGAGCGCGCCCGCGACGGTGGCTCCACCGACTCCAAGCGCGGTCAGAAAAACCAGTTGCATAACATATTTCTCCTTTATTTTGAGGCTCGCCTTGACGGGAGCTCCCTATTATAAAGTCTATGCCGTGCGTCGCTTTTTGTCGATAAGTCGAGATAGCATTTTATTCAAGCAAGGGATTCTACCATTATCTTGATTGCAAGAGAAAAGCCTTTTGCAAAGGCATCATCACAAGCTTTTGACCACAACTCATCTGAACAGTCAATTAGTTTTTCCAAGCTTTCCTTACCTTTATCATCAAGCTGTGCTATAACATCCTTGCGATGTCTCGCAATATACTCAACCAGCTTGCGCTCGCTATCACATATACCTGTTTTTTCTTCACATGGACGGATATCCCCGTTCCAAAGACCTATCAATGTGCTTTTCATAATCTTTCCTCCCAAAATAAAAAGGTGCGCAACCGAAGCTACGCACCGAAAAACGCACGCCCCAAATTGCTGCGACACAATTATCCATTACCTACCACTACGATAGCATACGAAAACAGAGCATACATTTTTACCACAGTAAAAAAATATGCTATCAGCGCAAATAATGGATATTTAATTGTGTCGCAAGTATATTATATCATATTTTTTTGGATTTGTAAATAGGAAGATGGATTTTTTAATTCAAACATATAAAAGCAGATGAGCCATTCGTAAAAAAGCCCATCTGATTTATTGTTTTATACATTATTCTATTTCATACACTTGACGAGAACTGCCTTTTGTGCGTGGAGTCTGTTCTCTGCCTCGTCGAATATCTCGTCGGCGTGAGCCTCAAAGACCTCGGCGGTTATCTCTTCCTCACGGTGAGCGGGCAGACAATGAAGCACCATAGCTCCCTGATTTGCCACCGCCATAACAGAGCTGTTTATCTGATATCCCTTGAATATCTTCTTCCTCTCCTCTGCCTCGCCTTCCTGTCCCATAGACGCCCACACATCCGTATAGAGAACGTCTGCGCCATCTGCTGCCTCAAGTACGTTATCGGTGCAGGTAAATCTGCCGCTCTCCGCCGCCCATTTCATAATGTCAGCATCGGGGCGGTAGCCCTCGGGGCACGCGACGGACACGGTCATTCCCGCCTTGATTCCTCCCACGATAAGAGAGTTCGCCATATTGTTTCCGTCACCTACGTAGCAGAGCTTGAGCCCCTTGAGTATTCCCTTATGCTCACGTATGGTCATAAGGTCGGCAAGTACCTGACAGGGATGACAGTAGTCTGTAAGTCCGTTGATTATCGGAATGCTTCCGCAAGCCGCGAGATTTTCGACCTCTGCCTGCTCAAACGTTCTTATCATAATGCCGTCAAGATATCTTGAGAGCACGCGTGCAGTGTCCTCCACAGGCTCTCCTCTGCCTATCTGAAGGTCCTTTGAGGACAAAAACAGAGCCGAGCCGCCAAGGTCATACATTCCCACCTCAAAGGACACGCGGGTTCTCGTCGAGGACTTCTCGAATATCATTCCAAGCGTTTTTCCCTTGAGCAGATGATGCTCTATGCCGTTCTTTTTCTCAAATTTGAGTTGGTCGGCAAGGTTAAGTATTTCTATTATCTCTTTTTCGGACAAGTCCGAAAGCTTAAGCAAATGTTTCATATTTTTCCTCTTTCTCTTATTCCGCACACACGGCTTTGATGACCTCGACCGCCCTGTGCAAGAGCTCGTCGGGTATATTGAGAGCAGGCAGAAGCCTGACCTTGTTTTTAGCCTTTATGACGAGAACTCCTCTCTCGCGGCACTCGGCTATGACCGCCGACGCGTCCTTCTCGGTTTCAATTCCTATCATAAGTCCCATTCCGCTGACACTCTTTACGCCCTTTGCTTCCGAGAGCTCCGAGAAGATATATTGGCTCTTCTCTCTCACTCCCTCAAGCATAGTCTCGTCTATTCTTGAAAGCACGTTGACCGCACCTGCGCAGCACACGGGATTTCCCCCAAACGTCGAGCCGTGCATACCCGCGCCGAGCACGCTCTCCACCTTCTCACCCAGCACAGTAGCGCCTATCGGCAAACCGCCGCCAAGTCCCTTTGCCGTGGAAAAAATGTCGGGCTTTATGCCGTAATTCATATATCCGTAAAGCTTGCCCGTGCGTCCGTTACCCGTCTGTACCTCGTCGGCGATAAGGAGCAGGTTATACTCGCGCGCCACCGCCTCAAGTCCCTTGACGAAATCATAGTCGAGAGGTCTTACACCTCCCTCTCCCTGCACGCACTCAAACATGATAGCACAGCACTTGTTTTGCGCGGCAAGGCTTTTCACGCTCTCAATATTATTCGCCTCGGCATAGACAAAGCCCTCGGGCATAGGCAAAAAGTCCTTATGGAACACGTCCTGTCCCGTTGCCGCCAAAGTAGCAAGTGTTCTTCCGTGGAAGCTATCCGTCAGGGTTATCACCGTAGTGTATTCGCCCCCCTTGTTTATCTCGCCCCATTTTCTCGCGGTCTTGATAGCGCACTCGTTTGCCTCCGCTCCGGAGTTCGAGAAAAACACCTTGCTCATTCCCGTGCGCTCACATAGCATTTCCGCCAAGATGGCGTCGGGCTCACTGTAATAGAGGTTTGACGTGTGCTGTATTTTTGAGAGCTGCGCGGTCACCGCCGCTATCCACTCCTCATCGGCAACGCCAAGTCCGTTTACCGCTATGCCCGTACCCATATCTACGTATTTGTTGCCCTCGTCGTCCCACACGAGACTTCCCTTGCCGCCTACAAGGGCTATGGGAAAGCGCGCGTACGTGCCCGAAATATATTTGCTATCCTTTTCTTTAATCATAATTATCATCTCCTGTGACGAACATAGTTCCGATACCTGCGTCCGTCAAAGTCTCAATGAGTATGGAATGAGGTATCCTACCGTCTATCACGAATACTTTTTTCACTCCGCGGCGTATGGCCTCGATGCAGCAGCTTATTTTGGGTATCATTCCACCGCTTATTACGCCCTCTCTTATAAGCTGGGGCGCTTCGCTCACGTATATCTTTGATATGAGTGTCTTGGGGTCGTTCTTGTCGCGTAATATGCCGTCGATATCCGTCATGGATATGAGGCTCTCCGCGCCGAGCTCGCCCGCTATTCTTGCCGCCGCGGTGTCGGCGTTGATATTGTAGGTATTGCCCTCGTTATCGTACGCAACGGTGGAGATAACGGGAATATAGCCCTTATCAAGACAGTCAGTTATTGGCGTTACGTCAACATCGGTTATCTCTCCTACAAAGCCGTGCACGTCGTCAAGTCTTTCCGCCTTGAGCATATGCCCGTCAATACCCGAAAGTCCAATAGCCTTGCCGCCCTTGTTTTCAAGCAGATTTACAAGATTTTTGTTTATCTTGCCAGCAAGCACCATCTGAACTATATCCACAGTCTCCTTATCCGTGACACGCAGACCGTCCACAAACTCGCTCTGCTTACCTATCTTGCCAAGCATTTCGGTTATCTCGGGTCCTCCGCCGTGCACCAGCACGACCTTGATACCGATAAGAGAAAGCAGGACGATATCTCCCATTACCGCTTCCTTGAGCTCATCGTTTATCATAGCGTTTCCGCCGTATTTAACGACTACTATCTTATCGTAATATTTTTTTATGTAAGGCAGAGCCTCTATCAAAACGTCGGCTCTCTGTGCATGTGTGAGTTCCATAGCTACCTCTCTTATAATTAAGTTCTGTAATCTCCGTTTATCTTGACGTAATCGTAGGTCAGGTCACAACCCCAGGCGACTGCCTCGCCCGTGCCGTCTCCAACGCAAATAATTATCTCTATCTCGTCCTCCAGCAATATCTCCTTTGCCTTTTCCTCCGAGAAATCAACGCCTGCGCCTTCGTGGCACACGTTTATCTCTCCCTTTGAGGACTTAAAGCACACGCCTACCTTATGAACGTCTATATCCGCTCCGCTATATCCGAGTGCGCAAAGCACGCGTCCCCAGTTTGCGTCCGCTCCGAACATAGCAGCCTTAAAGAGCGACGAGCAAATCACGCTCTTGGCACAAATAGCCGCCGTCTCTTTGTCACGCGCTCCGCTGACACGGCATTCGAGCAGCTTAGTTGCTCCCTCACCATCCGCGGCTATCTTTCTGCAAAGGTCGGACGTAACGACGTGAAGCGCCTCTCTGAATTCGTCAAATGCCTCTCCCGCACATACTATCTCATCATTTCCCGCCTGCCCGTTGGCAAGTACCGAGACCATATCGTTAGTCGAGGTGTCTCCGTCAACGCTTATCATATTGAACGAGGTCTTTACGTCCTCTCCAAGCGCTATCTTAAGCATCTCGGAGGATATCGCACAGTCGGTCGTTATAAAGACCAGCATAGTTGCCATATTGGGATGTATCATACCGCTTCCCTTAGCGATACCACCCATACGGCACGTCTTACCGCCTACGGTGAATTCTACCGCTATCTCTTTTTTCTTTGTGTCCGTGGTCATGATTCCCTCGCAAGCCAGGTCACTGTTGTCTCCAAGACCGCTGATAAGCTCGTCAAGTCCGTTCTCTATGGGCGTGATATCAAGAGGCTGACCTATAACTCCTGTGGACGCGACGACCACGTCGGACGCGGATATTCCCAGCTTGTCACCAAGCAGTCTGCAGGTCTGTGCCGCTATTTCGATTCCGTTTGCGTTGCAGGTATTTGCGTTTCCGCTATTGCATATCACTGCCTGCGCCACGCCGTTCTCTATATTTGACTTTGTGACGAGCAGAGGTGCTCCCTTTACCAGATTCTGCGTATATACTGCCGCCGCGGAGCACGGTGTCTGTGAACATATGAGTGCCAAGTCTCTTTTGGTCTTGTTCTTGCGTATTCCGCAATGTATTCCGTTTGCCGAAAATCCCTTTGCGGCACACACACCGCCCTGTATCTTATTTATCATGTCCTGTCTTTGCCTTTCTTGTATGAGGTATCCTTAGATTTCAAGTCCTTTGTCTATAGGGGCTCCGAGCGTGTAATTGAGACATTCGACCGCCGCGCCCGACGCTCCCTTGCCGAGATTATCGTACATAGCGATGAGCAATATCCGCTCCTCGTTTCCGCAGACGCTTATCTGCATAGAATCCTTGCCCGAGAGCTTTGCGCCCGAGACAAATCCCGTCTCATCGGCAGTCTCTGCGTATCTAACGATATCGCCCGTGTATATCTCAGCATAAACCTTTTTAATATCCTCGACCGTATGACCGCAGGTCAGCTGTGAGGAAAAGATGGGCACGGTAACCGTCATCCCACTGTAAAAATCCGAAACTATGGGGCAGAACACAGGCTGACTCGCAAGTCCCGTGACAGCCTTCATCTCCTTGAGATGCTTATGCCCTTGTCCAAGCGCGTACTGACGGGGAGCGTCAAGCAGACAGTCTCTCTCCTCGCTCTCATACTCGGCTATCATCTTTTTTCCGCCGCCGCTATATCCCGTTATGGAATGGCAGGTGAGGAGCGTATCGGCGGATATGATGCCCGCCTTTACAAGCGGATACACAAGCGCTATAAAGCCGCTTGCGTGGCACCCGGGAACAGCAATTCTTTTTGCGCTCGGGAGCTTGCTTTTGATATCCTCGGAAAGCTCGGGAAATCCGTACGTCCAACCCTCAAGCGTTCTGTGCGCCGTTGAGGTATCTATCACGACCGTTCGGTCATTTTCTATGAGTGACACAGACTCTCTTGCCGCGTCGTCGGGCAAACACAGAAACGCCACATCCGCCTCATTCAAGGCGCGTTTTCTCGCCGCCGTATCCTTTCGCTCGTCGTCCGAAAGAATTATCAGCTCTATGTCGTCTCTGCACTCAAGTCTTTCGTATATACGCAGGCCCGTCGTTCCCGCGCGCCCGTCTATAAATATCTTTTTTTTCATTTTGTTCCCTCAACAGCGGCTCTTACCAAGCTTATCTGCTTCAATACCGACTCAACGCTCGTGCCGCCCTCACTTATTCTCTTGGAGACGCAGGTCTCAAGCGATATCTCGCGGTAAAGGTCGTCCTCAAAAATATCACTGTGGGCTCTGTAAGCCTCAAGCGGAAGCTTGTCGAGCACCGTATTCTTTTCTATGCACTCGGCAACTATCTCACCAGTTATCTTGTAAGCTGAACGGAAGGGCATCCCCTTCTTTGTAAGATAGTCGGCAAGGTCGGTAGCGTTGATGAAGCCCTCCTGTGCCGCGCGGTACATATTCTCTTTTTTAAGCTTCATAGTGGCTACCATAGGAGCGAATATCTCAAGACACATAATCACGGTCTCAAGAGAGTCGAATATAGCCTCCTTGTCCTCCTGCATATCCTTGTTATACGCAAGCGGCAAGCCCTTGAGCGTGGTGAGCAGAGCCATAAGGTCTCCGTAAACTCTGCCCGTCTTGCCTCTTACAAGCTCCGCCATATCCGAGTTCTTTTTCTGCGGCATTATGGACGAGCCCGTAGTGTAGGCATCGTCAAGCTCGACGAATTTGAACTCCCAGCTCGACCAGAGTATTATCTCCTCGGAAAAGCGAGAGAGGTGCATCATAATAAGTGCATACGCGCTCATAAGCTCAACACAGAAATCTCTGTCGGACACACCGTCTATGCTATTGGCACAAACACCGTCAAAGCCAAGCAGGTCTGCCTCAAAGCTGCGGTCAGTATTGTAGGTGGTGCCCGCGAGAGCGCAGGAGCCTATGGGAGAGGCGTTCATTCTCTTTACCGCGTCACGCACTCTGCCTATATCGCGCAAAAACATTTGGGAGTACGCCATAAGGTGATGACCAAAGGTGATGGGTTGGGCTCTTTGCAGATGCGTATATCCAGGGACTATTGCACAAGCCCCCTCCTCTGCCTTGTCACATATTACGGATATTAGCTTTTCGAGCAGACTCGTGACCTTTTTGCTCTCGTCGCGCAGATACATACGCACGTCGAGCGCCACCTGGTCGTTTCGACTGCGAGCGGTGTGCAATCTCTTGCCCGCCTCACCTATCCTCGCGGTCAGCTCCGCCTCGATAAACATATGTATGTCCTCACAGCTCATATCGAACTGCAAATTTCCGCTCTCAATGTCCTCAAGAATGGACAGAAGCCCATTCTCTATCTGCTCCGCGTCGGTCTCGCTTATGATGCCCTGCTTACACAGCATCTTTGCGTGAGCTATCGAGCCCAGTATATCCTGCTTATACATCTTGCAATCAAAGCGTATCGACGAGTTGAAATCGTCCGCCAAACTGTCCGTTACACCGGCATTTCTGCCTGCCCACATTTTACTCATAATACCTCTGTGCGAGGAACTTCTTAGAAAAAAGCTTTCTCGCGCTTTTCAAAAACTTTAAATAAATGGGTTTTGGCACTTTTTGAGAGCGCCATTAAAAAGCATAATATGGGATAGAAGCTTCTATCCCAAAAAATTCTTTCTGTCTCCAAGAATAGTCCGTCTCTCAAACGCCTATTCTTATTGAAAGTTTTTGAGGGGGCGGGGGAATCTTTTTTTCAAAAAGCCCCCCGCGACTCGTCAACAACTTACTTGTTCTTCGCATCTACCATAGCCTGAACCTTGATGGGAAGGCCGTACAGGTTGATAAAGCCCGCACTGTCCTTCTGGTCATAGTCGGACTCACCAAAGGTCGCGATCTCCTCAGAGTAGAGCGAGTAGTCGCTCCACACGCCCGCGTTTATCATATTGCCCTTATAGAGCTTGAGGCGAACCTTACCCGTTACCTTCTCCTGCGTCTTGTCAACAAAAGCGGCAAGAGCCTCACGCAGAGGTGTGAACCACTGACCGTTATATACCAGCTCCGCATAGGTGATAGCAAGCTTCTGCTTTTCGTGAAGCGTCATCTTGTCAAGGCAGATGCTCTCAAGCACGCTATGAGCCTTGTAAAGAATAGTTCCGCCGGGAGTCTCGTAAACACCGCGGCACTTCATACCCACAAGTCTGTTCTCAACGATATCAAGAAGTCCTATACCGTTCTCGCCACCAAGCTTGTTGAGGTCAAGAATGATATCCTTTGCCGACTTCTTTTCACCGTTGATGGCTACGGGAACGCCCTGAACAAAGTCAAGCTCTACGTAGGTAGGCGTGTCGGGAGCCTGAATGGGAGATACACCCATCTCAAGAAATCCGGGTTTTTCGTACATAGGCTCGTTGCCAGTATCCTCAAGGTCAAGTCCCTCGTGAGAGAGGTGCCAGAGGTTCTTGTCCTTTGAATAGTTAGTCTCACGATTTATCTTAAGAGGCACGTTGTGCGCCTCGGCATAGTCAATTTCCTCGTCACGAGACTTGATATCCCATTCACGCCAAGGAGCGATTATAGGCATATCGGGGCAGAAATGCTTGAGAGTCAGCTCAAAGCGCACCTGGTCGTTACCCTTACCCGTACAGCCGTGACAGATGGCGTCTGCGCCTTCCTTGATGGCTATCTCCGCAAGTCCCTTTGCGATACAAGGACGCGCGTGGCTTGTTCCGAGCAGATATTCCTCATATATAGCACCCGCCTTCATGCAGGGGATTATGTATTCATCAACGTACTCATCGGTGAGGTCGAGAACGTAAAGCTTGGACGCGCCTGTTTTCAGTGCCTTTTCCTCAAGGCCCTCAAGCTCGTCCGCCTGACCTACGTTTCCGCTTACCGCGATGACCTCACAGTTATTATAATTCTCCTTGAGCCACGGAATGATGATAGACGTATCAAGTCCGCCAGAGTACGCAAGCACTACCTTTTTTATCTTACTCTTATCCATTGTTTTTGTCCTCCATAGACAATTTTGTGTTTTTATTCAATTTTTGTGCGTTTTTTATGCATTTATGCATCAAATATTAGGATTATGCATTTATTATACACCATTAATATGCTTTTGTCAATGCTGATTACTACAATGTTTTACAAAGACCGCTCAAGTTTTTTGATATTATGCACAAAAATGAATATTTTTTCGTTTTTGACGCAGATATTCGAGGGGCGTAGTATTAAAATGTATAAAAATGAAAATAACGCCTTTCACCATTCAAAGTCTTTTTTATGTCCTTTTTTACCAATCAAATCTTGACCTGCTCATCATATTAAAGGTTTTTGGAGTGGGTAGGGGGGCAGGGGGAAGGGCGAACCCTTTTTTTCAAAAAGGTACCTGTGGTGCGGCGTTGGCTCGTGTGACGTATTTCCCTTTCCACCAATCAACCCTCGACCTACCCATTCTATTAAAGGTTTTTGGAGTGGATAGGGGGTGCAGGGGGAAGGGCGAACCCTTTTTTCAAAAAGGTTCGCCCTTCCCCCTGTATTCTCTCCCGTCAGACCTTAACAGTCCAGCCGAATTTGTCTTCTATCTTACCCCACTGGATAGCGGTGAGTGTATCATAGAGTTTTTGCGCTACGGGTCCTATTTCATTATTGTTTATTATCATTTTTTGGTCGCCCGTGTCAAGAAGTCCCATAGGCGAGACTACCGCGGCGGTACCTGTTCCAAACGCCTCGTCAAGCTTACCGTTTGCGTATGCTTCCTCGACCTCTGCAAGTGAGAGCTTTCTCTCCTCAACGGTATAACCCATATCGCGAAGGAGCTGGATACTCGACTTTCTTGTAACACCCGGAAGGATACTTCCCTCCTCCAAGGCGGGAGTTACGACCTTGCCGTCAAGCACGAAGAACACGTTCATTGCGCCGACCTCGTCGATATACTTATGCTCGATACCGTCAAGCCAAAGCACCTGAGAATATCCCATCTTCTCTGCCTTTTCCTGACCGATAAGAGAGCAGGCGTAGTTTCCGCCTACCTTTGCAAAGCCCGTACCGCCTCTTACCGCGCGAACATACTCACGCTCAACGAATATCTTAACCGGCTTTATTCCCTCAGCGTAATACGCTCCGACAGGACAGGTGATTATCATAAATTTATAGCTCTTTGAGGGGTGAACTCCAAGCTGAACGTCCGTCGCGATAATGAAAGGACGGATATAGAGAGAGGTTCCCTCCTTAACGGGCACCCAGTCCTCCTCGACCTTGACGATGGCACGGAGAGCGTCAAGAACGTCGTTTTTGTCAAGCTGAGGAATACAAAGGCGCTCGTTTGTACGGTTCATTCTGTCTATATTCTGGTCGGGACGGAAAAGCTGTATGCTTCCGTCGGGCGTTCTGTATGCCTTGAGACCCTCAAACATCTCCTGCGCGTAATGGAATACCATACACGCGGGATCGAGCGAAAGATTCTGATAAGGAACTATGCGCGCGTCGTGCCAACCCATACCCTCATCGTAATCCATAATAAACATATGGTCTGTGAAATGTTTTCCAAAGCCGAGATTATCCCAATCGGGCTTTGCCTTTTTTTCTTTTACAAGCTCGTACTTTATGTTGAGCATTATTTTACACCTTCTTTTTATAAGAATAATTTAAAATTAAATATTAGCCGCAAGAACGTCTCCCATAGCCGAGCAACCCACCTTAGTAAAGCCGTCCTTGTAGATATCGGGTGTACGGTAGCCGTCGTCAAGTGCCTTGTTCACTGCCGCCTCTATAGCGTCCGCCTCAGCCGCCATATCAAACGAGTAACGGAGCATCATAGCCGCGCTCATTACCGTTCCTATGGGGTTTGCGATATCCATTCCCGCGATATCGGGAGCCGAGCCGTGAATGGGCTCGTACATTCCGAGAGGTCCCGAGGACAGAGACGCCGAGGGCATCATTCCGATAGAGCCCGTAAGCATGCTTGCCTCGTCGGAAAGAATGTCGCCAAACATATTCTCCGTCACTATAACGTCAAACTGCGTGGGATTCTTGATAAGCTGCATAGCCGTGTTGTCAACGAGGATATCGCTGTACTCTACCTGCGTATATTCCTCTGCCAAGCGGTGCATTACCGCTCGCCAGAGCCTTGAGGAATCAAGCACGTTTGCCTTGTCCACGCTTGCGAGCTTTTTGCCACGCTTAAGCGCCGCCTCAAATGCCACGCGACCGATGCGCTCTATCTCGTGCTCAGAGTAGGTCATCTCATCTGTCGCGACCCTCTCGCCACCGACAGTTTCCGTCCTTCTCTTTCCAAAATAGATGCCGCCCGTCAGCTCTCTGACTATCATAAGGTCAATTCCACCTCCAACTATGCTCTCCTTGAGCGGAGAGGAGTCCGCAAGCTGAGAGAACAGCTTTGTAGGGCGAAGATTGGCAAAGAGTCCGAGCTCGCGTCTGACCGCGAGCAATGCCTTTTCGGGTCTTATAGAAGGGTCAACGCTGTCCCATTTTGGTCCACCCACGGCTCCGAGCAGCACCGCATCGGCGCTTTTGCATTTTTCCATTCCCTCATCGGTTATCGGAACGCCGTATTTGTCAATAGAGCAGCCTCCGATATCCACCTCGGTATAATTAAACGTGTGTCCGTATTTTTTTGCGACCGCGTCCAGCACCTTGACCGCCTGCGAAACGATTTCGGGGCCGATTCCGTCGCCCTTGAGAAGTGTAATATTCTTATCCATAGCTACTCTCCTTATTTTTTGAGCGAGTTCATAAGTCCGTCAGAATTAATTATATCCTTAATAAATTCCGGGAAAGGCTCTGCCTGATAGGTCTCGCCCTTGGTGACGTTAGTAATAACGCCCGTATCAAAGTCAATAGAGACTTGGTCGCCGTTCTCTATCTTCTCGCTTGCCTCGGGGCATTCCAGAATAGCCAAACCTATATTTATCGCGTTTCTGAAGAAGATACGCGCAAAGGTCTTTGCGATAACGCAGGATATTCCCGAGTTCTTTATGGCAATGGGAGCGTGCTCACGCGACGAGCCGCAGCCAAAGTTGGCTCCACCCACCATTATATCGCCGTTATTTACTTTTTTGACAAAGTCCTTGTCTATATCCTCCATACAGTGAGACGCGAGCTCCTTGTGATCCGCGGTGTTGAGATATCTTGCGGGGATTATTACGTCGGTATCTACGTTATCTCCGTATTTATGTACGTATCCGTTTGCGTTCATAATTTCCTCCTTACTCAAAGCTGTGTGGGGTCAACTATTCGTCCCGCCACAGCGGTAGCTGCCGCGACCTCGGGACTTGCAAGATATATCTTTGACGTAACGTGTCCCATTCTGCCCACGAAGTTTCTGTTAGTGGTAGCCACGGCTATCTCGTCCTCGGCGAGAATTCCCATATAACCGCCAAGACAGGGGCCACAGGTGGGTGTCGAGACGATACAGCCCGCGTCAATAAACGTATCTATATATCCAAGACGGATAGATTCCTTGTAAATAGTAGGCGTTGCGGGGATAATAATGCAACGCACGTCGGGCGCGATGTGTCTGCCCTTCAGTATATCTGCCGCCGCCTTCATATCCGAAAGTCTGCCATTCGTGCAAGAGCCTATGACAACCTGATCGGGCACTATGTCGCCAAGCTCAGAGGCAAGTCTTGTGTTCTCGGGAAGATGAGGACACGCAACAGTGGATTCTATGGCTCCGAGGTCTATGGTATATACCTCATCATATTCCGCATCTGCGTCTGCCGAATATACCTTATATTCTCTCGCAACTCTCTCACCGACGTACGCGAGGGTTATCTCGTCGACCTCGAATATGCCGTTCTTCGCACCTGCCTCGATAGCCATATTTGCCATACAGAGACGGTCGTCTATGGAGAGGGATTTTAGCCCCTCACCCGAAAATTCCATTGAGCGATAAAGCGCGCCGTCAACTCCTATCATTCCGATAATGTGAAGTATAACGTCCTTGCCCGAAACGTGAGGCTTGAGCTCTCCCACAAGGTTAAACTTTATAGCCGAGGGGACCTTGAACCAACCCTTGCCCGTTGCCATTCCTGCCGCCATATCCGTGCTTCCGACTCCTGTCGAGAATGCGCCGAGCGCGCCGTATGTACAGGTGTGAGAATCCGCTCCGATAACAAGCTCACCGGGAGCAACAAGTCCCTTTTCAGGCAGGAGCGCGTGCTCTATTCCCATCTCTCCGACGTCGTAGTAATTCTTTATATTAAAAGCCTTCGCAAATGTCCTGCACTGCTTGCACTGCTGTGCCGCCTTGATGTCCTTGTTGGGCACGAAATGGTCCATTACGAGTGCTATCTTGTTCTTATCAAAAACGCCCTCAAAGCCGTTTTTATGAAACTCGTTTATCGCCACGGGTGAGGTGATGTCGTTTCCAAGCACAAGGTCAAGGTTTGCCATAATAAGCTGTCCCGCCTTCACCGACTCAAGCCCCGCGTGCGCCGCGAGTATCTTCTGTGTCATCGTCATTGCCATTTTATTTTACTCCTTATTCTCGGGGATGCGTTCCCTCTTTCCAAACACCCACCACCTTCAAAATCCTTAGGAACGAGGTAATGGGAGATGCGTTTATATTGTTTTATTGATGGCTGAAAACAGTGCGTAAATCGAGGAAGCTATGATGTCGTCGTGAACACCTGCGCCCCAGCACATCTGACCGTCCTCGCCCGTGATTCCCACGTACGTGACCGCCGACGCAGACGAGCCGCTCTCAAGCGCGTGCTCTGCGTATGTCAGTCCAGAATAGGAAATGCCGAGATTTCTCTTTATCGCGTTGCTTACCGCGTCAAGACGTCCGTTGCCATCAGCGGAGATATCACGCAACTCACCGTTATATTCCACAGTTACAAATGCCTTGATGCTGTCGCCCGAGCGCACAAAATGATAATCCTTTAAAGACAGAGGCGAGTTGATATTCACGTATTCCTTGGTAAATATCTGGAGTACCTCATCGGGCAAAAGCTCCTTGTGCGAGCGGTCGGAATATCCCTTGACGGTATAGCCTACGTGCTCTCTCATCTTCTTTGGCAGGAAGTATCCAAAGTTGTGCTCAAGCAGATATCCTATGCCACCCTTACCCGACTGCGAGTTGATACGTATAACATCCGTCTCGTATTCTCTTCCCACGTCCGAGGGGTCTATCGGCAGATAAGGCACCGTCCAATAACGGCAGGTGTGCTCCTCTCTCCACTTCATTCCCTTCGCGATAGCGTCCTGATGCGATCCTGAGAATGCCGCAAACACAAGCTTGCCCGAATAAGGCGAGCGGTCGCCTACCTGCATTCTCGTAACTCTCTCATACGTCTCGCATATCTCGGGCATATTTGAAAGGTCAAGACGGGGATCGACTCCCTGCGCAAACATATTCATAGCAACAGTTACTATATCCGTGTTGCCAGTTCTCTCTCCGTTGCCGAAAAGAGTTCCCTCTACTCTGTCTCCGCCCGCGAGCAAGCCCATTTCCGTGTCAGCCACGGCACAGCCTCTGTCATTGTGTGGGTGGAGCGAAATTATAACGTTCTCACGGTATTTGAGATTGTCGTTCATATACTGCACCTGATTTGCGTAAACGTGAGGCATTGACACCTCAACGGTTACGGGCAGGTTGATGATCACCTTTCTGTCCGCCGTAGGCTTCCAGACGTCAAGCACCGCGTTGCATATCTCAAGCGCGAATTCAGGCTCTGTGCCCGTAAAGGACTCGGGAGAATACTCGTATCTGTAATTTACTCCCATCTCCTTACTGTATTTTTCAAAAAGTCGAGCTCCCTCCACCGCGATGTCGATTATCTCCTGCTTTGGTTTCTTGAACACCTGCTCTCTCTGTGCCACCGAGGTGGAATTGTAGAGGTGAACTATTGCGTTCTTGACGCCCTTAAGGCTCTCAAAGGTCTTTTTGATAATGTGCTCTCTTGACTGCGTCAATACCTGCACGGTCACGTCATCGGGAATGAGATTCTCCTCTATAAGAGTTCTCAAAAACGTGTATTCGGTATCAGACGCCGCAGGAAATCCTACCTCTATCTCCTTAAAGCCGATCTTGACCAAAAGCTTGAAAAATTCCAGCTTTTCCTCAAGACTCATAGGTATTATAAGCGACTGATTTCCGTCGCGAAGATCTACCGAGCACCATACGGGAGGCTTTTCTATATAATTCTTATTCATCCACGCGGGACTGCTCACAGGCGCGGGAAAAAACTGTCTTGTGTACTTACTTGCGTTCATTATGTATACCTTTCTTTGTTATTTCGGGACTCTGTCCCGTCCCCTGCTTAAAAACCTTTTGAAAAAAGTTTTTAAGAATTTCAAAAGCTTTCAGACAAAAGAATTTGATGTGGGGCTTGGAAGGAATATTGTCAAATTTAAAAAATTTTATCTTCTGGGAGGATAAACCGTTCATCAACCATCTATCCTTATTGAAGTTTTTTGAGGGGGTGCGGGGGAGCTTTTTTTCGAAAAAAGCTTCCCCGCATCGCTCCTTGAAAATCTTATTTCATCACAGCGCCTTGATCTGCGCCGCTGACAAGGCGAGCGTAGCGCGAAAGCCAGCCCGACTTGATATTGGGCTCGGGAGCGACGTGTTTTTCACGTCTTGCAGAAAGCTCCTCGTCGCTGACCTGTACGTTGATAGAAGCATTGGGAATGTCTATATTTATTATATCACCCTCGTTTATAAGCGCGATATTTCCGCCGTCCGCCGCCTCGGGAGAGACGTGTCCTATGGACGCGCCGCGCGATGCGCCCGAGAAGCGTCCGTCCGTGATGAGAGCTACGGTCTTATCAAGCTTCATACCTGCAAGTGCCGAGGTGGGATTGAGCATCTCTCTCATTCCCGGGCCTCCCTTGGGGCCCTCATATCTGATAACAACGACATCGCCGTCAACTATCTTACCTGCATATATTGCCGCGATAGCCTCGTCCTCGGAGTTGAAAACTCTTGCAGGACCCGAATGCACGAGCATTTCGGGGGCGACCGCGCTTCTCTTGACCACACAACCCTTCTGTGCTATATTACCCCAGAGTATCTGTATGCCGCCCGTTTCACTGTACGGGTCGTCAATGGGTCGTATCGCCTTTGTGCTCTTTATGTAAGCGCCTTTGACGTTCTCGCCAACGCTCTTGCCCGTGACCGTCATAGCCTCCACGTCAAGCAGACCGCGCTTTATAAGCTCTGCTTGAACCGCGGGGATACCGCCTGCCGCGTCGAGATCCTGCATATGAGTTGAGCCCGCAGGAGCCAAGTGACAAAGGTTGGGTACCTTGGCGCTCATTTCGTTGAACAAATTGAGGTCAAGAGGAACTCCCGCCTCGTTTGCGATAGCGAGCAGGTGAAGCACGCTATTCGACGAGCAACCGAGAGCCATATCACACGCAAGCGCGTTCTTTATAGATCTCTCGTTGATAATGTCCCTTGCGCATATATTTTTTCTGACCATTTCCATAATAGCCATTCCCGCGTGCTTGGCGAGCATTATTCTCTTGTTGCTCACAGCAGGAATAGTTCCGTTGCCGGGAAGAGCTATACCCATAGACTCGCAAAGGCAATTCATCGAGTTCGCCGTATACATTCCCGCGCAAGAGCCGCAACCGGGGCACGCGCCTGTCTCACACTCGTTGAGCTTTTCCTCGTCGATAATACCCGCTTTATATGCGCCGACCGCCTCGAAAAGCTTGGATAGACTGACCTCCTCGCCGTCATAGCAGCCCGCGAGCATAGGTCCGCCTGAGCAGACAACGGTTGGAACGTTCATTCTGACCGCCGCCATTACCATTCCGGGAACTATCTTGTCGCAGTTGGGGACGAGCACGAGTCCATCAAGCTGATGAGCCATCGTCATAGTCTCAACACTGTCCGCGATAAGCTCACGGCTTGCGAGCGAGTATTTCATTCCTATATGTCCCATAGCGATACCGTCGCACACGCCTATGGAGGGAACCAGCACGGGTGTGCCTCCTGCCATTCTGATACCTGCCTTTACCGCCTCCGCTATCTTGTCAAGATGCGCGTGTCCCGGCACTATCTCGCTGTGTGCGCTGACCACGCCTATAAGAGGACGCTCAAGCTCCTCCTTGGTGTATCCTATCGCATAAAATAAGCTTCTGTTCGGCGCTCTTTCAGCACCTTTGGTTACATTATCTGAACGCATATTTTGTCTCCTTTTTTTCGTGGGAGGGAAAATTTTTTGAGAAAAAGTTTTCCCTCCCTACACCCCACCCTTTCCAAAAAAAGAGTAGGGAAAATATAGTAAAATTTTAATTTTTAACGAAATTTATTTGATTTTTTTCTTCACCACTTCAATGATACGGATTATCGCGGGGGTAAGAAGAACGTTGATAGCAAATTCAATCAAGAAGTTGAGCCAAATCAGCAACACCAAAAACACAAAAACATTCTGTCCACCCGAAAACTTTTCGGAAATCGTATCAGAAAAGAAACACACCATTCCCAAAAGGTAGATGCCGGTATTTATGATAGGCGCGGACGCAGATGCGATCAATGTTTTCAAATAAACGAATTTGCCCTTGAACGCCTTATCCAAGCCCTTGTATATCAACCCTGAGCCTAATCCAGCAAAAACCGCCTTGGATATAGCAACTAAAGAAAACAGAATCGGATTGGCATCAAAAATAATGTACATACTTGAACTCGGTGCCATTACCGTAAGCACTACCGTCATAACACCAAAAACTAACCCAAGGAAAGCCCCTTCCGACGGTCCCAACAAGAATGCGCCAATCACTATGGGGATAAGCACAAATGAAAGCTCAACGCCCATTCCTTTTAGTGCGGAAGTTGCAACCGTGCCAATATATTGCATCGCAAAGATCAATGCAACAAGTAGTGCAAGCTGAACCAGTTTCAAGGTCTTCTGTTTAGCCGAAGTTTTCATATTAAATTCTCCTTGAGGGAATCTCACCCTCTGCTGTCGTCTCGAATTGAGTACGGCGCATAGAAATTTATAATAATCACCGATTTTGGTGTTATTATCAAAGTCAAATTATTATTCTGCGGTATTCTTATATATACACGCCAGCCCATTGAGCGTAAGGTCGGGGCAATAACGGAACGTATGCGTACAGTTAGCCGTGACTGTCTCGCATCTCTCTCCCGTGGCAAAAAGCATAGCCTCTCCGAAGTCACACCTGAGCTCTTTTTCAAATCTGTCAACAAGACCGTCTATCATAGCCGCCTGACCGAGTATCACACCCGAGATAAGCGACGCCTTGGTGTTTTTGCCGATAGCTCTGGGAGCACCCGAGAGCTCTATGCTCGGCAAAAGTGCGGTATCTCTATGCAGAGCGTCGAGGGACATATCCACACCGGGAACTATGGCACCGCCGACCACTTCCCTGTTTTTAGTTATAGCAAAAAGCGTTGTGACTCGTCCCATATCTAGTATGAGCGCGGGTCTATCCATCTTTTCGGCTTTGAGTATGCTCACCACCGCCGCGGCATTGGCAACTATGTCCGCGCCAAGCTCGGCAGGGTCGTCTATCCTTATCGCAAATCCCGTTTTCACACCGGGACCAACAACAAGAGGGGATTTGCCCGTTAATTTAAGTATGACGCTTTTTATCACGTCGTTAAGCTGAGGAACAACGCTTGCCATTATCGAACCGTCAATATCTTTGGTGTCAATTCCCGAATAGTCGAGTAATTGCTTGACGAGTATGACATATTCATCTGCGGTCCTGCTTTTATCAGCAGAAGCGGTGAATTTCGAAATCACGTCAACTGAGCCGTTTTCAAACGTTGCAAATGAAATACTTTTATTTCCTACGTTAACCGCCAAAAGCATAGCGTTTCCCCTTTCGTTATTTTTTATGGGGCGTTGCCCCGCCCCCCACTTAGAAGCTTTTTGCAAAAAGTTTCTAAGAACTTCAAAAACTCCCCGTAAAAACAGACAAAAATGCTGCTTCACCGTCAAGTGAGATAAAATGTCCGTAAACGATCTATCCTTATTGGAAGTTTTTGAGGGGTGCGGGGGAACTTTTTACCAAAAAGTTTCCCCGCTTCTCTTTAAACCAAACAAACCAAGACCGACGAGAATTTGTGTCAGACAAGGCGCAACGGAGAAAACCAAGCGCAGACGTAGTTACCTACGTCAAGCTGTTTTCGAGTAGCAACGCAGTATGACGCAAATTATCTAAGGTCGCATTACTTCTTGAGCCAAGACATCATCTGGCGCAGCTCGGCGCCTGTCTTTTCAAGCTGATGCTCGGACTCAACACGGCGGGTAGCGAGGAACTTAGCCTTACGGCCTGCGCTGAACTCCTGCATAAACTCAGAAGCGAAGGTACCGTTCTGTATCTCGGTAAGAACCGCCTTCATCTCCTTGCGTGTCGCGTCTGTGATAAGTCTCTTACCCGTTCTGTAATCGCCGTACTCAGCGGTGTTAGAGATGGAATATCTCATCTTGGCAAATCCGCCCTGGTTGATAAGGTCAACGATGAGCTTCATCTCGTGGATACACTCAAAGTATGCCATCTCGGGCTCATAGCCTGCCTCAACGAGAGTCTCAAAGCCTGCCTTCATAAGCTCGGTAACACCGCCGCAAAGAACTGCCTGCTCACCAAAGAGGTCAGTCTCGGTCTCTTCTCTGAAGGACGTCTCAAGGATACCAGCGCGACCCGCGCCGATTCCGCAAGCGTACGCGAGAGCATAGTCCTTAGCCTTGCCCGAGTAGTCCTGATGTACCGCAATGAGAGAAGGAACTCCCTTACCCTCAACGTACTGGCTTCTTACGGTATGTCCGGGACCCTTGGGAGCGACCATGATAACGTCGATATCCTTTGCAGGATTGATAAGATTGAAATGAATATTGAAACCGTGAGCGAACATAAGAACGTCGCCATCCTTCATGTTGGGAGCTATCTGCTTGTTGTAGATATCGGCTGCAAGCTCATCGGGAACCAGCATCATAACGATATCCGCAGCCTTTGCGGCGTCCTCGACCTCCATAACCTTGAAGTTGGGGTTCTTTTCAGCAAATGCAGCAGCCTTTGCCCAGTGTCCGCTTCCCTGACGCAGACCTACGACTACGTTACAGCCGCTCTCTGCGAGGTTCATGGAATGTGCGTGTCCCTGGCTTCCAAATCCGATGACCGCAATAGTCTTATCCTTGATAAGAGCGAGATTACAGTCTGTGTCGTAATACTTGTTGATCATTTTTCTTTTCTCCTTGAAATAATTGTAGAATAGTTTTTTGTTTTATTTTTCCGCGCCGTGTCTGTTGGCGCCGTGTGTCAGATATCGTAGGACACCTTTCCGCGCTCCATCGCGATAGCGCCTGTGCGGCAGGATTCAATCACCTTAAAGCGTGCCGTGTCCTCAATAAATCCGTCAAGCCTTTGCGGCGTATCGCAAAGCTCGGCTACAAGACAGTCGCCCGTTCTGTCTACTATCTTTGCTCCGTATATGCAGATGAGGTCGTTAAGCTTTTCGTCGTCCGCAACCTCGGGGGCGAACTTTATAAGCAATATCTCGTGTATCAGGCTAAAGGTGGGCTCGACTGAGAATATCAGCTTTGTCTCGACAAGCTTGCCCGTCTGCTTCATTATCTGACTGAACGTCTTTTCATCGCCGTGAGTCATAATGGTAATACGCGATATTTTTTCATTTTCCGTGGGAGACACCGTCAAGGAGTCAATGTTAAACCCCCTTTGAACGAAAAGCGAGGATATTCTCGCAAGCACACCCGCGTTGTTCTCAACCAGGAGAACCATACATTGTTTTTTCATGCTTCGTTCCCCCTCAGTTAAAAATAGTTTCGTTTACGGTCTTGCCGCCGGGAATCATAGGCAACACCTTTTCTGCGCGGTCTACCACGCACTCTATCCACACAGGGCCGTTCATAGTTAAGGCTTCCTTCATAGCCGCCTCAAACTCTGCGGGAGTCTCACAGTGATATCCCTTTCCGCCAAAGCCCTCTGCAACCGCCTTATAGTTGGTAACTCTGTTGGGCTCACTCGACGAGAAGCGTTTATCGTAGAATGCCTCCTGCCACTGATGCACCATTCCGAGTGCAGAGTTGTTGAATATTATGGATATGACGGGCACCTTGTATGTCACCGCGGTGCATATTTCGTTGAGGTTCATATGGAATGAGCCGTCTCCCGTGAAATGAACGACGGGGACGTCGCGTCTGGCTATCTTTGCTCCGATTGCCGCGCCGTATCCGTATCCCATAGTTCCAAGGCCGCCGCTGGTCAGAAAATTGCGAGGATAGGTATGATGCATATACTGTGCCGCCCACATTTGATGCTGTCCGACGTCAGTAACATAGACCGCCTCCGTTCCCGCGAGCTCACACGCCTTTTCAACTATGAAATGAGGCTTTATCTTTGTCTGGCTGTCCTCGGGCTTGTAGTCCTCTGATTTCCAGTGCTCTATATGCTCGTGCCATGCGTCGTGCTTGGTGGGAGTGATGTACTTGAGCATCTCACGAAGCACCGTCTTGACGTCTCCGACTATACTGTAATCGGCAATCACGTTCTTGTTTATCTCGCTGGGGTCTATGTCGATATGTACTATTCTCGCGTTCTCTCCGAATTTATCGGTATTGAGAGCAACTCTGTCAGAAAAACGAGTTCCTATCGCCAAAAGAACGTCCGCGCGATTTGCCGCGCAATTTGAGGAATAGCATCCGTGCATTCCTATAAGGCCGAGATTATTTCTCTCTCCGTAGCCAAGGACTCCCGCCGCCATAAGCGTATGGGACGCGGGAATATCCGCTTTCTCAATAAGCTCACGCAGCTCCTCGCCCGCCTCCGAAAGACGAACTCCGCCACCAAAGTATATGAACGGTCTCTCGCTTCGGTTTATAAGCTCGGCTACCTCTCTGACGTCTCCCTTTATCTCGGTTACTCTCTGCACCTTGACCGCATTTTCGGGCTGGTACTCAGCAAGAGCCGCGGTAACATCCTTAGGAATGTCTATAAGCACGGGGCCCGGGCGTCCGCTACTCGCTATCTCGAATGCTCTGCGCACCGTGTCCGCAAGCTCATTGACGTCACGCACCACGAAATTGTGCTTGGTTATTGGCATCGTAATGCCCGTTATGTAGACCTCCTGAAAGCTGTCGCATCCGATAAGTACGTTGGGAACGTTACCCGTGATAGCTACCATGGGAACGCTGTCCATATATGCAGTTGCGATACCTGTGACGAGGTTTGTGGCGCCGGGGCCGCTCGTCGCAATAACGACTCCGGTCTTTCCGGTTGCTCTTGCATATCCGTCAGCGGCGTGGGCTGCGCCCTGCTCGTGTGCGGTCATGTAGTGAGTAATCTTATCACTATACTTGTAAAGAGCGTCGTAGATATTGAGCACCGCACCGCCCGGATAGCCGAACACGGTATCAACGCCCTGCTCCATGAGTACGTTTACAAGTATCTCAGAACCGTTAAGTATCATTGTGTTTCTCCTTTTCAATAGATTTTTGCTTTTATAAATACAATGCGGAGTGTGCCGAGTGACTTTTATTATCAACAAAATCTCAAAAAGACAAAAAAGCCCTTGCCTCCCTGTAAAAGAGACAAAGGGTTCAAAAACTCTCTGCGGTACCACTCTTATTGCCTTTCGGCCGCTCTGTTTTTACCTATCAGTAAAATACCTGTGATAACGGGGGCTTCCGTTCGCTTCTACTTTCAACGCTCTTTAAGATGAGCGTCCTCCGACAAGGCTTCTCCTTGCGGTGTTCGAGCGACTGCTCGGGGAGGAGTTTCGTCTGACTGCACTGCCGACTCACATCTACCGTCGGCTTTCTGAAAGCGACACATCAGGCTACTTTTTCCCTTCTTCGCATTTTATTAAGATAAAGCACTAACAATGTACACATTATAGCACAAAAAAGAACCCTTGTCAATAAAAATCTCAAATTTTTTACGCTTTTTTTCTTACATTAATTTATATATGGTAAAATGCACATATATATTTGCAAGTCGGGCTCCCCAAACTTGCAAAATCAACAAGAAAGGTCTTTAGATACATCAAAAAACGCCTTTTAATAATACATGTAGTGCGGCGTGTTTATGCCGCACTACATCATTTATTCAGCGTCTCACAAAATCAAAGCTCGGCTATGACCTCGACCTCTACAAGCACATTCTTGGGAAGCTGCTTTGCCGCAACACAGCTTCGCGCAGGCTTTGACGTGAAATATTTGCCATATACCTCATTGAATGCCGCAAAGTCCGACATATCCGACAAAAAGCACGTGGTCTTTATTGCCTTTTCTATGCTTGTTCCCGCCGCCTCAAGCACCGCGCTCAAGTTCTTGCATACCTGCTCCGTCTGGCCCTTGATGTCCGTCGCTTCTACTTCGCTGCTTGCAGGGTTTATAGCTATCTGCCCCGACGTGAATACTAAATTGCCTACCTTTACTGCCTGTGAGTAAGGTCCTATCGCCTCGGGCGCTTTGTTTGTATGAATTTTCTCCATTTTTTCTAAATTCCTTTCTTTGTCTATTTTTAACTTAAAGACACTTTAAGCTTAGATATGCTTTCTCGGATAGCTTCTATACCTTGTCAATACAGAAACGACAATCAGGGATTTTTCACAGAAAAATCCTCCGACACCCTAAAAGGACCTTCTATTTATGTAAGTTCTTTGCCAAGCTTCCTTTCAAGAAAGCGCCCCTCGTGGCACTCGCTAACCACTCTCTCAACACAATTTAAATCCCGCTTCGGTCAACGCCTTGGTGATTTGCTCTATGTGTTCAAAATTTCTGGTCTCGAGAACTATTCTGAGATAGCATCCGTTGATATCCATAGTCTCACTTGCTCTTTCGTGGTGAACCGAGATAACGTTCGCGCCGAGTGAAGCGATAATAGCCGAAACGTCCTGAAGCTGACCGGGCTTATCCATAAGCTCGATACAAAGCGTGTGATTTCTGCCCGACATAAGAAGTCCGCGCTTTATAACACGCGAAAGGATAGTCACGTCGATATTTCCGCCCGACACGAGCGCAACCACCTTTTTGTTCTTAACGGGAATCTTGTCAAACATAACCGCGGCGACCGAAACGGCTCCCGCACCCTCCGCGATGAGCTTGTGCTGTTCAATAAGCGCAAGTATAGCCGAGGATATCTCGCCCTCTGTCACGCTGACGATGTCGTCAACGTATTTGGAGCAAAGCGCGTATGTATTGTCACCCGGCTCTTTGACAGCGATTCCGTCCGCAATAGTAGAGACACTCGCAAGACGCTCCTTCTTGCCGTTCTTTACAGAATTGAGCATACTTGGAGCTCCCGCCGCCTGAACGCCATACACCTTGATATCGGGCTTTAGCTGCTTTAGCGTAAAGGCTATGCCCGAGATAAGACCGCCGCCTCCCACTGGTACAACGACTGCGTCGATGTCGGAAAGCTCGTCGAGTATCTCAAGAGCAATAGTTCCCTGACCTGCTATAACGTCGTCATCATCAAAGGGGTGAACGAATGTGTAGCCCTTCTCATCACGAAGCTCCAGCGCGCGATTGTACGCGTCGTCGTAAACGCCCTTGACCATGACCACCTCCGCGCCGTAGCTTTTGGTCGCCTCGACCTTGGAGATAGGCGCGCCATCAGGCAGACAGATGACCGACTTGATTCCGTATTTCTGCGCCGCAAGCGCCACTCCCTGCGCGTGATTTCCCGCCGAGCAGGCTATAACTCCACGCTTTTTTTCGTCGTCGGAAAGCTGGGATATCTTGTATCCCGCGCCTCTTACCTTAAACGATCCCGTGACCTGCAGATTCTCGGTTTTGAGATAGAGCTTGCAGTCGGGATTTATTTTGGGAGAATTGATAAGCGCGGTCTTGCGCACTACGTCCTTGAGTACGTACGCCGCGTGATATACCTTGTCGAGTGTAAGCATTTGAGTAAAATTCCTTTCAATGACGTTTTTGAGGACTAAAAAAAGTCCGTCGCAAGACGAACTCCGATATATGACGGCATTCGTCTCACAGCCGACACGGTCGACCCTATCAAAGAGACGAAAGCGTTTAAAACCTCCGCGGTACCACTCTTTTTGTCAAAAATGACCACTCTATCGCACACGCCAAGGAGCTTTGAGTGCCTCCCTTGCGTCATACGGCTTTCTTTAACGCAGAAAATACGCACCGGTCTACCTGACCGTCAAGAGACGGCTTTCGGCGGTGAACTCCGGAGTGATTTAACAGTCAAGCCGCTTTGCCGTCTCGCACCAACCGACAGCTCTCTGAAAAGGGCCTCAAAGTCGCTCTCCATCACAGTCTACATTATTATAATACTCTTTTTTGTCGACCGTGTCAATATCGGTTTTGTACAAATACTTTATTCTAATAGAGCTTTTTTTGTAAAAAAGTACAAAAAACATTTAATCGAATTATTCGATATCGTCGAAAAAATCATATTTAGAACAAGAATGATGATATTTGCGTTTTTTATTATCCGTTAAGTACTCTTCTTTCAACGAAGCCATCAAAAGTCTCAGAAAAAATTAACCCCAACGGTTGACGTAATTATAGCAAATATCATACCACATATAACTGCCGCGGCAATTTCCACGCCACCCCATACCGCAGTACAGAAAAACACTATGGGAGTAAATATAAAACCACATATAACCATTGTAATATTTACCAATTTAGCAACTTCTTCCATACATTCTATTAGTTTTTTCATAGTTGTCCCCTGCCATCAATATTTTTAAATATATTTTATCACAATATGAGATATATGTCAACATCTCTGTGTGAGATAATATATAATGTACGCAGAAAATATCAAAGAGGGGTATATATATGAGGCTTAAGGATCTGCGTGAGGACCGTGACCTTACTCAAAGGGAGGTTGCGGATCTTTTACACATAAAACAAAACACATACTCTCAATATGAAAACGGCCAAAGGCAGATACCCGTAAGCGCCCTTGTTGTGTTGGCGAGATTTTACAATACGAGCGTGGACTACATTCTGGGTGAAACAGACCAGATAAAGCCATACCAAAAATAAAGAAAAACCGTTGCGATCGCAACGGATTTTCTTTTATGTTCCCCGCCGAGCCGTGTACCCGAAGAAGTGGAACCCTGTATTCCAGGGCGGTGCTCTATCCGCAACTTTACTGCTCCCAGCTTCTCTTTGTCGGTGGGGACAAGTCGACCGACCGACAGGAGGAGGTCTGCAAACCATTGCCGAATTTATTTCGAGCTCCTTTAATTAATTGTAGGTCTCAATCAAGCGGATATCACGCACTAAGCAGGATTTTAACTTGTTTTTTGGGGGTAATTACGCGTCGTAGTCAGCCTCGTCGTCGAACATCTCGTCGAAATAAGCCGCTACCTTATCAAATTCGTCCTCGTCGTCTATGGTAACGAAGACTTCCTCGCCATCCTCATCCGTATCCTTCTTGAGAAGAACGTATTCGATGATACCGTCGTCGGAATTCTCCGCTCCGACGGGCTCCATTGCGTAGTAGTACGCGCCGTCTATCTCTGCCTCGCCTATTACCTCAAAGTCTATCTCTTTTCCGTCCTCATCAGTCAGGGTGCAGAATATGCCCTCTTCCTCTTCGGGCTGCATTGCCTTATCTATGTTATCATTCATGGATGGATACCGTCCTTTCTTCTTGTTTTGTCATTTTATTTTTATCGGTTCTGCTTATATTTTACCACACGACAGGTCTCTTGTCAATACGCTTGACAATTTTAATCTCCGAAATCCAGAACGTCGGAGAGTATGAAATTACTGACAAACATTCCCTTGTGGGTAAATCTGCACACGTTGCTATCAAGAGACACGTATTCGGGGCAGTATTTTCTGAAAGCCCTTCCGTAAAGCGCCTCAAAATCGCAGGCATAGTGAGAATTGAATTTCTTTATATCAATTCCGCGCGAAAGTCGCATGCCAAGCATTACCGCCTCGCGCCGAGCCTCGTCTGCAGATATATTCTCTATATCGGTATAGATATCCTCACCGCAAAGATATGCCTCAATGTCTCTCGTGTGAGCGTATCTTACTCCGTCAAAGAAGGAGTGCGCCGCCGGGCCAAATCCGAGATAGCTCTCACGCTCCCAATATTTAATATTATGCAGAGACTGACGTCCTTTATGCGAAAAATTGCTTATTTCATACTTTTCATAACCGCTTTTTTGCAAAACGTCCGTCATATCGGCGTACATATCAGAAACTGTATCCTCGTCGGGCAAGCTGAGGCTATCCCTCATCTTATCAAACCGAGTGCCCTCCTCTACCGTGAGACAATAGGAAGAGACGTGCTCGGGAGAAAGAGAAATCAGTCTCTCGACCGACTCGGCAAAGCTTTGCCTTGTCTGATTGGGTATTCCATACATAAGGTCTACCGAGACGTTATCAAATCCCGCCCCCCTTGCCTGCTCGTATATCCCGAGAAAATCTGCCGACTTGTGTATTCTGCCAAGCGCCTTGAGCTCACTGTCGTGCATACTCTGCATACCAATACTCAGGCGGTTGATACCAAGCGAGCGCATGGCGAAAAGCTTTTCTCTGTCCGCGGTTTTGGGGTTTGCCTCTGCCGTCATCTCGGCGTCCTTTTCTATGCCAAAGGCATCATTCACCGCGCATAGCAGACGGGCAATCATATCCTCGGAGAGCAGAGTTGGCGTTCCGCCGCCTAAATACACCGTGTCAGCTACCGGCAGACTTCCCTTTTCTGCTTTTATTTTGTCCGAAATCATCTCTATCTCGCGGCAGACTTGCTCGGTATATCTGTGCAAAATGTCCTCACCCGTCGCCCGAGTCGAGCAAAAATCGCAATAATGGCATCTTGACAGACAAAACGGAACGTGTATATATATCCCGACCTTGTTATCAATCATCATCTCCAAGCTTGAGCACCGCCATAAATGCCTCGGGAGATACCTGAACGCTACCAAGCTGGCGCATCTTCTTCTTACCCTCCTTCTGCTTTTCAAGCAGCTTCTTTTTACGGGTGATGTCACCGCCGTAGCACTTGGCAAGCACGTCCTTTCTCATAGCCTTGACAGTCTCGCGCGCGATAACTCTCGAGCCTATCGCCGCCTGTATCGGCACCTCGAAGAGCTGTCTTGGAATGTTCTCCTTGAGCCTCTCGGCTATTTTTCTCGCTCTCGCATACGCCTTCTCCTCATGAACTATAAAGGAGAGCGCGTCAACCTGCTCACCGTTGAGCAAAAAGTCAAGCTTGACAAGCTTTGACGGCTCATAGCCCTTGAGCTCGTAGTCGAGCGACGCGTAGCCGCGCGAGCGGCTCTTGAGCGCGTCGAAAAAGTCGTATATTATCTCGTTGAGCGGCAGGTCATAGTGCAGCTCTACTCTTGTACTGTCAAGGTATTTCATATCGTGAAAGGTGCCGCGACGGTCCTGACAGAGATCCATAAGTCCACCCACAAACTCCGTAGGAGTGATTATGCTCGCTTTGACCAATGGCTCCTTTGCCACCTCTATCTCGTCGGTGGATGGGAAATTGGAGGGATTGTCTATCTTAACCGTCTCGCCGTTGCGTAGCTTTATCTCATATATAACGCCGGGGGCGGTGGTAATGAGGTCAAGATTGAACTCTCTCTCAAGCCTCTCCTCGATTATCTCCATATGCAAAAGTCCCAAGAATCCGCAACGGAATCCAAAGCCGAGAGCTATCGACGTCTCAGGCTCGAACACCAGAGCCGCGTCGTTGAGACGCAGCTTTTCAAGTGCATCACGAAGGTCGGAGTATCTCGCTCCGTCCGCGGGATATATTCCCGCAAACACCATAGGCTGAACTGTCTTAAATCCGGGCAAAGCCTTATCTGCGGGGTTATTTGCCAAGGTCACGGTGTCACCTACACGGGTGTCGCCCACGCTCTTTATGGACGCGGTTATATATCCGACCTCGCCCGCGCGAAGCTCCTCGCACTTGCAAAGTCCGAACGCCTCCATAGTTCCGACCTCGACTACCTCAAACTCCTTGCCGTTGCTCATAAGTCTTATAACATCGCCCGCGCGGACTCTTCCGTCGACCACTCTTATATTGACCACAACTCCAAGATAGCTATCGTAATAGGAATCGAATATAAGACATTTGAGGGGTGCATCCTCGTCACCCTCGGGCGCGGGGATATCCCTGACTACTGCCTCAAGCACCTGCTCGATATTGAGTCCCGTCTTTGCGGATACGGCAGGACAGCCCTCGGCGGGAATACCTATCTCATCCTCGACCTCGGCTCTGACTCTGTCGATGTCGGCACTCGGAAGGTCTATTTTATTTATAACGGGAACTATCTCAAGTCCCGCATCTACCGCAAGGTACGCATTTGCTAAAGTCTGCGCCTCTATTCCCTGCGTGGCGTCCACCACGAGCAGAGCTCCGTCGCACGCATTGAGCGAGCGGGATACCTCGTAGTTAAAGTCCACGTGTCCGGGGGTGTCTATGAGGTTGAACACGTACTGCTCTCCGTCGGGTGCAACGTAATCAAGCTTTACGGCTCTCGCCTTTATAGTTATTCCTCTCTCGCGCTCAAGGTCCATATTATCAAGCACCTGCTCCTCCATCTCTCGCTTGGAGACAGCCTGCGTAGACTCAAGTATCCTATCGGCAAGTGTGGATTTTCCGTGGTCTATGTGCGCGATTATAGAGAAATTTCTTATTTTCTTCATTCTGTCGTTCTGTGACATCTTTTCAAATCCTTTCGTTTTTGCCTTCAAAAAACGCTCTTTTAAGGCAAAGGTCTGAATATCCGTATACTCTTTATATATTTTATCATATTCTTGTCCGAAGCACAAGGGCTTTTTGAAATTTTTAGTCATTTGACAGTGCGCGCTTTATCAAAAAAGTTCGACAAAAAGTGAGAACCTTTTTTGACGCTCAACATAATATGATAGTGAGAATAACAATTCTCGACATAAAATACGTAAATTTTAAGGAGGATGCTTTTATGACATCTAATTGCCTTTGCGGACTTTTCGACAACAACAACAGCTGCTGGATCTGGATAATTATCCTTGCGCTTCTGGTAATTCACTGTTGCTGCTGCTAAATCCAAGCTTTTCGGGGAGGCTCGCCCTCCCCGAAAAAACACATAAGGGAGAGGATCTATGCCCTCTCCCCTTTGTTCTATTCAAGCTTTAAATAATCACTGTTGAGGAACGCGTGTGCCGTAAGCATTGAGTCGGCGGCAATGGACTTCTCTGCCCCGCACTTCTTGCATCTGACAACGACGCTCTCCTCTCCTATCTCTATCTGATACTCGGAGTCCTCTCTGTCAAGCACTCCGTCCGGCAGAGGCTCTCTACCCTCGGGGTAGCAGTGACAATATATCTTGCCCTCCGCATCAAGATCACCGATTATATAAGACACAACATCAAGCACCTGCGGATCGGTGAGATCGTGCTCGTCTCCGTGAATACTCTTGAAATCGCTGATGCCATTCTCCTCGAGCATATCAAGCAGCTCAAGCTCTGTTCTCGCAAGCTCCGCCTTGACCTTATTGGACTCGCCGATAAAGCCTATATTTATATCCGAATACGGACACGGGAGCAGAAAAATGTCCTTTGAGAAGAACATAGCCGAGCTTACGTTATAAGAATGGGGCTTATTGCAGAAGATACAAGGCACGCTGACTCTCATCTGTCCTTCGTCCTTGCGGTAAACTATCTGCATCTCGCTGCCGCCGCACGTACATTTGAGCTTTATCATATCCGCCGAAAGACTGAAAAGTCCGACGAGACTGATAACGCCCGAGCCACATTCGGGACAACGGTATGCAACCGTCGTTTGCTTTGAATCAATAACCATAAAACAGATATTCCTTTCAAGCCGCTTCATAGCAGACCGCCAAGACGGTCACGGTATTACTTTTACCCTCATATTATGCAGCTTATTCATTTATTGACATAGGGCTACCGAATAAATCGGCAGCCCTTTATTTTTATCAATGATCGTGACCGTCGCTAGAGGTTGGGTACATCTTCAAAGTGTTGATGTCGTAAAGAGCCTCCTCGTCGTATACGACGGGATTATTCTTAAGCTCTGCCTCGTACCAATCCTCAAACTGCTTATTGAGCACTCCGTCATAGGCGTTTGCGTACCAAGCCTTTACGTTGTAGCTCTCGAAGAATACAAGTGCGTAATAGGTCTGATCCTCGGCATCGGTCTTGCCCTCTATCTTTATCTCGATAACGTCAGAAAGAGTATTTTTCTCAAGCTTGCCTGTATCCAGCCACTGATTTATCTTATCGTACGCCGCCGCAAAATAGTTATCCTGCGCCTTCTCTACGTTGTCGTATGAGAATACGGGATCAACATGATCCTCTTCCTCGCTGTGCTCGTGATTTGCAAACAGCTCGTCATACTTGGCGCTTGCAAGCTCCTCAAATCTATCGCGAGTCATCTCGCCGCTCTTGAAGCTCTCTGCGAACGCGGCTGCGATATCCTTGCTATCTGTAACAAGGAACGCCATGTCCTTGGTCAATGACATATCAAGAGAGGGTGTCTGTGTGAGCAGATAAACGGTTACCTTGTAAGTATCATAGGTCTTTGTTGTTTCCTTCTTGCTATCGCTCTTGGACTCAGTGCCCGACTCACTACCGGACTCGGTCTCCTCCTCGGTCTCCTTTTCGGTTGCCTTGACGGTCTCCGTGCCTGTTTCCTCGATGACCTTGCTGTCATTTACAGAAGCGCTTTCCTCGAATATCCACTTGCCGAGCTCGTCATCAGTCTCATAGTTGATGCTTCCCTCAAGCTTTTCTATCTTAGACTCAAGCTCCTCCTCGGGAGACAAGGTCTCAGTCTCGGTTCCCGTTCCTGTCTCGGTTCCCGTTCCTGTCTCGGTCTCCTTCTTGGTCTCGGTCTCGGTCTTCTTGGATGCTTCGTATTCCTCAACAAGCTCAACGAACTGTGCGGGTGTCTTTGCCTCGGCTATCTTTTCAGCCGCAGCCTTTGCAGCCGCTACTGCGTTGTCGTAAAGCTCGTCCTTAGCGAAGTTCTTGGAGGAAAGGCTTATCTTATAGGAAAGATATTTTGCAGTATAGAAATCGCCCTTGTTCTCCTCACGGAAGGTATAAACGGGCTCATCGTCAGCCTCGAGAGCCGACTCAAGCTCTGCAAGCTTATGATCGTTGAATTTTGATGCGAGATAAATAAGCTCGTAGCAACGGCGAACGTCCTTTTCCTTTACGCCCTTGCCGTACCAATCGCTGAAGCTTGCACCGGCTTCCTTAAGAGACTCCTTGAGGTCCTTGATTATACCGTCTATCTCTGCTTTGTCCTCGTCAGAGATAGAAAGACCTGCAGCCTTTGCAGCAACCGCATAGGTCACGTACATATTGATCTCGTCCTTAACGGAGTCAAGGAAATAGTCATACCACGTGCCCTCGTACTGACCGAACAAATAAGTATCAATACCGCCGCCGAACTGCTGGGTTCTCAGGTCACCCGAAAGGTCTATACTGCAGTATCCCATATAAGCATAGTACTGATTGTACCAGTTCAGGAGATGGTCGTTGTAGAAAAAGCTGAGCATAGCCGCGTCAACCACGACGTCGCCCCTCTCCGCTACGTTCTGATGACGGATAAATACACCCGCCTCACCGAGAACGTTGAGCACAAGCACTGCCGCGATAAGCAGAGCAAAAACAACGCAGACGGTGGCGATAACTTTATCGCTCGTCTTTTTATTGTTTTGATTTCTTTTGTTTGTCTTTGACATTATAGGTTCCACCTTTTTGTAATATTTTGTTAAGCCGACCCCTGCAAAAAGCGCACAGATCCATAAATACTCTTTATTATAATATTTTCAAGTGTATTTTTATTGAACATATTATGAACAGAGAGAAAATTTTTCACAAATCGAGTCGTATCAGATATTCATTATCATGGGTATGATCATGGGCTTTCTCTTTGTCTTGTTCAAAATAAATTTCGCGAGATCCTCCTTTACCTTACCCTTTATTTGATACCAATCTGCCCTGCTTCTTGAGCCGAGGCAGGAATTTATCGCTGACGTTGCTATGTCACGCATCTCCTCCATAAGATCCTCGGAATCCCTAACGTACACGAATCCGCGGGAAACTATGTCAGGTCCCGACACGATATATCCGCCCGTGGAGCTCACCGTAGCTACCACAACTATAAGTCCGTCCTGTGAAAGCAGCAATCTGTCTCTGAGAACGATGTTTCCGACGTCTCCGACACCGTACCCGTCAACCATTACTCTGCCCGCATTGACAGTTCCGTTTATCCTTGCGCCTCTCTTGTCTATCTCAAGCACATTTCCTATATCCGAGATGAATATATCCTTTTCGTCAATACCCATTTGGAGCGCGAGCTCCTTGTTTGCCGCCAGATGCTTGTATTCTCCGTGAACGGGCATAAAATATCTTGGCTTTGTCAGGGCGCAGAGCAGCTTGAGTTCCTCCTGACACGCATGTCCCGAGACGTGCACCTCAACGGACGCATCGTGGATGACCTCGACTCCCGTCTTGCACAGCTCGTTGATTATTCTGCCGACCAGCTTTTCGTTACCCGGGATAGCCGTAGAAGATATCACAACCACGTCGTTTGATCCTAGCTTGACGTCTCTGTGCTCCCCAAACGCCATTCGGTAGAGCGCGCTCATAGGCTCACCCTGACTTCCCGTGGTTACAAGGGTTATCTTTTCAGGCGGATAGTTAGAAAGCTCGGATATATCTATCAGGACTCCCTTGGGCACGTGCATATATCCAAGCTCCACCGCCGCCCCGACGATATTGAGCATACTGCGTCCCGTGACGGCGACCTTGCGGCCGTGTCTTGCCGCCGTGTCGATTATCTGCTGTACGCGGTGCACGTTTGAGGAAAAAGTAGCTATAATTATCCTCTGCTTTGCATGAGTGGTGAATATATACTCAAGCGACGCACCCACCTTGCGCTCCGACGGAGTGTGTCCGGGGCGCTCGGCATTGGTAGACTCGCACATAAGCAACATAACTCCGTCACGGCCAAGCTCACCAAAGCGGGTGAGATCCATTATCTCGCCGTCGATGGGAGTCAGGTCAAGCTTGAAGTCTCCCGAATGTACGATAGTTCCGAGCGGTGTGTTTATAGCAAGTGCGCACGCATCTGCTATAGAGTGATTTACGTGTATAAACTCAACCGACATACAACCGAGCTGTATCACGTCACCGGGCTGAATCACCATAAGCTTTGGTGTAGACTCAAGGGAAAACTCCTTGAGCTTGTTTCTCACGATTCCGAGCGTGAGCTTTGTTCCGTACACGGGTGGGTCTATATTGCGAAGAACGTAAGGAATGGCTCCTATATGGTCCTCGTGTCCGTGCGTGAGCACTATTCCGCGCACACGCGAGGCGTTGACCTCAAGATACGTGGTGTCGGGTATGACCAAGTCTACACCCGGCATCTCCTCGTCGGGAAACGCGAGTCCGCAGTCTATCACTATGATATCCTGTCCGCACTCGATAGCCGTCATATTCTTGCCTATCTCATTGAGACCGCCAAGCGGAATTATGCGTACCTTGGCATTCTCGTCGTGATGCACCGCCGCTCTTTTGGGCTGGGTGCGTGTATTTGCGTTTTTCTTATCCGCGCTCTTTATGACTGTCTCCTTTTTTGCCTGAGCCTTATCTTTTTTTGGAGCTTTAGCCTTTACGGCACTATCCTCCCTTGTCTCAGAATGTGCTTTTCGCGCGGTCTTTTGTGTCATATTACCTTTTGCCTTGCCTCTGTTGCTTTTCTTTTGCATAGCGGGCAAAAGCTTGTTTTCATTCTCGGTCTCCGCTCTTTTCAGTGTCCGAGTATTCTTGTTCTGCTGGTTTTTTACCATAAGCTTCCTTTCTTTGTTCGGCGACAAGACGGCATCATACCCATAGCCGAAAAGGGTTGCAGCAAGGTAAGGTCTTGCAAAGCCAACCGCGGCTACACAACCCAATAAAGCCCCCCTTAGCCCTCCGCCTTCGTTCCGCAGAGTCCTCGGGACGCACGTGCAACGGTTATCCGTCTGCCATTCGCCGTTATTATCAGTATTATATCAAATGAGGAGTTCTCAACCCTCATAGAAGTTCGTGTCCGTCAAAAATAAACTATTATTTTAATAATTATACACCACAATGCTGATTTTGTCAATAGTTCAGCTTACACTAAAAGGCTTATAATTCCAACAACCGTCGCACCTGCCGCTCCACCGCCCAGAAATGAGAGCAAAGAGAACAAGAGCGTTCTGTTCTGTATGCTCACGACCGTCTTTTTTCTCTTTTGGGAGCATCCCTCTATTATCTTCTCTGCCTCCGCGAGCATGTCCGTCCTTTTTGCCACCGTATCGTGACGCATAACGAAATACGCTTCCTCAAATATATCGCTGTCCCCCGTCTTGACCACTATCATTCTCTTTTGCGCGCCCTTCAGCATAAATTCAGCTCCTTTTGTTTGATTCCTTGCTATTTTTGCCAAAAATCCAAGCCTCAAACCAATCTGTGCACATAAAGCTGCAAAAAAGAGCATTTCGACAAAATGTCATATTTTTCGCCCTTTTAATTGTAAACAATACATTAATTTCCATTTTTGGTCTTGACATTCCATTTTTCGAGTGATAAAATATAATCAGATGCCCACGGAGACCGTGCGGCGAGAGATTATAACACAAAGGAGATAAAAATTATGAAATCCACAGGCGTTGTAAGAAAGGTAGACGAGCTTGGAAGAATAGTTCTTCCCATCAGCATAAGACAGATAATGGACATCAATGAAAAGGACTCTCTTGAGATATTCACAGACGAGAACAGAATAATCCTGCAGAAATATCAGCCCTCATGCATATTCTGCAATAATGCAGACGACATCGTGTTCTTTAACGGCAAAAGAGTTTGCGAGGAGTGTCTTCGCAAGATAAAGGAATCCTTCTGATCTATCCTATTCCGTCGCACGTCGGCTTATTACTGTGCCGCACGCGTAAAAGCAAAAACGTCCACGTGGCGTTTTTCTTTTTGCGTTTTTAGCAAAAAAATGGGGCGGGGCTCTTGATATAAGAAAAAGAATATGTTATAATTCAAATTGAAAAACATAAAGCCTCAAGAAAGGATATTTGATATGAATGCACAACAGCTTATAAATGCTATAAAATCAGGCGAGCTTGACGACAAGCTCTCCGCTCTTTACTGTCAGTCGGCTCTCGCGGCGGCAAAGGAAAGATACATAAATGCCATAGACAAATTCGTTGAGACCTATGGCGACAGAGATGATATGGGCATATACAGCGTCTCGGGCAGAAGCGAGCTCTCGGGCAACCACACCGACCACAACAGAGGCTGTGTAGTCGCCGCATCCATAAGCCTTGATATAATCGCAGTTGCCTCCCCCACCAACGACGGCGTGGTGAAGGTGCTCAGCGAGGGATTTAGTCAGGATTGCGTGGATATCAATGAATATACAGATCCCCGAGAGGACAGATTCGGCACGTCCGAATCTATAATCGCGGGAATGTGCGCGGGCCTTCGCGAGAACGGTCACAAGGTGGGTGGCTTTGTTGCATACACCACCTCGAGCGTGCTCAAGGGCTCGGGACTTTCCTCGTCCGCGGCATTTGAGGATATGATAGGAACTATCCAAAATTATCTCTATAACGACGGCAACGTCAGCAACGTGGAGATAGCAAAGCTTGCTCAGTACGCTGAAAACAAATTCTTCGGAAAGCCCTGCGGACTTATGGACCAGGTGGCTTGCGCGTACGGCGGTATCGTGGCAATAGATTTTGCCGATACCAAAAATCCCGTTATCACTCCCGTAAGCTTTGACTTCTCGGGGGCGGGCTACAATCTCTGCATCGTGAGCACGGGCGGTAACCACGCCGACCTCACCGACGATTACGCGTCCGTCCCCGCCGAGATGAAGGCGATAGCCGCTCATTTTGGCAAAGAGGTACTCCGTGAGCTTGACGCCGACACCGTTATAGCCGAGATACCCACTCTCCGCGAGAAATTCGGTGACCGCGCCATCATGCGCGCGCTCCATTTCTTTGAGGAAAACAATAGAGTTGAGGCTCAAAAGAACGCTCTGCTTGGCGGCGACATAGATGCCTTCTTCGATAACGTAAAGGCATCGGGACGCTCCTCCTTCTGCTACCTCCAGAACGTATATACCACAAAGAATCCATCCGAGCAGGGACTCTCTTTGGCGCTCTGCCTCGCAGAGAAAACACTTGCCGACAAGAGCGCGGCTTGGCGTGTTCACGGCGGCGGCTTTGCGGGAACTATACAAGCATTCGTACGCTCCTGTGACGTAGAGGAATTCAGAGCCGTTATGGACTCCTGCTTCGGGGATGGCGCATGCATGGTGCTCTCCATAAGACCCATCGGCGCTACGCGCGTAATTTAACAAAAGGAATATAAAATGGGAAAGACAAACAAGACACGGCATCAGATGCCCGAAAAAAAGCAGCTCTCCGGCGAGTCTGTCAGACTTGCCACGTCACTGGTCATCAACTCTGTTCTCCTTCTCTTCGTCTATTATGGTGCCATGGCGATAAACATACCCATCATAGCCTCGACTGTGACCATTGCGTATATGGTCATCTTGGGTGGATTCCTAATAGCCTACGTAGCATACAACCGCGCTTTCTCGCGCAAGGGGATAACTCCCGATATGCTGCCTGATAGCTGGTCGCAGGAGCAAAAGCAGAATTATATAGACGACGGGGAACGCAGGATCAAGCGCTCACGCTGGATGCTCGCGGTCATAATTCCCTTCCTTGTTACCTTTATAGCCGACGCTCTGTACCTTTTCATATGGAACGGTCTGCTTGCAAATCTATTTAAATAACAGGTACTAATAATTTATGAAAAACTGCAAACTATGCTGTCTGTACTCGGGCTCAAAGGGCAATTGCACCTTTATCTCGGCAGGCGGCGCGAATATACTCATTGATGCAGGCAAGAGCGCTCGGGCGCTCTGCTCTGCTTTAGAGGGAATAGGCGTCTCTCTCGACGAAATAGACGCCATATTCATCACGCACGAGCACAACGACCATATCTCCGCGCTGACTACTCTCTCGCACAAGAGACATATTCCCATATATATGTTGCTATCGTCCGCGGAGATATTCAGAGACTCGGTCGACGAGAGGCTGTGTGGCTGCCTTACTCTCTTTAGGGGCAAGGAGATAAAGGCTCATATAGGCGGTCTGTACGTCCGCTCCTTCCCCACCTCTCACGATAGCCGCGCGTCTGTCGGCTATACGATGACGTTTGAGGGCGAGGACGGGAAGCCCGTCTCTATCGGCTACGCTACCGACACAGGCTGCGTGACATCGGAGATGAGAGACAGACTCTGCAACTGCCGCGCGGTCATACTTGAATCAAATCACGACGAGGATATACTCGCAAACGGTCCTTACCCTTACGAGCTCAAGCAAAGGATACGCTCAAGGCACGGACATCTGTCAAATGCGGAATGTGCCTCATTTGCAAGCTATCTCTCTGAAAACGGAACAGAGCACATAATGCTCGCGCACTTGAGCGAAGAGAACAATCTCCCCTCCCTTGCCTTCAACGAGACCTTCCGCGCTATCGGCTCGGACTTATTTGACCTAAAAATAGCCGCGCAGGATCACCCCGTATGGCTTATAGGAAAGGACGCCTTGCCGCCTGCATGCGAGAAAAAGGAGGATAGCTTATGGCTACACTCAGATTTATAAGCGTCGGCACTCTCAAGGAAGACTATCTCAGACAAGCCGTTTCTGAATATGAAAAAAGGCTCTCAGGCTTCTGTCGTGTGGAGCAGATAAACATAAAAGAGGAAAAGCTCCCGTCCGACCCTTCCGACGGAGAGATAAGGCGTGCGCTTGCCGAGGAGGCAAAGGCAATACTTGCCGCTATGCCCGACAAATCTTACAAGATAGCTCTGTGCGTGGAGGGACAGCAATTCTCCTCCCCTGCCCTTGCCGAGAAGATAGAGGCGGCATTCGGGCTCGCCAACGAGCTCTGCTTTGTGATAGGCTCGTCACACGGACTTGACGACAGTGTCAAAAACGTCGCCGACCTCAAGCTCTCCGTCTCAAAGCTGACCTTTCCGCATCAGCTGATGCGTCCCATTCTGCTTGAGAGCGTCTACCGATGCCTCAATATTATCAAGGGAACTAAATATCATAAGTAAAAAGACCGCAAATGCGGTCTTTTTCATCTTTATGGATCAAAGTGTGATATCTCTCCGCTCTTTCTCATAAAATCATTTTGATACACGTCTGCGCCGTGAAATTGGAGGTAAAAATGAAAAAATTTAGATTTTTGCTCGCGTTTGGTCTTTCTCTCGCGCTTTTATTTGTCACGTGCTCCTGCTCCGAAAAAATCCCCCCCTCCTGTCGCGATATTCTCGCGGCTATGACGAGCTCCGAGGCGGGTCTGCCCGCGGGGCGCGTATATTCCGCAATGGCAGAGGCAGGAGAGTCTGAATTTCTTGACGATTCGCTTCTTGCCGCGCTTTACGGAGGCGGCAGCCTACCTGACGTGTCAGAGGATTGGCTTGACTGTGCAGTGTTTCTTCCGTCCTCATCACACCCCTGTGAGCTTGCCGTCTTTCTCTGCTCCTCACACGATGCCGCTTCTGACACCGCGAGGCTACTCTGCTCACGTCTGCGCTCACTGAAAAATGCAAAATCCACCTGCGAGGAGTTCTCTCTTATGCTCGAATCTGCTTCGGTGACTATTTGCGGCAATTTTGTACTCTTTATAGTGTCATCCGACACGCAAAATTCACTCAAGATAGCCAAATCATTGATAAGTTGATAAAATTCTCGTCATTTTGGCGTCTTTGCATAGCGCGTACTTGTGTTCCTATCCGACACAAGTACATTTCCTTGATTACGCGTTATCTCCACTTAAAATGTAGTTAAGCTTGCTTAATAAATCCAAAGAAAACAATAGCCGCGTTTTTATAGATGCGGCTATTTGTTAATTTTGCTTAATTTAAAGTTAAGTTATGTTAATATTATTACAAAGACATGAGGTCGTACGGAGTAGACTGATAAACGAAATAATTGAGCCAATTTATAAACAAAAGGCTTCCGTGGGCTCTCCAACGCACAACGGGTTCGTTGCTCGGGTCATCATTTTTGTAATAATTTTCAGGCATTTCTATGGGCAGGCCTGCCGCGAGATCGCGGCGGTATTCCGCGTCAAGCGTAAGCGGATCGTACTCGCTATGTCCCATAACGAAGAACTGTCTGCCGCCGTTTCTCGACACTATATGCACTCCCGCTCTTTCGCTCGATGCCAACACCTTGAGCTCGGGTACTGCCTCCACGTCTTCCCTGTTCACCGTCGTATGACGTGAATGAGGAACGTAAAACTCCGCATCAAAGCCCCTCAAAAGCATAGATTTTTTATGGTCTGCCTGATGAGGAAATACGCCGAAAAGCTTTGACGGCATAACGTGTTTTTGTATTCCGTAGTGGTAGTAGAGTCCCGCCTGCGCACCCCAACAGATATGCATTGTACTATGGACATGTGTCTTTGTCCACTCCATTATCTCGCACAGCTCACTCCAATAGTCTACCTCCTCGAACTCCATCATCTCCACGGGTGCGCCCGTGATGATCATACCGTCAAAGCGCTGCTCCTTGACATCGTCAAACGTCTTGTAAAAGGCGAGCAGGTGCTCCTGCGCGGTGTTCGTGGATTGGTGGGACTTGGTTCTGATGAGTGTCAGCTCTATCTGAAGCGGTGTGTTTCCAAGTATGCGCGATATCTGCGTCTCTGTCTCTACCTTCTTTGGCATTAGATTGAGCAGCAGTATCTTCAAAGGACGTATATCCTGCGTAATGGCTCTTTTTTCCGTCATTACGAATATGTTTTCATCTGCCAACGTCTGCACTGCAGGCAGATCGTTCGGTATTTTTATTGGCATATTTTTCCTCCGAAGGTTAGTTTGCAATATAGATTTTTTGTGAATTTTCTTGAAAAGAAAGCAGCAAACTCGCAAGCGAGCTTTGCGCGAGTTTTCCAAGAAAACTCTGCGTAGCAAAAGGAATTCCAAAACATTTGGGATTCTAGTTGCCGTGGAGTGACGATAAAATCCGTCGAGTCGAATTTTAGCCTACTGAGATATTCTCCACGGAGCAGTATAGAACACAACCGATATAACCAATTTTAACTTAATGACATTTCAAGTTAAAATAGACTTTCTCGGATAGGTTCAATACCTTATCAACACAGAAACGTCAGCGAGGGATTTGTCGCAGAAAAATCCTCCGACACTCTAAAAGGACCTTCTATTTGTGCAAGTTCTTTGCCAAGCTTTCTTTCAAGAAAGCGTCTTGTCGTAGCACCTGCTATCTTCACTTCTATCCCTAAACTCCAACCAATTATATTTTATCCAAAGCCTGCTGAATATCAGCAATAAGATCCTCGGCATCCTCGAGACCGCAGGAAAGGCGAACGAGGTCAGGAGCAACACCCGAAGCTATAAGGTCAGCGTCAGAGAGCTGACGGTGAGTGGTAGTAGCAGGATGGAGACAACAAGAGCGCGCGTCGGCGACGTGCGTCTCAATAGCAATAAGCTCAAGCGCGTTCATAAACTTCGCCGCAGCATCTCTGCCGCCCTTAACGCCAAAGCTTACCACTCCACAGGTGCCGTTTGGCATATACTTCTGAGCCAGAGCATAGTCCTTGTTTGACTCAAGTCCCGAATAATTTACCCAAGCTATCTTGTCGTTTGCCTCAAGATATTTCGCAACCGCAAGACCGTTCTCGCAGTGGCGCTTCATTCTTACGTGAAGGCTCTCAAGACCGAGATTGAGTATAAATGCACTCTGAGGCGCGGGAGTTGAACCAAAATCACGCATAAGCTGTGCAGTTGCTTTTGTGATATA
>JAEIGA010000812.1_pt1 | contig 46284 bp, 42 predicted proteins | sample 9270691 | NCBI WGS metagenome assembly JAEIGA01 (sample SAMN17057246, study PRJNA624740) | gut metagenome | biome: biome; isolation source: fecal sample | host: Bos grunniens | place: China: Xizang | collected 2019
AACTTCGTCATCTTCGTTCGCGCCGACTATCTTTCTCACCTTATCTTTAAACGCTTCTGCTTCTTGCGAAGAACGAATGTTTTCCGGGTACATATTATCACTTTGATTGTACTGTCCGTGAATGGTTCTCATCGTGCTGTTGGTGTTTAGATATATTTCCGGAATACCATTATCGTTCATGGTAAATCTTTCTCGTCTGCGGCAGTCATAGCAGGTCATTTCTTCCTTTAGTTCACGCAAAATACAAGACGCGTAGACAATTGCGCTAACGAGCAGACCTATACATAGTATACATATCAATATTCGTCTATCCATGGTAGTTTAGATATTAATATAGTTAATATACGGCAAAACCGATAAAAATATAGGCGTGAAGTTTTTAAATCCATTTAGACATTGATGTATGCCAGAACTGGAGTAGCATTTTCCGATTCCTTGATCTTTACGCCGAATGCAACGCGTTCTGCATCATCCGTTCCGTTGCTGAGAATTGTATCTTCTATTGCGGATTTCAATGGAGTAAGATGCTCCTCGATCGCACTGAGCTGCTCCTTGAAGATATCTTCATCATCGTAGAACAGGTCAAATGACTTCACGTTATTATACCATTCCGGTACTTCTTCTTGTTTGATGCCAACGAAGTTCTTTTCGTAATCGAATGAGGCAACGGCCGTGTTTTTGACGATGTTCTCGAAAGAAAGATCAACTTGCATTGCCTTTTCCGCATCTATCCATGCAACGGTAGCATCATGAATGGGACTTCCTTCTAGGCATTCGACAGGATTATAAAAGATAGTACACTTTACGGGTTGCGTACTCGTCATGCGCGGAAGGCGGGACAAGTGTGACTTCAGTTCCGCGGAATTCGATGAAAGTCTAATGTCCATGAAATCATCGATGAACTTAAACTTATCCGGGCTATCGAACCAAGATGCATATAAGTTATACTCATTTAGCCATTCTCTCTTAATGGTAGAGACATACACGACTTCCATGAGTCTGATGAATGCAAGCTGGTCGATGCATGGATTTTGATACTTCAGATTAACGATGAAGTCGAATCTCCTTGTGAACGCATTCAGCATCGCGCCGAGTGCGTTGATAAAACTGAGTTCATGATTGGTAAACTTGGCAGGAGTTCTAGTTAAACGAAGTAAATGAGCCGCCCAAGCTAAAACGAGTTCCGCCTTTGCGATTGGTCTTCTAAGAGAAGATTTTCCGCATCTACCACGAAGATATGTACTATTTCTCTTTCCGTACATATCATCATGGAAAGTGATCGGATACGCGCATAACTTCATTGTTTCATTCAAGTCTCTTGCGACGTCGATATATGTGAAATCCTCGGAAAGAGAATTCGCGAAAGTACCGACATTTTCAAATGTCTCGGACATGGTTAAAAGCAACTTGTTTAGCGCGGACAGAAGATCTCCATCGACTTCGCATGAAAGAAACTCATTAATGAAATACCAGGAAACGGATTGCATCTTTCCGGACTCGTTGACTTGTTCGGACATAGAGTGTCGCTTATTAATGATTTCCGCGGATTCGATGATAAGCCTCCTGACATCGGCTAATGAGAAACGGAATTGTTTATCATTCCTAATAGTCTTTTGCAACTTATTAACGACCTTGTCGATAACAGCAGAATTGTTATTGATAAGGACCTTATTGAAAGACTGGGAAGCTGAAGACATAATTGATTGTTGAATATTGGATAAAAATCACTTCGTTTTTTAGTTTCGCGCATTTGGAAAATATCATGTTAAACTCTGGACGGAACGCGGATATAAAAATATCGATTATTATGAAAGTGCCCATTGTTTTTCATGCTAAATGGCTGCCATTAATGAGGAAGTTATTGATACCGGAAATCAGGAAATAGAAGGTGGAAACCCTTCCAGGAAATCCACAAAGAGGCGTAAGACAGCGAAAGTGGATCGGTCCGTTTTCGCAGACAATGTGCGCAGTAACCTGGCCGTCATTCAAGAAGCTATCTCAGACGCCGGACTTTTTAATGATAACTACGAGAATGTAATGAATATCGTCGACACCGTGAATGAACAGGTAAAAACATACAACGCGCTCAGCTATAGTTCCATTCACCGAGATCTCTATGACATGATGATGAATAGCATCGATTTCAATAAAACCCGAACCATATTAAGCAATAAACTCAAAGCCGATAAGTGTCCGGATTATGGCACATTAATGAAGATAGATGCGCCGACATTTAAGCTGTCCAGAATAGACGGCGATCAGTTTAGTGATATGTGGTCCTCGCTCATAGAAAATGATAAGAAGGCCATTAGAAGATACATCGAAACGAAGAACGAGGTAGCTGCGTCGCTGAATGATTACGTAGATAGTATCGGTATCTTCGAAAAGAAGATGGTAGAACATAGAGCGCGTATCGCGGAAAAGGTAAAGCATAATGCCGCCGAACTTATGAACATACATGCAAGTTATGCATGGTGCGTGAAAAATAAAGTCCCTCTGGATCAGTTCGAGGAAATGGATATAATTCTCTGCAAGTCACAGAAGGAGTTCATTGATAAGAATCTCAAGCGCATGCTCGGACTGGATTCTGAAGAGTAATTACCGTCCGACCCATACTTTAATAGTCGGTGCAGTAAATGTTCCTATTTCTCTGCCTCCGTCCAGCATAAACTGCTCAAAACTGTATCCCCAGTGAGTATTAAAGTGTTTATTCGTGTATTCAAAGATGTCGCCGAAAACGACGGAGTCTACTGGTTTAATACTTGCGAATATGACAGGAACTAATCTCTCGCAGCACATCCTATCTACACGCGTATTGACCTCGGACATGAATGGTCCAAAGAACCGCGGATATTTATCAAATACCTTTTCCAGGAATCTGTGCGATATTATGCACTGCACTCCGAAGCCGATACGCCAGTCTTTCTTGTTTTCATGATAGAATGAAATAAGAGATTTGCTTCCCATCTTTGCGAGCAGATTTACTTCCTCAATAGGCGCGTCATATTGGTGTTTCGCTTTGAATAGGAACTTATATGGCGTTGTTTCCGGGTATTTCGGTATTGGGAACCTAGAGTTAATTATCTGCGAGTCATGTATACAAATTGCCCATTCAGTCGGATTCGGATTAAGGAGATAATAGTAAAGACGAAGAAGTTCTCCCGACCGCTTTAAGTATTGATGACTCGGGTCTTCTCTGTCCGTATGAATCACGTACACCTTATACTTCTGTATGATATAATCCCACATGTCAAACTCCTTATATCTTTCCTCTGTCAGCAGGGTATTATATTCCATATAATCGGACCCGTCATTGATCACATAGATGTCTTCGATAGGGTACCATTTACGCGCATATTCCAATGAAATTTTCAACAATTTCCATTGATCTTCCGAGCGCACGGTGGTAGTCATATAAATAGAGACTTTTTTGCTCATTGTATTATGATTTATAAGTAATTAATATGAAAGTATCTACTTTAAAATATATACCTATATTTTTCCTTCCATATAACTACAATACATGGAAAATCATATCCGTACTCTCATCGGTGAGATTCGTAATATCTCAGGCATGTTGCATGCTAGACAGGTATATAACGAAAAGATAAAGACTTTAGACCCCGAGCTCGCGGAGAGTATCTATAATGACATTGAAAGCAAAATCAACAAGAGTATTCTCTCCACTTCTCTTAAACTGAGGAGACTCATTACTAATGACACTAATAGTTACTTCGGCAAGGAAGACACAAAGACTATTATCAGCTTATTCAATCACGCAGCGCATATTCCATTCAGCGAGTCCGAGAAATTATATAATACATGCACGGGAATCATTACAATTGTTACATCTCTATCTATGCGTCCAAAGACTAACGGAAAGGACAATAATAAGAAGAAGAAAGTGGCTCATGTAAAGGGAAATCCTGAAGTAAAAATCGAAACGGAATGCAAGAATGAAACTACAGAAGTATCGAAGCAGGAAGAGTAAACATTATATATTTTTACCGAAATGTCCGAACAGAAACGGAAAACAATAGAAGAAGTACGGTCCGCGGTAAAACTATATAATAAACTAGCCGCGGAACATGATAGAAAGATAATTCCTATGCCGGTATTCAATTCCATAAATAGTACGGACATAAAGAGCATAGAACGTGTACGCGACGGTGTTCTCAGGAAGATCGACGATATGCGCATACAAAAATAGCTTATCTGTTTTTAATTACTTGTATCGGTAATACAGTAATGCACCGATGCTATTTATATCATAAATGCTCATCCTTGTTGTTCTCACGTTTCCGGGAGACATATCATCATAAACTCTTGCGACTGTGACCGGACCGGATTCCGTATTGATAGTATCCACTACGCAGCAGACATAATGGTATCCCGTATTCACGATGAATGAATGAAGTTTATACGAATGCCCGGACGCATTGAAAGTCATGTTAATCCCATTGGCGATACACGTCCACATTCCTATATCAAAGAGTACCCACTCTGGCTGTAATAATTTGATATCATGTATCAAGGATGCTCGCATGTCTAATTCCTTATCCGTTTTATAAGTTTCATGAAAACCGGGCGCGTTGGTCTGTATACCGTAATTTACTTTCGCAGATGGCTTAAGAAAATCACAGAAGTTGTACTTATCTTTTCCTTTTGTACTCACCATTGCATATAACTTCTTCGGCGGAACAAAGGATGAGATCGTGTCCGCGAACGAGCGCAGGACATCATTGATTTCGCTCATCATTGTGCATATTTCTCCGTTATTCAGACGGTTAAATCCTGCCGCAAAAGCGCGTTGATAACTCAGTTCGCAGAAGTCAAAGAAATTACTCGTGAAACCGGCGCTTAAAAGCATATGCATCACGGCATGCAAACCGCATGATGCAGGAATGCCTCCGATCTGCGAGAGAATTACCGATGGGAGTTTAGGATTTCCGATAGACATTATATACTCGTTTAACCTAGAAGATTTTGTTATCTGAATGGTTTCTAGAGAGTCTAAATCCTGTCCGGTTAACTCTTTTTGAATTTCATTCAGAAGCCCGTTTAAACGGGTATTATAGCTCATCACGAGCAATGAAGTTACCTTAATAATTTGCTTCTTGATTATACCGGTAATAGCGGTTTCATCTATCGACCGTAGAAGGTTTTCGGAGTGAATTAGAAGTTGTTTAAGAAAACCGATTTCGAACTTAACTTGTTCGGCATCCGTGTCATTTTCCGTGCTTTTTTCGGTAATTATTTCATGGAGTTTGTCATCATTCACTGTAGTGATACCTGCAAACATTCAATAGCTTTTTGCTTGAAATAAATCACTTTCGATGGCGGACGCTGATACTTCTAAATATCCCATGTTCGAAGACGAGGATCAGACGCAATCGTGGCTGGAGAAAAACAATACTCTATTCATCGACAAGATACAGTCTCAGGGCGGTCTAATCTGCCGCATCCTTGAAAAGATTCCTGCGAATGTCTATGAAGATTCTGCCGGTTTTGTCGGCAATGAGGTCTTTCTCGGAGACTTCATCGACAAAGACAAGGTTACTATATCCGAAAACGTATTCCAGGCGAAATGCCAATATGACGCGAGTCAGACATCGGACCCATATCAGATAAGCAATTATTTCACCATGGACGATGCTGCAAAGCGGCCTATCTTTCGTGGCGTAAACTTCTTATATAGACCGGATCTTGAAAAAGATGAGGCGCTTCTTGCTGCCGTATTAAAGGAGTCGGAAGATATCACTCTCACTGGAGGAAATGTAATGCTTACAGAGAGTTACGTAAAGGCGTGGGCGCTTAATTCACGCAACCAGCTTTATCACTCATATGAACCGCTCCCGGACTATATAGAAAAGTATAGAAAAGAAGGCGAGAATAGTAAACCTGTAATCCTATTCATAAAGCCTAATTTCTCCGTGGGAATCGGCAAATGCGTGCCGAATGCGATCATTCCTGTAAAGGCGACTGATGGGCGCCTACAGATTCCGCAATCGAGTATCCCTGCATATTATTCAATCGGATTCAAGAATGGCGGCGAGAATATGTCTGTAGAATTCCTTCAGAATAGCGTTCCTGCGCTGAAATTAACAACAAAATTAGATCCAGAAAAAGGCATAAGCGTGATAACTACTTCCAGCACACCGGAACCGAAAAAAGCGCTGGAATTACAGCTTGCTACTCCTACCATTTTAAATGACAAACAGGAAACCGTGCAGCCGGCGAAAGTGGAGACATTGTATATCGATGACCCGACTGTTTTAATAGGATATGCGAACATAAAAGGATATAAACCGTCCTCGTTCTTCGGTCTTCCTATATGTTCATGGACAAGATTTAAGAACAAAATGGGTTCTACTTCTAAAGTAGTTCAGATACTGGAAAAGACAAGAATGTGTGGCCCATTTGTTAAGGTCCGCGCGAAGGATAGATATACCGGAGAAATCATGAAGATTCTTAAGTCGTACACTGAACTTGAAATGAAATTCACAGAGGAACCTGCAGAAAATAGAAATAAGAATATCCGTAGCTGGTTCTGGGAAGCGATTAAAAAAGGAGTCGAGTATCTCCTTGACGGCGGACGATACTATGTTCCATATGTGGACTGGACAACGATAAATTCATCTCCGCCTTTTCCAACCGGTACAAGCGAGGTAAAAAACGGACTTGGTTACGTAGTGGGCCAGCTATTCCAATGCATATATAAATTGGGCCAAAAGGATGCTATTCCGGTATTCAATTCCGTTGATGAAGTAGACGATGATCTTTTGTATTATAATTATCGCCACGAACGAGAAGGTAAAACCGCATACTGGAGCATAGCGGGAAGGCAAATACGGTTAGATAAGTTATTCAAAGAGGCCAGTCTCATTAAATCGGTCTCGTTCTATAGAATAAATGATGACGTGCATGATGGGCACATCTTTGTTAGATTCTATCCAGGAATCTTCATAGAGGGAGCGAGACCAATGAAGGACGATTACGTTATCCAGTATATCCCGACTTATGTCAAGGAGGAAGAAACTAATACATCAACCGCGGTCGTTTATGTGAATACACAAGACGTGTTGATTCCGGATACGATGAGCATGTTTAAGACGGACCCGAATATGTACACCGCGAAAGACTCTGACAAGTATCCGGGAAATGGAAAGGTCGGAAATATGTATAGTTATAAAGGGCAGCTTGTTACCGAATCCGTAAAGTATATACATGTGGACTCGGCCAGTAAAAATGAATATACCAATCCCGAAGAAATAGTTAATGTGATGCCTGGCGCCGGATTAATGATCCGTAGTGGTTTCATGGATGGAAATGACATCGTATATGCCGCATCTGAGACAAAAAAGAGTTTGGAAAACTTTAAGAAAACAGTAAAGGATGGTGACGTTTATGTTCCATCGGGAGAGAATAAGTTCAATTGGTCGGGAGACGCCAAAGATGCGGTTCTGGACGGAAAAGACATCGTTTATGAAGAAGGAGATGGAAAAATAAACTGGAAGATATTCTCAATCGCACCGGTCATCGTTACTATCATTGGAATTGTTATCATTATAGCCCTGAAGGTGAGACAGGATAAGAAGAAACAGCAAACGGGAATTACACGCGGCGGTCGAATTATCAGCTATTCTGAACAAGCGGTTCTGTTGTAATATCTTTTCCTTTCTTACGTGCCGGTTTAACCACACAGAAGTAAATAACTAATGCGAATCCTATGATGAATAATACCACTACTAGGACTATTAGTGGTATATAAGGCAGTTTACTACCTTCGGAGGAGGACGGATAATATGGGCGGAAATGCTCCTTCTCGGATGTTTGCACTATATCTATATCAAGTATCTTGCATCCTTCAGGAAGATATATATCCTGAGTCGTTCCGCGTAGAGCGTCCCCGTATACTATTAACTTATATACACCATCGCCATGGGTAGTACATTCCACTTTCCCGGAGTAATTTTCTTTCATATACTTCTGCAGATCCGTCGTAGTTTCGATCAATAACGTGACCGTGTTATGTACGCTAAATGTAATGTATCTAGCATGCTCGTTATCGAATTCTTTATTATTATATGTCTTCCAATTACTCGTATCGAGATGACCACTTCCGTAAATGCAGAAGGCTTTTTTACTATCTTTATCCGGACGGATGATCATTGAACTGTGATTGATATTTATAGCGGATTCCTCAGGCGTCGCATCCGAGTAATACTGGCAGAATAACTCTATCTGCTTATCGTCCGAAGAAACGATATACCTTGTCTTCTCTCCGTCAATTACATTCGAAACGGAATCTGCCGGGCTCGAGAATTCTTTCAGAATTTTTTCATCCATGGCGCGAACTTTGTTTATCATCCGGCCATAATTTAGTCTCGTGGACCCACTGTTAACCGCCGAACCTGTACGAATAGCAGTAATATTTCTGAACATGATCGGATAATCGTGATTTTGAATGCAAAATATATCAATATCGGTGACATTAATATGACTATTAAATGTGCAAGTGCATCGTCGGGATACTTCTATCCGATCTAATAACAATGTCGCTTCTATACACGGCTTTCATAGAATTAAACTTATCCGATGAACACTATAATTTAATCAAGTTATTCGACAGTGAATATGACTTTGAAGGTAAACTTAAATGCCTTGTCATCATGGTATTATATATGGTCGCATTAATAGTTCACACGCTGGCAATTGCGATTAAATATATATTGAAGATAGCGTGCTGTTGTTGCTGTCCGGATAGGGAAGACAGTGACCTGATATTCGCGTGAAATACAAAAATATACCATGTTAAAAAAGCATAAAGCTATATCCTTTGGACACCGTTAACCGACATCTTTCCCTGGAGGATTGTTACCTCCATTACTTCTTAGATCTCTCCTTGAAGCGCGGGACATAGATGGGGTACGAGCCTCCATCGGTGTATGTTAATAATAAAAATTATCTATCCAGGTCCGGCATAAGATCGGATGATATCTTCTGGTCACCGTGATAATCCAATACCGTCATCAGTGGGCGGAAAACGGGGATATTTTCCTTGCCATAATCGCCACCGAGTTTATAATCAGTGAAAATATTTCTTATGTCATATTTCCTTGACTTTTCATCCGCATATGGCTTCGCAATCATGTAATATGTCGTCTCCGGGGAATCTGTAGAATATGCATTAAAGTCCACCGTGACAGTGAACGGTGTAGTCGGATCTTTATCGCTCATTTCTGGCGCGATAGTGAACTTAGGAGTCTGTATTTTTACGCATGAATTGCTTTCCATGAATGCAGCCGGGTTATTATCATCGAATTTCTTGCAATTACGTAATGAGTTTATTGCTCTCTTCAGAACCCAACCGATCCAGTCTACGCGTAGCTGATTTATTTGGTCTATCTTCGTGTTCGCATCGACCATTAATATGTTTCCTTGCATGAATTCTTTTTCATATAACGGGACCACTGGAGGTAGACCGTATCGCCAATCTGTAATGACGGACGAAGAAAGAGATTCATTGGACTTTACGGGAATGGGAATGATAAAACCAATGCAATTCGGGTCTCCGCCGATGAACTCGTTAAAGCAGTTATGATACGCTTCAATAAAGCTAGACGCTTCCCGCTCTCCTCCTGGAAGGCTGCATACTCCTATTCCTACGCTACTACAGTTAATTGCTTTTCCGTCTTTCTTCTCTATCAACGGTTTATGATCGTCTTCATATACGACTCTTATGTTAGACGCGTAAGTTCTTCGGCAATCATTATCTGGAGTCGTTTTCGCTCCCATCGTCGCAATGAATGGCAAGATAGGAAGACCCCCGATCATGGTACCATTTACTTTCCAGTCTTCCGGAAGAGTTTGAGTATATTTTTGCGTTCTGTATAGTGACGTAATTAAATCGCGTTTCTGGTCCACTCTTTGAAGTATATTCCTTATAGCTCTATCCGACATCTCCGGATCATTGATTACGTCGTACCATTTTGCCATAGTTCTCCTGCTTACCGCATAAGTATTCTTTACGGTCTCGGCAATAACAGTTGCAGCTGGATCGATGACAGCGTCTTTATAGTCGCCCATTGATGTGTCATCCAGCATTGATCTCCTGCCGCCGATATTAATGAATGGTCGATCGAGGTTATTGAAGGAACTGAGTAGTGATTTATGCGCCTCTTTGTAATGGAGTTCTGCTCCGACCGGCATTAACTGCCCATCCGTGTAAATGTTCTTAGCTCTAAGCGCGGTTAAATACCTCCAGAGCATGGGAAGTCTTACACGGATATTCGGGTTCTGACCGTGATTTGTCCAGTTACCGACATTCTGCCCAAAGCCGAAGTCGGCCTCCGTTACCTTAACTATACCGAACCAACCTGTATAGTGGATGCCGCATACTTCTCCCTTTACGCCGGCAGTACCGCTTGTTACTCTCGTATCGCATCTACCGTCACTGCATCCCCTACCGCGCACGCTTGTCCTGGTACCGAATAGATCGCTGACAGTTCTACTGTATGGCGATACATCGTGGAACGGCATTGTTTCCCAACGTGCTTCCGCGGGATTGGTAGTTATATTCCTATCCATCGATTCTGAAAGCAAGAAGCACCCGCAGACACGTTTTTCATCGTTGCAGTTATTGGCATATTCGGTATAAGTATTAAATGGAGTTCGGCCTATGTCCCATCCCCATTTAAAGTGATCGAAGAAGTCACCGCAATTATTCTGTCCCCATTTAGGATCTTCCGCATAATAGTCTTGATGTACACCGGTTCCGTCGCTCATATTAGGCCCATTCATTTCTGTACCGTTGGGATTCACGAAAGTGTACTTCGGTATGTTATCGGCGCAGAATATGGAATTCGCTATTTTCTGTATCATCGCTCCTTGTCCGCCATAACCGCCTACATTTCCTCTAGCCATGATGGTTCTATATACAGCGCCCTTAAAATCGACTAAACTGTTATTGTTTCCTCCGAATGGACCGACTTCATCATTGATTCCCCTTAATGATTTACCGATAAATACATGCGTCGGTGAATTGATATTCGCATTATAGATCGCCTCAAAGAATACGGCAAGTGCTACACCTGCATCCTTTGTATGCCATATTTTTGCGCCGTTATTCATGCCTCTGCCATGGAGATTGCCGAATATGACTCCTTTTGCGGTCGCCCATGCATTGAGGAGTAACTTATAGTCCCAATTGAATACCACGTTCGCAAACATAAGACCGCCATATACACGGCTATGCCGATTAGATCTATCTTCTTTGTCATCGTCATTAGGGTTTTTCAAAATATCATTTAAAGACGCCGTTCCAAGGAGCTGATCCATTGTGAGACCCTGTTCTTCATACTTTCTATAGATGTCCTCACAGTTATACCCAGCAAAGAAATACTGTAGACCGGTTCCGTATCTGCTCTGCCTGGCTTCCTGTGTATCGGTCTCCTTTATTATCTTTCCATTCTCGTCTCTTTGCATAAAGGTGACATGACTGTCTCCTTCTTTCGAGAAATCTGGGTATCCCAGAGTGGTGTCTATCTTTAAATCAGTTACCCTTCCGTCTTGTGCAAGAATGTGGACGGTAAAGTAGAACGACGGAACGGTTTCCAGGTTGTTCACGGATGCCGCGAATTTATATAAATTACCCTTGTCGATATCATTCATCTTATAGCTCTGAATACCGTCGAACCGTATGTCTGCCGATTCGATGTCGCTTCCGTTATTCTTTGAGCGACGCAAAGTCTTACACCAGATACTGCCTTTCCTTTCTTCATCATAGACCATATAACGCCACTTCAGACGCACGACGGGCATGGGATCGGCTTTCTCTAGTAGCTTTAATCTGTCGGTTAATTCATCAGGTTTTTCCACATCGAGTTTTGATGTAAAACCTAACTTTAATGTCTTCCATCCGTCATTCTTCTTCGATTCAGTGGCTATTCCAAATATACCGCGTTTAATCATCTTTTTCTGGTCTGGAGACAGTACCGTTCCGTCCGCAGCGGGAGACCAGACACGAGAACTGATTCTTGCGAATGCAAGAGACTTCCAATCGGCGCCTTCCGCTGTACCGTTTAAATCACCTACCGTGTCAGGTTTGATGTACTTTCCATAATAATTCATCATATCATGGCGCAATGACCGCGTATTGATCGGCATGGTGTGGTTATAGTAATCGAGTTCCGCTCGAGAGTATACATCCGGCGTATTGTATGCTTCAAGAAAGTCTTTTGGCGGATCTTCCACGGTAAAGTCTAGAAGTCTTTTTCCTTCGGCGGCATCTATGTTAGCGTATCTATTCAATAATGGGTGGAGAATGTAGTCAGAAATCGCGTCCTTGTTGTCAGTAGAATAAACCGGAACATGTGCCCAGTTTTCTATCTTTTTGAATGGACCAAGAACGGTCTTCTTTCTATTACCATTTACGTCAAACGTGGCCGGTCTTGTGTACTCGGAAATCGCGCTAATCTTCTTCAGATAACTCTGACTCGAAAGCATGGAAAGCATGGTCGGAGAAGTGGATATATCCTTAGTGCAACCGACTTCCGCATTTTCCATAAGAATTTGATTGAGGATCTGCGTTGACGGAATATCATTCCTTAAAACCGTGTTAAGTTTCTCAGTATTGCCTGCTTTCTCCGCGGTTGTAATCTTAGCCATTTCTTCTTGGGTAGTGGCTTCTACGGTACTGACTATCCGTTGATCGTATACGGTATGATCGAACCCAGTTTCCTTGATGAACTGCTTGCCGTCATAATAATATTTATACGGCGCGGGAGTATAAAACGGGTACCATCTCTTGGTCCCCTTGATTCCGGTAAACTGAGAACCGTCCACGCCATCGGGAAGGAAGAATTTCCCAGCGGCGATGTATTCTAAATCATCTTTCCAGGAGGAGCCGGACCCTGATAGTTTATAGCACATATCGACCGCTGATGGTAACATTCCCGTGTCAAGGACATGAAACCTAGCGGTTTTGCCATTAAAGAACATCTTTCGCCATAAGTCGGTAAGACTCGCACTATAATGTTCCGTCGCCGATGTTTGACCTGTCTCAATCGCATGATGGATAATTTCATTGATTCCCTTCACGACATCCATATGGAGTTTCTCGAATTGATGCTGACTTAGATCATAAGGCATTCCGTTAGTAAAGTTGATGTAATAACTATCTGCGACTCGTTGCTTATCTTTATCGAGGTACAGATTCTTATAAATATCTCCGACCCCGCGACAGAATCCCCAAGAGACGGAATCTTTAACAGTTTCTTTCATGTCCACGTTATTTGCGAAAGAAAGGAGCTCTCTTATTACATTTGTGCCATTATCTGTGTCCGCATTGAGCTTCCCGTTTTCATATAACGCGCCAACGTAATTCGGTCTAAAGTTCTTGTTGTACGGAACCGTTGCGATATAGTTATAATCCCCGATTGTATTTATGGAATATGCGGTCTGCGTCCTTGAACCGTTATTGAAATATACAATGCGGTATTTCGCTGTCTGACCGATAGCGTCATTCGGTTTGACGAGCATGTAATTCGCGTTGTTGGGTATAAGGGCTTCATCTACGGTCGCTGTTACACTCGATACATAATGGTCGAATGAATTGAAAAGACTTTCATAATACGGATTCATTTTTTCTACCTCTGATTGGGTCGTTCCACCAGGCGCGGTAGATGTCATATTTAAATGGGAATATTAATATATATTGAAAATTGCTATAAAAATATAGACTTACAACGCACCGTATAACATCACTGCTTCATCGATAAGCGAATCATCTTCCTGAGTCCTGTTAAAGAACCCGCGCTTTTCGATGTCGCGTAACTTGATAAAGATATTAAACATCCTATCATTATAGGTATTCCCTTCAAGCATTTTGCGTAACTTAGTCTTAATTGCCTTGAATCTTTCATGTTGCTTATTCATGCTAGCGCGACGGCGGGTAAACTCGATGAATTCATCGTCGTCTAACTTAGTAACGTCAACGCCGATCCTTACTGGTTCATTCGGGGAAGGAGTTTCCTTCTTGACTTCCTTACGCTGGTCATGTAATCCTTTCTTGTTCTCCGGTTCTTTGGTGATTCCGTGAAGTTTTCTCGCTTTATCCCATGCTTCTTCGGTAAGTTGCTTCTTGTCCAACTCGATACCGAATAATCTCCTCATAAGTTCGGCCGCAACCTGTTCTTCAAATGAATCGGAAAACTGAATAGGGATACCTTCACGTTCATTGCCAAAAGTCTCGTTTTTAGTGTATGTAATCTTTCCGGATTCATCGATGTTACCTTCCTTTACTGCGCCGAACTTTTTACCGTCCTGCTCTATCGTATTTGCAAAGTGGAAATTCATTGTTTATGGGTAAAAATAATATATTATTTTTCGAACCACATAATTAGCTTCGTCATTTTAAATATTAATGCAATAACCCTGGTCATATAATAGTTCCAGAATACGCCGGACATGATAGTCATCCACTTTATTCATATCTATCGGTTTCACATCATAGTTTTTCTTATTGAAACTATCTATCATCTTTATCATGTATCTCTGTACGTAATTTAGCATAGTTTTATTTATGCTCTTCGATTGAACCCGACTGTCCATGGTATCTATGCAAAAGTTAAAGTAAAGTGCATTCGGATTCTTGTTCTTGAGCAACAAGTAGTGAAGTAATTCATTCGGCTTGATATTTAATGTTTTATTCAGGCAGACAACATCGATGTACATTATCATCGCCCATATCTTGATAATATATATTGAAACCTTTTCGTTAGCGACTTTATAATACGATCCGATAAATGAGTATATATTCCTTACGGTTCTGTCAGTAATATTATATACATGTATGCTATCTCCGAAACGCAATATACCGTAGAGAATAAGTACGAAAGAACGAGAATCGATAAAGATATTACAATTCGGATTTTGCTTCACTATGTCTTCAAAAGACGGAAAATCATATTGATTCATTAAGACGACAGAGCTGTTTGGAATAAATATATATGTATCATCTACTTCTCGGACAATGATGGTATTTTTATATGCTCCATTCGAAGAGTCCATTCAGTTGTTAAATACGTAAAAATAATCAACTGCTACGGGGAATTTATCTATTATACTCGTCCACGTATTGCAGCATGATATCCTTAAGAAGAGCGTCAAAGTTCTGCTCATCTTTCCATCCCAATTGACGGATCTTGTTTATATTAAGAGTATAACGGGTATCATTAAAGATTCTATCTTCTACGTTGACGATAACGATATCATCACTCTGATTTATCCAGTCTTGTTGCGCTTTAGTGAGCTTGTTAAATAATACCTGCTCGTGGCGCATATTGAACTTCATTTTATATGCAAGATCGATGATAGATATTTCAAAGTCCGTACCGATATTATATACTTCATGAATCTGCCCGTGATGAATAACTTTATCGTACGCCTCACAGAACGAAGAAACATGAAGGAAATTCCTTACGACTTTTCCATTTCCGTGGATAGTTATTGGTTTACATTCCAGCATCTGCTTCATGAATTTCGGTATGACTTTTTCATCGAATTGTCTTGTGCCAAAGATGTTATTCGCACGGGTAATCACGATTGGCATTTTATATGAACGGATATAGGACTGGCATATCATTTCCGCGGCCGCCTTTGTCGCAGCATACGGATTGGTAGGAGCGAAGAGAGTTTGCTCATCTGCTGGGAGTTCGGTCGGTCCATACACTTCATCCGTACTCATATGGATAAACCTCTTGATCTTCCCGTACTGCCTTGAGCACTCAAGAAGAACATGCGTGCCCACGACATTATTCTTGCTATATACGACGCTGTCATTGAAACTCATATCGACAGCAGTATATGCTGCAAGATGAATGATACAGTCTATGTCATACATGTTAAGTATGGCGGTAACGGCCTCAGAATTGCATATATCCATCGGGATAAATTTAAAGTTCTCGCGCTGGATATATGCATCCATGTTCCTTATACTGGAACAGTAACTCATCTTGTCTATGCCATAGAACTTGGTACCGGGATATTTGTTCACCAAGAACTCTGCTAGATGGGAAGCTATAAATCCGGCGGTACCGGTAACCATCACGTTTGAATAGGGAAGGAGATTTTCATTAGCGGCCATTTCTGTACAAGCAAAAACGGATACAAAAATAGACTTTGCGTTTTTAATTATCGGTTTCAAACAGTAAAGCTAACAAACTTGCATACAGATCGACCGCCAGAAAGTGGCATTTCGAAGAGTACTTTATTGTGATTGCTATAGCCGCCGTAATATCCTTTAAATGATTCGGCTCTGCTGATTGCCGCGTCTGAGCTTGTCTTGTTTGTGCTTTTATTGAGAATGAGTTTCTTATTTTTGAACTTGCTTGCATCCTTTATGTACATCTTTGGGGTCATGTGTTATGCTCTTAAAAATAAGCATTTTTCACCTACGGTTAATTGACCTATGACGGCGCCTCATAGAGCGCCCTTCATGGCCGCGAGTTTCGGGCATTTTTGGGGGATTCTCGGCATATTCCTCATCCTCCTGGGGGACGTTCCTGGACACCCTTTTCTGCATCTCCTGGAAGTAGTAGTCCCTATAGGATTCCGACCCAGAAGGAGCACTGTCTATCGTCATTCCTTGAGCCTCCTCTCCCGGAGCCAATACCTGCCCATCTCTGCTGGGCTTGAAGTGGCATATCTTAGACTGTATCCGCTCAATGGCCTGCGCTATCTGTATCTTCCTGTAGTCCGATGAGTAGTCGCCGGACTGGACATCGCTGACATAATTCCTTTCGTTTTCTTCATATGACTGGGCCCGGGAAAAGTGTCCTTCTTCCTGGAGTTGTTCGTTGAAAGTGTCGATCGTCCTGGACATCGTCTCCGGATCGACGAAATGGGTATCTCCTGTAGAGAACTGCATCACTTTATCTGTGCGATAAAACCGTGACAAAAATGCATACCCGTTTTATATCACATTTAGGTCATTCGCATAATACTGCTCACCGTACTCGTCATACCATTCCTGGTACGCCTTCTGGTACTCATCCTGAGTATAACTTCCGCCGAAACCCTGGGACGGCAATGCAAGTACCTCAACGCGGTTCTTATTCAACCAGCCGCGAAGGAAATACTTCCATACTAGGTACCCAATGGCAATAAGAACTAGGATAATTATTATAGTAGTCATCCATTCCTTGGATTTCTTTTCTCTTTTCTTACGGTCCTTGACGCGATCATATACCATGTTCTCTAGGTCCCTCTTAGAGAACTTTCCGATGCAGAGTTCTCCATTATTATTTGCCTTAGTGGTGAATTTCTCTTTGTCATGATAGATAGTCGCATCCTTACTTGTCATATAGGATTCTACGAGTTCATTTATATGATTATTCACTATCGGTTCCATGTGATGCTGCTTATGTTCATAAGCCTCCACGCCGAACCTAGATGAATGAGACAACTCCGAATTGCCTTCTATTTTAAACATGATTTAGTATACGAAGAACAGCAAAAACATTGATCGCATTTTAACGGATTTCTTATGACCTAAGGATATATGGGTACATATCGGAAAGGACTACCTTCTTGCGAATCGGAATGGTACCACCGGTAAGAGTTCTTCCTGTCTTGGAACGGAGCTGGGCGAGGACTCTATCTATCTCACTCGCCATGACATAGTCACTTCTATGAACTTCCATTGAATCTCTTTTGAGTTCCACGTCATCGGCCTCGGATGAATCTTGTTCAGAGTCGGACTCGGATTGGTCTTGTTCATCTCCCGCTCCTGCCTCTGCTGAATCGGATTCACGTTCAATATCGCGTGGATCGAGGATTCCATTATCATCTGCAGGTTTTTCATTATCTACATCGGTCTCAGATGTATTATCTTCTCGGTCGCCTTTTCCATTGCCTTTTCCGTCACCCTCTGCATTAGCATATATGTCTTCGAATGAGCCGCCGACCATATTGAAATCCACTACGCCATCTTCATTGATATAATTCGATGCGCGTCTATCGGTTTCGCGGAAAGTCTTACCCATTTTCCTTGTCTCATGACGCACTCCGCTATATCCCTGCATTGGACCATCATTGCACCTGAGTTCACCGCGCTTTCTTCCACCAAGCATGCCGTCACCATCATCGCCGATCATATTTAAACCGAAAGACCCATCCCCTCTTTCTTCCTTCTTTGGTCTTCTTCTTCCGCAGGCGCCACCTTCCATGTTTTCAATAGCGCGTAGTGCGTCATTTCCTCCTGACAAACCAAGAGACGCTTTATCGATGTGCTTGTCGAGAATATCCGTATCGAGTAATGCCGCTTCTGCTTCTTCGTACATGTCTGCATCAAATGGAGCGGACTTTTCATTACGATTTATGGACTCTAATGCATCATCGAAACCGAGATCATTTTCGTGTTTATCTTTATGGAGAATATCATCCATGTTCCCATCGAAATCTTCTTTTGATCCAAGAGCGGAAACATCATTGCTAGATTCAAATGATGTACCGTTATTGATATAAGAACGGAAATAGTCATTAAGCTCATTCATCACATCTTCCGTGGATCCGCCATATGTCCTTGGAGAAGAGTTGGCAAAATCAATCATATCTCTTTCATCGGTTATAAAATGAGCTTTGAAGAGATTATTGAACGGGCAAACGAGAAAGTAAAAACAATAGATGACTACGACCAATATGTTGCAATGTTAAAGTCTACCTTCGAACCGATATGCGCAAAAGAATACCCGAAACCGGATTTCGATAATAGAAAGTACTATCTATATTACCAATACTGTTCATATAGATTAATCGATGAAATTATCGTGAAGAAGAACTTGGTTATGCCGTTTCACGCACAGATTTATGGGTTAACCGTCCTGCCGACTCTTTATCATATTCTCAATGTCGGACTCACACATGAAGAATGGCGCAATAAGAAACAAGAAATCCTGGACGGACTCGACGACGTGTTCGGCGCAGACTCAACAATGGCCGTCGTTAATAAACTCCGGCAAATGATATCGATTGATACGGACGCGAAAGCGAATAATGTAAGTAGTCTCGCGATGTATAATTATCTATACGGATTTACCGTGGATTATAACTTTGTCGATAAAAAGTTAACCGAGCTCGATAAAAGTTATAACTATGTCCTGATAAACGCGTCATGTAATCTGGATAAGGAAGACGCATTAATAATGTACAAGAACATACCAAAGATGGATACCAAATTGCTTAAGAAAGAAATGCTCCCGGAATATGTTCCATATACGGAGTATCCGGTGAAGACGACTAAAGAGCTGCATCATGTAATAAACAATAAGTCTCATAAATGGAAGGTCGGTATTGATTACAATAACGGGTTCAGTACTATTTTCATGGAAGAATTAGACGATAAGGAGATAAAAAAATTCCTCGCCGGGAAGCTATATGCAACATGCAATTCTTCTATGTTTGAGATAGAAATGAGAAGACGGTGGGCGTTCCGATTAAATGAAGACAAGGAAGGCGCGGACGTAGTAGAAACTAGAATATCCCACATTCCTGGAATAGTTAGTGACTGCTTTAGCAAAGATCACTATCTTACCATAAAGAGATTAACCGAAAAGTTACAGGACTGGCTGATAAATAAGAACGAACAAAAATACTTTAATATATATATGGAAAATGCAACCAGCATAGAGAAATGGGATAAAGATTTCCTTTCCGATTACATTAGAACATATTTCGATTTCCCTTAATCAATCTGTATTCCATCTTCGTTCGCGTCATGGAAACCGTCATTGTTTGGAATAGGGACCATGACCGGTTCGGGAACGCTGTCTTCCTGCTTAGCAATCTCACTGGATATTTTTTCGATAAAGTCTATTGTGTCCTGCACGACGTCTTCTTCCTTTTCCGGTTCTTCCTCTTCATGTTTCTCTTCTTCGCATTCATCATCTACTTCTCCGATACGCGACATACTCATTATATCATCCATGCTAATGGAGATGAGAGAATTATATGCCGAACCGGGCTCCTGGTCGGCGGCGATATCAAATGGATAACAGATTACCTTTAGTATGGTATGCCCAAGGAGAGTGAGTAAAAATCCGGACAGCATGATTAATGCGATTGGGACAGCGAGAATCATTATCATAGAGAACGAAATGAAGAGAATCGTAGGGCGTACATATGGAAGTACCTTGAACTTGAGACGAAGATAGGAAAGACGAATAGGTATCCACGCATTCACGTAAATCGAAACGAGGAAGCGGGTAAGGAATGAAACATCCTTTGTACCTTGTTCAATTGTCATTTCAATAAACAAAAATAGACATGAAGTTTTTTAATTGATATTTATGCATAGTCTTCATGCGGATGATATGTTAGTGTCATGCTATTATCAAATTCCATATTTCTTCCTTCTCTGATGTAATCTTCCATGGTCAGATTACTGTCATCGGATATTATTATTTCACATGCCATTTCCTCTTCTTCGCAATGTGATTCATCTATACAATCTTCCTCGAAGAGACATTCCTCTTCCTCCTCTTCATAAGGATACCATATTTCATCATCTTCGTCGGTCCATTCAGAAGATTGTGATTGATTTTCGCGACATGAATCGCATTCGATGGAATCGTAAAGTTCCTTATGATATCGGTCCATATATCTATCCAAAGACGATTCATTAGTATTGTTGTGTATGGATATGCTATCGGTACGAATTAAATCATTCGCATATCCACAGCGATTGAGATACCCGATGGCATTCTCTATCGGTTTTGACATTCCCGGGAAATGACTATGCCTATATAATTCTGCGCACAAATGTGCGTCATATAGCGCATTATGCGCATGCAACCCGGAATCTGCATGCGTATACGGTTGCCAATTTGGATTTAATCTATTCACGGTCGCGGATAGGTTTTGACCATATCCGGTATAGTGTTCAGATAACTTTGTATCGACTATCCATTTTCCGATTAAACATGAAAAGTCTACGCCGTTCATTGCACATTCTCTTAGGATAACACCTAGATCGAATGCGGTTCCATGCATGACAATAACGTCACACTTTCTGGCTAAATCAATGAACGTATCACAGACGATCTTGGCGGGGCATCCGTGTTCTTTTCTTTCGTCATCGGATATTCCATGAATCATGTAAGAGTCTTGCGTAGTTCCATTGGTTCCGTCGTATTCGACTAAATAAAGTCGTTCATCGACGGTATCGAAATGGGTATTCTTTACAACCATACCGAGTTGAATTAATCTACATTCCGACCAGTCGGAATATCGATTCTTCGGTACGCCAGTCGTTTCAGTATCTACGAAGAGATAATGGATGGAGCTAGTATTTTCCATAGAATTATTGTAAGACATTAATTGTTATCAGGATAATAAAAATCAACTGGAAATCCCGCGACAAAAATAGCACCGATGTTTTTATAAGAAGAGTTTGATTCCGAAGAGAATAACCGTGAACAGCAGCACCGCTCCCATCATGATCATATATGTTTCCATTTCTTTAACTTTTCCACACAATATCTTGTTCTGTTCACTTAATTGGAAGATTTCTTCAGCATAATCTGGAAGTTCCTGCACGGAGGTAGTTAACCGGGTAACTTTCTTGGTAACTCTCTCTTCGAACTTTTCGATTCGCGCAATCATGTTACGATTCTCCGTAAAGAGATTATCACGCATCTTTCCAACCTCACTGGTGACTTTCTTGTGTGCATCTGTCAGTTTATCATCGAGCGAGTCATAGGAGGACTTCAGAGCCTGAAGTTCCTTCTTCTCGGCGAGATTTGTGAAATAGAATATGGATAGGTCATTTAGGCGTCCCCATAGGGCGAACTCATTAAATGTGAATGATTCACTGACCCATCCATCTTCATGAACCATTTCATGACGAATGTGGAACTCGCATATGCTTATCGGTCTTACCTTTTCGTAGACCGCTTTGAAGAACAGAAGCGCTTCTTCAGGAATGGTTTTGCAGTCTCCGGCCATGGATGTGACACGGACGATCCATTCTTCGCGATACATCTGTTCGTCACCGATAATGGCATAGCATCTTTGCGGGCAAGTCCCGATTCCTACTTCAAGGAACGTACATCTGTCGAGATCGAGCATGTTTTCCTCGATGAAATGAGTCATTTCCGTTCGGTTCATGGCTTTCTCGGACGGATCGTAGGTGTAAGACCGGATATAAGTGCTCGTTATCTGGTCCACGCAATCTGGGATTTCTGGCAGTTCTGGCTGGAGATAAGTCGGCATGAGTGCTCTAATCTCAAAGTATTCAGAATACATCAATTGCGGTCTTAAAAATAGTTAGTTTTAACTGCCCTACAATAAACGGCCTCCGCATCGCGGTTTATACATCATCGGCGGCTGGAATATGAGATCCTTATTTATGTGTACGGTTACGATCAATGTAAGAATGATACCGATGCATGTAATCAATGGGACTATAAACGTGACGAAGTCTTTATAGTTCTGCGTTAATTCCATTTGCGACGAGGAAAATAACCAAATCGCGCTAACTATTTAGAGACCGTAGATAGCGCAGAATCCTTCACGCTTCTTATCACCGCCGGCAATACCGATGAGCATGGAACCGATGAAGCCGACGACGAGGAGGATTGGAGCGAGGTTACCACCGAAGCATTCATCCCATTTTTTATTGCCATATCTCTGCATGAGAAGAACAATGATGCCGATACCGAGGATGATGGTGAAAATCCACATAGCGGTGGTGACCATTCCGTCTTTGAGTTCGATTAAGCAGACCATGTTTCAAATATAGAAAATCTGAAAAAGTTAAATTCGGATTATGTAAATTCAATGATATAATTATAACATCCCGTCGCAATGATAATTCGCTTTATGTTTAACACCACGAACGAACTTACCTTCATGTCCGTTGCATATTGCATTATATCTGTTGTGGTAGCCATATTCGGTTCTCCTTCCTTATCGAGCATAACCACTTTATGTTCCGCGTTGATTGCCGAAGAGAAGTATAGCAGGAACGGCAGAATCATTATTTTCAAAATATAAAAATAGCCTCGAGGTTTTTAATACGTTTTCCTTTACTTATTGTAGTAATTAATCCATTGTGTCCTTACTAATCCGGTCGGTCGCTGGAACGAGGATACTTCAAAGAATTTCCTGAACGCGTCGACTTTATTTTTGAATGCGTCATCGACCTTGGATACTTTAACGATTTTAGCGTACGCGTCGTATAAGTTCAGGAACTTATTATATTGTTGTTTCGCCTGCGGGTTCGCATTGGTGGTTCTCTTACTGTAAGTTCTCGTATCGTGGAACGGATCGGACATGTTGATATTATAATAATAATCAGTTATCGCGAATACAAAAATAGAGCCGAGATTTTTTAAATCATTTCTTTATTTACGCATCCTCTTCTTCCATGAGGGCCTCCTGTTGCTCGGCTAGGTCCGCTGTCGCCATTGCGATAGTGGATGCTTCCTTTTCATCTTCATCGTCGCTGCCGAGAATATCATTAGTGATATATGACAGATCGATGGAAGCCGTTTCCTTATGCTTAGTGACGATAGTGTCGACGTACCAGCCCGTGTGCGGCTGACCGCTAGCATAGACTGCATATTCCGTATTCAGTCCAAGGAAGACATGCGCATTATATGATGAACACCATTTGGCATTCTTATAATCCACATCTCCGACACCGTAGAGTCTCTGAATTTCAGTATAATCCATTACATGACTCTTATGCGTCTTAGTCGGCGATTTCGTGAAGAATTTCGGTGGGAAATTCTTAGGAGTTCCTTCTGTCTGGATGTTGAATTTAACTCCAACTTCCATCATGACTCCGGTATCGGGATCGCTCTCATTCTTCTTGTTCTTGCGTTCATAGATCAGCCTCCTGAAAGATGGCACGATATCACAAGAATCATCGGCGAGAATGCTAGCAAAGTCGCTAGTGAACTTCTTTGGATTAATGCCGCCACGCTTCAATGTAAGAAGTTTCTTAATGAGCATAGTCAAAGAGCATTCTTCCTCTACGATAGTCTCGATAGAGAAAATACCCTTCTTGTTCTTTCTCCATGTTGGCGGAGATGTGGCATATGAATAATACTCTTCTGCCAACGACTTCGCACCGTCTGGCTTTCCAAGATGTTCGCAGAGTTTTGCGATAATGGTCTTATCATCTGGATTCTGCTTAAAGATATTATCCTTTTCCGGTTCGAACTTGGAATTGATACCGATAAGGGCGAATTCCAGTGCCATTGTAAGAACCTGATCGAGTTTAAGCATGATTTCATCTTCCATGCAAAGAGTTCCAGAAGAACGGTCTTCTGGGTCTGGCATAAGAGTTAAACCGACCTTATACTTCTTCGGATCAGGCTTTACGCCTTCCTGAAGATATGGCTTCTTGACTGAAATTCCTTTCATGTCTTTGATTCCTTGGCCGTACTTGATAAGCATGGTCTTAGGGAATGGACCGGTCGTTCCTTTACGGAAGTAAATGCGTGGGGTAACAAACCGTTTACCGTAAGAGGTCTTCTTTGCACCACTAGCGTCCTTAAAGACTCTAACTTTAGAGATTTCCTCGTTATACTTCTCCGGGCACGGTTCGGTAATCCAAGGATTCTCGACGTAAACTGAGCTCTTTCCATTGAAACAATCGACGATTGAAGTTGGAAGGGTGAGCTGAGCTGGAAGGATAATAGTAGTCTGGGAAGCGGACATAATTAAACTGTTACTTGATGATAAAAAAATCACTTGAATTTTAGTTTCATGTGTTTTCGGTAAAGGAAATCATATAAAATATTCCTTCCGGATACAAAAATATTATTGATGTTTTTAATCACCGACAATTGTGTCGTTTGGACTGTCCACGTGACGGCAATCCTTATTGGAACAGACATACCACATATCTCCTTTACGGTCGCGAAGATACCGCATTTTAGTGGAGCATTTCTTACATTTCCTTTCACAGAGTTCACAAGTAGGATCCGTCGCGAAACGAGGTAAGCTATTCTGGAATGCGCGAAGAACATCACCGCTAATACTGGTTTCTTCGGTGGTACTGTTAAATTTCACGCTAATCTTAATAGCCTGACCGGGTTCTATTTTATCGACCTCCTTTCCGCACCTTGAGCAGTATATGCTCAGTTTATCGTAGAATATGAATGCGCGGCAGCATTTCGATACAAATTCATACGGATCATAGGATAAAACTTCTTGTTTTTCTGCCCCGCCTGACATTTCATGTACATGGCAACAATCTTCATCGTCGGAACCCGCAAATTTGGCATAATTCTCCACGGTAAATCCTTCTTCGGCGTCAGAATAGTCCTCATTAATGAAATCTACGCCGTTTTCATCATAAATCCCATGAATATCCATCATTGTTTGTTATTTACGGAAAATAAATCAATTCGCTTGACATTATTGCATATGCAGAATAGTCGCATATTTATATAAAATCCCCTTATACACGCGTACACGATTCCTCATGGTCAGATAGAAGTGATTTTTATCAATGAAGTAACTCTAATTATGTCTGGTTTCAAGCTTTCTATGATTAACCCACATACTAGCACCATCATCCGCATGTCTCAGAGCTCTGCTCACGTTACTGCAAACATCCTTAAGCGTTCCAAGAGAATGCTTAACAGAGACGGTTCCGATGATGATATGAACAACGATGACCCAGAACAACTCAATATCGACCTTCCAGAATGGGAAGACGTACAAGAAACCCCGGCTCCTGCTCCTAAACAGAAATCTACTGGTAGGAGAGTCGCTAAAAATGCCCCGCCGCCGGAGGATTCCGATAGCGAACGCGCTTCTGATGAAGATAATCATGAAGAAGAAGTTCCAGAAACTCCGAAAAGAGGCCGCGGTAAGCAAATTGCTGGCTTAAAAGGCGAAGTTTCCGCCAAACCGACAAATTCTACCCGTTCATCTGCGGGAAGAAAACGCGGAAATGCCAGAACCGAAGAGGTTTCAGCCACAAAATCGCAGCCGGCGCGAGGAAGAAGGGGTAGAACTTCTGCACAAGAAGAAAAACCTGCTCCAAAACCGGTCAGATCATCACGATCCAGGCGCGTTGTGGCCGAAGAACCGGTAAATCTTGATGAACCGCAAGAAGAAGTTCCAGAAACTCCTGCTAAACGCAGTAAATCTCCAAAGCCATCTTTGGAAGAACTTCCCGATACTCGTCATAGGTACCAGGAAAAGCCGAAACTTGTCAGGAAAACAGCCAAGAAAGTTCCTCGGAGAAAGAAGTTCGAGGATAGTATTGACGTAAAGTTATATGACGAGTACAGGAACATCGTAAAAGATGTCCTGGAAGATACACATCTTCCGGATAAGACCATTTTGACTCCCGAAGACAGATTCGAGGAGATGGATGAGTTTTATGGAGTCGTCGATACGATTCATGAAGAAATGGAAGAAAAGTACGGAGACGCGTATTCCGATTATAATATCCAGTTCAAGAAATCTCCTACAGATGATAAGACCAACGTAGTCGCATACGTTGGCACGGATGATACGGAGATTTATGAATCTAAGCTAGATGGCGAATCCGTTCTGTCTTTCTTCAGAATGCCGAGCGTGAAGAAGGAAATTAAAGAAGATACCATTATCGATTTCCTTTGCTCCGGCGCAATGAAAACCGTGAATGTCCTTACATTCAATGCAAAACAGATGCCGATTCCGGCATTCGATAGACTTCTTATGTACAGCCATTACAATGATGTGCCATTTGAATCCAAGCCGGATTTGAAATTCCATATGCCATCATATATCAGATTGATGTCACGCCTCAATAGATGCACGTTCATGGATGTGTTCAACGCAAGAACTAACTGGCTCTGCCTAATCACACCGAAAGACCGAGAAGCTCTCTGGGCGAATGCGGTTAAGGCGATCGATGAATATGAATGCGACAGCGATGCCGCAAAAGTATTTAAGAACTTACTCAATAGCGATTATGTCAAATATCATTTCATGTACTGCGCCCAGGCAAGTACATTATTCGCGAAGTTATTTGCCAGCTTCATGGAAACAAAGCGAATGAAAGACGACATTATGAAGCTATGCCGAGGACCGTTAAAGTCAATCGCATTCCTATTCACACCGATGGAATATAGCTACCGCGGAGTCGAACTTGATAATAGCGGTGAAGATGCTACATTCGATGACCTGGTCAAGGAGACTGATGATCCAGAGTTCTGGGATCCGAGAAACAGTCACTGGATCGGCAAGATGTTGCCATAAAAATAATATCAAAATGATTTAAAAAACTTCATTACTATTTTTGTATCCGCGTTCCCGAATAATAATGTATGAGATCCATTATTAAATAATATAGATCATACATGCAATCGGGAAGGATTTTACCCGTAACTTATATACCTTGTACCGGCATTTCCGTTTTCGAATCCCCAGGCACGTCTGAATGGTTCATTCCTCGTCGCCATTCTGTTTGTCTGTTTCTGCTTTATCTTTTCATGCCCGATAGGAGTTATCTCATTGGCATTAATATAATTGCGATTCGCGTTGCCTGCATCATTGACAACATAATTGTCGCTCGCGTCTTGTCTCCCTCTTTCATGCTGACGGAGTTTCTTACGAAGAAGCTCGCGATCTTCGTGTATCACTTCCGGATGGACAAAGAAGATCTTATCCTTGAAGTTATCATCTAATCCGTTATTCCATTCATAGTCACGCACGACATTGTATAGTTTGTTATTTTTAAGGCGAACAGTATGGTCTTCATGATGCTGGACGTAATTGGATAACTGTACAAGGTCATCGTAAGAAAGATCAAGTAAACCGTCATTATTTCTACGCTTTCCTCCAAGAGAATCATTAACGCGCCTACGGAAAGCGGGATCCATTTGATGATATGGAATCTCTAGCATAATCATGTCTTTATCATACTTATGTCCGTCCATCGTATAAACATCGTCGGCATCTCTCTTCTGTAGGACATAGAGTGCTTTATTGTCAGCCGTTGCGAAAGTACGGATAGGTTTCTTCGTCATCGCGTCCGCTTCTACGAGTATAGGCGCTTTATGAGAAGTCGGATCATCGGGAAATACGTCATATACTTCACCTTTCTTAACGAGTTGAACAAAATCTCCGCGATTATACATCTTCTTGCGTGCGCCTGGAGAATCATTATAATAATCGCACTTCTCATACAGTTTCATTCTATTCGCAAGTTCGTCGTCGACTTCCCGTTTCATGTTTGCATTATATAGTCCATTGTGATGATATTTTTGTTCAGTTCTGTTTCTTTCAGATAATGGGCAAAACTCTTCACGGATAGCATCATCGACTATAATTTCCTTTCGGACATCACCTTCATTCAATTCCGCGAACTTGCTGGCAGTTAGGTCATATCTTCCTAGCTGCATGATGGATTCTCCCTTAAGATATACATCCGCTTCACGTTGTCTCCTTTCGCGTTCCGTCTTTGCTGCGCTATTACGGAGACGGACATTATCGAGTACTTTATCGCCATCGGTTCTGTACGGGCGCTGATAAACTTCTTCACTGATTCTCAATCTCTCATCCGCGCTTGGAACGCAAATTGCTTTAGGAATATTGGTATCCGTTGTAAGTAGTTGCGAGTTATATACATCCGACATCGTTTGTCCGGCCGAGCGCATCATGTCAAGATTCTTGCTCCAGGTATTGGAACTGAATATCTTTTCTCGGTTCCTATCTTTCAGCGTTTCCGGAAGGTAATTTCCTAGTCTAGTCTGGTCATTTAATGATTGACTTCCACGGATATCATAAATCGCTTCTTTCCCTGACGGATTCGATGATTTAATTGCCTTTGCTGGAGTATATGTCTTCCTTCGCATAGTTGATAGATTTTTCTCGACTCCTTCCTGTTCCACTCTATCATTCATCCTCATCGTAGTTATCTTTGGAGGAAATTGACTGTTTCCATATGCTCGGCTCTGCATCTGCATGGATTTAGCGAATCCTATATTGGAATCGAGAATGAACTTGTCTCTTGCTTGGGTACTCACAGGAGGACCGCGATATGTAGTGACAGAAGGTGGTTCATAGTGCATTTCGTATACAGAAAAGCAGTATATGCGCATAATAACTATTTTTTATCATGACCGCAACAATGTCTTTCTCGCTCGATGATTACCTATTCGATGAAGTATTGAGTTACTACGATGAGGATATGATACTCTCCGTTAATGATATAAATGAGAATATCAGACTGTTACACGATAAGGTAATAGAATTTGTCAATGACAATCATGTTTCCGTATTCATTGAATCCGTGTCGGATAACGGTGTATGGATAATGGTTCCGGTAAGGCATATGGTACTACTTCTCCGGGAGCATTTACTAAACTCGCATAGCGTAATCGGGAAGTCTATTACACTAGTATCTCCACCGATAAACACGGACGGGAATAGCAGAATGGATTATTCCGTAAAAGGAATGCCAAATGCCTTCACGGAACGCGATTATAATTTATTGGTAAGACTTATATGCAAGTCGCTTATAGATTTAAACATAAAAGCCAATCGGTTCCGCGGTTATGAAGGCGAATCCATTATTCGTAATTACGTCCAAGAAACTATAATGAATTCTACGGAACTGGCATATAAGAATGTCCTTAATACCGAATTCATTCCATGTATCCATTTTCCGGACTATGAACGCGTAATATACTTATTGGATGACACAAGTATATTAATCAAAGAGGGTCTTATTTATGTGAATGATACTATGGTAAATTGCTATAAAGATATGTCCATAGTTGACATGCATTCCGCGTTGCTGAAATGGACAAACGGAATGGAAAAATATATAGTATTTACCGTAAATGACGAAGATGATGCAGCATTCATAAAAACGGTCATCGATGTCACGGATACTAATGAAAGACGGCTCCTTACGGTGAAATATCTTAGCAATTCTGCCATATGCAAAGCATGTAAAGAGTTATGCAAAGACTGTACCAGAAACGAAGTAATTCAAGACCTGATTACCATACATGATAGTCAAACCGGCATGACGAATGATGAAGTAGAATATCCTGAACACCCGCCGGAATATGACTTACCCGTTCCGCTTTTACCCGAGTTAATGAAACTCGGTAAAGAGTTCTCCACTTCACCGTATGCCGGAAAGGTATTCATTACAGAATACGACGGAATGGTAAGGAGATTCATATAAAAACATTAATGCTATTTTTACTTTCGAATTACCGTCGTGGGTTCATGTTGCTCTGTAACGGAACCGCTTCCCTTTCTTACTTTCCGGAATATGAATACCACACCGATACTCAAGGCAATGCATACGAGAAGTACTATAACTATGCATGATGCGGTACTTGGTTTATTATTAATAGTTTCATAGCATTCTTGAACGGATACAGTAGTCTTCTTCGCCTTACCGCGACGGAAACTTTCTTTTGTTTCTCCTGAAGCGGTATCCGTTTTCTTTTCGAATTCACCGGTATCTATATACGTCTGTAATGGGTTTTCATCCACTGGCGTCCACTTTCCGCGATCTTCTACGCCGACTTCGAGTTCATTGGCGCAATATGTATCATTCATGTCAAGACATTCCGGTGTCCGATATGGTGAGGAATTTGCTATTGATTTTGCTATGTTTTCATAATCCGCCATTGATATGATATTCGGATCCGGGTTGACGGCAGGATAAGTTGAATTAAGTTCCGGTTCTTGCTTAGATGGACTGGTAATTCCGTCGATCGGTATATACGTCTGTTCAATATCCTCTACATGACCGCCATCGGCGCAATCAGGTGGAGCCATTTTATACCAAAACACAAGGAGCAAACCGTCACATGCTCATGAATTAACTTATTTTTATTAACGAGATAACTGATAAATATGCCAGCAAAGTCTTTCGCTACTCGTTCTACAGGAGGCCGTGCCGCGGTCAGATTAGGCGGTAAAGTAAATGACACAAGAACTATTATCGGAGGCGAGGTACAATCCAAGTCTCCTGGTAAAGAGTTATTCGTCATTGCTTTGGACTTTAGCGCACAATATCCTGCGCAGACAGAAGCGAATAATATCTCAATGAATACAAGAGTCGATGAGAGAATTATCCGCAATCCATCTATGTATGGACTTGAATGCATAAAGCATAAAAACATCTATGATTGTTACGATACGCGCGAAGTTTATTGGTTTAAACACAGTGAAGAAAAGATTAACGAAAATCCTTCACTAAAAGACAAAGTTTATCGCGTGGAGCAATTCAATTGCGCATATAAGTTAGACGTGGATCAATTAAAGAAAGATCTAGCGGTTCTCATTGATCCGACAGTAGACGTGGATTCTAATAGATTCAACTCTGCCGTGAGAAGCATAAAGGAATTATATCCAGAATGTGCCTGGGATGAAGAGAAACACTGTTTCAGGCTCCCGAATGGAAAAATGCTTACTATTTCCAATCTCCCGGCTACAATCACGAAGAAAGTATATTTCGTGCAATCTCATAAAGCGGAAAATGGATGGACTGATGAGCATCTATCTCTTAACGAAATCATGCTCACTGACTTGCGTTTCACGAGAAATGCGGTGAAGAAACAGATGGCGAAAGCCGAAGAGGAAGGAAGAGAGTTTGACGCGATTAGATTCAACTCCAAACAGCTCGCCGTAAAGATTGTCTGTAACAGTACTTATGGCGCATCCGGTTCTAGGTTTTATGCATATTATGATCCAGAAATCGGCGCGTCCATTACATGGGCGGCCAGAGAAATGATCCATGACCTGACTCGCGTTCTGGAATCCGATAAAGTATATGTAGACAGGAAATTCTTAGAGAAAAACAAGAAACAGTATGATGCACTATTGAAATACGGTATCGTGGAAGAAGTTCCATGTGATCCGAAGAAAGATAATCCGGAAAAGATAATTCCTCTTTCGTTACGAAGATTATTCGACGAATACTGGGACGTGAAAGATTATAGCTCTTTGATTAGACTTAATCTGAAACCCGCAAAGATTATCTATCAGGATACCGATTCCAACTACTACATTATCCGCCACGTACAGGAACTCTTTAAAGGAAAGTATGACCCGGATAGCATTAATGAATGTATGCAGTTAATGAAGATGCATAATGAATTCTTCCAGGATTTCATGGCATTTTCTGTTTTCCGTCCACCGATCGGTCTTGGGTTCGAAGCGGCAAAGATTGTTGCACGATACTTCAATGTGAAGAAGAGATATTATGGCATTGAATGGGGACCATGGATGAAGAGCCGTTTATGCGACGACGCCTATGAAAACGGCATTCTGAAACAGAATTATAATCAATGGTGGAAACCTGGACAGACCACTCTTCCGCGCGAGGATGGAGCATATCTTAATGTGGATCCTGTTGCATTACTTGATGAAGGACTCGATTTTGTTGCGTATATGCATCATCAGAACTTATCCGTTACGGGTATGCCACTTACGCGTAGAGATTCCTATAGATTCGCGAACTATCTCAACCTGGAAGTTTACAAGAATGATCTCATGGTGTCGAGATATGTAGGTAATAATCAATGGGAAACCTGCCTGAAAGATTCTCTCGAAGAAGTCATCCATGATGTAATTAATACATTCAAGGAGCAGGTTAATTATGTCGAAACTCTTGTCAAGGATGCATTAAATGATGTCGACAGGGAATATAAGTTACCGGTCCCGTTCTTCCGTCTCAAAGACTATTCTCGTCAGGCGCAATACAAGCCGGACAAGAAGAATGATGTCATGGACGCGATTCGCAGAAGATATGACGAGAATGGAAGAAAACCTATTGAAATATTCGAGAGAGTGAATTATGTTGCAATGAATACTCCTGAAGCGAGAGCCGCTTCTGCGGCCGGAAAAGCGGATATCGGAAAGGAATCCGAACTCGCATTTACCATAGATGAACTCACGGATGAGTATCATGAAAAGATGCCAAAGGAGACATACGATACACTCAAGTGCTGTAATGATATCGACTATGATACTTTCATTGAGATGTATATCATTTCGGATCTCTGTTTCAGGCATTACATGAAGGCTCTTTGTCTTACGCTGGCACCGTTTGCTGCAGAATACCTGAAGAAAGAGGAATTAATCAATGCCAGAGAGAATATCATGGATAAAGACGAAAGGAAGAAGCAAATCGCAAAAGCGACCGATGATGCCGGAAAGGAGTTACTGAAGAGATATTTCACCTATGGCAAGGATACTTTCCAGTCTTTCAAAGAGATTTCAAAACAGTGGGAAAAACACTATAAAGTCTCAAAGAAACCGAGTGCAAGAATACATCAACGTGTACTCGAGGAGATTCATTCTATATTCCCAACACATGCACACATCACCGATGCAACTCGCTTCAAGATGAGTCTGAACAGGATTATTCCTCAATGTGAAGCGAGATTGCAAGCAATTAATGAAGCGCGAAATGCATTTCTCACGAATAGATTCAACCGCCCGGTGTTTGACAATGAATGTACCGAAGAATGGTATAATATTATGGAGAAAGGCGGAATGGAAAGAGTATTGCGCGAATACTCTTTGATTGAGAAGAGAAGGAACCAAGTTAACTGGATCCTCAGTCAGCTTCCATAAAAATATTAACTCTATTTTTGTATTACTTCTTGCCGGCATTCGAAGCTATTTTTTTCAGCGGCTGCTTTACCCGCAGCAGCGCCAGCTGCGCCAACTGCGACGATGCCTGTGATTAATACGAAAGCCACTGGGATAATACTTAATATGACCATCACGAGGCATATCATGCCCCAAATAAACCATCCACGGCGGCAGAACTTTTCATCGGTTCCTGGGCGAACTAATTTATCTGGCTTGAGTCTGACTACTTCGAATTTATCGAGTTTAGGATTAATAGTTCTTTGCCCTGTTCAGTCATTTTTAAAGAAAAAAGGTCATTAAAATATGTATGCGTTTTCTCTCATCGAATCTGTGACGATAGAACAGTAACCGTAGAAATTGATAAGGACGTACCTATAGAGAATTGCCGTGATTTCTCCGTTTGCGATCTTATATGATGGGTGACTTATCTCCGATGGGTATTCCTGTTCATCGAAAGGAAGTTCTAATGCGGAATGCATACCGAAGACACTAAATTTCTTTAACTTCATAAGTCTATCGGTGATCTTCTGAATCGAGAGAACTTCATTGGTTTTCGGGGTGCAGACTACGCCATTGCGAGCAAGACTGTCAAGCACTCCATGATTCTGTTTACTATTGCAGGACTGGAGATTCGCAGACTTCTTCCCGTAAATAACCGCGAAAAGATTATTCGAAAATGCATCTAATTGAGTAGACTTGCCGCCGAGCTGTTCGTGTAATTCCTCCTTACTGAGTTGTTGTTCCTTGGAACTCTCTCCTGCCTTGGATACTTTTGGCATAGAAATATGGATATCATCGAAGATGTCGCATTCCAAGTCAATAAGAATGGTACACCGTTCGGATCGGTCAATATTGTCCATATCTTCGACGGTTTTCAATAGAGTTCCTCGCTCTAATGTGTAGTCTTTCGATGATAAAACGTAGAGCGGTTCTTCCCTAGAGAATCTATTATAAAAGTCCTCCAGAGAACGGGTAAATCCGAATGACTGGCATTTCTTGACAACATATTCCGTGGTCATACTTTCATGGTAAAAATATTGTTACAGAAAATGAAAATCAAGATGATTATTATAACGTATATAACATATGGCTACGTACACCGATCGCGGTAATGGATTTTACGAACTAAACATAGACGGACATCTCATGTATTATTACAGCGTGGGTGATTATATAGAATGCAGCCGATGTATAAAATATTTTCGTCTTACGGATAAAGTTTATCACCGTATCAGTGTTTACGTACATTCTGTAAAAAATAGAGACAAGAAAGGGGACTTTAAGTCTATATTATCACCGGCGGATCCGCGACCACGAATATTCTGTACGATAGCAAAAGGATTGCCGATGCTATTGGATAGACGCGATATCCCTTCGCATAAAACCGCCGAGTTTATAAGAAAACTGAATACCATAATCAATCAAATTTCGCGTCGTGAAGTTTATGTTGAACCCGTCACGTTGGAAATGAGAATAGAAAGTCTCGAACGCGAAAATGAATTATTGCGAAAGAGGATAGAGACGATATGCCATAAACTGAATATCGAAGAAGAGGAAGAAGAAATAAATGAGGATGAAGTCAAAGAAACACGCGTTATCATTAATGCGAAAACCAAAGACGATAATGCATCATGCTCTATGCTATTATGCGATGTCTCAAACGATACTCCGATAATAGATGATTCAGTATTGGATTTCGACTCTGAGTGCATATTCAATGAGGTATATTCCTGCTCTATCAATCATGTCAAAGCGACTCTGGAACAATTAGAGATACTCGGTATAATATCTGACAGAAACGACGCCGGTTTCACGCTTCTAAACGCGGACCAGAAGAAGATTAAAGCGACTATGGAAATGTTTAAGATAACTCTATCCGCAAAGATAAATACATAAAAACATCGGAGCTATTTTTACTTTTCGAATGGAGAATACACGGAATGCGTATCCGATTTCGCTTGTCTATCAATTACCGCCTGGAGAAGATCCCTGCATACTAATTTCTTTACCGAATCTTTCATCTCTGGGAATAGCTTTAACAGCCTATCCAGCCCCTTGTAACTCGTGCACGCGGTTCCTTTAATCATCTTCCTTCCGTCAACTACTTCATTGTCATTCTTTTCAATGACTACCAGATTAAGATAGAACGGAGAGGATTCCGTAGTAGCTCGGCACGTAATCCTGAACAGATATGGTATTTTATCCCAATGTTTCAAGTCATTCGGGAACCGGTAATCCATTAGCCTATATGTCCCGTCTTTGTATATGATATAGTCACCGAAATAGCAGCCATCCATCTTTGATTTATTTCTATCCTTGCTCACATGATTCTTGAAGAAATTCTGGTCATCGTCCGGGTAATGCTCGTTGTGAATAGAGTACATGCAATCCCAGAAAGAGGCGCGGTCGGCGAGTAGATTGTACCGCTTTCCGACGTACTTCATTATCTGTTGCAATACCTTTATCTTTGACTGGAAACTATCACATTGGTCCAGTGTATCGAATAACTTTATAAGTGCCTTCGGATCCGCTACCGCGGTTGCTATTGTAGTGAACGGGAATATCGCCAATGTCTCTAACTTCTCGGTCACATTATCGGACAATTCAATGAAAAGTCTATCGCTGAACAGTATCTCTTCTGTGCTTATCTTTTCGGCATGCTGTATCAGACTTCGCATCTTGTTTAGTTTCTGCATGAGCCGCTTACTGGAACCCTTTAAGTTTTCATCATTTTCAGGCCTAGTGTAACGGAATATCTTTATTTTTGGCAGCGAGATGATAAGATTCTTCAATGTATCCTCGCTCATCGCAGATAGGTCGAAGAAATATGTAATGTAGTCACTATCCATGAGTCTCCGGATAAATGCCTCATAACTCCATGTCCGAGACACGTTATCGATGAAGATTCTATCGACTACGGTTGCCAAGTTATGTTGCACATCATTGACGAACATATTCATTAATCTCTTCTGCTCTTCCGGTGTCGGTTTATAATCATCCGGATGATTGAATAAAGTATCACCGACACAGGATTTCGATAGGTGTTTTACGAATCCGTCTATAGCATTATTTTCCTTTACATTAATTGCGTAATATCTTTCTCCAAGAGTGTATTTCTTCAGCTTCGGGAATATCTTCTTCTCATCCGGGAGATTTACAATGAAAGTATATATCTTCGCGACTTGCTTATTCGGAGGAAGCGCGGCATGGGACTTTGTACGGACAATCCTTGCAGCAATTTGTTTCCATTTACTTATATCGGAAACGCAGGAAATCATAACAAGATTGTTTGTGTTCAGGAATGAGACGCCAGAATAAGCGACATTACTGACAAATACGCAAGAACATCTATCGCCATAAGTATTAATACGCGAATTGAAAGTGAGCTTAATGCTATCGCGTTCTGCGTCGCTTGCGTCACCGGTAAGTACTGCATATCTTATCGGAGTGAAGTTATTACAGCATCTATGTTTTATCTTCTCGGCTATGGGCAAGTTGTGTATCTCATATGTACACCTGCAGCGTTTGCATAAAGTATCATCTTTTGGCCTATCTTCCAGTCCAATGCAGCCATTTGCTTCTAATATCTTTCCGTATTGCATGATGCCGAAGTTCTTAAGTTTGTTATGGTAGACTATAGTCTTCTCGTTATGAAATGCGTTTTCCATTACTAGTTTCGTTAAATTGTACCCAATAGTGGAATAATTCTTCAAGTTCTCTAGCTTAAGGAATTTACCGATGAAAGATCCTCCGGATTCGATAATTCCATGCTTGAGTCTATCCGTTTTCGGTATATACGCATCGCGGATAGAGATGGTATTTTTATTATCATCTTCATCGATTTCTTCGCGTCTTGTTACACCGTCTTTGCCTACTGCTCTAGACAGGATTCCCTCTATGTATTCCTTATATGCGGTCGACTGTGCGCCGGAAGTCATGCACTGATAGGTCATGAATGGGACGATATCATTATCACCGGAGATGACGGTACTCCCGATGTATATTTCCTGTGGCAAGTTAGGAAGTTTGTCAAAGACCATCGCTATAGTGTTATTCTCATCGTGGTACGCCCAGAAGTTCTGCATCTTGTCTATCGGAATTATCTTCGGTTTTCCGGATATTCTAGACTCTGGACTATAATATATAAACTGTCTTTCGTACGCCTTAATGAGTTCGCCTAACTTCTCCTGCTTAAAGTCCCATGAAGTCACGTCTTCGATTAAGGAAGTCGGGCGAAGATATTGGTCATATGGGATAAGTTCTCTGTCCGGACGGATTATGTTTAATACGTCCACGATTTCCTTAGATGAACTATTGAAAACTGTACCGGACATGAGCATGATTTTTATGTTCAATTCCTTGGCCATCTTAGAACATAACATAAGGCAGAACCCATAACTGTTCATACCGTCCGCGGAATAGAGTTTTTGCATCTCATCTACGACGATGATCGAATTGCGTAGCTGTTCCTTGAAAGAGTCGCTAATATCTATTGTCCCATTATTGTATGCTGCGACGAGAGAATCGATGTCCTGAATCAGAGAGGATTTACTTAGAGCGTCGCCGAGACATGCATTAAAGAATGCCTGGTACCCATAAAAGTGTGCATATTTCTTGAGTTTAATTATTAATTGGTGACGCAATTCCTGGGCCTCTTCTCGTTCTTCTTTTATTGGACTGTGGATCTTTCGCAGTTTCATGGAAGTTTCCTTGTCCACGTAACCGAATTCCGGACGGAAGAATTCATCGACTATCTGCGCAATACCGGACCAGACTGATACGACGAATATGTTTCCGCAAGACACCTTTGAGGTAAACTCATCCTGTATAAACATCCTATTGAATTCCCTTATGCGGATACTGTTAAACCAGTCCAGTACCATGTTTACACCGGCGATGGATTTACCGGAACCGGTCTTCGCGTTATAGACAAGTACATTTATGTCTGAGTTTAAGAGATAATACTTAGGGATAACCTGATAATACTGTAGAATCATGCAGTGCGTATATAAAGTATTATCGTCGAACTTAGCTGGATGGATTAGCTTATAGACATTGTCTTTTTGTTCCTTTTTCTCGCCTCCTTCCATGAATTCCTCATAAGTCAGATACCGTTTTCGAAGGACATCCGGGTCTATACTTAAACGGTACATTTATTAGGAAGTAATGATGGTATTCTCATGGGATGTGGATATATGTTCCAAGTGATTTTTATCTACATGGTAACACAAATATGTCTTCAGAGCTCGCTTTCATCTTTGCCAATATCTTTGATGATTTATTCGTCTATGATGAAAAATACAATGAACTCAAATTCATTGCCGATGTTTCTTCAGAGACGGTGACGGAGATAGTTACTAAGAAGCCAAAGGGTATCCGCGATATTTGGTATCGATGTTATCCGGCAATCATGTCCGCTCATAGTCTATATAAAAGATATGACATGAATGATCTTCTCACCGCAATCGAGAAGGATGACGGATATGATTTCATTCCAAATTCATTCATCATGGATGACATGAGAAAGAACCATATTTTCCATAAAATAATCGAACAAGATTATCTTTTCGAAAAATTAACAGAAGACAATGATAGACGGCACTTTAAGTTAGATATTCCTATTCTATACGAAGATGGATTAAACTTCGATAAGTATGCCGAGAAGGGACTCATTGACCTGTCCCAAGTGGCGGACCATCTTGACCGCATGGATATTAAATGGACCATTAAGTATGTCAATGACGGGCATTCGGTTGCGCCATTCGCCTCGAGAATCTACGCCAGCGATAATGCATCGGGCGACATATTTAATCGCCTGAATGATAAAGCAAAGAAAGAATACGCGGAATGCGTACTGTTTAATAATAAAAATGTAAAGCGCCTTCATCTTATAAATTATTGCGATATTCTCGAATACTATCGTAAGTTTGATATGAAAGATACTGCCATCAGTGGTAGTATTACAAGTAAGATCGCATCAATGTGGTCGGATAACGGTATATCGGGTTTACCGGAACAAATAACGGCCAGCGAAGAGGAAGATGATGAGTTGGACACGATGACGTTCGAAGATGATTCTTCCAGCGAAGAGGAAGAACATGAGAGGAAAAAATCACGATTACCATCATGCTATGTAAAGGGATCTAAGAGTTACGGTGCGAAGGGATCTAAGAGTTACGGTGCGACAATGTATATTAGGGGAAAAGGAGGCGCGAGAAGATCTATAAAGGGAGACGTTTCTCCTCATCCGGTGCAAAAGAATACATCTCTTGCTACCAATGAGACCGGCATTCTGAAAAGAATAAAGAACACTATCGATTACTGTATCGATTATACTCTCTCTGCTAGCTATTTGAAATTGATTCTCGCTATCGGTAATATGCAGCAAAAGATTAAGATTTGCATGAAGAACGACATGGATACCGTCGTTTCATGGCTGGACACCGATCCGGAGTTAGCAGTTCCTTACTGCTATGAACAAATCAAGAGAAAAGTCGTCACTAGAGACAATCTTGATGAATATATGAAGAAATTCGGTATAATGTCCGATGTAAATAGATTCGATCTTGGTTTCGCTTGGGTGGAATCATATAAGGAGGAACCACCTTTGTGTATCTATCCAAATCCGAACTACGTCGAAGACTGTACTAAGGACGAGAAAAATCCAATCAATACCTGGAGAACGGGAAGGAATATCAAGGATGCTTGGTCCGTTGCGATAAATGCATCCACTATTCCACAGGAGATGAACTCCATGAAATACTATGATTACATGGTCAAAAGTAATGGCGTGAAACGCAATCCAAAGCAGACAATCATGTATTCATTCTTCAGCAATTCTTCCGAGAACAAGCTGGTATTCTGCCGCTCCGATGTAGAGTTGCTCGATCCAGCCATTCCGAGATGGTATATTCCGGTAGAGTTTAAGCTCTTAAAGAGATACCTTCATGAAGATCTAATTACCACCGATATTTGCATGTTCAGTCAGCTTACAAAGAATGATTGGGAGAAGATATCACACGGTAAGGATGACATCGACGTTGTCGTGTTCTGCGATAACAAGAATATCTATCGTGAAAGAACCCCATTGAAGGCCATTATCAAGTACATCATTGATAATATCAATATCGAATTCGATGCAGAATGCAATGAAGCGCAGGTCGATGAATAAAAAACCCGGGGTCTAATAATGTATTTCATATAGCTTATTTTTTTTACAAACATATCAACATGTCAATAGTTATTCATGATACCGACTATGATTTTACCATCGAAAAACGCGATGACGGGCCACATGTGTTCATAAAGAATACGGCTCAGAATATTGCGGTAGCAAAACCGCTACCGAGAATACAACTACCGTCGGATGCAAAAATACACCTAACAGGATGTTTTGCAAATTTACCGCTACTGAGAGATGTTCGCGCCTTCGATGGGATTCCTAATGATAATATCGTAGATACGTCCGGTATGTTTGAAAACTGTCCATGTTTAAGGGATTACGGACTAAATTCCACGTTCTTCCAGACAGGTTTTCCAAATTGCACGAATATGCATAAGATGTTCAGCGGATGCCGGAAATTGTACGAATTATCCTTTTCCAGTAACTGGGATGTTAGTAAAGTGACGGATATGTCATACATGTTCTTCGGATGCAGGAAATTAACATGGAGTTCCATTAATGCGATAGAATACTGGAATACTAGTAGCGTAGCGAATATGACGGGAATGTTTGGGAATATACCCACAAAGCGGTTACCTATGATGTATATCCTGTCAAAGTTTCATATAAACCGATGTAACATAGGACAGGTACTCTGTTGGGGTAATAGTATCATGCCGATACGTCCATCGCAGTATTATAATGTAATCCCTACTAGAGGGGTGATGGATACGTTGCCGATTAGGGTATTACGGCATATAATGCGACCATTGCCTTCTAATGTCAGAATACTCCGGCGCCTCCGGTTTAATAATGTTATAATGGAGGATCTGGTTTACTATGGTAGTCCGTTCTCCGAACGCGAAGAGCGAAGACGACGTGCCATGGAAAACTAAGATGTGATGGACCCGGTATCGGAACATGAATATTCCAACTGCGATACTTATTCAGAAGCGGTTCCGATGATGAATGAGGAATTAAAAAACTTTATACCTAATTATGTATGGTTTCCGATTCTCGATGTATTTTTATCTGTCATATAACTTTATGGAATCGAAGAAAGGATTTAAGCCATCCAGGCAGTGCTCTATGTGTGGTTATTATTTGAATGGTCGCGCCGGAGTTGTTTGCCCAAAATGCTTCAACGCGTGTTACGTTCCTGTTACATGCAGGTTCTGCAATGAGACTACACTTGTCCATGAAACACGGAAAGATAGACCGGATTGGCATATTTGCCCGTCCTGTGATCAGAAAAAGTGCATGCCAATGAAGTGCGATCAATGTGAGAAAATCTCCGAGATTGCCATTCATACTTCCTACCTCAAAGGAAGTTACACATGCCATGAATGCCGTGGAAAGATCCAGCATAAGTGCAAGGAATGTAATGAAGATTTCTGGGACTATAATAGAGTTAAGCGCAAGCCAATTTGCTTTAATTGTAGGCTAAAAAGATACGCTCCACGGTCCTGCATTAAGTGCAATGAAGCGAGATACTTCCACAAGTTAAGGAAACCAGGAAGCTGTATCTGCCATTCATGTTACAAGGAAAGGAAGCAGAGCACCGAGTAAACCGCGTTATTTTTCTTTTCGCAATTAACTTTACTTCCATTATAATATGTTTGATGAATACTGCAAATGTGGACGCTTGCAGGTATGCGCGATACTGCATAATAAAAAATGCGTCTATGCGGTAGGATATAACAACTTCGTTCCTCATGTAAATATATTTCAAAGAAGACTCCAGTGTCCGAGTACGCATGCAGAGATAAACGCATTGCGAAAGGTAATCGACACAAGGAGAAACAGAACCAAGAAAAGACCGCGTCTGGACTTGACGGTCTTGAGGAAAAATACTCATAATGAATACGCTACATCGAAACCGTGTAAACACTGTATAGAAATGATGAAATCTCTATTGGTTTCGCATTTTATTAATATCCGTCATGTTACCTATTTCGATGGTCTTGAGTTTAAGACCGAACCGCTATCAACTCTGTCACCGGACTATGTTTCATCGGGATGGAATCACTTTTACGAGTAATTTTCCGTTATATAATCACCACCGGACTTCTGGTGTATATCCTTTGCGTTTTATTCCACTTTTTATATTCTCTTCGATAGTATCTTTACATACTTTCTCCTTTTCCATATTGACTACCAGATCCTGGGGGATTACTGCTTCTAGCCCATTTGCGTTACACCATTCTATGTATTTCAATGGACACGTGAACTTTTCTGCTTCTTTCGTCCCGCCGAGGCAGTATGGTAATTTATTTTTAGGAATACATTTTATGGCCGTTACCACCACTAATACTAATAGCATTACGCCAAAAGTTATCCAGAAATCCATATTACTCATTTTGCAAGAACAAAAATAATGGGAGTCGCTTCTAGTCTTAGTATGGGTAACGAGACGGTAAATAATGTAAATAACTCCACGATAAATGAACAAACTTTCACGGTTGACAATTGTGTTAAAATAATGAATTCTCTAAAGCAAGAAGCTATGCTAATAGCGGGCTCATCGAATAAATTCAAAGCGGCTTTCAATAGCATAAACAAAAACAAAATGGTAATATCTGGAGTGACTGTTTCGGGTCCCGGTAGCAGTTTTAATGCCAGTCAAGCGGCATCGAATAAAAGGGAATTGGACGTAAAAATGATAGCGAATTGCGTCGCGAGATTGTCCTGCTCTACTAATGCGACCGACACCGTCATGTTCCAGATGGTTACCGATGCGACTTCAAAGCAGAAAGCGGCATCATTTATCACGTCTACCGCAGGAATGGAAACCGAAACTACAAGTGGCGGTTTATTTACTGCATCCATGTCGGTCGGTATAGGAAATTCGGTAGTAACTAACGTGAATAATAGTATAGTTAATTGTTTCGAGTCCGCCGTAACTAATTACATGTCATCGGAGATAAATAGAAGTAATACCGCAATGTCCGTCAGTACTGCAAATAATATCGTGGACATGGCCGGAAAAGATGAAAATGTGAACGAAATGATCATCAGTAACGTAAATGTAACCGAAGGCGGTTCATTCAAGGCTACTCAGGACGCGATGAGCAATAGTATAACTACGGTAGAACAGATGACTACTCTTGATACAAAAGTCGAAAGCAATATCGTAGCAATTACTAGTACTACCGCACTCGCCTCTACTACCATAACGGGCGATCAGGAAGCTAAAGTGGAAATAGTTGCAGAGTCAACGATGTCGAATAAAACCGCTGTAGGTTCTGTGTCGACTACGGCAATACTTATAATCGCATTGGCTGTAGGAGGAGTGATGATTCTAAATACGGGAAATAAACGCCGGTAAAAGATATAAGACGGCTCGATAAACAAGGACAATATGGCGCAGTTAACGAATACTGCCGCAATGTCGATGGAAAGGCTAATTCACCTTGTTTTTGCGCATAATTAATATGTTTACCGATTTATATTCATATGTTCCATTATCATGGAGATTTTATATAACAGAGAGGTCTCTGTCTCCGATAATCGCGTTACTGAATAAACATAAAGCAAGTGAGATAGTGCCCAGGAAAGAAGATATATTCTCCTGCTTCCGTTCAATGAATCCCGATGACGTAACATCCGTCATTATAATTGAGCAATCCGGATTAGATAATTATGATAAAGTTCTAGAGAAAATACATAACCGGCTTATCTCTTCAGAATACATCAATTCCGCCAATACTTTAAATGAATTATCCATGAACGGTGTGTTGTTATTAACTTATCCATTCACCGCAGTAACATTCCATAGAAAGTCGCATTGCGTATATGGCTGGGATAATATCATCAAGAATATAATATTTAAGCTATTGTACCGAGAGAATTCCGCTTTATGTCTCATAGCATGGAATACCTTTTCGTATTACATATTCCGGGAAGCAATTGGAGTGATATTCCCTGGGAAAAATAATAAATATTATATTAGTCCGGAACACGAAAATACATTTCTCATTGTTGGAAGTAATTTAACTGCGCATTCTCCTATCGCAAGCGTAGATGCGAAATATGAGAAAGAATATAACATTTTGAGTAAACAGAATGGCGACATAGACTATATAACTCTTATCGGCTCATTAATGAAAAAACAATGAACTCATATATTTTCATGTATCGGTTCGCGGATGTATTTTATATCAAAGTCTACCGTCTTTCCGATTAAACTAAAGTCTTTATATGCACCAGAGAGTACTCGTTCAAAGTCTCCGACTTCGGCCATTACCATGAACTTTTTCTCGCCCACGTTTTCTATTTTTGGCACGACCATTAAAATCTTCCCATATTCTTCCGGGATGCGAGTATTATTTACAAACATCATCCGGTTGGAGTTTTGCATGACGCAGTTATATGTTCTTGTTGCGATTTTATCATATTGGTCAATGAAGGAAACATTAAGCACTTTATACTTCAGGACACTACGAAATGCATAGCACCATTCATCATCGACGGTTATCGGTTCCGAAGAGAGTATCCATGTAGATCCATTGTTTTCGGACAGTTCTGTTTTAAATGTAACCGTAATGTGGAAGTGTCTCGTTTTGTGTTTCTTCTTGAAGATTTTCTTGAAGAATCCCTTTATTCCCATATATGTATGGTATTTATTATCGATTATAACTATACCGATAAGTCTTATCGGTATACAATGAGTATAGTCATAGACGGGAGTATATATTTCGATAGATTATATAGGAAGTATATAAAGTTTCGTCAAGAGTTTAAAGACACTTCCCGGACCGCATTGATGAACCCTATTTCCATGGCTATTGATTACATTTTATATTCATTAACGCATACGGAATTTCTGCTCAAGAAGTATAGGTTTAAGGTACTATATTTCAACGTGAATCATAGAATAGGAATTGCGAAAAGAAACCCCGCCAAGCAAAGACAATATGATATCAGACTCTGCCGGAAATTCAAAGACATTATCCGCATAATGGAAGATTGCGATCTGTCCGGAGTTTATAGCAAATACCATGAATACTTTAAGCAAAACATGAAGACATATAAATTAAATAATATATGTGACAGAACGGTGGGATATGACTACGATAATATGCTTCCAGAGATGCAATTGGACTTTATCCGAGCAGCACTAAATGAGCAGAATTACCTTACCGGGGATGATATATATTTATGCAATTTGTATGTAGTCTCTATGTTAAAACAGTGCCGGGTTGTGTATACGAAAACTCCTAATATAGACTACTTCAAGTACCATAAAGCGAGATTCATTAGATCGCCGAACTGGAAGCACTTTAAACGGATAGAATCAGTCGCGGAAAAACCGATTATAAACTCCTCATTATTCGACCATTTCGCTTTAACAAGGAAGTTGCCACTATTAGAATGCTGCCAGACTAATAGTTATGACATATTCATTCTCGCGGACAGCTTGTATGATCTGTACATAAAAGGTGAGCAAAAACTCTTCCCGGATGAGTATATATTAGAAG
>JAEIGA010000813.1_pt1 | contig 46266 bp, 91 predicted proteins | sample 9270691 | NCBI WGS metagenome assembly JAEIGA01 (sample SAMN17057246, study PRJNA624740) | gut metagenome | biome: biome; isolation source: fecal sample | host: Bos grunniens | place: China: Xizang | collected 2019
AGGGCCAAATATTCAATTCGCATTTCTGGGGTAGCGCTCCCCCGACAGCAGCTTCACTGTGATTTCTCGCTATCGTTTGGAAATGTCTAACTTACGCACTCATTGTTGGAGAGTGTGCCATTCAGCATCTTTTAAAGACAAAGGCTAAACTCCCGACTACCACTGCCGTTCTGCAACATACCTTCCAAGAACCCGTGGCCGAAACAGATTAAGGGCAAGAGTTTTTCTAAACTAGTAACCTGCTAAAAACTCTACGACTCTCTAAAAAAGCATTTGGTGGGGGAGGTTGGACTCGAACCAACGAAGCCAAACGGCGGGAGATTTACAGTCTCCTGCAATTGCCACTATGCGACTCCCCCATATAAAAATCCAATACAATCAATCGGCAGTGACAGGTCGTGTCTGTGTGCCGCGGCAAATGCCCTACTCTCGGTGTCTCGCTCTTACGACTCGCATACTTACGATTATGCTTTCAATTTCCTTGATTATTATTGGAATGGTGGACCCAGAGAGATTCGAACTCTCGACCCCCTGCTTTACCCGACAATGCTTACAAAAAACTTAGAACCTCCTCATCTACAAAGTCTTTTAAAAAATTGATGCCTTTAATTTGACCATTTTTTGGCGGCAAAATTCTTAAATTCTTTTCATTAGAACATTCATTTACATCAACCAAATAATTTTTTCCTTCATAATGAGTTACAAAGTAATCACAATCCTCTTTGGTGTATTGATTACGTTTATATTGACTATTTTTAGTGTAACCTGATTGCCAAGTTGTTTTAATAGCAATATAATCAATTTCGCCTTCTGTATTAATATGAGGATTAGCGTGCTTACATTGTAACCGATATAAATTACCATTTACATCAAGAATCATATCATACTTTTCGCTATCCCCATAGGGAATGGATACTGGGTATCCTAACTCATAAAATCGTGTTATACATTGTAATTCTGTTAAATTTCCAAGATATTTTGTTCCCATATTTTACTAATTTTTGTAAGTCTATCAAGCAAGGCAGGCGCTCTCCCATCTGAGCTACGGGCCCATAACGGGCTGTCTTAACCGTCAACCTAGCCCTCATAGGAAGTGAATTTCACATTATCACTCACAACGAGCCGTTTCACCTCACGGCTATTGGGTTTATTATCGTAGCTACTGTCGGAGTTGGTGTTCATTGAACTTACTTCTCCGTTTGTGGGTTGTCGGCGCACTCCTGTGCGTTTTCAGGCTTGGAATTACTCGCCCCGCATTAATTTTCACATCCACGAATTAATTAAATCCAATAGGATACATTTCAGTATCTCTGCCAGTGTCCGGGTTAACAGCGGTAATTGCGCTTATTGAATTTAATCGCCTTGAGGTCGGCAAACCACACATCTTTTCCTAAATTATTATTGGCGTTTTTCAGAGCATTTGTTCGTCTGGTCACGCATATGTAGCTGCTATCGCTGCTACTGGTACCTCTTGTAAGATTCGAACTTACAACTTCTTGATTTTGAATCAAGCGTCTCTGCCAATTGGACTAAAGAGGCATTTGGTGGAAAGGGGATATTCAGTTGCACCTCTCCCCGTTACTGCAACGATTATTTGCATTTAGTTTGTCGTGCAGGTAATCAACCTGTGGCGACTCCACGGGGAATTGAACCCCGGTTACCGAAGTGACAGTCCGGCGTAATGACCTCTATACTATGGAGCCATAAAAACTTGGTTTCTTGATAAAAGTTTTCCATTCTGTTCGCGACCATTATGGGGGCGTTTATATGTTCGTTGGGACTCTAACCCAATCCACCAAGAGTGCCAAACATAGTCAATTCTCACTTCGGGCATATAAACTCTTTTATCAAGCATTCCGTTAACGACATACGGTTCACTCGCCGACTTGGGAATTTTATGCAAGGGCCAACAACAAGGAAGGCGAAGGCTTAGGTTTTACCAAGTTTTACTTACCTATTGGAGCACCAGGTCAGATTCGAACTGACGAGGACAAAGTCTCCGGCTTACAAGACCGGTGCAATCAACCACTATGCGACTGGTGCATATATGAGAATTAAATTAATTCCCATTCTTCATCTGTATATTTTTTTATCTCTGTTGATTTTCTTGGAAGATTATAACTATCACACCATTTGCGAACAGCATTATCTGATATTCCAAATTTTTCACCAATTTTAGTAAAAGGCATTGTGCGAATTAGTTGTTTTAATTCTTCTCTTGATACTGGTTTGTCTACCTTTCTATGTTTGCCCTCACAAGAACGACATCTTATAGAGGTGCTTTGAATTTCAATTCCGCAATCAACACAATAATTTTTACGAGAAATATATTTTTCTCTTCCTTCTCGTGTGCTTTTATTAAAATTACCACCACGATAAGTTTCAGTTAATGAATGACAATTAGGACATAATAATTCTAAATTATCTTCATTATTATTACGATAGTCCCCATCTTTATGATGTAATTCTAATGGAATTTTATTTGTGAATAAATTTAATTCATGCCAACCACATTTTTCACATTTATTATTAGCTCGTTCTATTAAATAATGTTTAATGTGAGTTGATGTACCAAACTATCCACACACTCCATCGACCTCACCTTTTTTCCATTGTTCTATATATTGTTTATATTGATATTCCTTTTGACAATTGCTAGAACAATATTTTTTCTATCTTTTAATAAGAGGTTTTCCACAATTTAAACAATTCATTATTATCTCTCCTTTGTTTATTATCTTCATTATTATATGAATTTTATTAAAATCGAACTAACAATGAATGTCCAAAAAAATTTTTGTTTGTTGGTGCGAGTCTCCTCGCACCAGCATTGGACCGAGAACTTATTTTTGGTTAGGTAGTTCTCGCAACAAACCTACACACTACGCAGTGACGCGACTACTTACTTTGCTTTTTATTTATTTAGTCAGGTCATTAACCACAAGCCACATACTAAAGTTGATGCCGAACATCCGCTACAAAGTAACACACTCCATAAGTGGTAGTTTAGTAGTAAATCCATGCCTATGACCTCAATGGCACCCGCGGAGGGACTTGAACCCCCGACCCATTGGTTAACAGCCAATTGCTCTACCGGCTGAGCTACACGGGTATATCTAACAAGACGGCTTGAAAAAATTGTAACTGCTCTACCAACTGAGCTATTCAACTAGTTCCCCAGCCAAAGTTGGACTCGAACCAACGACACGTCGCTTAAAAGGCGATAATTTAAATCAAATCAATATTTGCTGTCGCCGTCTTATTTTTAAAATTTTCATTAACATATATATTATAACATAATTTTTTAAAAATGTCAAATTTTTTCTTATTAACAAGACAATTTTTTGATAAAAAGCTGGGATGCTACCTATTACATCAAACCCACATAAGTGAGCCGAGGATTCGAACCTCACGACCAGCTGGACCTATTATCTAAAAAGCATTGCTGTTATTGTCTTTGTATATATATTATAACATATTTTTTTAAAAAAATCAAATTATTTCTTATTCACCAGATAAGTTTCTTAACTGTCTGCGGAGTTTCTTCAACACACCTGGGCATTTAAGATTTTTTGGTGAGTTCGCAAGTTTATGAATGCGATTTTCTAATTTTAAAATTTCAAATTCTTTGTTTGTCATTTTTTTCATTTCCTTTCTTATTTATCTTACATATATATTATAACATAATTTTTTAAAAAAATCAAATTTAATCTTTTTATCGAATAAAATTTAATTTCTTTTTTATTATGTATATATTATAACATAAATTTTTAAAAAAATCAAATAAGATAAAATGACTGGGTAAAATAATATGAAAAATGGTAAATATAAAATTTACCATTTCGCCCAAAAATTATAATCCTAAGCGCTCCATTAGGGCCGCAATATTATCTTTTTCCTGTTCGGTTATTTCGGCTGGTGCCGCGTTAGATACTGCGACGCTTGCCGCTTTCGGTTTATCGTCCGTAAAGTCCCAATCACCGTCCGTATCAACGGAAACGGCAAACTCCACGGGGGTTTTAGGGCAAGTTAACGAAATTGCTATTTGAACCTGTTCTCCGCCGTCATTAGCAACTACATAATATTTTTTATCATATTCACCTAAAAAATTTTCTCCAAAAGCCTCGGCAATCTTATCAGCTACCGTCTGCTTTGCTATGCTTCCACGTGCCATTATGTTTCCTCCTTAAAACTAAAAACTTCATCTTCACTTGGTATTTGTATCATCCAATCGGTTATTTGGCTATATAATCCTGCCAATCCTTTTGTGGGCTAGGCATCTCTGTTTTTATAACACCAATCACATAAATACCTATCTTCCGATTCAATATAATGTAAATTTTCTCTTAAATAATAGTCATTACATTCATCGCATTTTTCGCCAAGGTCATCAAAACATTCTTCGCAATAGTATTCCTCTTCCATCCAATATGCATTATCAGTTTCTATGCGGTGGCCGCAATGATGACAGAACGTAAAGCATCCATTAGTTGAATTACCAAATTCTTTTTCGCAATCGTAACACATCATAGTTGCTTCGCCCGCACTCATTACTTCTTCCTTGCCGCAACGCAAACAATAAGTATATCCACCAATATCAAAATGTGTATTATTTTTTCTTGCTAATGCATATCGTCCATCATTCCACCAACCTGCTTCTGTTAGGTAGGTATACATAGCATCATAACAACTTGAATATAGAACATCGTTATATTGTTTTGAACCCGCACCGTTTTTAACCAAATCATATAAAGATACTAATCCATTAGCTAATGGAATATATCTATCATCAAAATCAAAGCAAATGCCATCACGTTCCATTTTATCAATTTTATAATCGGACCATTTAGACCACTTTGCACCTTCATAACTCGGCACAAAACGATATCCATCATCTTTTTTCGGTTTTCTATATCCCCCTGTTGGATCGGCATTAAAGAATTTTTCAATTATCATATCCATGCCGTCTCGGGTAGAAAATGGATATTGTTTACCCGCAAAAATCATTTTCCAATCGTTAGATAAATACAATAATACTCGCCATTTTTTGCTATACCACGGTACACTTTCTGGAAAACGTGGTAATTTTACCTTATCTTCGCCGCGTAAATAACAAATAATGGTGCTACTATCCATCATATAACTCAAATTTCCGGCACGATATTCACCGTCCAATGCATGACACGAACGCCAATTATATGTAGATTCACTCAAAGACAAATAATCCAATGGATGAACTGAAAAACATAATGTGCCTTCAACCTTATTCTCCTGAATAATCATACTTGCCTTACTCTGCATTTCATTCAAAACTCTTGGGTCTTCGATAAAATGCTTAAATGCTTTAATTAATCTAGTTCCTTTTTTAATGTCGGCATAGTCTTTATTACAAACATTTTTGAAAAATCCGTCTCTTTGAAATTCAACAAATTCTCCTAAACTTTCTAAATTCATAGACCAACAGTAATCAATGAAACTTTGAACCCTATCACTTTGCCCTTCCTCGGACAATTCAAAGGTAATCTTCTCGGGTACTTCGTAAATTAACGAACCACCAAAGGCTTTAATGATATCGCTTTTCTTGTTTTCCCAAGTGAAAAATAATTTATCTACTTTTGGATCTATAATACCCTGCGAATATTCAATTACTTTAATAAAATCTTCTTTAATTTTATTTATTTCCATCTGTATTTTCCTTTCCGCGACAATCATAGCAGCAATCAGTTACTTCATCTTCACTATCTTTTACATAGGGTTCTTTACATACATTGCACCAACATACATTAGGTTGTTCAGCAATACAGTCAGGACATAAAAATATAGTAGAACCATCTAATCCTTTTGTTGGGAATAAATTATATTCATATTCTTTCTTTTGGCAAATTTTACAAGGAATTAAACTTTCCGTTGTTGTGTGCCAAGCGTTCCAATCTTCTTTGGAAATACCATATGCTTCATCCCAACCAAAACAATCATAATCATAATCATATAGACGCTTAAATCTAGAACCATATTCATAAGGAATATATTCAAACATCTTTGCGTCATCATCTTCAAGCATTTTAATTACTTTTTTAATTGTGGCTTTCATTTGCCCAATATATAATAATTCACTATATGAATGTTCGTCTCTATATCCAATAGACAAGTTTACACCTGCCATACCCCAAGCGGGACAAATTACACTAATATCGCTAAAAGTGCCCCACGCTGATACAAAGCCAAATGATTCTACATATTCTTCAAATTCTAAATTATTACAATCATAAAATACACAATCGTTACTACCTCTGCGATCAAGTTCGATTATATATTTTAATTCTACGGGTGCTTCGGGAAAATCTTTGATTAATGCCATTGCCCCTAACGCACCCTGTTCTTCATCTGTGGTGAAAATTACCGTAGGTTTCAAACCTGTTTTCAAAATTTGAACTATAGAATATACACCTGCCCTGTCATCGGCTCCAAGACCGTCTGGACTCCACATAACGTTCTTTTCTCTGTCATAGAAAATATCTTCGGGCGGAGTTGGAAACACGGTATCAAGATGTGCCACCAAAGCGACCGGAATATCCCCGACGGCAACTATATACTCCTTCGTAGTATGAACTGTTTCATATTTAGTTTTTAAATATCGATTCATTACTTTTAATAAACTATCCTGTTTTAATTGAAAAAATTGTTCAATTGATTTTACTTCTGCTGGTTTTAAAATTTCCATACTATTTTCACCACTTTCTTATTTATCTTACATATATATTATAACATAAATTTTTAAAAAAATCAATTTTCATCTTTTTTCTGGTTTTCTATCATTTCTTTAATCTCATCTTTCTTTGTGCGAAGCATATTTTCAAATCTAAATGCTGTATCACAAAAATGACAATTACCATTCATCATGCATTTTTGACCGCAGTTTGCACGCACTTCACCAATTTCTTCGGGCAAGCCTCTATTGTCAGCATTGATATTTAAATTAGTAATCAATAAGTTTAAATTACCAGGCCAATAACCATTTTCTGCATATATATGATATAAGGTGCGCTCTTTTTCTAAATTCGCATCTTCAAATTCAAAAACATATATGCCTTCTTCATAATGTTTTATATCTTCTGGTCGAATCCACTGGCCGCACATACCATCTTTACGAGGTATATAAGCAACATATGCTACATTTGGAACCATTCGGAATTTAGTATCAAACCTTTTTAATATATTTACATTAAATGTTAATGGTGCGTGAATTTTAATATACTCTACACCCAAATTAATCAAACCTTGCACTTCATAGAAACTATTAACACTATATCCATAATAAAATTTTATATTATTAAAATGAAACCATTCAATTACTTCTGGATCAAGATTATAAATTCGGCATACAAAGTTTGATTCTTCTACCTTGTTATATTCAATTAATGTTGGTTTTAAGTCTTCAAATTCTTCATTTGGAATATCGAGGACAATAGTTTTATTTGGAACATCAATAAATAATTCACTAATATATCTATAATCTCGTGATTCCACTATGATTTCATCAACTTTACGCAACATAGGTTTTGGCTATCTGCCTGTTAAAGCATATTTCATTATATTTCACTCCTTTTTCTCTTTTTATATGTATATTATTGGGCGCCTTCATCGCCCATTCCAACAGTGGCTTGGCAGGTACCAGGACAATAATTGTCTTCTCCACCTCCGCCTCCGCCTTCATCAGGACCTTGGCCGCCACCAGCACACACATATGTACAATCTGTACAAGTAGTCACTCCTCCATGATTACCCATTTCACATTCACCATCACAATTACCACTGCATAGACCAAGACAAGATCCACTACAACCAAAAGGCGATGATGCATCGTGTTCTGTTTCTTCTAATCGAGATATATAATCATCTATACTATCTAAGGAGTAAATTATTCTTATATTAGTATTAAAAATATTATTGTCAATACCATCAGTATTATTTTTTTCTTGTAGTTTTTTTAAACCTTCTTTAATTTTATTAATATGGCTTAAGTTAACAATTTTTCCTTTTTGAGGAGACTCATCTTTTGCATATGATATAAATGACTAAATGCCTCTGCGCCATAGCTCGGACTTAATTCTATCGTGTAAATCCTTATAGTGTTCTGCAGATATAATCTTTGATTTTTGATTTTCTTCCAATTTTTTCACCCTTTCATTAAATTATCATATTCTTGTTTTGAAATAATTTCTAAAGCCCAATCCTCAGGAAAGACAATACTATATTTTAAATTTCCTTTTTTCTTTTGATAATAGTAATTAGCCAAAATACGAGCTTTATGCATACAACAAATAAATGTAGCTCTTTTATTGGGTGTACCAAATATTTCATAATTATATCCGCTGCACCAACCGCAGCCACTTGCTATTGGACAATTAATACAGTCTTTTGAAGATTGAGAAGTTCTGGTAATACATTCTAAACACTTTATTCGTTCTTGGTGTATAGGGTTAGTATTTATACCTTCATTAATATTACCAATTATAAATGGTTCTCGTCGATTGCCTATTGAACTTTCCATGTATCTCAAGCAAGGATAAGCATTTCCTTTATAATTAAATGCCAACATAGAGCCTGTGCCTCCACACCAATTATTGTTTTGTTCTAGTGGAATTGGCTACCCAATATTCTCACCAAATATTGAAAGATACACTGTATGAATTAAATTATTATTATATAGCCAGTCTGTTATTTTTTTTAATTCATTGTACATAATTGAAGCATGAGTATTATTCCAACCCTCTTCAAACATACAGTTTAAATTAATATGAGTATAATTGTTTTGTATCATATCAATAAGAGCTGAACTTAAATTAGAAATGTTGTTTGGTGATAATGTCATTTTTGTACTTAATATTTTACTATAGTTATTATAATAATCTTTTACAGCAGCAATAGCACGTTCATAGGTTGGATTGCCTAATAAATCAATTCTACAAGAGTCGTGCAATTCTTTATTACCATCTATGCTAATAGCATAATGTATATGTTTTTGATGTTTAGTTAAATATTCCTATACTTTTGGTTCAAAATATAACAAACCATTTGAACAAATTGAAAATTTAAATTTAATAATCCATGGGTGTTTTCTTCTAAACATTTCACCAATAAAATAATCACTAATTTTAGAAATTAAATCTATTTCTAACAACGGTTCTCCTCCAATAAAATCTATTATTGCTCCGTTACAATATGTTGATGTAATATATGAGTTAGTTTTTTCATCAGAATCTAATAACATATCAATAATCTACTTAGCAGTATTAAAACTCATTGAGTTTTGTGATTTGTGATGCTAATAGCAATAAGAACAAGCCATATTGCACGCTTCTGTTACCTACAATGTAATTGATTTAGTATAGTAACCATTAATTTTAATAGATTTATTTTCAGAACTAGGATATATGCGAGCTAAAAAAGCATGATACTATTCAATTCGCTATGGAATAATTATGTCTTTATCATCAATCCAAAGCTCTTGAGTTTGATAATTAATTGCCCATTTTTTATCATTTGTTATAACATCTTCATATAAATTACAAATCTCTTCTTTAGCAATCTCATAACTAACTTCTGCTTCGGCACATTTTCTCTAATAAAATGCAAAAGAATCTTCCCATTCCTCATCGCTCATAGGACTAATATTTCTATGAATTGTTTGCATTAAGTCTTTATATCGAAATGCTTCGTACTAAAGCATTTCGATATAATTACATAGGTCTTTAGAAATTTTTATTTTTTTCATTGTATTTTCTCCTTTTTCTCTTTATATATTATTCTGTAGTAGTAGTGGTATCTGTATAAGCCACTGGAACATGTTTCCATGTATTACTAGTTTGATCATAATATTTTAATCCACCTGTATCTTTTGTGGTATCTATCCATAGTGTGCCATTATGGTAAGCGGTTGGTTCGTTATCACTTATATGTAAAGACTAAGCTATTGAAGTTGATAGTTTTGATGATAGCTATTCCATTGAATTTGATAGTTCTCCACTTGTAATCACCTTTTTTTTCTGAAAATATTGCCAACCTAGATTATCACTTCTATATCCGCAAAAATTTTCTAAATCATTAGCAGTAAAACCAACATACAAATTTCCTGCAACCATAGCGTGATTGTTTTTTGTGATTGTAAAACTATTACTTCTATTTTCAGCATTACTACCATTGCCAATAGCAAATATATATTGTGGATTGCCACCAATAGCTTCATCATCACCCGGATTCATAAGAGCATATTGACCAAATTGAACAGTGTTTTTACCTTGTGCTGATAGGCCTTGACCATATGCAAAACTATTTCTACCCCAAGCAGTGCAAGCATATCCACCAACAAATACATTTGGTCCCATTGCTAAGTTTTCCGCACCAATTGCCATACTATCATCAGCCAATGGTCCAACTTTATGTCCTCTGCCAAGGGCAATACCATTCATACCATGAACTTCGTTATTTGTTCCAAGTGCGAGAGCTGATTGTGCCTCACTATCAATTATATTAAGCGTTCCCATAGCAACAGCATATTGTCCCAAAGCATCATTATTTGAACCGGTCGCAAATGACATATAACCAGTTCTATTCTGCCAACCAATTGCCGCCGAACTTTGGCCTAATGTTGTATTCTATTGTCCTACCGCTAAGGTATTTCTTCCATATGTTTTATTCATTAACCCCAAAGCGACAGAGTGATGGCCTATTGTTGTATCACCAATTTCTGGCTAATCCATAATAATTAAACAATTACGAATATTTCCAGTGGCTTCATTGTCACCAGCAGAATCTCGTTCAAGCGCATGATATGTTCCATCAGCCAATTTATAATGTGGTATATTACTTACATGAATACGATATCTTCCAGAATATTCGTCTGTTTCTATTGCTACAATTGTTCCTTGACACCAAAAACTTCTGCCTATCATTACAGAATATTCTTTTCCAACAAGTGAGTTGCTATTAATTTTACCATTGTCTTTTATAATATAATATCCATAAAAAAGATTAGGAATTACGTTTCCACTTTCATCTATTGGTAATTTTGCTCCTCCCAATTGTTCATAAAATGCTTGCGCTTCTGTCCACTATGTGTCTGTGAACATAAGTTTTGGACTTGTTACAATTTTAAATACTTTTCCACCAACATATTGTTCTTTTCCAATTGCCGTACTTTTTGGTGCAATTATTTTGTTCATATCACCAACGCTAAATTGATCAGTAATTTTTAAATCACTTTCAATGGTATGTAAAGCATATGGTAAATTATTCCAATGCGTTTTTCCATCACCAATTTTATACTATCCAGTGTCCTTATCATAACCAATTTCACGTTCAGCCAAAATAGGATTAGCAATTTGCCAACTAATTGCAGTATCTACTTTTGACTATATGGTTATATTTTTTTTATAATTATCAAAAAATTCTTGTGACATATCTTATATCACACTTCCTTTCATAAAATTTTATTTCTATATATTCATGAAAAATATTAACCACTAATTAACCCAATTTACCCAATTAAAAATTCTAAATCACTTTTTCATTTTGGGTTTTCGGTCTTTCCAACCACCACCGGCCGAAGCAGTCTTACCGCCCTTTATTTTAGCATAAAAAAATTCCCTACTTAATTAAGTAGGGAATTTAATTTAATTAGCCGATAAGTTTGTATCCTTTTACGCTTCTTGCTTTGCTTGTTTCTGTTGCAGGAATCTTCACATCTGTGCTTTCTGCTTCACCATTCTTAACAAGCTGACCCAATCTGTATGAAATCTTATGAACTGTATTGTCTTCGTTACCTGTTGCTTCAAGAACTGCTTTCGCAATATCAGCTGTTACCTGAAATTCATCTGTAAGAACTGATTTAACGATTTCTGTAAGTTCATCGCCTTCTGCTTTCTTAGCTGCCTGTCTTTCTTTTGCTTTTGCTGCTTTCTTGTCAAGCAACGCTACTTCGTTTTCGCAAAATGCGATTACTTCTGCTGGATCAACTGGGCAGTCACCTGTTTCCATAGCCACCTTAATTGCTTCATAAAAATCTTTCTTTGTTAATTTCTTTTCTGACATAATTTGTTCTCTCCTTTAATAATAATTTTTTTAATTTGTTTTATGTCTTATCTTTAACTTACATATATATTATAACATATTTTTTTTAAAAAATCAAATTTTATCTTTTTACCAAGTATCAACATAACGTTTAAGGCGTCTTATTCGTATATCTGTTGACCAAATATCGCATAACTTATCGTAGCTATCCTGCCTTGGTTCAAAATCGCCTTTGGTATATGGATATGGCAAATAACAACTCCACGTTGGATTGTTTATATCAATCTGATCGATTGAAACATACGCTATACTACCCCAATAATCTGGCTGTTCGGCCCACTGAATCTTCTCGCCCGGCAATAAGAATTGTTTCTCAAATTCTTCTTCTCGATTCCAACCTATGTAAATTGGGTCTCTTAAAATAACTTCGTTGGTATAGCCTCTTGGGGGTGGATTATAACCATTTTCTTTTACTAACTTATTTTTATATTCTTCACTTGTTGGGATTTTAATATAAATCTGACGCATATCATCTTTATATTCCATCTCACCTGTCACGGCACATTCTCTAAAACACTCTTCCCAACAATCAACGCAATAATAATAACCATTGTACTGAATTGCGCCATCACTTTCACTCATACGATAACCACATTCATTACAACGAATTGAAGCCTCACAATCACTACAACATACATAGCATTCTGAATCAAAATTATTGGTTAATTTACCGCAATTAACGCACTGCGATTCACCGCTATAATCAACGGATATAACAACGATTTTCTCACTATCACTCCAATGGGACTGATAACTATGAATACGACTGTCTTCAAACTGCCATTTTTCTTTACCTTCGTTTAAAGCATAATCGGCACAAACGTGCTTGCCGACAAACATAGGATGCCAAACGCAACAACCTACATCGGTATACATAAATCCAGTATTAAACTCAAACTTAAACTTCTGCTGGTCTTCTGGACCATTTGGATTAGTTAATAGCTGAAACTCATATTCAATTGGTTCATCATTATAATATTCCCAACCAAGATTTTCTTTCGCCAAATCTTTAAGGATTTTCATAATTTCATTAGTAAGAAATTCATTAAAATAAGGATAACTCTTAACCCCTAAAATAACTTCTTCATTAACTATAAATAACTGGCGCCAGCGCTTATTTGACCAATCTTTTCCATCAATAGACATAGGTTCTGATGCCTCCATATAGGCTACTACAACCATAGGTGAATTCATCATTTCTACGGTACCCTGTCTATACGCACCACCTTCACGCCAATTCATACATGATTCCCAATCACATTCATTGTCTGACATAGTCCAATAATCCAATGGGTGAATTGATAATACCAATTCACTATCTATGTGCTTTTGATTATGTGCCATAGAATGACAAATGCGGAAATCTTCAAAATCTTCGATATTAAACGCATCGGCAAGTTTAGCCAACACCTTTAACGGTTTACAACCCTGACTAACCACATATTCTTTGCCGTTTGGCATAGGGATAGAAAATGTTTCGCCACCATAACGATTTTTGCTTAAATAGTCATAATCAACAAGGCTGTTTAGATTAAAACGCATTTGTGTATTATATGTTGATTTTTCCTCTACTTCGGGTTCTACACGATAATATGTCATTGTGTGCGGATTCCATTTATTTATTTCAATATAAGGATAAGTTTCCTGAACCCATACTAAATAATTTGACACAAACTTCCAAGCCTGTCTACCTTCACGACCAAGTGCTTCTCTGCCGTCAATCATATCACGCAATTCATTTGCGATTTCATCTGACGATTTGTGATAAGTGAATTTGAATTTTCTAATCAAATTATTACCAAGTAATTTATATAATGTGTGATTACTTCTCGCCCAAGCGTTATCAAGGACTTCTCTAATTGAAATCTGTGTATTATATCTTAAATCACCGTCATTTGACGCATACCAATCACGCCATTTTTTTAACATTTTATATTCATCTGGTGAAATAGCATTTAACAAAACATTTTCCATTTATAATTTCACTTTCCTTTCTTCCTTTACCTTACATATATATTATATCATATTTTTTTAAAAAAATCAAATAAGATACAAGTAAGGCGTGAAATTATTTGCCGTTTGGCTTACCCGCACCTTTATTCTGGTTCATCATAAACATAAGCGGGAGCATTGAATCTTTATCGCCATCCTTTGCGAGGAAATACATCATCATTGGATTGCTAAATACATCGCCGCCATTGTTCATCATCATCATAAGCATCATTGGATCAATGTCTTTGTCATCGCCCATAAGCATAAATGGCAAGAAGTTGCCGAATGGAGCGTCCGGTGTAGGCGCCGCGGCAAACGCACTAAACATTGAAACAATCTTTGTCACGAAATCAAAACCAAACATATTAGATGTTGGGATTACTTTCTTTTCTTCGCCGTCCATAACGTCTACTACAACAAGACCCTTATCTTCTACGGCAATTACAAACATTGCTTTCTTCTGGTGGATAATTACATCACCAACCGCTACATCTTTAAGTGCTACTGGCATCTTAAACATATATTTACGACCATCAAAATTAAAAATATCAACATTGATAATCTGTGCGGTCTGTGGGTTGTAAGATACCCATTCATCATTCATATTCTTTACTGCAATGCCATACATACTCATTCTAATGTTGTTGTTAGTGCATGGACCGAAATCAAAATTAAAACCTTTCATATTCTTATTCTCCTTTTTTTCGTTAAGTTTTTTATCTACATAATTGTTTACATATTCTTTTGTTGCTATTTCTTCTGTTGAATTTGCTACTGTTCCTGTCCAATAATCACAATTATAGTGATCGTAATTACCATAAACCAAATCACCAACAGTCTGATTATTAGCATAATCATAGCTATTAATACTGTCTATTGTTACCGTATTACAGCCATTAAGACTGTCTATTGTTACTGTATTACAGTTATTAATACTACTTATTGTTGCCATATTTTCTTCCTCCTCGGTTTGGCAATAATCAGAATGATTTCTATAATAATTATCATAGAAAAATGAACCAAAATTGGAATCAAATACTTCAAAATCAGCAATAAATTTTCCTAATGCACAAGGTGCAGGGGTTCTTGTTAAATGAGATGCTGGAGATTCATAAAAAACCAATCTTCTTTCAAGCAAATGCATTTTAACAATAACACCATATTCTAAACACTTTAACTTTCGCCAAATTTGATAGTCAATTTTTTCTACTTCACCTTTTCGGTGTTCATCGCTATAATGCTTTAAAATTTCTACCATTTCGGCATTAGAAAAATAAATTTTGTCATTAAGTTGTGACATATTTGTCTATCTCCTCCTCGATTTTTCGTGAAAGATAATCAACTTCCTGATCCAATAGGTTATCATACTTAAATCCCACTTGCTGACACACGGACTTCGCTGCGATAGTGTCGGGGTAGATTCTTGTATACACCCAATTATAAGCCATTATCTCTGCTACTTTATTTAATTTGCTTTGCCCTACTGTAAAGTCGCCTTCTTCTGCTTGTGCATAACACATAAAAGCATCACCAAACATATAAAACCTCCTCTGGTGTCTCCCATAAGAAATTAAACGCCTTCAAACGCTTTTCATATTCATCTTCTGTCAACCCAAACCCACTTGGCTTATTGATACGATAATCGTCAACTCTATCGAACATATCTTCGGTACTCATATCTTCGCAACATAAGCCTGTATTTAGTTCAATAAGTCTAATTTCTTTAATCTCATATTCCAATGTATGTGGTTTACACAACACATTTTTCATAAGACTATTAGCATCGCTCCAATAACTATTTTCCAACACATAGCAAGGTGTGTGGTTGTCATCATCAAGCATTAAAATGCGAATTTTACTCATAAGACTTTAATTTCCTTTCTTAACCTTTATTACATATATATTATAACATATTTTTATAAAAAAATCAATTTTTATCTTTAAGCTCGGTTAATGTAATTATTTCTCCTCCATACATCTTGTAAGTATAGTAAGTGGTTTACCTTCGAACTCACCAAAATCTTTTATTGAACCACGGATAATATGGTGTGTGCCGACTTCCCAATCTTTGGCTGCGGTCACCCATTTATAATAATTGCCCTTTTGGTCTTTCATAATATATTCAAATGATTTACCATAGCGATTTTCTGATTCAATTCGCTGAATTATATTTACCACTAATTCAGTAAGTCTATCACCGATATTACCCTGACGCTGTGATGTGGCAAATTTAGATAATGTTGCCTGAACGTGCTTGGTAACTACGGTGCTTTTATCTAATCTATCTTCGTCGGTGCCCATGCCGTTCCAGTCTAAGCGAACGGGTTGAACGCCACTCGGCAAGTCTTTCGGCACTTCTTTGTCCGACGGCACATACCAACCCCACCATTTAGCAAAACGGCAAATTGATTGTCTAAACCACTCTTCGTGTTCTTCTTTCGCACCTTTGAAAATAGTAATATAACCTTTTTCAAATCCTAACACAATCTTCTGCGGTTTGTATCCCGGTGTATTGGTCTTATCTTCGACAACTTCTGGATACATTTTTTCATATTCACTTTGTGTATACCATCTAACTTGTTTCAATCCGCCTGATTTGGTTTTTATAATAACATAGGACTTGCCATTTTTCTTATGCTCGCCCTGAACTATTTCTAATCCCTGATAACTCTTTGCTACTGGCAATTAACACACCTCCACTTTATTATTCAAATAAAAATTCTCAATAGCATAATGTAATTTTTCCCATAATTTACTAACTACTTCTGTATTATTTCTCATAAATTCAATCGCCCATTCTGTTGCCATTTTTTCATCGGGCAAATCAAAATATTCTCTGTTTAATTCTCTACGTTCCTCGAATGTAAGTGTTTCTTTACCTTCGCTTAATTCTTTGCCGATTTCGGTGCTAATATCACGGCAATAAAGTGCGTCTTCATCTTCTACTAAATGGTCGGTGCAAAGATGCCCCAATTCGTGAAAGAAAGATGCGAGGAATGGATCGCAATGTATATCGGGTGCTAATTCATTAAATCGTTCCATAAAGAACATAGTTTCTTCAACTGGCATAATTACTGTATATTCAATTTCATTTCTATCAATCCAACAACAAAAATCGGAACCGAAATGCGCTGTTGCTTCAAAGTTATCAAGAAAATCATTTAAGATGTCATCTATTTCATTTATCCCATTTAAAGTATATTTCATAAAATTACCACCCTTCCTTTACCTTACATATATATTATAACATATTTTTTTAAAAAAATCAATAAAGGTCTTTTGTTAAAAACAAAAGACCTTATCTATATCTTCAACAATATGTATTATAAGCGATTTTCGGCAATCCTTGATTAACCAATCTCTGTCGTCGGTCGTTAAACCGGTCTCTTCGGCTGGCTCGGCAAGCATTTCATCCGCCCATTTAATACATAAATCATCGGCTGCCTCTACGGCATAGTCATAAGATGTAAATATCCCATATATAGGATTCGTAGACGCTCCTTCGGCGTCACATAATACATAAAGGGTATTCATTAAAAACCTCCTAATATAAAGCAAGTAGAAATAATTTGAACCATATGTAAGATTTGATCCTCCCAAAGGTTAAGCATAAAACGATTTGCCTTTAAGTTGTCGATACCCGCGTGAACGAGAGCGTTAACAACGAACAAGATATAGAAGAAAGGACCGGTAGACCCCGCAACGGCAAACGGCAACATAATCATAAACGCCCAACTAAATCCGTGCATAAACAACGCCCAAATATAATCAAACTGATAATATTCATCGGGTGCGTTCTCTTTCCAAAATTTCTTCTGCTTCATCTGGGCTAAGATACCCTGTAAGTAGTAATCATCTACGATGTGTAAAAATATCATTGTTAATAAAATCATTCTATTTCCTCCTTATATTTTAATGCTTGACCGCAATTATGGCAATATTTATATCTATATCCGCAATGCCAACAAATAAATTTATTACAATAAGGACAATGATGTTCTATTCCATAATTTTCAACATAAACCTCAATAGTTTTTGTTGGTATATCACGATTTCTTTTTTCCATTTTTCTTAGCCTTTCTCTTGGTGGCGTTGTTAATAGTTTTTCTGTGTTGTGTCTCAATTTTTGACATAAACCCGCTTTTCATTAACTGATTAAAGTTAACTGGTTCAAACTGTCTTGTTACTTCTGGACAAATACACATATGACGGGCATCATCTCTATGGTTGTAGGCGTGAACGTGTCCGTGTATATTGAACGCCCAACCGCATTCAAGCGGTTCGTGGGACAAGATTAACTTTTCGCCAATTTGAACTGGACCTGTGTAAACTTCATCAAACACTTCTTTATATTTAGTAGCGCCTGTGTCGTGATTTCCCATTATAAGAACTTTATAGCCACGCACTTTTTTCATTACTTCCAGATCGCCTACATCGCCAAGGTGAATTAAAACATCTTTGCGACCAACTTTTGAATTTATTAATTTAACATATTCATCTGCATCGGCACGTTCAATTTTCTTTGTGCCAACATAAAGTTCTTCATCATTGAAATGGGTGTCGCTTATAAGCCAGCACGTTCCGGTCTTATGCCAATGTTCAAATATGTCATATAGTCCTGCTATCATAACATCAATCCCTTTCCTTAACCTAATACATCAGCTGCGGCGATAACTATAACCGCAAACACAAATACCGCATAAATAAACACAATTTCTACCATATTATGCTTCCTCCACTTCATACTCAACATCGTTAGCATAACCAATATCAAGATTATAATTATCATAAGCATCATCAATAATTAGCGACATAATCTGGGCATCACTTAAATTTTCATCTTCCTTATTAAGTTCGATTGTGCCAAGAAATGTCACATTATATTTAATTACTTTTGCCATCTTCTTTACCTCCCAATTTAAGCACTATTTTTGCTCCGCAATGAAAGCAATATTCAAAATTTTGCTGTTGTGGCAAATTCATCACGCGACCGCAATGACTACATTCCCAACCAATTCGAAGCCAACCATTTGTTATATCTCTATGTGTTTCTTTTACAATAGCGATCGCCATTTGGAACCTCCTTACCAGCTTACATCAACAAAAACATACTCATCATTTGGAAAACAATCTTTCATAATCGCGTATACAAGTGCGCGTTCTCTATATACATCATTTGTTTCTTCTGCTCTCATATTAGCCTGATTATGTTTAATTGTGCTATCGCCAAAATATAATTTTTTATAAGAATCGTTAATATATGCTTCGGACCACATCAAACTTCGTAATTCAATATCAACACCGAACTGTAATTTTACTGCTTTTTCAATTTCATAGGCTTCAACAACTTTTCTTGTAATATATTTCATATTATCAATTCCTTTCTTATCTCTTCCTTTATCTTACATATATATTATAACATATTTTTTTAAAAAAATCAAAAAACCTCTTTAATAAGAGGTTTTCGATCGGTTATTCTAAATCAATTTCGTATGTGCCTTCCGCGACAATACTACCTTCGGGCACAAATATTGAATATTCTGTATTAATCATAACATCTATTAAGAAAAAATGTAAAAGCGGATTTTTAAAACGGTAATAAGTTCTAATCAAATAAGGCTGTTCGCCGTCTTTGATATAGTTAATATAAGACAAATCTGCTCGAATAGTATCGGTTGCTATGCCTTTACCTTCTTTCTCATATAAGTAAACATATTTAAGACTGTCTTTAACATATCCTCTACGCAAATAATATGATGCGTTATGATCCTTCAAAGCCAATAAATCAATACGGGTCTGTTCTGCGGGCACTATTTCGGGGACATCGCTACAAATAACGAAAATAGAAATTATCATTGAAATAAATGCCACAAGTAAACTAAACAGCAAGCCACCACATATCGACACAAGCAAACCGCCAAAACTAAATCCTTCATCAACACAATTTATTACCAATCCCGCAATAAATACTATGACAAATACAATACCAAAAAATAACATAATATCTTCCTTTCTTAATTTAAAATATCAAAAAACTTTCTTCTCTCTTTTGGTTTTTCTCTCTTAGCGAAAAATGGACGCCACGGTCTAGACTGACAATATAACATATCAGATATTTTAATTAAATGACAATATCGATTACATCCAACACCATAGCCATAATGCTGACAACGCCTACAACCTCGGGCGGTAAAGAACCAAACAAAGAAACGCATTATCCAATAAACCACCCACGCTATGGTTTTCCATAATATCTCAAATATTAAAATCATTTGATTTCCCTCCATCTATTACGCTTAATAATCGCTCTCATATTTTCAGCCCCTACTGGATTCATAGAATGAATACGAATATGAAAACTTGTGTTGCTATGCGCCAATTCCATATGTTCTAACACTTTAATATAGTCACCGCCATAGCAATAATAATCGCCAGCATCGTGATCTATATCAATAATTTCAATCAAATTAATACTACACATATCAGGATCAAGATAGTCGGCATATCGGTCAATAACCCTAATCGCCTCATTAACGCTTTTTATCCACATATAGCCTTCGGGTGCCGGACGGCAATCATCAATCCATAATTTCATAACTTAATTTTCTCCTTAACATCGCTTAAAGTTTCAATTCCTGCTAATTCTAACTTGCGGGCTAAAATCGCCAATAGGCTTTCGGCTTTTTCGATTTCTTCGTAATTCTCTACGGCACCGTTTGTATCCATATAAAGATTATCAATTAATCCCGATAGAATATGAACCGCTTCGTGAATCGTCATATTAATCCTCCTTATCCCACGGACATTCTTCATAATATTCTTCTTCTGTAATTTCTGTAATGTCATAAGAACAATCTTCAAGATACTGCTCAAAATCTTCATATTGTCCCATCAACTCGTCTTCTTCATACCACTGATTGGCATTTTCGTGCATACACTCCCAAGCATATTGTCTTACTTTTTCATAATCATCAGATTTTATATATTCGTAACTATCTTCACCACAATAGGGTGTTTCACAATGTATTTCATAGTATTTCATATTATTACACCAACCTTCTTACTTCAATATCTTCTACTTCATCGGCAACGCGGATTATGCCACAACCGTTAATCGCAAGTTCTCTTGCTTCTTCGTGACTATCGGCTTCTATTACATAGACTGTGCGAGCTGTAATCTCAACTTCATATTTCATTTTTTATCATTTCCTTTCTTACCAAGTTATAATATCTACAATTAGTTTCATTAACAATATAAAACTAACAATACCCGCAGTAATTAGCATAAAGTAATATAAGCAACCAATTACCATTCCCACAACTATCATTTCCTTTCATTACAATAAACTTTCTTTTATCATATTAAATATACAAATAATACCAGTGATTAATACGCTTATTGCCATAAAAGCAACTATGATTTCGCCTAATGTCATTAACATTTTATCATTTCCTTTCTTCCTTTACCTTACATATATATTATAACATATTTTTTTAAAAAAATCAATAAAGGTCTTATGAATTCATCATAAGACCTTTTAAATTATTCAACGCCAATAGGCTCAATATCGAACACCCTATCTGGCAATACTGACACAAATCCCCAAGTCGCTTTGCTTGCTTGATATTCGGCAAGTTCTTTATTTGAATTAATCGCATCAATTACATACACATACTTACTGTCGTCTATGGCATCGCTTTCGGCAATCGCTTCAAACTGTGCCTTTTGGATTTCAAATGTTTTTTCAAACTTAATATACTCTGTGCGGGTTACAGTAGTGATAAGTATAAAGCATGCTGCCAAACCGCAAGCCACAACACCGGTCATAAACCAACCAAAGTCATCATCAAACTCTTTTGTAGCAAACACTACTACGGCATAAATCAATAATACCACCGCAAGACCAAACCAAAACCACATATTATTTACCTTCCTTTCCGCAATAAGGACAAACCTTTTCATTTTCAAATAACTGATATGTTCCTTCCGATAGATAGATGCCGCCGGCTGGTGTGTGGACTTCACAACCGAGTTCATTATCGTGCCAACTAGTTACTTCGGCACATTTACCTTCGACACCGTCGGAAAAATGGACGTGTCTAAAAGTGTAATTACCCACCCAAAGATTTTCGTTGCCGCAACCCGTTAAAGCGACCGCTAAGGCTAGCACAGCGGCAATCAAGATAATTTTTTTCATACAAATTCTCCTTTATTTGACATTTTTAATTTTTTATGTTATACTAATTATAGAAATTAATTAGAAACGAGGTTATGTTATGTTACTACTTATTACTTTATTAATCGCCCAGTGTGTAGCGCCTGAGGTAGGCCCGGCGGCAACTTTCTTCACTTTTGGAGCGATCGCACAAGATTTAGAAAACTTTATTTGGATTTGTAAAAAAACCTATGGAAATAGGATTTTTTCGCTTTGGAAATCGTGACGAAATTTTACGATTCGTTACAAATTTCACGTCCAGTCCAGAAATCGATTTTCTTATTGCAACCCATATTAAATTGCTTTAAGCAACCGCATTCTTTATTCCAACACGGACAAGTGTGACAGAACTTTTTCTCACGTTCTTCGTTACGACATTGTGTTTGCATCGTCATATTGCCCTGTTGGATTGTTTTCACTACCACTTTTGGCATTGGGTCAGGGTCAGTTTCAAACAGACAGGTTTGAATGCGGTTACAAGATTCGCAAGTCCCAAGCGATTTAGCACAACCTCCGCAAACTCCGTGCTCTTTGCCATTCATATCTATATCATAGATTATTTGATTTGGCATAGTTAAATTATGGCACAATTCGCAATGGACTAATTCCGCCGTGTGCTTGGAACAATAATCGGTGTCTAGGTCTATGCGTCGGTTCGACAAACGGCAAATTTTTTGCCCTTTATCACTTAACATACAAGTCATACAATAATCCACTATATCACTCCTTTACTTCATAGGCTCCAACCTGATGATATTCGGGGAATTCACGCCAAGCGTTACGAATCGCGGCTTCATAATCTGTGGCTTCGATTATCTTTTCTTTTGGTTTTAATCCGTAATGATAATCTTCTTCATCGGGTCTTGCTACAATTTTCCATTTCGGCAATTTAATCACTCACTTTCTCTGTTTCAATTTCGTCAATTTTGTCATCAAGGAACGCCATTTTGTCGTTCATATAATAGTCAATGGCGATTTCTTCTGCTTCTTCGCAAGAATTTGCCTCAATGTCGTTGTAAATTTCGTGTTTGGTTAATTTTACTTTATATTTTGGCATTATAAAATTAGTTCTCCTTTCACGTCGCACTTAGGCTGGTAAACTTCATTCGCATCAAGACATTCTACTACTTCTTCAAATGTGTTTCTCGGCAAAGCGATTGTTGTGCTTTCTTCATAAAGTTCAAGGTGTTTGATGGCAATTAAATCGTTACCAAAACGAATTTCAAGGATGTCAGCTGCGTCTTTAAAATTTTCGCAAATGCCGATTCCACTTTCTAAATAATAATCTTCTTCATCAAAATCATAACACTGAACTGTGTAAACAAATGGATATTTCATATTTATCACTCTCCTATAATTCCTTCTACAATGTTAATCCAATTTAATGTTTCAATCGGTTTGCCAGAACGTAAAACCAATGCTACTGACATAGTTGTTCCGCAACAACCGCAAATTATTTCGTTTTCATAACCTATTCCAGCAAGTTGATCACCAGTGTGCGGATCAAAAAATTTAACCTGTGTAGGACGTTCGAAATAATATTCAGGGTTTGTAATTATCATATTTATCAATTCCTTCCTTTATCTTTATTACATATATATTATAACATATTTTTTTAAAAAAATCAAAAAAGTTCTTTGCGGTTCGTCTTACGGTCGGTGAAACGGCAAACGGCAAAGTTAATTAAGTTGACATTTTATTTAAAATATGATATAATAAAATAAAAAAGGAGTAAAATTTTATGGCTAATGGAATAATGGGTAAGTATAAAGGTATTAAAGTATATAAAACAACCTATGAAGATTATGTTAATAATAGAAATTATCTTGATATGGAAAATATGTATTGTATTGGTGATGAAATTATTTATAAGAATGAGATATTCGCCAATTTTGATGGTCGTGTACTGGATGAAATAGATTCATATAAGAGAGTTGAGTTTTATAAAGTCCCAAAAATGGTAGTGAATGATAGGGGTGTATCTTGGACTGACACACTTGATATGCCGGTGTCGGTTGAAATTCCAAATATTGATTTCAAAAGTGCCGATGAAATTTTGGCGGGAGTGTATTGTTAATAATAAAAAACCCTAAGCGATTTGCTTAGGGTTTTCTTATTAAAGTCCCATTGTTCTTAGGAAATGTTTAAGAACCTGATCTGGGTTTTTGTTGCCGATTGCTGGTTTCTTTGGTGTTGGGATAGTGAACTGGAACATCCCGCTATCAAGGAACTTTATAACGGAATCGGCAATATCTTCAACCTGTTTTAAGACTTTTTCTGCGGTAAGATCTTCAAATGCCTTTTCTAATACATCAACATCTTTGTCATCTTCGCAGTAATATTCAAGACAAAAATCGTGGATTAAGTCAAGAATTGTCTGCAAGTCAAGAATTTTCTTTGCGTTTTCTTTCTCTGCTTCTTTTTCCTTCTGGTATTTGTCGTTTGCTGAATTCACCATATTGATGAGTTCATTGGCGATTGCTTCTACATCTTCGCCGTTTTGTAGTCTTGCTAAGATATCTTTTTCTAACATTGGATATATCCTCCTTTATTATTTTACATATATATTATATCATATTTTTTTAATTTTGTCAAGTTTTAACATTCCTTCATTTTATAACCGTCATATTTTAAACTTAATGCTTTATCAATTATAATATCATCAACTGTGTGAGTGATTAAATAAAACATTTCTTCATAGGTAAATTTTTCGTTATAAGCATTAAAAACTGGTTCAATAAGTCGTCTTATTGTATCACTAAACTCACAACTATCTGTTTTCCAATTCATATTTTTATCTCTAATACCCATAGTTATCAATTCCTTTCTATTTTTATTTTAAAATTACACAACAAGCTATTGCGGTAAAACAAATTATTGCTACCCCGCCAAGATGTATGAATCCCATTGCTATATCCATTTTATTTTTCCTTTCTTTTTATTCTTTCTATATATATTATAACATATTTTTTTAAAAAAATCAAGAAAATGCCGAAGGGCTCGTTAAAAGGACCGGATAGACGGGAAACGGCAAGTGTTTTGTTAAATTTTTAGATATCTTAATGAAGTGTTAAAAAATTCTGTTAAATTTTTGAACATCTATATGGGGTGTTAAAAATTTAGACCGCTATATAATTTATTTATTCCAATAGATTTTAAATTTTCATTTGAAAAAAGACCGGTTAAACGAAAAATGGCAATTTTTAATAGTCGCTTATGTTGTTAAAGGGTAAACAAAATAGGTAAAATTTTTAGGTAATTTTTAATAGTCGCCTATTTTTATTTAAAATTTTAGGTAATTTTTCATAGTCAGCGAACGGAATAACGAGAAAAATTTAGGTAATTTTTCATAGTTGGTTATTTTTTGGGTAAAAATCGAAAATTTTACCGATTTAATTTTCAAAGATAATAGAAGGGGGGTGTAACCATTGGTGGAGGAAAAGAAAAGAATCCCGGCCGACACTACGTTAGATTCATTAACATTTTTGAATGATAAAAAAATAAATGGGGAATTATATGCTTATTTACAAGAAATGTCTAATTATATTGTATTAGATAAGGAGAATCATAAATTTTTAACTTATGTAGATAAAAAGAAGATGCCAAAATAGTCAATAATGTGTGAAGTCTTAGGAATGAAAAGTCCTAAAACATTTAAATCCCATTTTAATTATTTGATAGAAAAAGGCTATGTATGTGAAGAGCCAACGAGATATGTGCTGCCGGAGATGGAAGATATTTATTTCTTAATTCCAAGAAAAACTTTACGATATATTAATGATAGTTGTAAAGAACACGTAATTAAAATTTATGTATATTTGGGGCAGAGATATAAATAGGCTACCCATCGTAGTGAATAGTATGAATTTACATTGGAAGAAATTGGAGAACACACAGGTATTAAAGTAAAAAATAATTCAAGGGGTTATGAAATTGTTAATAATGCCTTAAATCTATTATGTAATTCAGGTTTGATAGATTATGTTACTTTTTTTGATGGGTAGATGTAGAAGAAGAAGTTAACGATGTTTAATTTTGATTATATTGAAAAAAAGTGAAATAGGTAATTTTTAATAGATGCTTTTAGGTAATTTTTCATAGATGCGACAATTAAATTAGGTAAAAAATCATAGATTATCTAAGTATATAAGTAAGTAATAAGTCTAAGTAGGTGGAAAATTAAGTTAGGCTTGTCCCTTACGGGCCAATCCAAACTTAATTTTCTTAGGCGCGCGAAAGGAGTGAATAGAAATGGTATATATAGATGAAACAAAAATAAGACTAGGTACCTTACGTATGATAGGTGAGGATTATGGTATAAGTGAAAATAAATATAATATGTGTAATGAAGAGGGATATGATGCCTATATAGATGAAGTATTAAGTATATTATATAATAAAACCGAAGAAGAATTAGACTATATAGTAGAATGCTGTAAGGAAGATTGGTTAGAAGAATTAAGACAAGAAGGTAAGCTAAAAGAGGATTGAGAATAGGGGTGGTATGATAGTAAAATGATATAAAATGTGAGAAATAGGAGAGGTGTGGTGATCCGTTCGGTCCCAGAACAGCATATCAAATTTCCACGTCATCGTCATCATCACCCTTATTTTATTTACCCGAACGGCACGCGGCAAACTCTTTTCTTATCTCTTTTGGAACATCAAATGAATTTGCCACGATTTTTTTAAGTAAAAACATACACATGACAATCTGGACGGCTCAGCCATATGCGGTCCTAAATTTTGGCTCCTGGATAAGCTTAGTAAAGACAAAAGTGGAACTCTGTGTTCCACAATTTTTTTATATGCCGAGGACCGGTCGGTGCGCATTTTATTCTTCTATTGGACTGAAAAAAGTGTTTTTTTACAATTGGAAAATGGGGGCATATGGTTTAATAAAGTTTGTCCTTGCGGCGCGGGCCGGTCGGTAAAAAAGTCGTTTTTTTAATTATAACATATTTTTTTAAAAATGTCAAATTGGGATCCGCTTTACATAGAATACAGAGCCATATAGTGCGGACCGGTCGGTGGCCTAGTTTCGGGAGAAAAAGGTCGCATATAGAAGGCCGCTAGAAGTAGAAAAAAATTCGCATATGGCGAACCGGTCGGAAACACAGCCTTACGCGGTCGCGCACGGCCGGCAATAACAACAAATCGCATATAGGAAGCGAGTCGACTTTCGGGAATTTCAACGGCCATATAGGGCTGCTAGAAGTAGGAGAAAAATTCCATATGGGCTAGGTCTGGGTCAAAATTCGGGCTGCGGCGATTGTCGCCGGCCCGCTGAGTTAGTCCCGCCTAACTATCCCCTAAAAGAAAAGAGGGGCGGTTTCCCGCCTCTCTTACCATTCTATCTTATGTGTTAAGGTTTTTTCGTGCACATACCTCGGAGTTAACGCCACATAACGGCAACCACATTTGCACTCATACAATTCCTCATAGGTTTCGTATTTATCATCATCTTCAAGAATATTTACCTCAATCAAGTCAGGTGCGGTATCCGAACCGCATTCGGGACATTTTGGTATTCTAATCATAATGTAAACTCCTTATCATTTTCGATTCTCAATTTTTCAACATTTTTAAATTCGTACAATTCACTCCACAAGTGGTCGGTTTCACATTCTACACAATGACCGCAATAGAATCGTTCTACCCAATCCCCATCGCATTCCATATCATAACAATCATCGTATTCTATTACACCACCACATTTTAAACATTTTAATTCCATTTTTATTCCACCACCCAATCATCATCAACATAGTCATCATCTTCATCCCACATAGTCGCAAAGTCATCGCAATCTTCCATAGGGTTTGCCAAAGTGCAACGGCGCGGATGATTTTCATCTGTATAGTATGGGCAATCCCAACCATTAACAGGACAGTGAATGTGTTTTACAATTTGTTTAGCCATTTTAATTACCTCTTTTCTTTGGGGGTGTTCCCCCTTGATTACATTATTATTATACCACACTCGTATAGGTTTGTCAAGTATTTTTGATAATTTTCTCTTTTTAATCTTAAATCATTATAGTAAACTTCTAACATTTGACCAACTGCTCTGCGTTTTTCACCTAACTTCAATATTTTTTCATTAAAATCATTGGTTTCTTTTATGATTTTATCTCGCTCAACCACATTAAGCACTTTTGTTTTATGATACTCATCTGTTAAGACTTTTCGTTTTTGTTTGATTTCTTCTCTTTGCTTTTTAATCTTTTCTATTTCTATTACAACTCTTTCAAATTCCTTATCTAACATTTCATACATTTTAATTACCTCTTTCCTTTATTTTCTATAATTATTATACCACATTATTTGCAGTTTGTCAATACCTATTCATAAAAAAATCTGAAATAATAGTAATTATTATAATACCTATAAAACCAATGAACATTACATCTCCCATTGTGTTTCCCTCACTTTCTGTATTTATTATAGCACATTTTCGGGAATTTGTCAATAGGTTTTTGAAAAAAAGTTTTAGAAAAATTTTTTTCCAAAGGGGTTGATAAAGGCAAATTCCTCCCATTGGCGTTCGTCAATGGGAGGCTCGGACTAACAAAAAAACCGCCCTAAATAAGGGCGATTTTATAAGTTTTTCTAATTTTAATTTCCACCTCGGCAAGGGTTTCGGCAATCACAAAGCGGTCATTTCGCACAAACTGTCCAATCCCATTATCAATCCACATTTGGCGGTTTTTGTCCTCGTATCTTATTGTATTGTATTTAGACAAGGGGTGCGACCAAATAAAATGGAATTTTTCTTCTCTTGGCATTGTGTATCGCTTGGCTTTGCGGTAGTTGTGATTGTGTTCGTATCCTCGTTCCTTAATGTCTTTTGTTGTTCCAATTTTTAGAATTTTATTTCCGTTTACATCATAATAATAGCCTACATACAAAAATTCTTTTTCTTTCATTTTTACCTCGTTTTCTTCAAATTTTCTGCCCTCGCAGTTTAAAATTGACAATTTTTTTATAAAAATGGGGAATTTTTCCCCATTTTTATTATTTTTTTGGTTTTCTTTTTTGTTTTAAGTCCAATTCAAAGGTATTTTCCCCAATTTTGAATGAAATTAACTTCTCTTTGTTAAGAATTTCCACATTTTCGCAACCTAAATCGGCATTTTCTGTTAAAAATTCGTAAATTTTTGAAATTAAATTGCCTTTTGTTGGGTTTTCGGCTCTTACTTTACCTCGTTGACTTGTGCTTTGGTCTTTGGCTCTGCGGTCTTTAACGGCACTCATTTTTGAAGCAACCTTTTCTTTTTCTTCATCAAGGTCAAAATCTGTGCGACCACCTTTGTCAATCGTTTCATCGGACTTAATTATGTCAAGTGCTTCTTCCTCACTACAATCAAGCAATCGCATAATTTTGTCGATTTTTTCTTTTGTTTTTTTGTCCATTAGAATCTGTCCTTTCCTTTAATTTACAATAATATTATATCACAAAATTTGCGATTTGTCAAGTAAAATTTTTTAGGGGGTAGGGTGCTTTCGCACCCTTTACCCTTTTGTAGAATTTAGGCTACTTTGAAATATGCTTTTCTTTTTTCCTCAATTCTTACAAGTTTGTTATCGTTTACCAACTGTCTTACAAGAGCCGATACTCTCTGGTTTGACAATTCTTTACAACAGTCAATTTCTTTCTGCATTTCTGAAATAGTCATCAATCTGTTAGAATCGTTTGTCATAAACTCAAGAATTTCATCTTTAAGTCCGTCATTCGCAATCTGTGTTGCGGTTTTCTTACCTTCGCCACTTGCATTTTTCTTTGCCAAGAGGTCAAGTTCGTGTGTGATAAACTTTACAAGTTTTTCATCTGTTTTTACACTTTCAAGTCCGAGTAACTGATTGAAATAATCTTTCTTTGTCATTTTCTTTTCTGCCATAATAAGCAACTCCTTTAAAATAAAATTTAGTTTTTGTAGTTTGGGTTGGTTCCTTGCCCTTACTACATTTATATTATACCATACTTTTGGGTGTTTGTCAAGGGTTTTTTTGAAATTTTTTAATTTTTTTTCTTACCACATTGTGTGGTCGGTTTCTCAACCCTTGTACCCTTCCCTTAAGTACATACTTATTATAACATACTATTGGTAATTTGTCAAGCCTTTTTGGGAAAAAATATTAAATAAATTCATTTTATTTTTTCATTGGTAAATTTTGGTAATCGGTGGCAGATCATAAATTCGGTTCGTGTGCCCGCTCACGAACCGCCGGGCATTAGAAAGAGGGCGGATTTCTCCGCCCTATTATTCCGTTTATCGGCACAAGCCAAAATCTTTTAGTTCGCACTGTAAATCGGCAAGTTCCCAAACCAAATTGACCCAACCATTTTCTCTGTATGCCCAAATGCCACAAAAATTTTCTCGTGCGGTCTGTCCGTAGAACGGATTAAAAATACCAAAAAATTCAAACCATTTCTCAATCGGTTCAATGGCTTTTTCATCATCTACTCTAACATACCACACATCCTCGGCAGTAAGACCGTCAAGGGCAATCGGCACTTTCTTATCATCATAGAAACAAAATAAATCTTCTACTTTTAACAAATCATCTTCCAATTCGTGTAAAACACATTCATCTTCATTATCAAATTCTGTTCCATCATCTGCCACAAAATAATGTATTTCTGTCATTTTTAATTACCTCTTTCCTTTAAATTTGTGTTGTGTGAAAATTCATAGTGTTCTACCCATTCGTATTCTGTACCACATTCAAGACATTCGCCTCGCACTTTGAGATAAACTCCTTCATCATCATAGTGCATTGAAATTACTTCTTGCCACAAAATTTCTTCATCTTTACATTTGGGACAAATTGGATTATCAATTGCTTTCATAGTATCAACCTCTTTCCTTTATTTATTTTACATACTTATTATACCATAGAGAAGGGGTTTTGTCAACCCCTTTTTACAAACTTTTTGCCATTTCCTGAATAAAATATTTGTGTTTGTAATTCGCCAAAATACTTTTGATGATTGAACTTTCTTTTTGATTGTATGAGTAAATATCAATCGCCTTTGTCTGTTCAATGTATGAGAATCCAATATTGTATTTTTTCAATTCTTCAACACAAGCATCAAATTCTATTTTGTTTTTTAATGTTGCGGTAATTCGCCAAACTTTGTCTTTACTGAATAAATCCATAATTTTGTAAGATACCCATACACCGACAATGTTTGCGATAATAGTTACGATTACTGCGGTCGCATAATCAACTGCTCCCAACTGTTTTACAACCAATGTGTAAAATCCGTAACAAATAGCATTGATGATGATTGCCGAATTACGCCCTGCATTTACCATTATCAAGGTTTTTAGTGTTGATAAGACAACATTCACCAAACTACATACACAAAATACAATTACTACTTTTTCCATTTTTATTTCCTCTCTTTCTGCTCCCCTTAGGAACAATTATATTATAGCACATTTGGGGCGGTTTGTCAATAGTTTTAGGAAAAATTTTTTAAATAAATTTATTTTATTTTTTGCGGTAAAAATTAGTGGGGGTGGGTGTTATGCGAAATTCCTCTCGTGCCGTTCCAGCACGAGAGGTCAAAATCTCAAATGAAAAATTGCCCTTGCTAACTGCGAGGGCAACTTAACACAATTTTAAATTTTCTTCCGTTTTTTACAAACTCTATTTCCCTTTCGGCGTTGTTGATGTAAGCAGTGCCTTCATCAGTGATATTTTCAACTGTTTCGGCAATCAAATTTATTATTTGCCTTTTTTCGGTGTCAATAGGTCTTGTCCTTTCTTTTGGTTTGGTGTAGCCTTTGCAGTTCCCGGAATGTCGTGCTTTTTTTGCACCCTCTTCTAACTCTTTCGGCAATTCAAACATTTTTTCCCCTCTGTCAATCCTTTCATCATCTGCAAGGACTTCTGCGACTTCATCAGGGTGCAAACCTAAACCAATTAAATTTGCGTATTGTTTTTGTCTTTCGGCTTGTGTCATTTTATCAACTCCCTTTGGAAAAAGTGGGGGGTGGGTTAGCACCCCCTCGGCACTCATACCGCTTTAAAGTATGCTTTGCGTTTTTCCTCTACTCTTTCAACTTTGTTGTCATTTACTAACTGTCTAACAAGGGCGGAAATTCTCTGATTTGACATTTCGGCAAGTTCAGTGTTTGCTTTCTGCATTTCCGAAATTGTCATCAAACCGCCATTTGCTACAAGCACTTCAAGGATTGTGTCCTTTACTCCCTCATTGGCAATCTGTGTTGCAGTTGGTTTTTTGTCTGCGGAATTTTTCTTTGCCAAAAGTTCAAGTTCGTGTGAAATGAATTTCACAAGGTTTTCGTTTCCTTTTACTTCATCAAGTTTAAGCAACTGATTGAAATAATCTCTCTTTGTTAATTTTTTTTCTGCCATAGTTATCAAACTCCTTTTAAAATAATTTTTTTTGTTGGTAGGGGGTGTTGGCTCACTCCCCTTACCACATTTATATTATAACACATTTTGTGTTATTTGTCAAGTGTTTTCTTTAATTTTCTTCAAAAAGTTTTTTTCGCATTGGTTTGTGTTGTCGCATTAAGTATTTAAAAATTTCTGTTTCAATTTCCACATCTTCCAAACCTGTGTGGCTTTCAATAAAATCTGTGTTGTTTGTAATAAATCTGTAAATAACCTCTGCGGTCAACTGCGGTCTTGGTGTTTTGTGTTTTGTCATATAACCATTATTTTCGCAAAATTGAATGTAAGTCGGCATTTTTAACAATACATCACTTGCCATTTTTAAAGTGTCCCAAATTTCAATATCTTTTGGAAAAAAGTATCGGTATTTAGATTTTGTTGCCCATCTTTGAGCATTGTTTAATGCTCTATAATCAAATCTTGCATTGTGGCAACATACGAATTGGCAATCATATTTTTTAATAGTATCAAAAATTGCTTTGCGGATTCCGTAAGTATCAAGTAAAATTCTTTTGCCATTTGCTAAATCTCTTATATATTGTGGAATTTTTTCGGCATAATAAGCACTTGTCATTAAAATCCATTCCTCACAAAAAATATCATCATTTACAAGGGAATGTTTTTCATATGTATTGCCTTTGGTGTCAATTACCGAAAATCCTACATCATAAGGTAGAACATATCGCATTTCAAGTTTCCCATCTTCTTCTACTATGGTGTTTGCAGTTTCAGTATCAAGCATAATACCATAGATTTTTCTTTTGTCAATTTTTTCCATTTTGTTTTAACCTCTTTCCTTTACTTTATGTATATATTATATCATAGATTATGATATTTGTCAAGGGGGTTTTTGAAAATTTTTCAAAAATTTTTTCGAACCTTGCAAGGTGGGTGTGTTTGTATCTCTTGGAGTTTCCTTCGCCCTTCGCCCCCTTGACACTTAATATTATACCACTTTTGGCTCAGTTTGTCAAGCGTTTTGGGAAAAATTTTTTAAATAAATTCATTTTATTTTTTGCCGAAAAAAAGTGCGAATTGCCAAATTATGCCAAATTCCTCTCGTGACCCCCGGCCACGAGAGGCTGAACAGAAAGAGGGGTGGTTTCCCACCCCCTTGTATTACACCTCAATTTCAAATTCTTCCCAATCGGTTTCCATATCATCTTCAACCTGTTTTTCATAATTCTTTCGCAAATTATCAAAAATATTTTTTCTATCTTTTTCGGTAAGATTAAAAACATTTAATGTATTTGTTACTCGATTCAATGTGTATCTGATATAATCATCAATTTCATCGGTCAAATAATCATCTTTGTAATCATCAAAATTATTTTCATCATTTTTTATTTCGGCAAGTTTGGCTTTGTATGCGGTTTCCGTTAATACCTCTCTCTCGCCCCAATTTATAAATACTTTTATTGTCATTTTTATCAGTTCCTTTCATATAGGGGTGGGGTTTCCACCCCCTTATTTTTTAGTCAAGTTCCTTTAAGATTTCAATAATCTCATTTACATCAAAGGCAACTCCGCCCCAATCTTCTCGATTCTGTTCTTCATCATCAAACAAAATATCGTTTGGTGTCATACAAAAATCGTTCTTTGGTGTGCCATATGGTACAATATTGATGTAATCCCAATTTACACTCGGTAAGTGTTCGGCTAACCAATCAAGTTTTGCCTCGGTTACCATTTCGGCATATTCTTCATCGTTGTCTTTTGATAACCAACTCAACACTGCGATATTGTAGCCATTTTTCTGTAATCTGTTTAACATTCTCGCCAAGATGTTAAGTGGTAGAAGTGGCTCGGCAATCGCATATGGTGTTTCATCGTGTGCCATAAGCATTGGCAACCAACCCTCTACACCATAAAGGTCTGCGATAGTTCCGTCCATATCAAAGTTGATTGTGATGTTTAATTTTTTCATTTTTCATTACCTCTTTCCTTTATCTTACATATATATTATAGCATATTTTTTATCATTTGTCAATAGTTTTTATAAAAAATTTTGCGATTTTTTCAGGTTCTTTGCCTCTTCCTTTAATGATTAAATAATTGCCAGTGGTGATATAGATTTTGTCAAGTAAACCCATTCTTCTTAACTGATTTGCCATAGCCGAAAATCTTTGTACTGTATAACTATAACCATTATCAACCGTAAAGTTATCGCAAATCTCTGTAATTGTTAATGGTTCATTATTAGCATACAAAATTTTAAGAATTTCCAATTTAATTTCAGTTTGTACTTTTCTAATATCTACTGATACACTACCACCAACTGAAATTGATTCAACCAACAATACTTTCTGCTTGTCATTTAAAAAATTACTGTTTTCAATTTTTTCAATTAACTGTTTCATTTTTATTACCTCTTTCCTTTTGTTTACATATATATTATAGCATACTTTGTGCTATTTGTCAAGTGTTTTTTTGAAATTTTTTTAAGGAGATTGTGGGGCGGAGCGACCGCCCCAAATGTTAAAAGACTGTCCAAGTAGGTCGCTACCCCTACCTGACATTATTATTATAGCATACTTTCGGGATTTTGTCAAGGGGTTTTGCGAAAAAAATTTTAGAAAATTTTTTACCGAAGGGTCGGTATTAAGGCAAAATCGTGTCGTGGCGCCCCACCACGACACGCCGAGGGCAAATAGAAAGAGGTGGGGTTTCCCCCACCTACTGATTAGTATTCTGATAAAAATGCTTTCAAAACCTTTTTGATTTTGTCAACTTCTTCTGTCAGTATGTCCCCATCAATGTAAATAAACCCTGCAATATCGCCTTCTGTGTTATAAATCGTACCATCACGGCTATCACAATAATTCGGCATACCCATTTTTGTAAATACCTCAATGTCCCCATAATTATTGTATAGGGCGAACGGCAAGTCTGTAAAGGTCTTTACTATTTCTTTGGCTTTCTGCCATTCCACATCATCGTGCATTTGGTATTTTTTAAACACCACTTCACCATCTGTTGTTGTAAAGATTTCAAGGGGGTCGCCTTCCTTAATCTTTAAATTTCTTCTGATTTCTCTTGGAATAACTATTCTTCCTAAATCATCAATTCTTCTTACAATTCCTGTTGCTTTCATTTTGATTACCTCTTTTCTTTTATTAGGCTTTCCTTGCCCTTTCTGTAATTATATTATATCACAGAAAGGGCGGTTTGTCAAGCATTTTTTATAAATTTTTTAACATTTCATCAAGCATAGCCTTATCGCCACCAAGTTCAAGCGCCACGATAATTTCCTGAATTTTTTCATTTTTTTCATCGGTTAAGTTATTTTTCATATCTCTGAATTTCATTTCTGCTTCTTTATCTCTTGGCTCGTGGAATAATAAATAGCCATCTTCGCTTGAATGATAACCGTAATTGTATGGCTGATAGCTCCAACCATCACCGCTATCTGCTACGATTGCTTTGATTTTTTCTTCGCACTCTGCGACCGCTGACTTAATTCGCATTATCAATTTTTCTCTGTCGCACTTATACTGTAAATCAATTTCATTGATTCTCGGTTTATAAGCCTCATTTGCCTTTTTGCCGATGTAGTCCTTAATTGCTTTTGTTACTCTCATTTTTTTTACCTCTTTCGTTTTTTTATTTTTTAAGGTGTTTCCCTTGATTACATATTTATTATACCACACTTTTGGAATTTTGTCAATAGGTTTGTGCGATTTTTAAATATTTTTTATATCTTTCGTTTGCCGATATCTCATATCTTCTATCAGTCATATTATAACAACTCCCTTATATCATCTTTTTCTGCTACCATAAACACATCGCCATCAAATTTAGTTACCACATAATATTTATCTTCAAATTTGTAAGTAGTAAATCTAATAAAATGACCGTCAGTTGTTTCGTGGTCTTTGTCTGCGATAATCTCGCCATAATGTCTTAAATCGTTGTAAGCATCTTCCATTGGAATGTTAATCATCATTTTTATTACCTCTTTCCTTTATTTTCTATAATTATTATACCACATTTGGATTGATTTGTCAATACTTTTTTCTTTTCTTTTTCAATAAATTTAATAAAGTCATTATTGTTCATTTTGTATTTAAAGTCAAAATCTAATTGTCTGCCCATTGGAGTTCTATTCATTGTCTGTCCCTCACTTTCTATACTTATTATACCATACAACACTCCAAATGTCAAGGGTTTTGGGAAAATTTTTTTAAATAAATTTATTTTATTTTTTGGGTCGAAATTTCTGCGGTCTGCCGATTATCATAAATTCGCATCGTGCCACCCCAGCACGATGCGCCGAAATAAAAAAATGGGGGGTGTCCCCCATTTTAGCACTCAATCGGCAAGTATTTGATTTTCCATTCAGGATGTTCATCCAAAATCTCATTCACTTCGGCACCTGTAAGGTCGCTCACATACTCTTCAATTTCGCCCAATTCGTTTACAATTACACTCGCATAAGTCTTCATTTTAATTACCTCTTTTCTTATTTTCTATAATTATTATAACATACTTTTAGCGGTTTGTCAAGCCTTTTTTGAAATTTTTTTATTTTTTTATTGTATCCACTTCGATTGTGTGGTCGCACTCTACACAACTATAAAAGTAATCGTGATTACCTCTGTGTTCGCTCGCCCCACTGAATTTGTATTCGCCACCACATTCTGTGCAACAGCCACCATTCCAATTCTTTTGGTCTTGTGTGGTTTGTACCACTATTCCAAATGTAATCAACAACCAAATGAAAAATGTGAATATTAAAGCCATCAATCTTTGACCCCAAGTGTCAAGCATTAGTGCCACAAGTGTCCAAAAGGCAAGACATATTATGCCAATAACTACGCCTACGATTATAAATGTTGTCATCATTTTTACCCCCTTACCACAAAAATAACTTGCTCTTTGGCATAGTAGCCAACTTTTTGTTGGCTCTCTCACAGATTTCGTTCATACCTTTATGACCGAAAATCCAATCGCAACGGATACCATTTGAATGGTTGTTGATTTTTACACAACGATTCAAGATAGTTGCGTTAGAACATTCAAGAATTTCGCCTGTGGTTAAGTTGTAAGCAATGTGTGTTTTCATTTTAATTTCCTCTCTCTCTTGGGGTTTGTCCCCACCTCTTATTTACAATACTATTATAACACATAGGGGTGCATTTGTCAAGGGGTTTTAGGAAAATTTTTTAAATAAATTCATTTTATTTTTTCATTTGGAAAAATCTGCCAACCCTTGGTTTAAGCAAATTCCGCTCGTGGCGCCAGTGCACGAGCGGTCCGCAAAAAGAGAAAGAGGTGGTGCTTTCACACCGCCTCTGTTATTTTTAATCTTCTAAACCTTTAAGAGTGATAACTAAAAATTCATCTACCTCAAAGACCTCTTCAAGAGCCTCAATAACTGTGAGTGTTTTTGAAATTTCAGGGTCAACCACACAAGTTAAATAGTTATAAACTTCTTCTACATCAATTTCAAAGTTTGGTAAGTCATTACCTGCCTCTAAAGCCTCTCTTGCAAAATCAAACAAATCAAGTTGAAGGTCATCATCTAAAAAGTTTTCCCATCCGTTAATTGCCTCAATAAACTGAATGTTGGCGATAACTGTGTCTGCCACCTTCTTAACATCTGCCTGATACTGTTTTCTTAATTCCTTTGCATTTTTTAACATAATTTTTTACCTCTTTCTTTTTGTTTTATTTTTTTTATTTGTTAGGGAATGCCTTCCCTTGATTACATATTTATTATATCATACTTTTAATCATTTGTCAATAGTTTTTTTAAAATTTTTTATTTTTTTTTGGTGGGGTGGGGTGCTTTTGCACCCCTTTATTTTTTATTCACACCAAAAAATTGTCATTTTGTTATTGTCATTAAGTGATAGTTTTACCTGATAGCCATAACTTTTTAAATAGTCCATTACATAGTTAGTGTTTATATCGGCATCAAGCGTAGTAGTCAATGATGTGTAGCCGTTTTCTGCGTGTTCAATCAATTTAGGTTGTAAAGTGTTTTCGCAAAAATCTTTTGCTTTTTCCCTTTTTTCAACAATGCGAGCCATTTCTCTTGCTCTTACCTTGTCCACTAATTCTCTTGCTGTTGTCATAATTATTACCTCTTTCTTTCTTTTGTTTGGGACTCTTCCGTTCCCTCTTTACATTTATATTATAGCATACTTTTTGCTATTTGTCAATACTTTTTTTAAAAATTTTTTTATTTTTTTTACCACATATCAGGTGTATTTTCTACATTTGCGGTCATTTGAATTTTGCACTCTTTGTCTTTTTTGTTCCAATAGGGGCATAGCTCACAGATACGGCATTCTCTACAAGTAGCCACAACCTCATTTATAATTTCAATTATTTTTTCAAATTCCATTTTTTATTTACCTCACTTTATTTTTACGAACGGGGAACCTGCGGCGGCAGGCTCCCTTGCTCTTTATACTGCCTTGTAATTTACATCACCAACTCGGTCGATTTTCTCTTCCTTGTAAAGTTCTTCAAATGCTTGGTTGATGTCCTCATATGTTGTACCTTCTGGAAGTTCTTTCATAAAACTACCCATCATACAGATAAAACTTGGATTTGCCTCACCATACTTTTTAATAAGTTCTAATACTTTGTCTTTCATTTGGAATTTCCTCTCTTTCCCTCTTTCTGTAATTATTATACCATACTTTGTGCTATTTGTCAAGGGGTTTTGGGAAAATTTTTTAAAAATTTTTTTTAATTTTTCGCCACACCGATTTTTTTGAACGCTCTGTGTTACGCTAAATTCGCGTCGCCCCAGCCGCCGGCGACGCGGCGAGCCTTTCAATAAAAAAAGGCTTAGCAGTAAGCCAAGCCCATAGTTCTCCAATTAAGTACGCTTATCTGTTGGCACTCTCTACCCACTCTCATAGCCTCTCTCTTGGTGCTTACTCTGTGGCTCTTGTCTATGTAGTAGATGCCTTCGCTATACCATATACCGCAGTCGCCTTTATATTCTTTGATGTAGTTCATTGCTTCTTTTGGGTCTGTTGTTTCTTTGCCTTCTGTTGCTACTTGCCAACCGCTTTTGTATGTTATTCTCTGTCCTTTCTTTAATGTAAGTCCATCATCATTTTTTAATCCTTTAAGTGTTCTAATGTTAATCATTTTTATTACCTCTTTCTCTCTCTTTCTGATATTATTATAACACATTTTTACCCATTTGTCAATAGTTTTTTGAAAATTTTTTTAATTTTTTTAAAAAAGAGAAAGAGGGCAAAGCCCTCTTTTTTTAATCTTTAAAAATTATTTTTGTAATTTTGTCATCAAAAACATTATTGTTTGAATTGTTGTCATTCATTCTTAAATCTACAAAGTCGCCAACTTCAAAGTATTCGTTTGGCTCGATTTCCCATTGCCAAGAGTATCCACACTCATCAACGAAGGTCGCAACACCATTTTCTACATTTACGATTTCACAATTTTTTCTTGTGTAGTTGTGTTCGTAACAACTCGCACCACAGAACAACATTACCGCCAATACCACTAATAATAATTTTTTCATTTTGATTACCTCTTTCCTTTATTTTCTGTATTTATTATAACACATTTTTAATTATTTGTCAATAGTTTTTTTAAAAATTTTTTAATTTTTTTTTTGATTAGTTGCAGAAGAAAAACCATTTTTCTGTGATGAAGTAGTAAGCATCATCTAACCAAGTCGGTACGCAACAAGCACCTTTGATGTCGGCTACGATTTCCCAAGCACTAATTACTGCGAAGCCTACTGTAAAATAAATACTTACTAAACTTAATACGATTACTAATACTGTCATTTTAATTACCTCTTTCCCTTTTCTATGTATTTATTATAACATACTTTGGTTGATTTGTCAATAGTTTTTTGAAAAAAATTAAAAAAATTTTTTACTCCATCACTCTACCACTGCACTGTGGTAAAGTGAGGTGCCCCCTTGCGACGTTTCGGGATGGGTTGGGTTTATGCGTGTGGCGATAAATCGGTTTTATTTTTTCGGAGCCTCCGCTCTTTGCCAAATCCGGCGGCTTGACGTGGCTAATAAGTTGCCGTCAAGCCGCCGATGCAGCGAAAACGGCACATATAGCACCGCTTCGCTTACTCCATACTATCCCACCACTCTTGGAATGTGAGTGGCTTATGTCCTGCCTTCTCGCAGTCATACACATACTCATCATATTCTATCATCATATCTGACATAAAGCCAAATGGCACAAAGCTAATTCCTTCCATATATATTCCTCCTTTTGGGATACTTCCCTTATGTGTTGTTCCTTGCTAATCCGTTTCGTTTTGCGGAAGCCACCGAAGTGGTTTATCTGCTCGAAGTAGGCGATTGTCTAGGGACCAGTAGGCGAATTTTTCATTCGCCTATATCCTCAAGATTATTCGCCAACTCTATCAGGTCAAGCAATGCCTCCAACACCCTCTGCAGTTTTTCATCTGTTGCATTTGGATATTCTTCCAACAAGTCAAAGAACCACACAACTGCCTTATGTTCAAAGCCTAATCTTCTAATAATATAATCACACATCTGTTCTCTGTTCATATTGTTATCCTCCTTCTATGGTAAAGGCTTAAGCCTTTACCACTTAATTGAAATTGTTTCTTTGTCTAACTTGTTAACCTCAAAGCCTGCTTCTTTAATATAGCACACAATATAGTGATATATATCTGTTGGAATGTTTTGCACCGTATGACTGCTCAAACCTTTGTTTGCTATTACCTCAATAGTGCTATATATATCCTCGCAAAGTTCTTCTGCTCTTCTCTGTCTATTTTCAATATCTCTCTGAATTGCTTTGTCTGTAAGTTCTCTTGCTAATTTTGCTGTTAACATAATCTTTTATACTCCTTTTATTATCTTATTTATTCCATATATGCAGAGGATTTAATCCTCTACATATATGTTCATCTGTTCAAAGTCTACTTTAAGCACTGCCTTCTCTGCTATTGTATCAATCAGTTTGTCCTCTTCTGTGTCGCGGTATTCCATAGCCATTTTAACATCATCAAAATCAATTTTTCTTGATATAATGTTGTATTTACCGTTACGGCTTACGATGTTAAAATTATCATAATTAAATTTTTTTAAAAAGTCATATAATGTATACATATTAAATCCTCCCTTAATCTTCTACTATTATGGTCATATTATCAAGGTCGATAATATCAACTTCTCTGTCTGCTAATTCTAAAATAAGTTTGTCTGTGTTGTGTTCGTTGTATTCCATTGCACTAACTACATTATAATAGTCAATACGGCAGTCAATCAATCTGTTCTCTGTTCTGTTTGATACAATTTCAAACTGTCCAGTATGGAATTTTTTTAATACTTCGTGTAATGTCATAATTTTTTACCTCTTCCTCTTTTGTTTGTTCAAGTGGTTTCCCTCTTGACATTTATAAGTATAGCACAAGTTTAAATGTTTGTCAATAGTTTTTTTAAAAATTTTTTTATTTTTTTTTAAATTTTTTCAGAGGGTGTAAAAAAGGGCTTTGCAAAGCCATTTTTTAGTGGTCAAGGTATCTTTTTTATTTTATTGAATTAAAAATTTTGTATTATTGTGTATAGGTATGGGGGGAGTGTATTTCGGGTTAGTTAAAACTAACTCGTGTGTGATTTTTTTGGTCTGAGCACAACAATCTTGAAACCCATTTTGAATTACGATTTACGGGAAAATAAAAGAACGGGTCCCATACCCGTCCTTTTTAATTTTCTCCCCCTAGCACTTTACATAACGCTTCCAAGCACTTCTATGCTTCTTCGACACTCATTCCAACAGACTTAGCTACTTCACCCAAACTATAAGTCTTCTACAACTCCGGCACGTCCAATGTAAAATAATGCCATACATATCCCATATCATCCTGTACCGTGCCGATATATTCATCCAATGGTTCGCCACTTATATCCCACCCAGTACCTACGGCGGCAATATACCAATCAGTATCTTCTTTATCTAAATCTACCATAGCCCACATGACCGGAATACTATTCTGCATTTGAACAGTTAAAATCTTCTCTATTGGAGCTAAAATATGTGTTATATTACCAGTGGTTGGTAAATCATATTTATAAATCTTTTTCATTATTACACCTCTATAAAATTATCTTTATGAATATAACTATATATACAATCATAAAATTCTCTTAACGCAGCAATTTCAAAATCTTTATCTGCCGTTTCATCAAAAATATACCAATCTACTTCCAATTCTTTAGCTAGTTTTTTAGTATATTCATCATCTGGATTATCAAATTGTATTACCGCAACCTTAATACCATTCATCATCGTCTTCATCTAGTTCGTCCCACCCTTCATCCAGAAAACAGTCCAATAGCCACGTGACTATCGACGCCGCGCCCATAATCGGGGCACCAATTAAAATAATAATAACTACTACTCCTCTTTCTAAAATTCCTAAGTTTTCCATAACAGGTAATAAATTACCTAACATAGAAACTGCCGATGTAAACCATATTATTAATAAAATTGCCGTTAAAGCCATAATTAAAATTTCTCCTTTTCTATAATTCTAAATATATTATAGCAAAAAATTTTAGTTTTGTCAAATTTTAGCATTTTTTTGGTCAAATAAAATTTGACAAAATCAAAAATTTTTGATATAATATATTTAGAAATATTGGAGGTGACTTTGTGATAAAGTTAGATTATAGTCTTGAATCTCCAGAAGAAAGAAATTAGTTAGTTAAATAGATACTTGCCGAAAATCCGGACGTAACACCCAGATACATGGAAGTATTGGCCGACTACTTAATTTTATGTATGGAAAAATAGGAGAAAAAAGAAAAGAAAATTTTAACTGAAAATCGTATGACTACCGTTAATAAAAGGGAAACATCATATGAAGGACTTGCCTCTCAATTAGAAAATGGTGAAGACGGAATATATAATTTAATGAATGAAAATAAAAATCAAATTTTTCAACCTAAAATAACAATAACAAAAAAAGATTTAGAAGATATTTAGCCTTTAAAACAACTTAGAGAGACCATAAATTTTTGGGAGGAAAAAATGAAATGCACAGAAGGCAAAGATGCATTTATAATTAAAAAAATGTTAATAGAAATGCGTAAAGAGCAATATATTATTAAAGAAGCTTATAGAAAACCAATAGTGCCGAAAAGTGTAATTCGTTCAAAATTTGATATAGAAATAAATGATGATACATATTTAGATGAAGAAGGTAATGTAGTTACAAAAGGTGTGTCTTTATTAGATCCCAATGTATGCTCTTTAATATTATGCAATTATTCTAAATTAAAAGGTGATTGCGAAGATAGATTAAATGATGATATGTATTATTTAATTAAAAGTTTTGATGATATATCATCATTTGCGCTTAAAGATTATCCTTTGTATGAAAAAATAGTAATTTATAAAATTGATGGTATGTAGAATGCCGAAATAGTAAATAAATTAGAAGAAGAATTTGGAATTCGTCATAGTCCCGAATATATATCTTGTTTATGGCGAAATAAAATTCCTAAATTAATTGCTAATGCGGCGGAAGATTAGTGGCTTTATTGGTATTATCTTAATGTCGAAAAAGGTCAGTATAAAAAATGTAGTAGATGTGGTCAAATTAAATTAGCTCATAATAAATATTTTAGCAAGAATAAAACAAGTCGCGATGGCTTGTATAGTATTTGTAAAGAATGCCGAAATAAAAAGAAATGAGGAGATGATTTAATATGGCAACAGTTACAGAAAAAAAATAGTATTATTGTAAAAAATGTAATCGAACTATGGCGGCAGAACAATTTTATGGATCTAATAATAAAGAAAAATATCCAGAAGGTAAATTGGACACTTGTAAGAAATGTCTTACAATGCATGTAGATAATTGGAAACCAGAAACCTATATTTGGATATTAAAAGAATGCGATGTACCTTATGTGCCGGATGAGTGGAATAAACTATTAGAAAGCTATGGTAGAGACCCATCCAAATTAACGGGAATGACAATTCTTGGAAAGTATTTGTCAAAAATGAAATTAAAATAGCATAAGGATTATAGATTTGAACACACCGAATTCTTACAATAGTTGGCGGACGCTAAACTAGAATAGACGATGAAGCGTTAGGGTTATGGAATGGAAGAAATTACTCTTGCCGTTCAAAAAAATTAGTTTGCCGTTTCCGCTGAGGATATCGTTGAACCAGTCTATGCCGAACCAGTAGTCGAAGATTATTTCGCACAATAGTCGGGCGGCGAAGATGATTTTGTTGATGATTTAACAGAAGAAGATAAAACTTATTTGCGATTAAAATGGGGAAAAGCATATAGACCAGAAGAATGGATTAGATTAGAACAGTTATATGAAGAAATGATGAGTTCTTATGACGTTCAAGGTGCTGGACACATAGATACTTTAAAATTGCTTTGCAAAACTTCTTTAAAAGCAAATTAGTTAATTGATATGGGTGATGTAGAAGGATTTCAAAAAATGTCTAAGGTTTATGACAGTTTAATGAAATCGGGTAATTTTACTGCCGCATAGAACAAAGCTGATAATGGTGAATTTATAGATTCTGTTGGCGAATTAATTGAGATATGTGAAAAACAAGGATATATTGAAAGATTTTATATAGAACAACCAAATGATAAAGTAGATTTAACAATTGCTGATATGCAAAGATATACAAGAACATTAATTGAAGAAGAAACAAATTTAAGTAATATGGTAGAGATTGCATTAAAACAAATTCAAAAAGAAGACGAAGAAGCTGAAAACAGTGATGATTTAGATATTGTTGATGATGATGTGATTGATTTAGAAGATATTGAAAAATCATTAAAAGATGAAGATTTTGTAGAGTTTGAAGAATTTTTAGAAGAAGACCAAGAAAGAGATTTAGATGAAACTTTGAAGGAGATGGGATTATAATGGCATTACAAGATTTATTAGACCTATCTGCGTCAAAGAAAAAAATGGGTTTGTCAGAGGAAAGAGTAAATGCCGTTTTGCCTATCGTTCGATAGTATGCGGCATTTTGGCGTGAATACCCAGATTTATTTGTAGATTTTATGGTTAGAGGATTTAATGAACCAAAAGAAGGCGAGTTTAAATTCTATTTTTACCAAAGAGTGTTTTTAAGAAGTGTAATGAGATTTTAGTATGTATATGCGGTTTTCCCACGTGCGTATTCAAAATCATTTCTATCCGTTATGGCGCTTATGGTTCGCTGTATTCTTTATCCAGGTGCGCATTTATTTGTTACATCAGGTGGTAAAGAACAGGGTGCTAGTATTTTACATGATAAGGTTTAGGAAATTTGCACTTTAATTCCAAATTTCAAACGCGAAATTGATTGGGGTAGAGGAAAGACTATGGAAGGTAAGGATAGAGTAATTTATGTATTTAAAAATGGTTCTAAATTAGACAACCTTGCCGCCCGTGAATCTACTCGTGGACAGCGTAGACATGGCGGTCTGATGGAAGAGTGTGTTGGTATTGATGACTCTATTTTACGAGAAGTTATTA
>JAEIGA010000814.1_pt1 | contig 46212 bp, 34 predicted proteins | sample 9270691 | NCBI WGS metagenome assembly JAEIGA01 (sample SAMN17057246, study PRJNA624740) | gut metagenome | biome: biome; isolation source: fecal sample | host: Bos grunniens | place: China: Xizang | collected 2019
AGGCAGATCTCAGTCTTATTGAACATCTCAGGGATGATAGTCATCGGGCAGTGAGTAGCCTCACCGATACCAAGTGCGAGCGAGCCGCAAGTACGACCCATTGCTGAGATTACAAGCCAGTTACCTGAAGTGCGTGCATCCTCGTACACTGTGCGTGCAAGGTGAGCACCCTCGTTCTTTGCAGAGTTGTATCCGAAAGTAGGAGCGTTTGCAGGAAGAGGAAGGTCGTTATCGATTGTCTTAGGACAGTGGATGTTTGCGATAGGATATCCCTTAGCTGCGAGGAACTTAGAGATACGGTTTGCAGTTGAAGCTGTATCGTCACCACCGATAGTCACGAGAAGCTTGATGTTGTTGTCCTTGAAGAGGTCAAGGTTGAAGTTGTTCTCGAAGTCTGCATCAGTTGGCTTGAATCGGCTCATCTCGAGGTATGAACCACCTCTGTTGAAATAACGGTCAGCGATTGCAAAAGTAAGGTCCTCAGTGCGAGCGTTCTTGCTGAAAAGTCCAGAGTAACCGCCGTGAAGACCGATTACGCGGAAGTTCTTAGTAAGGAAAGTCTTAGCAACAGACATAGAAACTGAGTTCATTCCTGGAGCAGGACCGCCACCACAAAGGATGATAACTGCATCTTTCATAATTTTCTTTGTATTAATTTGTTAAACAATAATTTCATTCAGATTCCTCGACTCGCGTTGCTCACTCGGGATGATAAGTAAGCTTCGCTCGGGATGACATCATGACACACTAAGTCAAAATGCGGCGCAAATTTATTATTTTTTAGCGTAAATAACAAGAACTAAAACACGTTGGAAACGAAATTGAAAGCACAAAATTTCTTATTGTTTTTATAGAAAGATTTCATTAATTTTGTAAGTTATTACGGTTATGGATAAGACACAGGCAAATATCAGGGCTAAAGAGCTCAGGGACATTCTCAACGAGGCTAACAGAAGGTACTACGTTGAGAATATGCCGACCATGAGCGACTATGACTTCGACATGCTCCTCAAGGAGCTGGAAGCCATTGAAGCTCAATATCCTGAATTCATGACACCGGACTCCCCTACGCAGAAGGTCGGAAGCGACATCAGGCATGTTGACAACGTAAAGGACAGATTGTCCGACGAAGGAGCTTCATCCAGAAAGGAGTTTGAGCAGCATCCGCACAAATATCCGATGCTTTCGCTCGGTAACACATACGACATCACGGAAGTGGAGGCATTTGCAGAAAGAGCATCCAAAGGCATCGGAAATGCATTCACTTTCAGTTGTGAACTCAAATTTGACGGTACGGCGATCTGTCTCACATACACGAACGGAAAACTGACAAGAGCTCTGACACGCGGAGACGGCACAATCGGCGATGATGTGACAGAAAACGTAAGGCACATCAGCAACATTCCACAGGAGCTCAAGATGGGACCCTGGCCACATGAATTCGAGATCAGAGGCGAGATCTATATGCCGTGGGAGGCATTCGACAGACTGAATGAACAGCGTGAAAAAGAAGAGGAACAGCCTTTCGCAAATCCACGCAACGCTGCATCAGGTTCATTAAAACTCATTGACAGCAAACAGGTTGCCAATCGTGGACTGGAGTGCACTCTCTATCACATGCTTGGAGAAGCCCTTCCTTTCGCAACTCATGAGGAGGCACTGGACAAGGCAGCAGAGTGGGGTCTTCCTGTCTCAGACAAACGTAAGAGATGCAGCAGTATCGAAGAAATAGAAGATTTCATCAGCTATTGGGACACTGAACGTAAAAACCTGCCGTTTGCTACAGACGGCATCGTCATAAAGGTCAACGAACTGCCTTATCAGGAGGAACTCGGTTATACAGCCAAGTTCCCACGTTGGGCAGTTGCATATAAATTCAAAGCCGAACAGGCACTCACCAAACTGCTTTCCATCGATTACCAGGTAGGAAGAACTGGCGCAGTCACTCCTGTGGCGAATCTCGAGCCGGTGCAGCTTAGCGGAACGGTAGTGAAGCGTGCATCGCTGCACAATGCCGATCAGATGCAGCTTCTGGACATCCATGTAGGAGACTACGTATATGTCGAGAAAGGTGGAGAGATCATACCGAAAATTACGGCTGTCGAACTCAGCATGAGACCGGCTGATGCAGCACTTCCCCACTTCCCGCAAACATGCCCTGACTGCGGCACTATGCTGGTCAAGGATGAACAGGAAGCAAAGTCTTTTTGTCCGAACCAGTCGGGCTGCCCGACACAGATACAGGCGAAGCTCGTGCACTTCCTCAGCCGCAAGGCAATGAACGTACTTGCCGGAGATGCGACTGTGGAGCAGCTGTACAAGAAGGGATATGTATGGAATGTGGCTGATTTCTATGAACTTGAAAAAGAGCATCTGCTTACTCTGGAAGGATGGAAGGAACGCTCAGCAGAGAGATTCCTAAAGAGTCTGAAGGATTCCATCAGGACACCATTTGAAAAGGTTCTTTATGCTCTTGGCATCAGACATATCGGCGAGACTACCGCAAAGACCCTGGTCAGCCACTTCAGGAACATAGATGCTCTGGCAAGCGCGTCACGCGAAGAACTTCTTCAGGCGGATGACATAGGAGAAGTGATTGCAGACAGCATAATAAGCTATTTCGCAGATGATATGAACCGCGACACGATCGACAGGCTGAAGGTTGCGGGACTGAAGTTCGAAAGTGAAGCCGTAGCCCGGCAAGAGTCTGAATTACTCAAAGGCATGACAATAGTCATTTCTGGAAATTTCAGCATATCACGCGATGAAATGAAGGCAATGATAATAGCCAACGGCGGCAAGAACAGCGGCAGCATCAGCGGCAAGACAACATACCTTCTTGCAGGAGAAAAGGCCGGACCGGAAAAACTGAAAAAAGCAGAGAGTCTCGGAATAAAGGTCATTTCAGAAGCGGAATTCAGAGCAATTCTGAAACCCGGTCAGGATATAGTATTCACCGGGACATTATTCTAGATAAAAACGAAAAAATATATGAATATGAAAGCTGGAGAAACATATGTTCTTACACGCGTTGTGGCGGAGAACGAAACAGCAGAAATTTTGGGATCAGGTGGACTTCCGGTATACGCCACACCGGCAATGATCTGCCATATGGAACTTACTGCATATTCACTTGCCGAGCAGTATGGACATCAGACTGTCGGCACAAAGGTCAACATAAGCCACCTCAGAGCATGCAAGGTCGGCACTGAGGTAAAGATTACAGCCGAACTCACAGAAGTTGACGGAAGAAGACTCGAATATAACATCAAAGTTGAAGATGAAAAGGGCCTTCTTGGAGAAGGTTGCCACCAGAGGTATATAATTGACCCGGAACGTTTCATGGCGAAGCTTGGTTAAGGTTAGAAAGACGTATTAAGATTATGGGAAAGATTTCGCAATTCACTCAGGCAGACTATGAGGTCATAGCACGCGACTATGCCGACCTTAAGGAGGCTGCAAGAAAGCGATGCAACGATCAGGAAGAGCTGGACATGGTCCAGAAAGCGTTTGACTTCGCAAACGAAGCTCACAAGGGAGTAAGAAGACGCTCAGGCGAGCCATATATCCTGCATCCGATAGCTGTGGCTAAAATTGTTGTAAGTAATATCGGTCTGGGATGCAAATCAATAATGGCGGCGCTGCTGCATGATGTTGTAGAAGATACAGACTACACTGTTGACGACCTGAAGAGCCTGTTTGGCGAAAAGGTAGCCACAATTGTGGAAGGTCTGACTAAGATCAAGACAGTACTCGATAATGAAGACAAGGCTGAACAGAAGAGCATGCAGGCGGAGAACTTCAAGAGAATCCTCCTGACACTTAACGATGATGTCAGAGTTGTGCTCATCAAGCTTGCAGACCGTCTTCACAACTGCCGCACGATTGAATTCATGCCTGAACACAAGAGGGACAAGATTCTGAGTGAAACAATGTTTGTCTTCATCCCTCTCGCCCATCGTCTTGGTCTGTATAGCGTGAAATCTGAAATGGAAGATATCTGGCTCCGATACAAAGAGCCTGAAGCATTCAACCAGATTTCTGAGCTCATCAATAGGAACATCACGGATAAAGAACTGATTATCAATCAATTCATCGAACCGATTGATGTCGCAATGACAGCAGCAGGCTTCAAATACGAAATACGCAAAAGGGTCAAGACTCCATATTCGATCTGGAAGAAGATGAAGACCAAGGGAGTCACATTTGATGAAATATATGACCTTTATGCTGTCCGTATCATTTTTGATCCGAACGAGAATGGAAATGAAACGGAAAGAGACCAGTGCTACCACATCTTCTCCGTCATTTCAAGCATCTACAAATACAAGCATGACAGAATCAGAGACTGGGTCAACACGCCAAAGAGCAATGGCTACGAGGCCCTTCATTGTACTCTGATGAGTAATGCAGGATTCTGGGTGGAAGTGCAGATCCGCACTCGCCGAATGAACGAAATCGCAGAAAAAGGTATTGCCGCCCACTGGGCATACAAAAAGGACGGATTCTCTTCTGATAATACAAGTGAGATGGACAAATGGATAACCAAGGTGAAATCGATCCTTGGAAATCCTGACGTCAACGCTCTTGAACTTCTTGACCTGATTCACCATGATCTGATTCAGAGCGAAATTATGGTCTTCACCCCTAAGGGAGAGCAAAGAAGCATCGAAAAAGGAGCCACCGCACTTGACTTTGCATATGCAATTCACTCACATATAGGCAATAAAGCAATTGCAGCTAAAGTAAACCTTCGTCTTGTTCCCCTTTCATATGTTCTTAAGACAGGAGATCAGGTGGAGATCATTACAGCAGAAAATGAAATTCCTAAGAGAGAGTGGCTCAAGTTCGTGAAGACCTCAAGGGCAAGAAGGATTATTCTTGACGGCATCAAGAGCCAGCGACACACTTATGTGAAGATCGGTAAGAAGATGCTTGAAAAATCACTTCAGGAAATTGGAAAATCCCTTACTGACAAGGTGATCAACCAGCTTATGGAAGAGTTTGAGATCTTTGACAGCAAGCCGGAAGACATGTACTTCAAGATCGGTTGCGGAGCAGTAAGTCTCGATGATCTTGAAAACAAGCTTAAGAAATATCATGGCATCAACAGGGAATCATACTTCGTGATCTCAAATTCCGATGTCAACCAGAAATATATACTTGCATCATGCTGTACCCCGATTCTCGGAGAAAGTGTCGTAGGATTCAAGTCCTCGGACGGCACAATCACAGTGCATACCCGCACATGCAGCAATGCCAACAATCTTGCAGCCAAATTCGGTGATAAGATCGTCACTGTCAAGTGGGATATGGATTCCAACTCAGGAAGCAGTTATCTTGCCCGCATCTCGCTCAAGGGTACTGACAGAATCGGTATGATCAATGACATCACAGGACTCACTTCAAAGGATATGAATGTTAATATCAGACGATTCTACCTTGGAACTGAAGATGGCATATTTGACGGATATATTGACCTTTACGTACATGACATAGACGACCTTGAGAACCTGATCATGAAACTGAAGAACATCAAGGGCATAGAAAGTGTAGCAAGAAGAGAACTATAAGAATTTATAAAATGAAGAGATTCATAGAGAAACTGTTTCCAATAATAACTATAGCGGGCATAATCTGTTCCACAATGTTTTCACATTCGTGCGCGAACACGACTACCCCGCCGAGCGGTGGTCCAAAGGACACTATAGCACCGGTGATCACGGAAATTTATCCTGCCATCGGACAGACTAATGTACAGACCCATAAGACAAATCTGAAGATCGAATTCAACGAATATGTGCAGGTAAAGGATGCAAAGAGCCTTTTCCTCTCTCCTCCTTTGGAAAAAGCGCCAAAACACAAGATTAAGGGTAAAAGCGTCGTCGTGTACTTTGAGAACGATCTTGATTCAAACAGGACATATACGCTTGACCTTACCAATGCTATAGCTGACAATAACGAAGGAAACATGTTTCCCGGCTTTACTTTGGTGTTCTCCACAGGAGATGTCATTGACAGCATGATGGTTACAGGACTTGTGCAGGACTGCAACAGCCTCAAGCCACTGAAGGGAGCGACTGTAATGCTTTATAAAGACCATGCAGACTCAGCGATCTTCCTGAAGAGACCGGATGCTGCTGTCAAGACTGATGAATGGGGATTCTTCAGCATCAGAAACATCCAGGACACAGTATACAGGATGTATGCAATCATAGATGAGAACAATAACAACATGTATGAGGCTGAGAGTGAGAAGGTTGCCTTCATTGACACTCTCATCAGACCTGTCACTGTCGTAAACGATTCTCTTCCTGAACTGCAGAAATATGACATGAAGGATACGCTTCACTGTCTTGCAAGAAAGACCGAATTCGAGCTGAACGTATTCAAGGAAAAACCGACCAAACAGCTGATAGTCAATAAAGAACGAGTTGGAGAAAGAACAGCATATATCACCTTCATGGCCCCTTATGCTCAGATTGATTCCATCTGGATCAGAAACGTGCCAAGTGACAAGCTCATAACTCAGTTCAATATTGTTCAAGACAGTCTTGAGATCTGGGTAAATGACCCTAAGCCACAGCCTGATACACTTTTCCTCAATGTCAAGTACATGAAGACTGACACTTTGGGTCTGCTGAACAGCTTTACAGAGGAAATCAAGCTTCTTAAGCCGAAGAAAGGGCCTGCTAAAACATCTTCAAGAGACATCAAGAAAGAAGACACCACCGCTGTCTTCACTATAGACGCCAAGCCTGAAAATGTCGAGCAGTACGGATTTGTCATGGAGTTCAAATACCCTATTGTAGAAGACGGATTTGACTCGCTTACTTTCAGGTCGATCAATCCTCGCCAGCAGGAAGCAATTGGCAAATATACAGTTGAAAAAGACTCGCTTAATCTGAGAAAATATACAATAAGACCTGTGGAGAAATTCCAGCCTGGTTACGAATATTTCCTTAAGATACCTCATAGGAAGTTCAAGGATATCAATGGATTTTACAATGACAGTACCGAGGTAAAGGTAACGTTGCCAAACGACGACAAGCTCAGTACACTCTCACTTGTGCTCTCAAATGTATCCAACAAATACATTGTGGACCTTCTCAACGAAAAGAGAGACAATGTCATGAGAAGTTATATCATCGAAAATGATGCTACCTTGCCGTTCCCATACCTTAAGGCTGGTAAATACTCGATCAGGATTACTGAAGACGTTAATAAGAATGGAATCGTTGATACAGGAAATCTTCTTGAGCATAGACAGCCTGAAAAGGTACGTTTCTACAAGCTTGAGGACGGCACTTTCCTCATTGACATACCTGAAATGATGGAAATCGAACAGAATATCGATGTTGCCGAAATGTTCAAATAAACGATGATGAAAAGAATTATCACTATACTTGCGCTATTCACAGGCGCGTGGCTGTCGTTGCAGGCTCAAGAGCTCGAAAGGATATCCAGCGATGAAATGCTTCTTTCGGATGTCAGTTCATTGACTGACGAGCAGCTCGACACGATCAATGTGAAGAAAGCGCTTAAAATCAACGACTATCTGATGTTTGGAGTCCAGTATGGAGCAGGACTCAGTCAGGTCATGTGGAATCCTAAAGTCGAACAGGAAATGGTATTCATTCCGATGAATGTGGGTATCACATTCACAAAGTACCAGAAGATGTTCGGCTACATGCCTTACTTCGGTTTTCAGGCAGGCGCATTCTATACCCATGAAGGTTATCAGTTCAAATATGACGAAGAAGATGACTTCATCTATAAGGTTGAAGGTGCAGAAAAGGCTATTCTTGAAATAGTTGAAGTGCCGATGATGTTCCAGTTCCACTATGACATGTGGAATTTCAAGATCATGGCTCAGATAGGATGTTATGGCGGTTACAGACTGTCAATTCAGAGATTTCCAGGCGAGACCGGACGAGTATCTGAATCCCTGAAGAACTCGTTCACTAAGACAGACAACAGATGGGACTACGGAATTAAAGGAGGACTTGGATTCGGACTTGTATTTGATCCAATTGAAATACATATTCAGGCAATGTACAAACACTCCTATTCATCGTTGTACACACCTGACCACTATAGCGAATACTATTACAGATTCGCATATCCTTCTAATATTGTGGTATCTGTAGGTCTGCACTACCAGCTGACTAAAAGATCTGGAAGAACAAAGGCAGAAATAAAGCAGATGGCAAGGGACATGGTATATCAAAACGAGATAAACAATGGAAACAGTTCAGATAACAGCAGGAAACGTAACAATAGGAAATAACAGCCCTATCGTTGTCCAGACGATGTGCAACACGCATACTTCTGACGTTGAAGCTTCAGTCAGCCAATGCATAAGGCTCAGCAAGGCAGGCGCACAGCTGATAAGACTGACTGTTCCTTCAATGAGTCAGGTTGAATCTCTTCGGGAGATCAAAGACCGACTCAGATCTGAAGGCATCGACACTCCACTTGTGGCAGACGTTCATTTCTCATCCGAGATAGCCATTGCTGTAGCTGAAGTTGCAGATAAGGTAAGGATCAATCCCGGCAATTTCCATAAGGATCATGAAAAGGCTCGTGAACAGTTTGCCAGACTCGTTGAAGTCTGCAAGGTTCATGGAACAGCCATCAGGATAGGCTTGAATCACGGATCGCTTGGAGAGAGAATCACAAATCTCTATGGCAACACTCCCCTTGCAATGAAGGAAGCAGTCATGGAATGGCTGAAAATGTGCATTGAAAATGAATTTTACAATGCAGTAGTCTCCCTTAAGGCAAGTAACACTTTTGTTATGGTTGAAGCTTATCGCCTGCTAGCCAAAGAGATGCAGAACATAGGAGTTATTTTCCCGCTGCATCTTGGTGTAACTGAAGCAGGAAACGGAGACGCAGGCCGAATCAAGTCAGCAGTCGGTATTTCAGCGCTGCTTTCAGAAGGAATCGGAGATACAATAAGAGTTTCGTTGACAGAAGATCCGGAAAATGAGATTCCGGTCGCACAGTATCTCTCAGACAGATATGGTCATCTGCTGCACTCATCATTGGTATCAATCACAATTGAAGGCAAGAAAGCTGTAGCAACCTACCATGCTCCGTCAAAAGAAAGACTTCTCCTTGACTTTTCATGTGATTTCGGAAAGAGACTGCTTGATAAGGAACTTGACGAGGTTGAACTTAGAGGATCATATGCAGAATCCGATGGAACCATGGTTGAACTTGATGGCAGCGAATATGCTGAATATCTTGTTGATGAACTTATGCAGGCTGCCCGCAGACGATTCTATAGACCTGAGTATATCGCGTGCCCTGGCTGCGGTCGCACAATGTATAACCTTGAAGGTACATTTGAAGAGGTAAAACGTCGCACCAGACATCTCAAAGGCATGGTCATAGCTGTAATGGGCTGTATCGTAAACGGTCCCGGAGAAATGGCAGATGCAGACTGGGGATATGTAGGAGAAGGCAACGGCAAAGTATCAATCTACAAAGGCAAGGAACCGGTTCTTCGCCACGTTCCCGAAACCGAAGCCATCGACAAGCTGCTACAACTCATTGAAAACCAATAAACAAAAAGCTGCAACATATGAATTGTTGCAGCTTTTTCTTTAGGATTATTTCAAGATATCCTTCTGCGCTTTTTCCCATTGTTCCTTGGCATATTCCTGCATATCGACAACTTCATCTCTCTCATCCACAATCTCCTGTCCGAGCATTGTCTCGATTACATCTTCAAGCGTGACGATTCCGCGGAAAGTTCCATACTCATCAATAATGACTGAAATATGCTCCTTCTTTTCAAGAAATCTTTCCCAGATGTTTCCAACAGGTTCCTCCTCAGGGAATGACAGAACAGGACGACTGATTTCTCTGACTGTCATTGTAAACTTATCCTCAGCCATCATCTCAAGCACTGTCTGTCTCAGGACATATCCTATGACATAGTCACTGTTTTCATCATCATACACGAGAATTCTTGAATGTGAAAGGTCAGAATCATAGAACTCCTTGACTGTCATGCTACCCTCAGCCATTTCCACAACCGTGCTCGGCGTCATGATCTCATGAGCAGTTATCTCATCAAGTTTGAGAAGGTTCTGGATCATCTTCTTCTCATCCTTCTCAATCACTTCTTCCTCAGTTGCCACACTTACCATCGCAGAAATATCTTCACGGCTAACACTCACTTGAGTTGACTTGGAAGATATCATGTGTGTAAGGTGTTCAAGCACCCATACGAGAGGGAAAGCGATGAAGATCATCGCATTGATGATTGAAGCTGCCGGAATGGCCAGTCTTCTCCAATAGCTTGTACCGATAGTCTTTGGAATAATCTCGGAAAAAATCAGGATCACAAGTGTGAAGATAGTTGAAAACACACCCAATGCAGTAGATCCATATGTCTCAGCCACCAACGAACCCACGATCGATGCACCGACGGTATTTGCTATAGTATTAAGGCAAAGAATAGCTGAGATAGCACGGTCCGGATTCTGTTTCAAGCGCTTAAGGAGTTGCGAACCTTTGATACCCTGATCTTCAAGACCTGTTATGTATGAAAGAGGAGTTGACAGGAGTGTTGCCTCAAGTGTAGAACATAATGCTGACAACAGGACTGAGATCAGCATTACAATGTAAATAAGCTGCTCTTCCATCTTACTTCTTCAACTCTGCTATGATAGTTTCAGCACCACGCACACACTGTCCTATCTCTACCTTGATATCGGCATCAAGCGGGAGGAACATGTCTACTCGTGAACCGAACTTGATGATTCCACACTCTCTGGATTTCACAACCTTCCTTCCGACAACTGCATGCGAAACGATTCTTCTGGCAAAAGTTCCTGCAATCTGCTTATAGAAGACAGGACCATATTTGGTCACCATACCTACAGAAGTATGTTCATTAAGTTCAGAAGCCTTCGGAAGATATGCAAACATATATTTGCCTGGATGGTACTTGTAGTAATCGACTACTCCATCAAGTGGCCAATAGTTGACATGGACATTGAAGAAATCCATATAAACCGATACCTGTATACATTCGCACTGAAGATGCTCCTTCTCGAACACCTTTTCAATGACTACAACTTCACCGTCGGCCACTGAAGTAACGCAATTATCCTCACCAACACGCTTCCTTTTAGGAACACGGAAGAAAAATGTCACAAATCCCATGAAGAACATCGGAATCATGGCCAGAGGATATGATACATACGGCCAAGGTATAAAATAAAAAATGGCCACGACCAACGGCAGACAGATTGCCCACACGAAAAGCCATGTACCATATGTGTTTTTATGAATGATCATACTATTATTGCAATAAGACTGCAAATGTACTAATTATTTGGGAATTAGTCAACTGCTACAGATGCAACACATGAGCAACGACCAGATAGATGACTCCCATCGGAATAGCGAGCAATGCAGAATCAAATCTGTCAAGCAGGCCGCCATGACCAGGTATGATGCTTCCGGAATCCTTGATATTGTAATGACGTTTCCACTGTGACTCGATGAGATCGCCATATACACCTGTGACATGAAGTAATATGGCCATAGCTGCATAATTGACAACATTTGCGGTCTCACTTGCACAGAATGGTGGGAAAAGATCAAGGTAATAGAGTATTACAGCCACTGCGACTGCCACCAGCATGCCACCCCAGAATCCGATCCATGATTTTTTAGGAGAAATGGATGGGAAGAGCTTCTTGCCATATTTCTGACCAAGAGCCATTCCGAATACATAAGCTCCGACATCGGATCCCCAGATGATGCCGAAGAAACAAAGCAGAAGCTTACCATCAAAAGCACCACCTTCCTGAGCGAAGGCAGCGAAGTTAAGAACTGACCAAGGCACAGCTATGTAAAGAATTGCAGTATAAAGGTTTGCAAACCTGTCGAAACGAGACTTATCCTTTACATACAATGAATTGATCATCAAGAGGAACACAGGCACGAACGACAAAATCACAAGCCTTCCTGGAAGCCATCCTGTCTTGAAGCAGAAGACAAGGGTAAACAGAGTAGCTCCTGCCAGAATCGACAGAAACTGAGAATACTTATAATCATTGCCACAAGTGATGTGCAGAAATTCGCGCATCATCACTACGAGACTGAACAGCATTACTGCTCCGAATACATATTCATTGGTAAGAAACGCGGCGAGCATGACTGCCGCGAATCCTATAGCCGATATTGTTCTCTTAAAAAAATTATTCATAGGTCTTATCAGATGATGCCTTAGGTCCAAAGATCCTTTCAAGATCATCTGCAAATATAACTTCTTTCTCCAATAAAAGAGCAGCCAACTGGTTGAAACCGTCAAAATTTTCCCTTAAAATCTTCTCGGTCATGTCATGGATGTCATTAATGAGCTCCTTGACTTCCTTATCGATGAGTTCGGCAGTCTTTTCACTATACGGTCTGTTAAGGTCGTAAGAACGTGAACCTGTTGAATCATAATAGGAAATCGTACCAAGATTCTCACTCATTCCATAGTATGTCACCATACCGTACGCCATCTTGGTCAAACGCTCAAGATCGTTGAGTGCACCTGTAGACGGCTGACCGTTTATGATTTCTTCTGCCACACGTCCGCCGATCAATGAGCACATCTCATCCTTCATCTGCGCCATAGTTACGAGCTGACGCTCCTCAGGAAGATACCAAGCAGCTCCAAGAGCCTGTCCGCGCGGAACGATAGTGACCTTGAACAAAGGATGTGCATGCGGCAGAAGCCAGCTGACTGTAGCATGTCCGGCCTCGTGATATGCGATAGACTTCTTCTCCTCCGGGGTGATTATCTTTGACTTCTTCTCGAGCCCTCCGACAATTCTGTCAACAGCATCAAGGAAATCCTGCTTGTTGATCTCAGTCTTATCATGTCTTGCAGCAGTAAGAGCCGCCTCATTACAAACGTTAGCGATATCAGCTCCTGAGAATCCCGGTGTATGCTTTGCAAGGAATTCAACATCAAAATCATCCGCTACCTTAAGATCGCGTACATGTACCTGGATGATCTCCATTCTCTCTTTCAGGTCTGGAAGATCAACGTGAATCTGTCTGTCAAAACGACCTGCACGCATGAGTGCCTTGTCAAGAATATCTGCTCTATTGGTCGCTGCAAGAATTATGATTCCAGAGTTTGAACCGAAACCATCCATCTCTGTAAGAAGCTGATTCAGAGTATTTTCTCTCTCATCATTTGAAGAAAAACCTCCATTCTTGCTTCTTGCACGTCCAACGGCATCGATCTCATCGATAAACACGATGCATGGAGACTTCTCCTTAGCCTGACGGAAAAGATCACGCACTCGTGAAGCACCCACTCCGACAAACATCTCAACAAAGTCAGATCCTGAAATCGAGAAGAAAGGAACATTAGCCTCTCCTGCTACAGCCTTGGCCAAAAGCGTCTTTCCTGTACCTGGAGGGCCGACAAGCAACGCTCCCTTTGGAATCTTACCGCCAAGAGTAGTGTACTTCTTAGGATTCTTCAGGAAGTCAACAATCTCCATCACCTCTTCCTTTGCGCCATACAATCCTGCGACATCCTTGAAAGTAACCTTCACGCTATTCTTATCTGCAAGCTTTCCTGTTGACTTTCCGACGTTGAACACTCCGCCAGGTCCACCATTTCCGCCATTTCTGCCCAATCCTCTGAACATGAACACCCACATGATTATAAGGAGAAGCGGAAAGAAAAGCCAATCTATCATTGACCACCAGCTTTCGCGATTCTCTACAACCACCTTAACATTCTCCTGTGGCTTAGCCACTGCCAGAGAGTCATTCAGCTTTCCGAACTCGTCCTCGGCATTGAAACTGCCGGATACAAGGAAAGTGAAATGAGGAGACTTCTTAGGAACACCGTTGGCAAACTTGTCCGCATACTTCTCGAGCATGTCCGGTTTAATGGTAACTTCACCCTCGAAGTCATTTCTGATGAATGTAACCTCCTTGATGTCACCACTTTGCCAAATTTCCTTAAGTTCTGCCCACTCTATCTTTTCAGGTCTTGAATCACTGCTGCCATAGAACATCCACAACAGACCTCCCATCAAAAGGATATATATCCATGATATCCTGAACGTGAATTTTTTTCCTGACTGATTGGGTAATTTATTCTTTTCTGCCATTATTCTGAAACTGAATTAGTCCTCATAAGCTGTTCTTGGAGCATCAGCCCAAAGATCCTCAAGTCTATAGAAAGCTCTATAAGGAGTCTGGAATACATGCACTACAATATCGCCATAGTCCATGATAACCCAGAAGGCATTTTCCTTGCCCTGGGTACGTATAACCTTTCTACGGCACTTCTCAAGCATTCTCTCCTCGATATTATCTGCGATTGCACAGACTGCAGGAGTAGAATCTGCATTACATACAATAAAATAATCTGATATAGCTGTTCCGATAGGTTTCAAATCAAGGGATACAACATCCTGTCCTTTCTTTTCCAACATCGCATCAGCAATGACCTTAATAACGTTATTGTCCATCTTAGAATAATTGTTAATTTTGTAAAAATCCGGGCAAAGATAATCAAAATCCGCACCAATGAAAAACAAGACTGACATAATATGGCTGGATAGCGTAGATTCCACGAACAGTGAAGCCAGAAGGCGTTTTTCCGAACTTGACAATTTGTCAGTCCTGTCAGCTTTGTCACAGACAGACGGACGCGGTCAGCGTGGAAATTCATGGTCGAGCGAAGATGGAAAGAATCTGCTCTGCAGCATAGTCCTGAAAGCCGGTTCTGAAATAATGGCAAACGAGCAGTTCGTCGTGAGCCAGATTGCTGCACTTTCAGTTACAGATCTGCTCGCATCGCACGGAATAAAGGCCGCAATCAAGTGGCCGAACGACATCTATGTCAATGATGAGAAGATCTGCGGAATCCTTATTGAGAATACTGTCTGCGGAAAGTATCTCTCATCAAGCATTATCGGTATCGGATTGAATATCAATCAAAGAAACTTTGATGTTAACATTCCGAATCCGACATCAATGGCCATTTGCAAGCCACAAAGCCAGGGAAATGAGGAGAATATTTTCTGTATCAGGACCATTCTTGAAGAGCTGATGGAAATATTCGTTTCTTACAAGGAAAGATTTCTGAATATTACTGGCGGATATAGCAGACTTGACAAACTTTATCAGTCACAACTGTGGAAACGCGATGTCGTATCTGACTTCATAGACAACACAGTCTCTCCACCTGCTGCCATGCAAGGCACGATACGCGGAGTCTCCCCCATCGGAACGCTCATCATAGAAACAAAAGAAGGCGAATTACGTGAATTCGCCTTCAAGGAAATCTCATATCAGATACGTGCTCCGAAAATCATGGAACCTATGCGCACCATCGTTGAACCATAATCAATCGCCAGAGGATAATCGTCCGACATTCCTATCGATAATTCGACAAAATCATCCTGCAAAGCAGGAAAACGCCTGCGCACATCATCGTAGATGCCTCGTAACTTGTAAAAATCCGAACGGACAACGGCTTCATCATCCGTAAAGGTGGCCATTCCCATGATGCCCTTGAAACAGATGTGGGAATATCCCCCGCCGACTGCCGTCTGGAGAATTGACACCACCTCATCCGGCGTCAATCCCTGTTTTGTATCTTCTGCAGCCACGTGAGGCTCAAGCAAAACATTTATACGTCTGTCATTATTCCTGCCCCATGCATCAATCGCATCCAGCAGCCTTACTGAATCAACAGATTGGACAAGCGAAACGTAAGGAAGGACCATCTTGAGCTTATTGGTCTGCAGATGTCCGATAAAATGCCAATCTATGTCAGACATGTATCCGGGACAGTCTGCCTGTCTTGCTTCAAGCACCTTCACCTTTGCAGCCAACTCCTGCGGTCTGCTCTCGGCAAAGGTTCTCTGACCCGCAGAATAAGCATCTTCAATTGCCTCAAACGGATGGAATTTAGAAACTGCCACCAACTTTACAGTTGCTGGCAGTTCAGAATTAAGTTTATCTATAATCTTCTTTATCATAGTGATTTATGTAGACTGAAGACGGAGATTATCTGCGGTTGCCCTGCTGCTTGCGCATCTGCTCCTGCATCTTCTGAGCTTCTTCAAGTCTCATCTGCCACTTTGACTTCTTCTTCGGTTTGCTTGCAGCAAGCATCATGTCAGCTCTCACCTTCTCCTCTGTCACAACATACTTGCGTATGTACCATGTCATTCCCATAGTAACAAGGTTAGAGAGGAAATAATAGTAGCTGAGCGCACTCGAAAGATTGTTACAGATGAAGAACATCATGATCGGCATAAGATACAGACTCATGAACTTCATGCCAGGCATACCGCCATCGGCCATCTGAGCGGAGCTCATCTTTGAATAAATGAACATCGATCCGGCCATCAGCAATGCAAACAATGAGATATGATCACCAAGAAGCGGAAGATTGAATCCGAAATCTACAATGGAATCATATGCACTGAGGTCTTCTGCCCATAGGAATCTCTGCTGACGGAGCTCGATTGACGCAGGGAAGAAACGGAACATCGCAAAGAGAATAGGCATCTGCAGAAGCATTGGAAGACAACCTCCCATAGGGCTGACTCCGGCCTTCTGATAGAGATTCATCATTGCCTGCTGCTTCTTCATGGCATCCTCCTGCTTAGGATACTTCTCATTGAGCTTGTCGATCTCAGGCTTGAGAACCTGCATCTTTGCAGATGACTTATACGACTTGATGGTCAGTGGAGACAGAATAAGCTTGATCAGGAGTGTCAGGATAAGGATAACGATACCGTAGCTGCTGATAAAGCGACCGAGAAGGTCAAATACAGGAATGATGACAAGACGGTTGAACCATGATACCATCCATCCTCCAAGAGGGATAATCTTCTCATAATTACGCTCGTATCCCTTAAGGGTCCTATAGTCATTAGGTCCAAGGTAGAACTCACATGGAGCGACTACATCTTCAGAGCCAGCCTCAAAAGCTGAAGCGAGTGTAGCCTTGCATACCATAAGATTACCTGTCGCCGCATATTCTTCCTCAGAATAGTAGTTCACACTGAAATCTGCAGATGTGAACTGCTGAGCAGGTGTCACGATAGCAGAGAAGAACTGCTGCTGGAACGCAAACCATTCGATCTTTGTAGATACACGCTCGTGCTGATCCTTACCTCTTGCAATCTCTTCAGGCTTCTTCTCTCCTGTGAAATAGTAATCAAGTTTAGAATACTGCTTTTCATTCTTGTATCCCTTTTCAAGACGAGGGACATAGAGTTTCCACTCTGTATTATAGAATGCTGTCCTTGAATCTATAATTTTGTTGATACCTACAAAAGAAAGCTCATTCTGAAGCATATAGCTTCCTTCATCAAGCCAGTATTTCTGCTGTATGTATCCTCCTTCAAATGGAAGCTTCATCACCAGAACAGAATCCGAAGTCTGATCATGATCTATCTCAAATGCAAAATTCTTTGTATTGAGACATTCCTCGTTATTCTTCTTTGAGTATACTCTGTCTGACAACTCGAGCAATACTCCGTAATCGCTTGCTCCAGGTCTTACAAGGTAAAGATCCTTAGGGTTCTTCGGATCCTGAGGATTATATGCCTTGTATCTGCTGTCCTTGAGCTTAACAGAATATGGCTGCGCACCCTTTGTTGTGAAGACAATATCCACAAGGTCGTTTGACAATGTATCAAACTGCGGTATAAGGTCAGCATCCAGTCTTGCCTGATTGAGAAGTGTATCATTATAATATGAAGGTATCTCCTTCACGACTACGTCGACAGTCTCAGTTGCTGACTCCTCAGCCTTTACCTCCTGCTCTACTGAAGCGATGAGCGCTTCTTCTGCTCTATCTATCTTATTCTGAAGCTGTTCCTGCTGTCTTTCCGCTTCAAGTTTCTCTGCCTGTGATGTCTGGTACCATGAAAAGCCGAACATGATGATACCAATGACAACAAAGCCAATGATCGTGTTTTTATTCATCTATTACAATTGTGTTTAACTTATTACTCCTGTGACTCTGCAGCATCAAGTGACCTGATCTGAGCAGCGAGTTTCTCCAACTCCACCTTAGCCTGAGCGATACGCTCCTGCATCTGCTTGATCAACGGCTCAGAAGTCTTTGACATAGAGAAGAATCCGATATTGTTCTCATATGTCACGATGTCCTGCTCGAGGGTATGATAATTCTGAATGAGAACCTCCTTCTCAGAAAGCACTCTGCCGCCGCGTGCACGACGCTGAGGACGTCCTGAAGGGAATCTTGAAAGCGCCTCCTTGTATGCCTTGGAAACATTATCCTTCTCCTTGAATGGAACGAATCCGATTTCCTGCCACTTCTTCTGGAACTCCTGCAATGCCTTGAAATCAGAGTCATCGCCCTTGAGTTCATAAGCCTTCATCTCTTCGATGAGTCTGTTCTTGGCCTTAAGATTTCCGTAATAGTCATTTTCAGGCTTAGCATTCTTGTCTCTTTCTGCAAAGAACTCATCACAAGCAGTACGGAATCTCTTCCAAAGCTGCTCTGACTTCTTGCGCGGCACTGCACCGATCTCCTTCCACTGCTTCTGGAGTGAAATGAACTGATCTGTAGCCTTCTTCCACTCTGTGCTGTTCTTCAATGCCTCGGCAGCTTCACATATTGCAATCTTCTTTTCAAGATTTGAATTGATGCTGTCCTTATAATCAGTGTAGAAATCACGTTTGCGGGCATAGAACTGGTCGCATGCTGCGCGGAAACGGTCATAAACTTTCTGATTATCCTTCTTGGATGCAAATCCGATTGTCTTCCACTCTTTCTGAATATCTTCAATCTCCTTTGAGAAAGCATTCCATTCATTTGAGCTTGAAACCTCTCTTGCAGCGATTTCCTCAACCTTCTCACAAAGAACTGTCTTCTTTGCAAGATTCTCTGTCTGCTGTTCCTTAAGTCCCTCGAAATGTGCCTGATATTTCTTGTTGACCGCAGCTGTAGCTGCCTTGAAACGCTCCCAAATAGTTTCTCTATGCTCCTTGGCTACAGGTCCGTACTCCTTCCACTGCTCATGAAGTTTCTGAAGTTCTCTGAAAGCCTCCACTACATTCTCGCTCTCAGCCAAAGCTTCTGCAACCTGGCAGAACTCTTCCTTAGCCTCAAGATTCTTCTTGAAATCGAGGTCACGAAGCTCACGGTTGATCTTCACCATATCATAGAACTGCTCCACATAGAGCTGATATGTATCATTGATGTTTCTGTAATTCTGAGCCGGAACTGGTCCGACTGCTCTCCAGCGGTTCTGAATCTCACGGAATTCAGGGAATGTCGCATTGACATCCTCCTGCTTCTCAAGAAGAGCCTTGAGATCAGCAATCACAGCTTCCTTCATTGCGAGATTGTTCTCACGTTCCTTCTCAAGCTGTCTGTTGAATTCAGCACGTTCCTTCTTATATTTATTATAAAGGTCCTTGAAACCAGCCTCTACGGCAGCAAACGGATTTTCCGATACAGCTTCTGTTTCAACAGCTGCTTCTTCGATTTCGGTTTCCTCAAGCGGCTCTGCAGCCACCATGCCTGCATCAGCCTTTTCCTTAAGGAGTCTCTTATAGAAAGCAGCCTTGATAGCCTCAGCTTCCTTGGACATCTTCATTCTTTCCTCGTTCTTTACAAGTTCCTCGAAAAGTTCAATAAGCTCTGCAAGGTTCTTTTCAGAATAATTTACAGCAGATTCTGCAGTTTCAGCAGCCTCAGCCACTACTACATCTGATGTCATTGCTACATCAGGGATCATCTCTTCACTCATAATAATGGAGTTATTAGTTTATAAAAATTTACAAACTGCAAATATACCATATTTTTTTAGTAAAACTCATATCAAAACACTATTTTTGCAGACCTAACAAGTTTTGACATGCGTATAGATATCCTGACAGTAGTTCCAGAATTGCTGGAAAGTCCATTAAGCCACTCCATTGTAGGCAGAGCCATCAAAAACGGTCTCGTAGAAATCCACATCCACAATCTCCGCAAATACGGCAAAGGACCACGCCAGCAGGTTGACGACTACAGCTATGGCGGCGATGCCGGCATGGTACTCATGCTCGAACCTGTCTATAACATGATAAACGAACTCAAGGCAGAAAGAGAATATGACGAGGTCATCTACATGTCGCCTGACGGAGAGATCCTGAATCAGAACATCGCAAACGAGCTCTCATTAAAAGGCAACATAATCATTTTATGCGGTCACTATAAGGGTATCGACCATAGAATTCGCGAACATCTCATTACTCGAGAAATCTCATGCGGCGACTATGTTCTCAGCGGAGGAGAACTCCCTGCTGCCATCCTTGCAGATTCCATCATCCGACTCATTCCCGGAGCACTCAGCGATGAGACGTCCGCACTCAGCGACAGCTTTCAAGACGGACTGCTCTCCCCTCCCGTATATACACGTCCGGCAGAATTCAACGGATGGAAGGTTCCAGAAGTGCTTCTCAGCGGCAACCCGAAACTGATACGCGCATGGCAGGACGAACAGGCAATAGAACGAACCAGACTTCTCCGCCCCGGCCTTTTGGAAGACTAGGTCGAAACTCACTTGACAGCATTGTTTTTAAAACAATTTAATATATCGCCATATTTTATAAAATTCAAACCATAAACAATATTACATAATTAAAATATTTTAAAATATGGCTATAGTTTTTTAAAATACAGCAACAAAATTTCAACAAAAGCAAAATTTTAACGCCTTTAATTGGCAAATGCTAAAAATTTACATACTTTTGCATACGACATAAGACAATATGTCAATCAGACGTTTCTAACCACTAATAATTAATCATCCCAAAAGGGAAATACACTACACTACTAACTAACCAAAAAAGCTCGCAGTGATGCGAGCTTTTTTAATTTGGGGGCAGCATAGCATCTCACCCGGAAATTGCCCATAGCTGCGGAGCCTGCTTTGAGTTGTCGGCTGGCGTATACGCCGACAACGGTGCAGTCAAAATCAGAATTCCCATGTAGAAGATGGCACCACTGGCGGAGTAAACTATTTCCGCCAGTTACGACGCGGGCGTTGTGGGGAGCTCAACATCCTCACGACTGGCCGTTACTTCGTAAGCAGCTCCAGAAGGAGCAAAACTCGGACAAAGCCTTCCGACAACTCTATATCATCCTATGAAACTAATAGAAACCAACATCACTTTTAGGTCGGCTTCTATTAGTTTGCACAACATTATACTTCCTATTCTAGTCAAAATCATATCCTAAAATATCATTTGAAGATTGGCTGTAGTACCAGCCACTTTTATTATATCCGGCTTCTTTATATAAGGATATTGATTGACTTGGTACGTATATCGTATTGCTATAATATACAATATTATAATCAAACTGAGGAGGTGTCAATGATTTAAAGTATAAAAGTGGTGCACCAAGGTATAAACCAGAACGATAAAATGCTTCCTTATAAATATACTTAACACTCTCAGGTATAACAAGCGAATTTAACTCACAGTTATCAAATGCCTGACAACCAATAGAAGAGATCCTGTCTCCAAGAGACGCCGACTTCAACGAGGTGCAGTTCATGAAAGCCATATCACCAATAAACTTAACATTATTGCCAACAAATGCCTCTCTAAGTGCAGAACAGCCATAGAAGACTCCATGACTCATGTCAGTAACACTTTCCGGAACAATGATTTCAAGAAGTCCAGTACACCCGGAAAATGCATATTTGCCTATCGAAGAAACACCTTTGCCCAATGTTTCGCCACCCATAGACACCTTCTTCAAGGTCTTGATATCCTGAAAAGCATATTCTCCTATAGAACCTTTGTTGATGGTCAGAGTCATAAGAGCCGAACATCCTACAAAAGCATATTCTCCGATTGCACCATTATTTATAGTTATATTTATAATACCCGAACATCCATAGAAGGATCTGTTACCGATGTATTGGGTACTTTCAGGAATGATAAGCTCGGTCAGACCTTTACAACCGTTGAATGCTGAATCACCGATATATGAGATCTTTGCAGGAAATTCGAAAGTCTTCAGCAAAGAACAGCCATCGAATGCATACTCCTTGATTACAGTAAGTCCTGAACCCAATTTAAGGCTAGCAGCGGAAGAACACTTGCGGAAAGCATGATTTCCTATTGTAGTCACTGAGTTAGGGATAGAAATGGTTGAAAGTGCAGTACATCCATCAAAAGCATTATCCCCAATAGTCTTGAGGCCTTCCTTGAAGGTAACATTCTTAAGATTCTTCAGACTGGCAAACATAGACTCTGAAATATTTTCAACCCCACTGCCGATGGTGATACTATTGAGATTTGTACAACCTGTGAACACAGAATAGCCTATACTTTTTACAGAATCCGGAATAACAAGACTTCGAAGACTTGAGCAACCGCTGAAAGCATTGTCTCCGATACTCTCAAGCCCTTCATTGAGAATCACACTACGCAAAGTGGTGAGATTTTCAAAGGATGAATATTTGATTTCCTTTACACCCTTACCTATAGTCAAGGTCTTAAGGCCTGTCGCAGCAAAAGCGTATTCTCCGATTTCCACTACAGAATCCGGCACTGCTATATCCTGAAGCATAGAACAGCCATTGAATGAATAAGCGCCGAAAGATGTTACTTTTTCATTGAACTGAATATCTTCCAGAGATGTGCATCCATAGAAGGCAGACACACCGATCGTCTCTACTTCTTCCGGCAGGATTATAGTTCTCAGACGAGAACAGTTACTAAAAGCATTATCTCCGATTCTAGTAACTTCACCACTGAAAGTGATTACACCGTAATTTCCATAATAATTGTTATCCAAGATTCTTAAACCTGAACCAAAAGCATTTGAGTTATATGGAGAAATTATCTTACCGTTATCGGATGTATATACAATCATATTCTCTGTTATGCCTTTCTGCTGATGGACCACTACTTTAGCAACCTCTTCATCCAATGTATTGAGAATCGCCAAAGTAGACTTTCTGTCGAATGGTGAATCATTCCGGTCAATCTCAACATTTATGACATCATTTCTTATCTGTGTCTTGGTCACAATCTCCTTCACAGAAATCCAGGACATATCTTCAGCAGGAATCGATACGGAATAATCTATTCCTGTCTGCACCTCTATGCCGACCATAGATCCTGCGGCCGGAACCGAATAGACACTTTCTGCTACTGTGAGAAGAGTTCCAGCCTCCGTCAGTTCACATACAATTGCAGACATCGTCGACTGTCCCAATCCATCAGAAGCAAGCACAATGATTTCCGATGTGGAATTAACCGAAGGTGCTGTTATTGTAATCTTTCCGTTCGAATTGCTAATTCTGGTCACTGCAGCCTTCCAGCCATTATCCGCATAGGCAAGAACCTTCGTCCCATCATTGCCATAACTCAATGAATATTCGATATCAATACTTTCATTTGGACCACAAGTCAGCACACCTTTGTGTGATATATATATCAAAAAACCTCTATACTTAGGTATAGTTATGACCGTTCCATTTGCTAGGGTCAGATAGACAAAGTCATTCCCCTCCACAAGAGACTGGAAGAATGCATCTCCCTGATCACCTTTCTCACCCTGATCACCTTTCTCTCCTTTCTCACCCTGGTAGCCAAGTGCGGAAATTCTATTTCCGTTTTCATCAAGGATATGCATGTAAGTATTTCCTGAATCATGACTTAAAAGCCAATACCCCTCATTATCAATCTTCATCATAGGAATAGGCGCAGGATCACCTTTCTCTCCTTTCTCTCCTTGTACACTGTCACCTTTATCACCCTTGTCTCCTTTTGATCCTGTCAACGGAATCCTGTTTCCCCGGTCATCAGTAAGCCAGCTAGTTTTTCCGTTGACCGTCATCGTCCAATAATACACCCCATCAACACTATCAATTCCTATGACTGGAGCATCTTTGCCATCAACTCCATCTTTTCCATTGATACCATTTGTTCCATTGATGCCGTCCTTGCCATCTTCACCATCTTTACCATTATTACCGGTATCACCCTTTTCTCCTTTTTCTCCGTGATAGATATTAATGGCATCACCATCCGTGAAAGTTATTATATAACCTGTTGAAGTTTCCTTTACATTGGAAATGGTTACAGCTGTCTGAAGTTTTGTCACAATTGTCTGCAGCGATGCAATGTTTGTGTTCATCTTCTCCACCAGAGATTCCAAAGAGGTCACGCGCTTGTCAATGCTGTTGACTTTATCCCATAACTGAGAATCATCATATTGGCTGCAACTTAACTGCATCAATATGAAAGCCAGCATAAAGAATTTGAGAATTGTCTTCATCTCTTGATATTTTATAAGGTTACTTTCTTATATGAGGAGTAATCGCTATACACTGGACTTGAATTATCAATCATCCAGTATGCTCTTATTTTAAGATACAGCACTGTGCCTGAAGAAGCAGGATAATAGATAGTCTTCGATGTCGTAGAGCCGTCAGAAATATCTTCCAGAATATAATACTGACCGCCAGCAGAACTTGAATAATATATCTGATATCCTGTGGCATCCGTTACCTTTGACCATTTACAAGTTATGTAACTTCCTGACACCGTCGCAGAAAAACTGGATGGTCGGGAAAGAGGAATGACATCGCTCTGAGCATAACTCATGGAAGAACCAGCTGCATTTATTGCTTCAACCACATACCAGTTCCTACCAGGATGAACATTTCTGTCCGTATAGGAGCAACTGGTCGTAGTAGTCAATAACTCATATTCGTTTGTATATGGATTCTGCCTATAAACCTTATACTCATTCGGTGTTCCATATCCATTACCTGTCTGACAGGTCCATGACAGTGTTACAGATGTAGATGAAGTACTTACAGACACCTGTGGAAGAGCCGGTTTCTGAAGATTGGCAGCATCGAATTTGAAGTATGCGTAGGAACTGAAGGCACCTTCTCCAGCGGAGTTTATAGCTGACACCTTATAATAGTTTTTTCCGTTCATCGGATTATTGTCACTATACTTTGTCACAGTTGATGTCCCCAGTAAAGTATATCCACTAGACGAAGATGAACTTCTGTAGACCTTATAAGAGGTTGCCGTCTCTACTGTATTCCACGACAGATTCACAACAGGATATACATCATTTCCTATATTCTCCGCACTCAGTCCTGTAGGAGCTGACGGTTTTGAAACTTCCGGTGCAGAAGCTTCATATTTACAATTAACCACAACGCTTTTAGCCCCCTCTCCGGCGGAGTTCACGGCTGACACCATATAATAATTATATCCTTTTATAGGATCATTGTCATAATACGGCGAACTCTTTATGGTCGCTAGCAATGAATATGATTCACTCGAAGAAGCGCTTCTATATATCCTATAATCAGACACATCTGAATCCACGGTCCAAGAAATTCGAATACTATTACCAGAAACTGTGCAAGATACACCTGTTGGAGCTGATGGAACCTTATCCTTTTCATCATCAGCAGGAAAATTATCCGGTTTATCGTCATCTGGCTCTCCACCTCCTTGATCACCTGAATTGTCCCAGTTTCCCAAACTGGAATTCTTTTCGACATAAATCCTTATTATCTCACTCGGAGGACTTTCACAAACGGAACTGCGATATGTTACATAATAATAGTTTGCGCCATTATGAGTATCAACCAGCAACGTTGTCGCGCTGACAGGACTTCCATATTGTCTGAAATCACGAGTAGAGTACCTGCTATAATACACATTATAGCTTAGCGCATCATCTATCTTGTCCCATTTGAGACGGGCATAGTATTTTCCATCAACGGACACTGATTCTCCAGATAGAAGTATCTTAGGTTCATCCGAATTGGATTCCTGACCATCCTGAATCAAAATCACATCCTTGCTTAAAGACGAATTTCCTTTGCTTACCTTTATCGTAATAGAGCATTGTCTGGGGAGGAGTCCTGTATTCTCCGATATAATTATTGGAACATGTGCAATATCACTGCCGGCATACCTACCGACACTGATCCAGTCAAATTCCGGATATATAATCTCCCAAAAACATCCCGAAACAGTAAAATCCAGATAGACTATTGTTTCCTCCGCGCCTACATGCATATCGCTTACTTGAATGTCAACAACAGACAAATCATCCTGTCCTACACACTGCGTCAGTAACAGGACAAAAGGAATGAGAAATATTTTCCTCACATTAAAATGACCAAAACTTAACATTTCCGAAAGATTCTGCAGATATTACATCTGCCATACAAAGAAAGTGTGAGGTCTAATATCTATCCGGATGGAGGCTCTGGTAAGCCTGGAACAAATAAACAATACCCCACACTTGCCGTGATATACAGAAGACAGTATATGACAACGCAAGTGATGAATGTCATTGCTTACCCCTGTTCCATTGAAATTTACCAGATTTCCATCCAAGGATAAAAGCGATACACTTTCACCTAATATGTAACGTCATTGCATATAGTTGCGATGACATTGCAAATATAGAAAATGTTTTCAACATTCATGGGGTATTGAATTTATATAAATTTTATAATTCATTTTTACACCCATCATACCACGAAGCATAAATTAATAGAATGATGTGCATATTTACATAAAATAAGCACTTTGACTAATCTGATTCTCGCAAAATAAATTGCCATTTTTTGTGCGAGAATTCTAAAAACAGTGTTCAATACGGCACTTTAAGCCTATTTCATGAATCCTTGCAGAAAAATCTCTCTATTCTTGTGCGAGGATTATCATGAAGCATAGCGACTGCGCGAATCCCTGAGAGTGAGGGGGCTCAACTGAAAGTCCCGGTTATTTTCTATCTCGGCCAGCACAAAGCAGGCATAGCAGCCTTTGGACTGAGCTGCGGAGCCTGCTTTGAGGAGTTGGCTGGCGTATACGCCGACAACTGTGCTGATCTGAACAATAGAAGCTCATGATGTTAGCGGAGAGTTGTCACCAGCTCCGGCAAATACGCCTGCCGGAGCTTCCGCTCTGCTGGTCCGGGCGGCTCGGCCAAAAGGCCGTCCTCCCAGCAGGCGGTGCCAGTATCGAAACTATATTCAGATTTTGCCAACCGATATTTTACGTTGATCCGATTTTTATGCACTTTAACAACATAGTTTCCGTTGATTCTAAAAAACCTTATCTTTGCACTCTCAAAATAATATGACCATGGAAGATATTCAGTACTACGATACCTATGAAGAGAACCTCCAGAGAGAGATACTCAGAATGTGCACCAGCCTTGGAATGCTGGACGGTGAACTGCTCGCGTCAGATGACATCGATCAGAAATGGAAGGAATGGGCACCTGAATACATAGCTGATGCACTTCCTGAGGTAAACAGCTATCCTGACTTCGCAATTGCCTGTGCCGGATACGCCGGCATGGCTGCAGCCAAGTGGTGGGACGAAGACTGGGGACGCAACCATGGAAAGAAATACGTCACACTCCATGGACCACGAGGATTCGACGACATGGACGAACACATCGTTCAGAACATTCTCGGTCTTGCACTTGATTCCATAGAAGCTAAGCAGCTCATGAACATTCTCCTGTGCTGTGCCCAGAAGGCAGCAACATTCATTCAGCACGAGCAGATTGAACATCAGACAGTCAAGGCTTTCCACATCTTTGCACGCACAGTGCGTGTGATGTACAAGACAGGAGCTTCACTTGAACTCAAGCGTCTTGGTTACAAATTCCACAAAGTGGACCTTAACAAAACCCACCTCTCCTAGGAATCATACAGACCTAAACCAACAGACACAAGCAATACAAGGTCTCATCAATCATCACCAGACTTACGGATAAAGCCAGCGGGAGCCTGAACTGATTCAGACTCCCGCATCATTATTTAAACCAAGTGACTCGATGGTTATTTCAGAGGTTTGATGTTTAGCTTGACCGGACGGATCATATTCTCAGGAGAGAGAATGGTATCCAGATCCTCCTTTGTCAGGATACCCTGCTCAAGAACAAGATCATATACACTCTTACCTGTTGCCATGGCTTCCTTGGCAATCTTGGTTGAGTTTTTATAACCGATTACAGGATTGAGAGCAGTCACAACTCCGAAACTCTTATGGATATACTCCCTACACTGTTCCGGATTTGCAGTGATGCCGTCAACACAATTCACGCGGAGAGTGTCAAATCCGTTCATCATGATTTCAGCTGATTCAAAACAACACTGCGCCATCACCGGCTCCATTGCATTAAGCTCCATCTGCGCTTCTTCCGAAGACATCGCAACGCACAGGTCGTTTCCTATCACCTTATAAGAAATCTGGTTCATCACCTCTGGAATCACCGGATTAACCTTTCCAGGCATGATTGAAGAGCCAGGCTGACGTGCAGGAAGATCAAATTCATGGAATCCGCAGCGAGGGCCTGATGCGAGAAGACGCAAGTCGTTACAGATCTTATTCATCTTTGTTGCAATACGACGAAGAGCAGATGAGTAGCCCACCATGCATGAAGTGTCGGAAGTAGCTGCTACGAGATTTTCAGCAAGCCTGATGTCCCAGCCTGTGATTTCACGCAAAGCGTTGATACACTTCTCCGAATATCCCGGTTCAGAACAGATGCCGGTACCGATGGCAGTCGCTCCCATATTGACTGTCAGGAATTCTTCCGCAGCAAAGTTAATGTTGCGTACCTCATCCCTCAGGATAGAAGCAAAGGCACCGAAAGTCTGGCCGAGTGTCATAGGAACCGCATCTTCAAGCTGCGTACGACCCATCTTGAGAATATCTGCAAATTCTACCGCCTTAGCCTCAAATGATCTGATGAGAAGCTCAAAATGCTTCATGAATTCAAGGTGGGTAGCATATAGACCAAGATGGATGGCAGTAGGATATGCATCATTGGTTGACTGAGAACAGTTCACATGGTCGTTAGGAGAGCAATACTGATACTCACCAGGCTGATGTCCCATGATCTGAAGCGCGCGGTTTGCGATGACTTCATTCGCATTCATATTTGTGGTGGTACCAGCTCCACCCTGAATCATATCCACCGGGAACTGATCGTGATGCTGACCGGACAGTATCTCCCTGCATGCCTGGGAAATTGCTTCATACTGCTCGTCAGAAAGGAGTCCCAACTCATGATTGGCCATCGCCGCACCAAGCTTTGTAAAGGCAAGTCCGTTGACAAACAGAGGATAATCACACACATAGGAACCGCTGATTGGGAAATTCTCTATTCCACGTAGAGTCTGCACACCATATAGTGCCTCGGCCGGTACTTCCAAGGATCCGATAAGGTCGCTTTCTATTCTTTTCATGATTAATGAATTATTAATTTAATGGTTGTTTTCAAATAGTTCCGAAATTTAGAAATTAAGCAGATGTAAAGCAAAGTTTTTCTTAAATTTCGGCAAATTCTTTTGCAATAGAGAGTAAGAATGGTTAACTTTGTAACCCGTATGAAAACGGGATTTGACAATAATAAGTATCTGAAGATACAGTCTGAACAGATCAAGAAGCGCATCGCTCAGTTCGGAGACAAGCTTTACCTAGAGTTCGGAGGTAAGCTATTTGACGATAACCATGCAAGCCGTGTACTGCCAGGATTCCAGCCTGACAGCAAGCTTCAGATGCTCATGCAGCTGAAGGATGAGGCAGAGATCATCATCGTCATCAGTTCATTGGATATCGAAAAGAACAAGGTAAGAGGCGACCTCGGAATCACATACGACGAAGACGTTCTGAGGCTTCGCAAGGAATTCGAAAAGGTAGGACTTCTTGTCAGCAGCGTAGTCATCACACACTATAACGGACAGTCCAGCGCCGATGCTTACAGAAAACGCCTTGAAAGACTCGGCATCAAGGTTTATTACCACTATACGATTGAGGGTTATCCTAACAATGTGGCTCTTATCGATTCTGACGAAGGATTCGGTAAGAATGACTATGTCTATACGACCAAACCTCTCGTTGTGGTTACAGCTCCTGGTCCGGGAAGCGGCAAGATGGCAGTATGTCTGAGCCAGCTATACCATGAGAACAAGAGAGGTCTGAAGGCCGGATATGCAAAATTCGAGACATTCCCTGTCTGGAATCTCCCCCTCAAGCATCCAGTCAACATTGCCTACGAAGCTGCGACTGCCGACCTTAACGACGTAAACATGATCGATCCGTTCCACTTTGAGGCATACGGAGAGGTCGCAGCAAGTTATAACCGAGACATAGAAATTTTCCCGGTACTCAACGCCCTTTTCGAGGGAATCTACGGAGAGAGTCCATATAAGTCACCAACCGACATGGGCGTGAACATGATCGGTTTCTGTATGAGCGACGAAGACGTCTGCTGCAATGCGGCAAGGGAAGAAATCATTCGCAGATATTACTATGCACTTTGCAATCTTGCAGAAAAAGGCAACAATGAGAATGAAGTCAATAAGATAGCCCTTATTCTCAAGCAGGCCAAACTCACAACCGAATACAGAAGGACTACCGTAGCAGCTCACCAGAGACAGGATATGTATGGAGTTGCAAGTGCAGCGATAGAGCTTCAGGACGGTACCATCATCACATCCAGAACAAGTTCCCTCCTCGGACCATCAGCAGCATTGATCCTTAATGCCACCAAGCACCTTGCAGGTATCCCACACACTGAAAGACTCATTCCTGAGGAAATGATAGAACCTATCCAGAAAACCAAGGTGGAATATCTTCATGGACGTAATCCGAGACTGCATACCGACGAGGTTCTTGTAGCACTTTCAATGCTCAGCATCAATAACGAGAACTGCCGCAAGGCACTTGACCAGCTCCCCAAACTCGATGGCTGTCAGGTACACTCGACCGTGATGCTCAGCGAAGTTGACAGGAAGATATTCAAGAAACTTGGAGTAGGACTCACATGCGACCCTGTCAAGAAGGGTGAATAATTAGAAAATTGCAGAAGATATGGCGGAAAGACAACCACAGGTACTTGATATCGAACAGGTGATCAAGTCAAAAGCTGGCAAGAAAGCCAAATATATTCCAAAATTTGTCATCAGATGGTTTGAAAACTTCATCCATCTGGATTTCATCAACAACTATCTCAAGGAAGGATATGTAGGTGTGGAGTTCTGCGAGAACTGCATTAAATATCTGGGTGTAGAAATAGAAGTGGAAGGACGTGAGAACCTTCCTAAAGACGGCAGAAAATATACTTTCGTATCCAACCATCCGCTCGGAGCGATTGACGGAGTGACTCTCGGAGCAATCATCGGTCGGGAGTATGACGGAAACATCAAATATCTGTTAAATGAGCTTCTGATGAACCTGAAGGGAATGGTACCTCTTGGTATTCCTATCAACAAGCTTGGAGGTCAGGCCAGAAATCTCCCGAAACTGATAAATGAGGCTTATGCATCAGACTGCCAGATGCTTGTCTTCCCCGCAGGTCTATGCTCCCGCAAGATCGACGGAAAGATTCAGGATATCGAGTGGGGTAAATCATTCATAAGCAAAAGCAAGGAAACAGGACGCGACATCGTGCCTATTCACTTTGAAGGTATGAACTCTAAGAGATTCTACCGAATTGCATCATGGCAGAAGAAGCTCGGACTGAAATTCAATTTTGCAATGATGCTGCTTCCTGACGAAATGTACAGAAGTAAAGGAAGAAAATACAAGATCAAAATCGGAAAGCCTATCGCCATCAGCGAAATCGACAAGTCAAAATCTGACAAGGAATGGGCTCAGGAAATAAGGAAACACGTTTACGGACTATAATTTTATACCATGGAACCAATTATTGCTCCAGTCAGCCTGGAACTTATTAAGGCAGAGCTGACTCCAGCCAAAAAGCTGAGAGATACAAACAAGAGCAGAAACGAAATCTATGTGATTAACCATCATGATTCGCCAAACGTGATGAGGGAAATTGCACGTCTGCGAGAAATCACATTCAGAGACGCAGGCGGTGGAAGCGGTCTTGAAATGGACATAGACGAGTTTGACACTATGGAGAATCCATACCAGCAGCTGATCGTATGGGATCCGGAAGCAGAGAAGATTCTTGGAGGATACAGATATATATTAGGAACAGATATCAAACTTGATGAGAGGGGCCAGCCTCTGCTTGCAACATCGCATATGTTCCATTTTTCAGAGAAGTTCGTGAAGGAGTATCTCCCTTACACAATCGAACTCGGAAGAAGTTTCGTCACTCCTGAATACCAAAGCAGCAAGGCAGGTACAAAGGCCCTCTTTGCTCTTGACAATCTTTGGGATGGTCTAGGAGCCCTCATCATCAAATGTACCAACATGAAGTACTTCTTCGGAAAGATGACCATGTATCCCGAGTACAATCGTCAGGCGAGAGACCTTATCCAGCACTTCCTCTTCAAACATTTTGAAGACACAGAAAAGCTTGTAACTCCGATGGACCCCCTCAAGATCGAGACTCCGAAGGATTATATGGACAGCATTCTCAATGAATCTGAATTCAAGGATGACTACAAGCTCCTTAATGCAGAGGTAAGAAGATTAGGCGTCAACATTCCTCCTCTTGTCAATTCATATATGAGCCTATCCCCTACAATGAAGATGTTCGGTGGCGGTATCAATCATGAATTCAGCGAAGCAGAAGAGACCTGTATCCTTATCACGTTCGATGATATCTACGAAGCAAAGAAAGCCAGACATATCGAGTCTTTCATAAAGGAAAAGATTGAAGAAATAAAGATACGATTCCCGGAATTCTTTGAAAACATGGGTGAGCAGATTACAGAACTCATGACCAGCAGAAGAGAACGAGCGGAGGCAAGAAGAGCCGAAAAACAGGCTAAGCGTTCGACAAGGAAAAACAGAAGATAAAGAAAGGGCTGACCATTGGGCCAGCCCCTTTTCTTTATCTTACATCAAGGAGAGTGATGTCAAATATCAAAGTGGAAAATGCCTTGATAGCACCAGCGGGACGAGAACCGTAGCCAAGGTTATAAGGTATGACAACTTCCCAACGGGATCCGGCAGGCATCTCTCTCATAGCTGTGATCCATCCTGTAATAAGCTCGTTAAGCCAGAATGTGGCAGGACGCCCCTTCTGCGTCTGATCAAACACTTTTCCGTTTATCAGCTTTCCTGTATAATATACAGTCACAAAACTCTTGGGAGAAGGCTTCTGTCCTTTTCCCTTTACCAGTTCACGGTACATGACACCGTTAAACATGATCTTCACTCCTGGCTTCTGAGCATATTCCTGAAGAAATTCCTGATTTCTAAGTTTATAGGCATTATCTACTGGTGGCATATCTTCTAACTTTTCTGCAAATTTAGAAGTTTGCATTTAAAATGCCTATCCTTTGCCACATGAAATAGTTATATTTGCAGTTTGTATCAGAAACAGTAAAGAATGAAAACAAGAATCATTGCAGTTGTAATCTCAACAATTTTAGCGGGTATCAGTGCAAGAGCTGACGAGGGGATGTGGCTTCCGTCACTCATAGCGCAACGCATCTCCGATATGGAGGAAAAAGGATTCAGGCTCAATGCTGAAGACATCTACAGCATAAACCAGGCATCTCTCAAGGATGCGGTAGTGCTGTTCGGAAGAGGATGTACAGGAGAACTTATTTCTCCGGAAGGCCTTTTGCTGACAAATCATCATTGCGGCTATTCTCAGATACAGCAGCACAGTACAGTTGAAAATGACTACCTGAGAGACGGATTCTGGGCAATGACTCGTAAAGATGAACTTCCCAATAAGGGTCTTACTGTAAGTTTCCTTGAAAGAATGGTTGAAGTTACCGAATCGGTTCTTGAAGGATATACAGAAGATATGAATGAAGAACAGAGAGCAGAAATCGTAAAAGCGAATTCTCAGGCTCTGATCAAGGAGGCGACAAAGCAAGGTAATGGTCTCAGGGCAACCGTGGAGGCGCTTTACTATGGTAATCAGTACTTCCTTTTCCTTTATCGTCAGTACGAAGACATCCGTCTTGTAGGAGCACCGGCCTCATCAATAGGCAAGTTCGGAGGCGACACTGACAACTGGATGTGGCCACGTCACACAGGAGATTTCTCAATGTTCAGAATCTATGCGGACAAGGACAACAATCCTGCTCCGTATTCCAAAGACAACGTGCCTTACAAGCCGAAGAAATTTTTCAGGATTTCAACCGGGGGCGTCAAGGAGGGAGATTTCACATTCATCTATGGATTCCCGGGACGAACTCAGGAATATATACATTCGGAGGGCGTGCGTTATATCGAAGAGACAGGAGATCCGCATAAGATTCATCTGCGTTCACTGCGCCTGGACATCATGAGCAAATATCAGTCTGAAAGCCAGAAGGTCCGCATCCAATATTCTTCCAAGCATGCAAACGTAGCAAATGCATGGAAAAAATGGCAGGGTGAAGTCAAGGGCATCAGGAAAATGAAGACTGTGCAGACCAAACAAGAGTTTGAAAGAGCATTCAGGCAATGGTCAAAGGGAGGCGAATTCGACGGCGTGGTCGAAAGAATAGAGGCATTATATAAGGAGCTGGAACCGTATCAGTTCGCAGCAGACTATTATTCCGAGACTGTGAAAGCTATTGAAATAGCAAACTTTGCAGCATCTTTCCATTCCGCATATAAATCAGACGCAGAAAAGGCTGCAGACCTGATAGAGCCTTTCTATAAGGACTGGTACCTCCCGATCGACAAGGAATGCTTTGCAGCCCTGATGACTGAGTTTGACAGAAATGTTCCTGAAGAATTCAAATGCGGATACTTCACAAAGCAGATGAACAAGTATGGTTCAACTGAGAAATGGGCAGACGCACTCTTCAGCAGATCCATATTTACAGACAAGGCTGCGGTAGAGAGCTTCATCAGGAAACATAAGTCGGCTGACAAGCTTCAAAAAGATGCAGCAGCAGAATTTGCCGAGGAATTTGCCTTGTGGTATTCAACAGATATCAAGCCTGTTACAGAAAGGCTGAACCGTGAACTTCAACTTGCATACCGCGATTATATGCGTGGACAGATGGTGTATTGCCGCACTCAACGCATCCCGAAAGCATTCTATCCAGACGCAAATCTCACTCTCCGAGTGGCTTATGGTCACATAAAGGGCTACTCCCCTGCTGATGGCATGTATTATAAGCCATCATCGACGATCAAGGGTATCATGGAAAAGGATGACCCTGAGATCTTTGACTATAACATTCCTCAGCGCCTGCGCGACATATATGCACAGAAGGATTACGGACGTTGGGCTGACGATTCAGGTGAAATTCCAGTATGCTTCATCGCCACAAACCACACGACAGGAGGTAACTCGGGAAGTCCGGTCATCAATGCAGACGGCGACCTGATCGGCCTTAACTTTGACCGCGTCTGGGAGGGCACTATGAGCGATATTGTATTTGATCCGGAGATCTGCAGAAATATATCTCTTGATGTCAGATACGTACTTTTCATCATTGACAAGGTCGCAGATGCCGACCATCTTCTTGAAGAAATGACATTAGTAGACTAATTCAAGATACCATGCCTCAGCAGGAAATGAAAAAACAGCGTCGCACGACCTTGAAGGAAAGGCCAGGCGAACCGCGTAAATATAAGGTCACAGTCCTTAATGACGACTTCACAAGCTTTGAATTCGTCATTATGGTAATGATGACTGTCTTCATGAAGACCCTTCAGCAAGCCGAAGAGATTGCTGAAACCACTCACATCCATCAGAAGTCGGTTGTAGGCACATATACATTGGACATAGCCAAAAGCAAGGTAGCAAAAGCGACTGCAATGGCAAGGGCGGAGAACTTTCCGCTGAGTTTTGAGATCGAACCTGAATAACGGCACAGATGAAACAGACAGATGCACTTAGCGAAGCGCTGTTGGAAGCGCAGCAGATAATAACAAGCCACAGGCATGAATTCATCATGCCTGAACACTTGATGCTGGCATTTTTCAGCAATTTTGAATTCCGCATGGCAGTGGAAAAATGTGCTGATGCCAGAGGCATGGAAAAAGGATTTGCAGACTTCATTTTCGATCTTGAAAGCGTATCTGCAGACCTTGAATATACCCCTGAATACTCCGAGCAGTTCAAGGAAATGAGTATGCATGCAGGCTCGGCAGCAATAGGTTCCGGAGCAGAAGAGATTGGTATCCATCATATTATCTACGGCATTTTCCAGCTTGAGGAATCCAATGCAAGGCACATCATCGAGTCTCACCTTGAGGTAAGCGCACCGGACTTTCTGAATACTATATCTGCCATCAATGAAGGCACATTGATGACAGAAGAAAGCTGGGAAAGGTATTTTACACAACTTCCGAAGATCAATCAGTTCATCGGAAGGGAAAAGGAGAAGGAAGAGGCATTGCGCATTCTTTGCCGTAAAAGCAAGAACAACATCCTGCTTACAGGAGGACATGGAGTCGGAAAAACAGCATTTGCACAGTATCTTGCCACATCCTTAAGTAAGGGAAAAGGAATGCCTGCCAAATTGAAAGGAATGGAAATCCGTGAACTTGTCGTAAGCAGACTCCTTAGCGGAACCCAGTATAGGGGCGATCTGGAAAGCCGAGTGGATGAGATTGCATCGAGCATTGAAAACAACGGAAAGGTCATTGTCTATATTGATGACCTTAAGTCATTAGGAGGATTCAGCAGGACAGATGACGGTATGAAAGACATCATCAGCCTATTAATCCCCTACTTGAAGTCAGGAAACATAAGATTCATAATATCAGCACATAACGAAGATATAAAACGTCTCAGTTCAAACGACCCTGCAACCCTTGGGCTATTCCGTAAAATTGAGTTTGAAGAACCTTCTGACGAAGAGGCGGCAAAGATAGCTTCAGCGGCTGGCAAGGCCCTTGCCAAGCATCACGATGTAAAATACGCTTCAGCCACCTATGCACACGCAGTAAGAATGAGCCGACGATACATCATGGACCGCTGTCTGCCTGACAAGGCGATCGACCTGCTTGACGAGGCAGGAGCATTCGCACACACAAAGGGCCTGAACAAAGTGGACATCAACGTCATAGATCAGGTTCTTTCCGATATCTGCAAGACAGATGTCCAGGCAAGCAGCAAAGACATGAAGGACGACCTCTACCACATGGAAGAAAGACTGCGGCAGAAGATTTATGGTCAGGAACAAGCAATAAAGACGCTCACAGAGGCCATTCTCATGTCAAAAGCAGGACTTTCAGACAGCGGCAAGGCCATAGGCAGTTTCCTTTTCGTAGGACCGACAGGAGTCGGTAAGACAGAACTGTCGAAGGTACTCGCCCAACAGCTGCATGTGCCCCTTCACCGCTTTGATATGAGCGAATACTCTGAAAAACACTCAGTTGCAAAGCTTATAGGATCCCCAGCCGGATACGTAGGTTACGATGACGGAGGCATCCTCACAGAGACAATACAGAGAAATCCGTACTGTGTCCTGTTACTTGATGAAATAGAGAAAGCACATGAGGACATATACAACCTGCTTCTTCAGGTCATGGATTATGCAATAATCTCTGACAACAAGGGACGCAAGGTTGACTTCAGGAATGTCGTGCTTATCATGACATCCAATGCAGGAGCAAGATATGCCCACACAGCTTCCGTAGGATACGAGAGGAAGACCAGCGCAGGTTCAGCGATGGCGAAAGAAGTAAAGAAGGTATTTACGCCAGAATTCCTGAACAGACTTACATCAGTAGTCGTTTTCAACGACATGGACAGGACTATGGCAGGAATGATCCTTAACGACAAGATAAATAAGCTTCAGGAGCGCCTGGATTCAAGAAAAATAAAGCTGAATATAGACAAGGACGCGTTTGAAAAGCTTCTGGACGAAGGATATTCAACAGAATATGGAGCAAGAGAAATAGAACGTACGCTCAATTCCAGAATCACTCCTCTGCTGATGCGCGAAATCCTTTTCGGCAAGAAGCATGAAGGTTTTACCGTCACAATACGGACATCATCAGACGATTACATGCTGGAAATATGATATTTGACTTAAACAATACGACAGAATTCCCAGATCCCCGCTATGGACATCCTAGCGGATTCTATGCCGTTGGTGGCGTGCTTTCGCCGGAGCAGCTCATAAAGGCATATCCAATGGGTATCTTCCCCTATTTCGCTTTCAGACATGAACCGACAATCTGGTGGGCACCACAGGAAAGATATGTGATATATCCTGATGAAATCCATATTTCGCACTCAATGCGAAACCTCATGAACAAAAAGAAGTTCACATGCACCATCAATGAAGACTTCGAAGGCGTGATATCGGGATGCGGATATGCTGACGGACGAATGGAAGAAGAGTGGGCATGGCTTGGGCCAGAACTTTCAGAAATATGGATGGAACTCAACCGTAGAGGGTACGCCAAGAGTGTAGAGGTATGGGACGAGAACGAATATCTTGCAGGCGGTTTATACGGATTCGTATGCGGTGGCTGCTTCATAGGAGAAAGCATGTTCTCATTAGAGCCGAATGCATCCAAACTCGCCCTCATACATCTTGCCGGACACATGAAGAAAAATGGCGGAGCATTCATCGACTGCCAGCTGAAGACCGCACATCTTGAAAGCATGGGAGCAAGGTACATCACCTATGAAGAGTACCTGAAAAAGACAACTGAAACAACCATGATCAAGTGGGATGATAACGAACAGAACGAGATAAAATGACAGACTATCCTAAAGACCCGATAATGCTCATGAGCTGGGCAAACATGAAGCTCAGAGACTACTACAAAAGCCTCGACGAGCTATGTGAAGACCTCGAAATCGACAGAAAAGAGCTCGAAGAAAGGCTTAAAAATGCCGGATTTGAGTATAATGAAGCTCAAAACAAGTTTTGGTAGAATATACATCTTAACTTATTGATATAATACATTTGAAACACTTTTGTTTACTTATATAACATTTTTGTTAACCACATGAAGACACTAAAAATAGGACTATTGCCCAAGATTTTGATAGCAATGTTTATAGGAACGTTGGTCGGCCTTGGTCTCGAAGCAGTCAAGCTGGAATTCATCGCAAGAATCTTTGTTACAGTCAACGGGATATTCAGTGAGTTCCTCGGTTTTGCGATCCCTCTGATCATCGTGGGACTGGTTACAACAGCTATTGCGGACATTGGAAACAGGGCAGGAAAAATGCTCTTGACAACTGTCATCATAGCCTATGGTTCCACCATAATCGCAGGCCTTGTTTCATACCTGACAGGAGCAGCGTTGTTCCCTTCAATGATACAGCATGGAACTTCATTGCAGACTGTGACAGAAGTCTCGGATCTGTCACCGTTCTTCACTGTCAGCATACCGCCGTTGATGGGAGTAATGACAGCTCTCGTACTGGCGTTCACCATAGGACTTGGACTTGCTTCAACCCAGAACGAAACTCTGCTGAAAGCTACACACGGCTTTGAAGAAATAATCGTAAAGACAATCAAGACAGCCATAATCCCTGTACTGCCACTATACATTTTCGGCATTTTTCTCAGCATGGCTTATGTAGGAAAGGTATTCTCTATACTTGTAGTATTTATTAAGATAATTGGCATTATCTTCTTGATTCACATAGGAATACTTCTGCTACAATTTATAATTGCCGGAGCTGTTTCGAAAAAGAATCCTTTCAAGTTACTGGTTAATATGCTCCCAGCATACTTCACTGCTCTGGGCACGCAATCATCAGCCGCTACCATTCCTGTCACACTCGAACAGACACGTAAAAACGGAGTATCGGAAGATGTAGCAGGCTTTACCATCCCGCTTTGTGCTACCATACACATGTCGGGAAGCACACTTAAGATAGTGGCGTGTGCACTTGCACTTATGATCATGCAGGGAATGCCGTATGATTTCGGAATGTTTGCCGGCTTCATCTGTATGCTCGGCATAACAATGGTAGCAGCTCCGGGTGTACCGGGTGGCGCCATAATGGCATCTCTGGGACTATTGGCAGGCATGCTGGGATTCAGTCCTGAAGCACAAGGTCTCATGATCGCTCTTTATATAGCGATGGACAGCTTCGGAACCGCATGTAATGTTACAGGCGATGGAGCCATCGCCGTGATTATAGACAGGATCTTCAAATAAGCTTATATATTTCAGAAACCTTTCTGAATCCCCTGCGGATGAAATACTCATGAGCGGCATGGTTATGCATACCTGACTCCAGATAGATGTCAGATACTCCCTTGGTGCGTAGCCATGCCATTGCATTTTCCATCAACGCAGTACCGACTCCCCCGCTGCGACAGCCCTCTTTCACCAAAAGGTCACAGATCATACCGAAAGGCTCTGCCCCGTCCTCCATTATCTCCGTCACACAGAAGCCAAGAAGATTTCCATCTTGGTCAAGCGCCTTATATACTGCAGCAGTCTCAGTATCGGAAATATTTCCATTTATATATTTCATCCACGCGCTACGGGCATCCGGCGCAAGATCGGTGACGAACTCATTTCCCTCGAAATGTCCGATGCCGACTCCCATCTGGATCTCGCCATGTGAAATGTACTCTTTATGTGATGATATATGTTCAATGAATAATTCACACAACACAGGAGCATCTTCCAGTTCAGCCTTGACAAGTTTAAAATCAGCCATTATTTCTTAGTTCTAAACAGGTTCCACAATTTCACCAATGAATTCTTCACTACCAGGAGAATAGCGAATATAGTAACTGTAGCCACAATCATGACAAGCCACGCAGCCAGTCCGGCTGAAGGCAGATTGAAATGAGTGAGGAACGGCATCTCCGCATTCTGGAAAAGAAGCTCAAAGGTCGACGCTATCGAAACAATGACCAGAATGACATTCAGAAGAAAATCAGACTTCATCGCCTTATAGTCACTGAGATTATGAAGGCTGTTGTCGACAAGTTCCATCAGTTCCTTCAGCTTTTCCATATCCTCATCCAGATGCAGTCTCTTTCTTGTCCTGTCAAACATGACCAGATGTGATGCAAACTTTGAATATTTCACCATATCCAGCTGTATAATCTGTCTGGAAAGTCTCATTCCAAGATCTGCATTCTTTCCTATAAGTTCCTCTGCAGAATTATCTCGCGCCTTGAGAGCTACATCTATCATCTGATCCTTTGCAAATCCGATTACAAATTTCTTGGCAAGCACCAGTTGAAGGATCATAAGATATTCCGGCCAGGAAACATGATATCTTGCCCTGTCTCTCAGGTGTTTCGCCCAATCCACACCTTGTTTCTGCACCTGATTGACGTCATTGGATTTCAGTCCCTGCTTGACCTCGTCGCTCCTACGACCGTATGTACCTATTACCACAGCCAGATTAGTACCCACCATGACCAGATCATCAGTATCGATGGCAATATTGCATCCACATACCTCATTGAAGGACGCACTGTCCCTATACGGCCATTCTCCCGGATAGAGAGTCATAAGACCTATCAGTTCCGGCTTATGGTATTCACGGATGTGATTGATGATTTCCGCCTCGGACAGTTTAGGCTTTCTGAATTTTGAGAAAAGGTCCTCAACTGAACCATCTTCAGATTCTACAGGATGCTGAACATTCTCCCAGATATCGACCATGGCGTAATGGTGGTCATTGACGACAGACACGCCATGTACCTTGCGGAAATGCTCGTGTTCACGCATTTCTTCAAGGCTCAGACCATCTATATATGCTGTATAGTTGTTATACAGGTATTTCTTGTATCTGAGAGCAATCTTATCAAAGGCTCTGCCGTCTTCACGCATGCTCAAATCCATACGCTTATCCTCAGCCAGCTCAGTTCCATCCTCAGATATCCAGAAATTTTTGGCTATGAACGTACTCTTGAGATTGATGTTACTTGCACCGGCTTCACAGTCATCACTCCAATACTCCGCTCCAAGATATGTAGAAAGCAAAGCTATTATATGGTCAGTGGTAGCATTGGCCTTGACTTCAGGTTTTCCTTCATTTCCAAGTTCCGCAAGAATCTTTGAAGAGTTGCCATCAAAGAACAGGCGATAAGTTATAGAAACTGTATTGCCAAAGAACAGGGACATCTCCACATTGACATGTCCTACCAGATCGATCGGATAGAAATCTTCCTCATCAGTCGGTCGGAGAGGCATATGGAAATCAAAGCCTCGTACAGAAAAACGATATACAGACTTTTTAGGGAAACGCCACACACGAGATATCATCTCGAGCTCATCGTTTTCCTCAACAGGCTTCATGAATCTCTTGGTAAGGATTCCGTTCTGAATCCATCCGTCTCCGCAAAGTTTCTTCTCTTCAAGAACATTTTCCCTGCCGTTCAGAACAAAGATCTGGCGCTCTATATTCTGATTCATGTATATGACTGGAGCACCCAGATGTTCTGCAAAAGAACTGAACACCTTGGTCTTCGCGGCATTGCCTGCGATTTCTTGCATCACAACCTTGTAGTTATCAAGAACAGCATCAACCGGCAACACAAATTCAAGATTGCGATGAATTGAAAATGTCTGTATGAAAACAACACTGAAAGATGGGAAAGAGAGCCCGTGCCCGTCTTTTGAACAACAATAATTATAGTCTGCCATCGTAGAAATGTTAATATAATTGTAAATTTTACTGAACAAAACTACTAAATATAATTGAGTTTCGCCACTTTATTCATCATCTCACTGAATTTGAAGCAGGTCAGAGGGGCTTTTTTTGAAATCTTGATAAAATAGTTTAACTTCGTGGTTTGTAACCTACGTAAAAATAAACCGACATGAGTCCAAAAATTCAAGAAAGCATCGATGCAATCGATGTAACAATGAGTGGAGGATCTACTCTTCTGAATATAGTTCTGGCAATCGTTATGTTTGGCGTCGCACTTGGCATCAAGCCGTCAACATTCCTTGATATTATAAAAAATCCGAAATCAATCATCACCGGTATAATCTGCCAGCTCATTTTGCTTCCAGCATTGACATTTCTTCTTGTCCTGTCATTAGGAGACTTTGTCTCACCTATGATTGCATTAGGAATGATTCTGGTTGCATCCTGCCCTGGAGGAAACGTTTCCAACTTCATTACTTCCCTGTCAAGGGGCAACACAGAACTGTCTGTATCACTTACAGCATTCAACACTGCAGTATGCATATTCACCACACCGTTGAATTTCGCATTCTGGAGCAAGATGTATCTTAATTATGCCGGAAATCATGGTGTAGTGATTCCGGAGCTCACTATTCCTTTCTGGGATATATTCCAAAGCATCGTAATCATCATGGGCATTCCTCTCGTTCTCGGAATGCTTTGTTCACAATACCTTCCTAAGATAGCCAACAAACTGAAGAAGCCTCTCCAGTCACTTTCAATTGTGGTTTTCATCGCCATGGTAGCCATAATCCTGGCAGGAAACTGGGCAGCATTCAAGATCTGTATCAAGTACATCTTCCTTATTGTGCTTCTTCACAACCTGCTGGCACTCTGCATCGGTTTCGGCACAAGTACATTCCTGAAACTGAATTACAAGGACAGAAGGACTCTCACTATCGAGACTGCAATCCAGAATTCAGGTCTGGGACTTGTACTTCTGCTTAATCCTAACATCTTCCCGACTGAAGGATTCTGGGCAAACAACGGTGGTATGCTTGTCATCACAGCATGGTGGGGTGTATGGCACATTGTTTCCGGACTGGCTGTCGCTATGGCATGGAGAATCCGTGGCAGAAAGGATGATTAACGAGATTTGTTATGAGACATAAGATTTATCAGGACGACTGGCTCTATGATTTTCTGAAGCCATGGGTGGACTTCAACACACGCTCCTGTTATAGAAAGACCTGCATACATGGTAAGGAAAACATCCCTACAGATGGTGCGATTCTCCTTACTCCTAATCACTGCAATACATTAATGGACGCCCTTGTGGTGCTCCGTAGTCATAGAACACATACTGTATTCGGTGCAAGAGCCGATCTCTTCAACAGTCCGTTCATCGCCAAACTCATGTTCTTCGTACGCATTCTCCCAATGGTAAGACAAAGGGACGGCCTGCGTAACGTATTGAAAAACAAGGACACACAGGAGATAATTGTAGAAACACTTGAAAACGGTGTAAGATTCTGCATGTATCCAGAGGGCACTCACAGGCCAAAGCACTCGCTCCAGACCCTTGGAAAAGGCGCATTTAGGGCAGCGCTTGCAGCAAACGAAAAATTCGGCGCAGAAAAGCCTGTATATATCGTGCCTACAGGAATCGAATACGGCGACTATTTCCGTTTCCGCAGCACATCACTCGTCAATTACGGTGAAGCCATAAATGTCACTGAGTTCATCAAAGGTCTTGAAACTGAAAATGAAGCTCAGATGATGGATGCTCTCAGAAAAGAGCTCACCAGAAGAATGTCCGAACTCATCACTTACATCAGATATGATGAAAATTATGAGACAGTCTGGGCACTCACAAAGATGCTGTCTATCAGTTCCGGTGGAAAGGGTTATGGTGAATTCGGCTCAGATCTATATAAGAGCATGATGCAGAACCGTCAGATTGTAGCTGAAATAGAGAGAGAATTGGAGCAGAAGCCGGAAGATATGACGGAAATACTCAAGGAAGTATCTGAGTTTGAAAGGCTTCGCAAAAAGAAGGGTATTTCCATCTATTCATTCAAGAAAAGATCTTGCCCTGCACTTCATGCAGCAGCTAAGGGACTGGCAGCACTTATAGGTCTACCATATTTCATATTCAGCGGTATTGCCAACCTGCCTATATGGATTGTCACAGAACTCATCAGAAGCAGAATCAGAGACAAGGCATTCCGAAATACAGCCAGTCTTGGAGTAAAACTGGCAATGATGACGATCCTGCTTCCTGTATATGCGATTTTGTCATTCTGCCTGGCACCTTGGTGGGCTGCATTGATCTTCATGCTTTTGTGGATACCTTCATTCGGATATCTCTACGATTATATCGAAGGATGCAGACGCTGGTTTTCAGATATAAAACTGCTTGGAGAAGGAAGACTTTGGACATCTTTCAACTCTATCGTCAAGAAATTTACAAACTTATAAACACAGATACTATGAAAAAGATCGTTATCTCTTTCCTATCGTTCCTGATGATATGTTCGTTTGCTGACGCCAAGAATGACAAGAAGGCTGTCACTTACAACGAAAAAGGAGAAATCATCAAGACAGGAATCAATCTCGGACCGCTTCCGGTTGTTGCATTTGATGCAGACCGCGGATTCCAGTATGGAGCACTACTGAACATCTATAATTTCGGCGATGGAAGCACATATCCAAATCCTAAGTCATGGTGGTACATAGAGGCTTCTGCCTACACTGGAGGCACATGGAACCTCTATCTCAATTATGACAACATGGAGATATGGAAGAACACCCGCCTGTCAATCTGCACAAATTACAGCAATGAGTCGGCCCTTGACTTCTATGGATTCAACGGCTATCAGAGCATCTACACCTACGGTCTGGATGACTTCTTCAAGAACAATCCAGGCGAGTTCATTTTCGACACAGAAAGCAAGAAGGGCGAAAAGGCAGCAACCAAATTTGCCGACGGCGCAGGCAAGGCTCCTACGGGCTTCTACCGCTACAGCAGACAATCATTCAGAGCAAAGGCAGACCTCACAGGTAAAATTGCAAAGAACTTCTTCTGGGAAGCCGGTTATACATTCTACTGGATCAATCATAAGGAATTCACTCCGAACGGATACACACCAGTAGACGGATCACTTTACAGCCTTTACAAAGATTGGGGCATCCTCAATGACACAGGCGAGAACCAGTTCGTTTCGGCTCTCAAGGCTGGCCTCATGTATGATTCAAGAAATGTACAGAACAACCCTACAAAGGGTATCTGGGCTGAAGCACACGCAATCGTAGCACCTAAGTGGCTCGGTTCATCTATGGATTCATACAAGATTTCAGCTACTTTCAGACATTACGTTCCTATCGTTCAGGACAAGCTCACATTCGCATACAGACTCGCCTACCAGGGTTTCCTTGGCAACAACACTCCTTGGTACCTCATGCCATTCTACTCAAACATGGGTTACACAAGAGACTATGATGCAATCGGCGGCTACAGAACAACACGCGGTCTTATGCTCGACAGAGTTCAGGGCCTTCACACAGGATTCTACAACATCGAACTCCGCTATAAGTTCATCGATTTCCAGCTTTGGAACCAGAATATTGCATTTGCAGTCAGCGGATTTACAGATGGAGCCCATGTTTTCAAGGGTTATGATCTTACAAACAAGACT
>JAEIGA010000815.1_pt1 | contig 46204 bp, 49 predicted proteins | sample 9270691 | NCBI WGS metagenome assembly JAEIGA01 (sample SAMN17057246, study PRJNA624740) | gut metagenome | biome: biome; isolation source: fecal sample | host: Bos grunniens | place: China: Xizang | collected 2019
CTCAAAGTCAGTGGTAAGAACCCTATTGGAAATATCCTCATTCATTCCACTAAGAATGGCTGCCAAATCATCGCTTTGGCTATAACCATCCAAGAATGCAACTACCTCGTTCCAAGTGTCTATAACTCCACCTACATTACCATTGAGAATATCGTCAAGTCCTTTAACTGTTACCCTTAAATCGGTTATATCAGCTTCCTGCAAGTAGTTGTTTGAGGTAAGGTATTGCCTTAGATCATCCTCATTCAATCCACTACCGTTTTGTTCTATATACTTTAACCTCTCATTTAAGTTTACACCAAGAGAAGCACTAAGAGTATAAAACATCATAGTGGAAGCATCCCAATCTTCCCAATTGTCAAGTCTACCAAAAGTAATGTTAGTCTCACTACCTCTACCAAATGCACCACCTTTATCTACGACTATATTATGCCTGGTTCGGATAGTTTCATCACCTTCTTTTGACCAGAAATTTTTTGCTTCCGTATAACCATTATCGTCAAGATAACTCTTCAATTGGTCTATGTCAAGACCTCCTGTTCCCCCACCTTGTTCTGTGTTATATTTACTTGAAATATCATTCAATACAAGAATAACATTTCCTTCTACTGCAGTAGTGCTTACCTTTGCCCAATAAGGACTATCAGCAATAGTTACATTAGGTGTTATCTCTTTATTGCAGAAGATATCTACAAACCATTGTGATGCTCCTTCCCTTAATCGTAGGGAAAAGACAGTATCATAAGGTATATTACAACGGGTGATATTGATAGCCGACATACCAAACTTTACACTTGCCGAGAATTGGATATCATACCCGTCAAATGCAACATTGATTGTACATCCTGTATCAAAAGTGCTTGTCTGCGCTATACAATACCAAGTGCTTGCTATCATACCATTAGTCCTTTAGCATTTTCATAACATAGGTTAGATAGGGTAGGTTCATTGAGAACGCCCAAGGTTTTCGCTGCACATATCCATACCATAGCATCAATAAGCTGAGTATCCGCTATATTCTGTGCAGTATCTTTTTTGATATATAGGAACTCATCAACCGAATGAGTTGAAGATGAATAGTAGTTTATTACATACCCTTGTGCGGTCTTTTTAAGGATACCTACAGGCTTAGCCGCACTACCTCTAAGATGTTTGTTTGACTGCAGTTGTGCAATCTCATCACTTGGGAGAGCCAATTCTGTAACAGGCTGTTCCCAATCACTCAATCGTAGTGATACAATCCTTAAAAAATCTAAAGGGAGGACAATAGTACCTGTCTGATTATCTGCTTTATTGGTCACATCGGTTGTGCTACCAATAGTCATCAATACACTTTTCTTGGTGGATGAACTCGCAGTTGCAGTTACATTACCGCTTGAAACATTAAGCCTATAGAAAGGAGCCTTGAGCAAAACCTCCAAAGCCGACTCATCAAGCAACTCATCAATGATGCTGTCGTAAGGTTTTGTGTTCTCCACTCCAACCTCTACAATGATATCTCCACTTGCTGATACCTCATCAATTCTTGTCTTAACCTTATTTATCAATACACTCCTTTCCATAGTCTTCTTAGTTGTTTATTTTTACTTTGAGATTCAGCTCCTCTGCTTTAGATAGGGCATTCTCTCTGCTCCTAATCTCCGAGAATGAAATCTTATGGTTCTTCACAAGGTACACCTGTAGTGTCTTTAGGGTGTCAAACTCAAGAGGGCCATCTGTCTTTACTGCCTCATCAGCTTTCTTCTCTGTACCTTCCTTAATGATTTTAACCTCTTTTGGTGGCTCAAGTTTCTCTACCTCGCTGATAATATTCAATCTGCCCTGTTTGAACATCTGTGTTGCTTCAAGAGCATCCTGCACAGCCTTATCACTGATAGTTATTGATGCCCACTTGTTGTAGTACATCACCCCTGGAGTGAATGTCAAGTCTACTCTCTTGCCATCTACCATTACAAATGTCTCAAGTCGGATAAGTCCTTGTGCTTCGTATTTCTTTATAATCATACCTTTTTCTGTATTTGTGTTTATAAAATAGGGGTAGAGATACCTTAAGCACCGCTACCCCAATTTATGTAGGTTGGATTAAACCTGTGGAACAAGTTTGCGGTGGGTTGGAAGGTTCTCTGCAAACAAGCAGTAGTTCTCCATAATACGAACCGCTTTAACACGTTTCTGACCACTATTGTCAAGGTTAAGCACCTGTGTCTGTAGAGGCTCAAATACTTTCTTAACAATATTGCTCATATCAAGTACCATACCCCAGCTTGAACGCTCACCAGAGAATAGAACACCCATAGGTTTGATTAGCAACTCACCGAAGTTGGTCTCAATTCTGTGTACTCTAACACCGTGTACAACCTCCACGTTTTTAGCCTCAAGCTGTTTGGTGTAGTCTTTAACAGATGCGATAGACTCCAATAGGGCAGGACCTGCAAGAAGCAATCTTCTGTCTGAGCCATTATTACCCTCAAAGATGTTTCTTGTCATCTTAACCCACTCTGCATCAGTTAGACCCTCTTTGTTGTACTGATACTCCTCTGTCAACTGATTCCAGATACCATCTGAGAAGTGTACCAACTGACCAGCTTTGTTGTAAGCCTTACCTTTAACACCGAACAAGTTTGTCAACTCCATAGCACGTTTGAAATCCCAAAGAGCCTGCTCTTTGTAAGTACCGAAGTCAATAGACACTTTCTTGTCGTGTAGGCCGTGAATAACTGACTCCTCTACCTGTGTCATATGGATCTGGCAGAAGTTCTTACGGGTTGAAGGATTCATAGCGAATACCTCAGCCTGTGCCTGTGTCTCAGAAGCTGCAGTACCCAAACGGTAAAGTTTAGCCTCTGCTGCAATCTGTGGAACCTGTCCACTTGCACCGTTGATTGCTCTAACTGAAATAGAAGCACCGTCAGTACCTCTGTCAATAACATACAATGTCAATGGTTTGCCATCAGCACCTGTCATTGCAGGAATCTGCAAAGAATCACCAGGCAACCACATATCAACATTGTTTACAGCAAGGGTTGCGATAGCACCTGCAGTAGACTGTGATGATGCAACATCATCCACATCTCTGGTACCAATCTCCCAGCCACCAACCTCAATACCGTGTGCGGTCTCGGTATTGTTCAACTCTCTTGTTAGGGTATCAAGAACGGTTGCATCGGGTCTAACCTTTACAATCTCTTTCTTCAATACCTCATCAAGATACTCCTTACCCTCTGCTGTAGGGTCGCCTACCTCTACTGGGCCGTTTACATCAACACCAGGACCAGCAGCAAGACAAGCACCACCTGCCAAAGGCATTAGGAAATCGGAGATAGCTGCCAAGGTCTCACAATCCTGTAGCAAGCCAAACTCTCCACAAATGGCACAAATCATAGACATTACGAAAAGTGCCGCAAAAGAAAATTTGAAAAATCTTTTCATTGCTCTTTTTGTTTTTTTAATGGTTTTTAGATATTGTTTCGTTTGCGTCCAAGGAATGTTTTACCCTTGTCGTCGTTTTCTTTCATTGGTTCTGCACCGCCACCAACCATAGCAGGGATACCGTCTCCTTTATTCTTCTCGGCAGAAACACGTTTAGCCTCAATAGCCGCATTGCGACCTCTCAGCTCTCCCTCTCTGTCTGCATTGGCAACAGCATCATCGTAGGTCATAGCCTTATATGCAAGTGCCAACATCTCTGGTGTGATTTTTTTGAACAGAAGGTTTTCAAACCACTCTCCGAGGGTATCATTCAGCTTGTTTGCCTGCTCCTCGGAAAGACCTTTCTCAGCCACGAAAGCCTCAAAGTCCTTATAGGTCTGCTCCTCGTTCTTGTTGATTTGCTCCATTGAAGCCACCTGTGCTTTGCCTTTCTCCAATCTCTCGTTGTAGGCGGCTCTTGTTGCATCATAGTCCTCATCAGTTGGTAGTGGCTCAAAATCCTCTGGAGCGAGGTATTTCATAATCGCAGTACGGAATGCACTCTTGTTGACAACCATATCGGTCAACACAGCACGCAACTCCTCATCTGCAGTCATCAAATCCTCAATCATCTGCAGATTGTCCTTGATACCGTTCAACTCGCTCTCTTTCTCATCAGCATAGCGGTTGTATGCGGCATCAATATCCTCCTCAGTCTCCATAGGTGCATCGGGATAGAGCTTGGAAATCCTATCCTTAAAACCCACCTTTTTTGGCTCCTCAGCAGGGGTCTCTGTAATCTCTTTTTCTTTATCCATATCGTTGAACTTTAATGGGTTTAATCTGTTTACTTTACAAATTTGTTTAAGTAAACTACCATAAACTGCCCAATTCGGGCAAAAATGTATATCTTTGCATAAAGTAAAACTTTAAGTAACCTATTGTAATGAATTATAAATCAGCAGACCGACACCGAAACGAAGAGATATGCTCTATGTATTTTGCTGTGATGAGAATCTGTAAGGCAGAGGGAAAGAATATGAGGGAAGCAAAGAAGGAAGCCTTGGATGCTATCACTCTGCGGTTTCATTTATCTGAAAAGACAGCACGAATGCTGATTGCAGAATACATACGAAAGGATTATGACAAGTATAAGGGAATGTTCTATGTGCAGAACGATAGACTGGTAACAGTCCTTGAACAGATAAACAAGGAGAGGAGAGAGGAGATAGAAAGGAATGAGAAACTGATAAAACTACTTAAGGAGGTGAACGATGAATACGCAGGTAGAAGTAAGTGAGTTTTCAATAGAGGCCATAACAAAGGAGAATGCCGTAAGAAATAAGCTGTACTTCCGAGAGGAGTATGACCCTGTAAAAGGAGACAAGACACAGGAGGTAATACCACGTTTCAAATTGAACCTGTGGGGTGAGGAGATGTGGCTACCCGAATCTATGAAACAGAATAATGTAGTCAAGCTCATTATGTCCAAACGCATAACGGAAGTGGAAGCAATGGAGAGTGACAAGGCTTCATTCCGTAGACAGATTATTGAGGGTATAGCAATGGACAGGCTCAAGGAAGACTTTGAGTTTTGGGCAATAACCTGTGCCAAGATACAGGACAAGCTGACCAAGAAGATGATTCCTTTCAAGCTCAATAGAGGGCAGAGGAAACTCCTTTCACGATATGAGAAGCAGAGGTTGGAAAACAAGCCTATACGTGTTATCCTTGTCAAGGCACGACAATGGGGTGGTTCAACACTAACGCAGATATATATGCTTTGGTTGCAGTTGCACCACTATGAGAACTGGCATTCGGTCATCATCTCGCAGTTGCAGTCGCAGTCGGTCAATATCCGAAATATGCTTTCCAAGGTTATCAGCAACCTGCCTAAATACCATACACCTGCCACACTCAAGACTTTTGAGCAACAGCAGTTGATTAAGCATATCCCAGAGAGAGGATGCCGTATATTGGTCAACTCAGCAGAGAACCCCGATGCTACACGTTCATTTGACTTCTCTATGGTACATATGTCCGAGGTAGCTCTATGGGCAGATACACAGACAAAGAGTGGAGATGATATTGCCCAATCCATCTATGCTACCGTTCCCGATGACCAGCCTGGTACTTTTATCGTTATGGAGTCTACAGCAAAAGGTATAGGCAACTTCTTCCATAAGCAATGGTTGGCGGCAAAGGATAATCAGATAAACAATATTGATGGTCTGTATCCAATCTTCGTGGCTTGGTATGAGATTCCTATCTACAGGAGGAAATTGCCTTGCTCCATCAAAGCATTTGTGGAGACCTTATCCGATTATGAGAGATGGCAATGGAGTGAGGGTGCCACATTGGAGGGTATCTATTGGTATAGGATGTACAAGAAGAAAAACAACTATACCGACTTCCAGATGAAATCCGAGTTCCCTACAACTGCAGAGGAAGCATTCCAGACCAAGTCGGGTAAATACTTCTCCGATGAGATGATTACCAAACTCCGTAGCAGTTGCCGACCTCCTGTATTCGTAGGGCAGATAAGGGCAGATTCACTCAAAGGATTGGGAGCCTGTGAGAATATTGAGTTGGTTGAGAACAGTGGTCTTATGTCCGAGGTGTTGAAGATATGGACTATGCCTAATGATGGTATAGATACTGCTGTAGAGCGGGTGTCCAACCGCTTTGTTGTTTCTGTGGATATCGGTGGTCGCAGTTACCGCTCCGACAACTCAGTAATATCAGTCTTTGACAGGTTCGGTATGCTTCTACCTGGTGGGCCGATAGAGAGGGCAGCTATATGGTACGGACACCTTGACCCAGATATACTCGCTTGGCTTGCCGTGAGAATTGCCGTATTTTACAATAATGCACTCTTGGTAATAGAGAACAACACCATTGATTCAAAACTCAAGAAAGAGTCCGAAAACTACGTTAATGAGGGTAATCACTTTTATACCGTACTTGATGAGATTAGTGAGGTGTACAATAACCTTTATATGCGAGAAGGACCACCCGACCAAGCAACAGGAAACCCTACATTCAAGATAGGATGGCATATGAACAAATCCACCAAGTACCAAGCCTATGACAGCTATACTGCACAGATTAGGGACAACGAGTATATTGAGAGGGATAACGGTGCTGCCGATGAAGCACAATGGCTACAGCTTAAGCCGAGTGGACAGATAGAGGCTATGAGTGGCCAAAAAGATGATAAGCAGGATACGACTGCAGTAGGAGTGTATATCGGTAGGGAACAGATGCCAAATGTAAGGATATGGAATATCGCAGACGGTACGAACAAGCCAAGACCACAAAGAGGTGGAATGGCCAAGATATAAAAAGAAAAGGGAGCTTTTAAACTCCCTTTCTTTATGATAGCTCACCGAGCATTGATACGCTCTTTTTGATTTTCAACTGGAACATTCTGTCAAACAACTTCTCAAGATTGTCACTGAACGATTTTAGGTATAGGCCCAAAAGGTCTGCCTGTGCACAGTTCTTGTACCAAGCCTTCAATGAACCCTCAATGATACACTCCATAAGTGAAGCATCTACCAAGGTCAATACATTCTTGTTGTAAGAATCATTGTCCTGGATAGTGAATTTTACATCGGTCTCTGTAGTCTCAAAGAAATATGCATCCTCTACACCCGAAGTGATTTTAAGGATTTTCTCATAAATCTCTGGCAATACAGAGTTCATTCCCTGCAAGAACATATCTTTCTCATCATCAGAAAGAGCATAGTCTGCAAGTAGGGAACGGCCCTCTTTGTCCTTAATGCTTTTTGCATTGAACGCACTCACCCTTGATGCGTTGTCAAAAATACCCTGTAGTGGGTACGAAAACACTATGGTTTTCTTGTTTGAGTCTTTTTTAAACATATACGTATATTTTAAATGGTTTACAATAATGGTCTCACTCTCCTTGCTATTGACCTTCTTCTAAACTGCAAGGTGTGTATAATTTTCTTCTCCTGCTCCGATGACAAGAAATCTATGCCGTACCATTGCTCCAATGTCTTACGCACAAGATACTCCTTACAAGCATTCGCAAGAGGTTTGAGCATATATCTGTCGTGGTTCTCGCCAACGATGAGGTTTAGTGTCAAAGCCTCCTTGTCATTGGTTACAGGGTTTTCATCATCTCCCTCTTTCCAACCGAACACCTCTGCGTATTCAGCCTTGCTCTGCGGTATGCGTCTTGCAAGAAGAACAAGAAGGTCGGTAACGGCAATCTCCATATACCTGTCATAGAGGTTACGGTCATCATCAAGAATCACATTTGCATCACTCGTTACAGGTTGCTCGGACTTGGTCTTCACAAAGTACATACTCCTTGTGCTGACCTCGTTGAACAAATCATCCTTGGTCATACGGATAGTCCACAGAGAAACATCTCCGTAAGTGGTTATCCATTGGTCCTGTATCTGCTCTCTCATATCTTCCATACTCTATGCTGCATTAGGGTTAAATCCTCTTGTTAACTGCTTAGCCTGCTGCATACCCTGCTCATTCTGCGGTACATTCTGCTGAGCCATCTGCGCTATAGCAGCCATATCCTGCTGTGAAGGCATCTGCCCTGTCTCAGCCATCTGCTGTCTCTGCGCTCTCACACTCTGCAGAATCTTGTCCGCAAACGGGAATGATGCGTGCTCAAGGTACATCTCCAATGAGATGAAGTTGTTCATAAGCAACTCCTTCAACAAATCATCCACAATCATACGGAATGATGCAGTATCATTACTCTTGGAGATAGCATTGTCAAAGTCAATGTTTCTTATCCTTGCAGGGTCATAATTCCTCGCTTCCTCGCTGTAGCTCTTGCCAGCCAATGCGATGTACTGCGGTTCGGTATAATACTGCTTGATAACCTGTACAAGCTTGAAATCCCTTTTCTGTAGGAACATCATAAACGACTCAATGTAGTCCAAGATGTTTAGCTGTGCATTCATAGCCTCCTGTTGGTACAACGATGATGGTGTTCCCGATGATGGAGCCTTACCCTGTATAGCACCGTGTACACCTCCGATATCCTGCATAAACTTGACCTGCATATTTATCATATCAGTCAAACCGATGTTCACCATATTGGTGGATATCTGCTGAGGTATCTGCATACCTGGTTTGCTCTTTATCTTGATGACACCATTGTACCTTGTCCACTCCTCTGCAAAATCCTCAATATCCATATCATCTGGTATGGCATCCTCTGGTACAAGCAACACACCCTTGGCACTCGCTGATACGATGAAATCATACAGGATAATCATTCGGTTAATCATCTTCTGCTGGTCAATCATATCATTTACCATAGACCAAGCCTCACCATCCAACAAAGGATAGAATTTGACTACATAAGGATGGTTCTTATGCTCATAAGGATTCTCAGCCTCGTAAAGGATATTGCCATACGGAGTAACGTGGTAGTAGTTCCATTGCCTTACATACTTGCGTTTGTACTCTATCAACGGCACATCTACACCCTGCTCCATAGCCATCTGCGTACGGGCAACATTCTCAGCCTCTATCAGCACCTCATCCTCAATGTCCCTAATCTCATACGAAGCATCCAAGTAATCGTGCACCTCAAGCATCCATCTCGCTTCAAGCTTACATACTCTAAACACTCTACACAAGCCATTGTTCGCACTTACGCTGAAAGAAAGATTGTCATTGTTCTGTCTTGACAACTGCTGGTCTGCATCTGCATTCTGCCCCGAATAACTTGAATAAATCTCCCTTATTCGCTGTTCTTTGGCTTTGGAACCCTCTGCGTATAGTGAGATAACCTCATCTAACGGCAAGTCCATAAAATCACCGATAAAGTCAATATCCTCACCACACAGGTCTGTGCTGTTAGGGGTTTGGAAGAAGCGGTTAATGTCTACCGCCCTAAACTTAGGTATAGGTCTCTGCCTGTCCGCATCAAAAGAATAGCTTGTAATGTAAATGCCTGCACCAGAGATAAGGAACTCCTCAAGCATCCTTGCATCCCTTTCCTTGCCATCATTCATAGCATACGCACTCTCCAATGCCACATTCATCATCTCACTCGCCATCTGGTCCGCCCTGTTGCGTGCAACGATGGTACTCTTGAAAGGATTGCTCCTAAACTGACCCAATACGTTCTTCACCTGTGGTCGGATGAGGTTCTGCTTCAAGGCTGGTTTACCCTGCATCTCAATGTATGCCCTCTCAGTCATCCTCTTGCCATTGACCGTTACCCAGTCACCCCATTGGTCACCCCTGTAATACTTGCGGTTGCGTTCCCTCTGCTTGCGGAATAAATACAGGGAATCCCAACACCTCTCAGCTTCATTCAAAAGAGCCAAACCTTTCTTTGAAGATGGGAAGATAGTGGACGTGTCAAATATCGCATCTGACCGTCTTTTGGCATACCCCACCTTTTCAGAGGTGGGGATAACCATAATTCCTATTTCTTGTATTCGTTTCATTATTTACCGTATTTCTCTTTTATTTTGTTGTATTCCTTAGCAGCCTCTCTAACCCTCTTGTCTCTCTCTATTATCAAAGCTTCTTTTTTATCCTTGTCTGTAGTAGCTTGAATCTCCCTATTTTTATTTCTAACGAAATCTCCAGCACTCTTACTCAACTCCAATATTTTTTGATTGTATGGGTTTTTGTAGATCTCTGGCTTCTCATCTGGAGTATATTTACCATATGTATCTTCAATCAACTTACCATCCTCAATCATATCGTAGAAATCTTTGTATCCAGGCTTACTTGTAGGTTCTTTCAATATTTGATTGATAATAGGATATGAATCATTATTGATATCAACATCCTCGCTTACTGCACCATAACCAACATTGTACAAATCAATAAATACTTTCGCAGGTCCACCAAAGTATCCACTCAATACGTGTTCTACACTAGCAGGGTTTATGTCAAAAATATTCAGACCGCTTCTCTCAATATGCCCATTTTGGGATATTTGTACTCCTGCACTGCGTTTTTCATCTCCACCTGCCAACTTATTAAGCATTTTAGATGTGCCTACCAAAAATGGTGTGGTTGAGTTAAATGCAAGCTGATGCTGAGGTGTAATATCATCATCTCTTAAGTAAGGCTCTTTATGTACAGGATTACCCATAAAGTCCCTATTTAAGACATAAGCCTCAACGATAGGTCTTACAGGTGTTGGAGTGAATGCTTGGACTGCAGAACTTACTGGCTCATCACCTGTCAAATCAATAGCATCAATATCAAACGGAGCAAACTCTCCAATATTGAATAGCATATATTCCTTCATTACCTCATTGAAATCTTTCTTTCCAGTCATAGCATCCAATAATCCATCAGCTATACTTAGAGGTGCTCTTACAGACTGTGCTATAGGGATGCACAAGAATTTATCTTTCCAATCATCATTAAAGGCCCCTAGAGGAATACAATAGTTTGTAGCCTTTACATAATCTGAAAGGTTGTCATATGCTGTTGGCTCATCATCATCTCCGCTGCCAGAGAATGCTTGACAAGCCCAAGCGGTCATCATTTTTAGAGCAAACATAGTTCCCATAGCAGCGGTAAACCTCTTAGGATGCTCTGCAGCCAACTTGAAGAATCTGAATGTACCTTGTACTGCAGGATTAAAGAATGCATAAACAGAACTAAATCCCTTTGTATTCTTACCTTGTCTGTTGAAGTTTACTGTAATCTCTTTTGCTCTGATAGCAGCTTCTCTTTCTGATGAACCGCTTTCCCTCTCAAGTTTGTATACTGCAAACCTCATTGCATTCTCGGATGCTTTACCAATAGCTTCCATAATAGTTGCCGCCTTTCTAACACTCATAACAGCTTTATTCTTGTCTTCGCCAGCCTCCTTAATCATCTTCTCCATTTCCTTACCTAGCTTGTCAATACTCTCAAGCTGTACATATCCAGTCTGTCCACCATTACGTTTGAACTCTTGATACAAAGGATCTGAAGTATCACCTAAAGCATCTTTAAATGCAGTCTTAAATGCTATGCCGAAATTCTTATTCAATTTCAAACCCTTGCCATATCCATTCTCAACGAAATAGGCAAAGTTTCCAAACATCAAATCTCTGATTGTATTCTTTGTCAAGAAGTAGATATTCTTTCCAGTCATCAATGAAGACATTGCTCTAGTCCACTTAGCCATCTGTTGCAATACCACATTCCTTGTGTCATTACCAGTGCCGTTGATGGCAATGGCAGCTTGAGCTCCAAGTTTCCCTTTGAAGTACATAACGTGCCTTACACCATCAATCATAACAGGTACTCTATGTGCTCCCAACTGCGAACTTGTTTTGTTCCAATGGTATGACAAATCTTTTCTAACTTTAACTAAGCCTTTGTCAAACATAGCTTTTGAAGGAGCTTTACGAGTTAATCCTATAACATTTCCTGCATCATCATACAATTCATATGTATTCTCAATAACTGCAAGGTCTGCAATTCTATGTGCATTCTTATCAATCATATTGAATGCGTGTTGTCTGATAAGGTTTCTATTACCAGTAATGCAAGCAGACATTGCCAAAGATGCAATATATGCCAAAGGATTCTCAGCACGACTCCACCTACCTTCTGCGTGTGTATTTAGATTGATAAGTTCGGATGCCATATTAAATTGCTTACTAGGTAATTCAGTATAGTCAATATCTTCCTTATCTTCCCATCCACGAAGAGGAATATAGTATTCATACTGAGTCTTATATTTATCATACTCTTCCTTACTGATAAGACCATATTCCAACCATTTGTCAAGGGTGAAATTTGTAGCATCTTTTACTCTCGCAGAAATCTCATCCATTACACCCTTAGTCTCAGCAGTGTAATAATCACTGATGATTTTCCTTGCTTCAGCATCACTCATACCAGAACGGTTGTTTGCAACTACAACTGTTTTACCAGTTTTCATATCCTTAACTGTATCCTTTGAGATTGCTTTAGCTTTATTGTGTGCCACATTCTCAAGAATATTAAACAACTCTTTCTGTTGTGGAGTAAGATTGTTGGTATTTACTTTCGCATTAGTTCCATTAAATTGAGCATCATAAGCACTAATTGCAAGCTCGTGGATAGCATCCATCATATTACTATCCATTAATGTCTCATTATAAATATTTCCTGCATTCTGCCTTGCAGACTCTACAGCTCCATAAGGTATATTGGCTAATTGCAATGTACCTCCAATTGTTGCATAACTATTTGCTAAATCGGCATTTGTTTTCCTATCAACAAGGACTCTTAGAGCAACCTTGATACCATCCATCATTCTCTGCTCTATCTCGCCAACACATATGTGTTTGTTTCTTTCAAGTGCGTGTCTAGCATAAAGTAGGTCGTTAATAGCATTCCTTGCATCTGTAGCAGTCATATTCATTTTTTCAATAAGGACCTTCATTCCATCAGCAATTGCTTTAGACATAGGCTCAAATTTCTCACTCTTGAACTGCTGAATTTCCGCATCTGCTCTACTTGTTGATAGCACCTCTTGTGAATGAGGGTCTGATGTTTCATCTATTACACCGCCTCTATTCAATATCTCATCCATAATGAGCTTTACAGGTCTCATACGATCCTGCAGTTTGAATACTTGCTTATCCCACCAAGACATCTCTTTTGTATTTGTAGAATAAGATGATTGCTGATTAATAGATGCGCCTTCCTCTATAATTTGGTTGCTAGTTTTTTTACTATCAGTATTATTTTGTTTAGTTACCACGACAGCAGCTAATGCTGTTGTTCCAGAGTTCTTCTCATTAGCAATCTCTACAGTATAACCATCACCAAGTTCCTGCTCAACCCAAGATTTCAACTCTTGAGGAGTAAAGAATTTTTGGTATGAAGAAATCTTACCATTAAGTTTTACAAGAACCTCTTGTGGAGAGTCAAGCTCAATCTTGTCTTTGATTGATTTCTCTTCACCTGCCTTACGGGTGTTGATAAACAGCTTGCCTCCATCCTTCATCCTCGAAGCCATATCGTGCAATACATCTGCTCTCCAGTCATCTGGAATAACATTCAATACTGCATTGCTAATGATATAGTCATACTGTTTATCAATATCATTGTATGAAGAATATGTAGCAGGATTATTCTGCTTCCTGTCTGCACTTTGATAAGGTTCTACATCTTCAATATTGAATCCCTGCTCCCTCAAACTCTGAGTGCCTAGTCCCATTCCACTTGACGCATCAAGAATCTCAACATCTTTGCCAAGATTATTCTCAATCCATTTTGCAACTTTGTTATATGTACCTACCGTTTTTGCGACTTGAGTAGAATGCCCCTTCTTTCCAGTTTCTTTAGTGGTTCCTTCCATCCAGTTCGGATACAACTCATCAATTTGAGTTGATACCATTCCAGACTCACTTATAGGGGATACTTTTCTCTTCTTTTCAACAGTTTTGCTTTTAGAGTTTTTCGCTCTTACCTCAGCCTCGTTGATATCATTTATGCTCTTTTCTACAACTTCAGCCTCCTTTGTAGGGTCATTGCTTCTTGAAGGTGTGTGAATCTCTGGCCTAGGAGTCTTAGGATCAATGTAAGATGCATCCATATTAGTTACATCTACAGGCTTCTGGATATGGTATGAACCATCATTATTATACATTCTGCGGTCAATAAGAGTCTTCCAATATCCTTTCTCATTTGTAAAGTCTTTTTCAGCCTTATATGTACCCTTGCTATTTACACCGCTAAATCTTGGGATGATACCTAGCGTGTTACAATATGAGATGAATCTTGAACCATTTACATCTGCAGTCTCAATTGTAGATGTTTTATCCCAATACTCATATGGGAAGATAAGTTCAGCTTGGTCCCCAGGAATAGTTACAAGATAACACTCTTGGTCTTTTTCTTTAATCTCTTTGCCATCAATTGTCTTACCAAAGAATCTCTCATAAAGGTTCCTTAGAATATCATTGTCTTCAAGTATTGCTCTTTCAGACTCATTCAAAATACCTGTATCTGCATTATCTCCTGTTTTCTTTGAGTTTAGAATACGGTATCTCAAATCATAAGCAATATTCTGTCCTTCTGAGCGTTTGCCTTCTGGCAACCTTCTATCACTCTGATATGGCGAATAATCTTCTCGTTTATCATCAAATCTTTCTTCCAATGCTTGCATCATTGATTTATACTGAGCCTCAGCTCCACCAGATGCGTGGAATGGGATTATGAATGTAATCCTGTCATCATTCATTGCAAGCCTCATATGAGTATCGTTTATACCAACGAGGATAGGCTGAACATTGTCGTACTTATTAGAGTACATAAATGCGTCCCTCTCATCCATACCTGTTACTCTTGAGAATACAAGCTCCATAGTTCCATCCTCATTTTCCTTGTATCCATCTCCTTTTGGCATCAATGAGCAGTTTACCTCTGCATTACAACTTGCAAAGAAAGGAATAGCCTCTGCGACCTTAGTGTATAGCTGTGCCTTTGCTCCTATATTTTGAAGCTCTAACATTGCCAATAACTGGTCTAGCGCATATTCAAACCTCCAATCGGAAGTACTCTGTAATCTCTGTCCATTAAGCAAGTTTTGAATCTTAGCCTTAACTCTTGATTTTTCAACCTGCTCTTTAGTTTCATCCGACCATTCTCCATTTTTATCAAGTTTCAATACAGTATTATTTGATGGGTCTTTTATATCGTTAAGGTCACTTTTACCAATACCAAGCATTACCTGCCCAAAATGAAGTGGTGAATAAGGAGAAGCTGCTTTACCCATAGAAGGTCCTCTGGTAGTTCTGAATTTCCAAGTCAATGGATATTCTGATGCAAACTCAACACCTGCATTGATATCAAATAATATATTGTCTGGTACAGGTTTATAACCCTCCGCCAGTCTTACATCTGTTAACCAAGTAAGGTTATCAATTTGGAACAACTGCTCTTCAAGCATTTTTGCTAGAGACTTCTCCTTGCGTGTCAATTCATTACCTTTTTCTTCTTTGAAGCGTATAGCATTAAGTTCATTTTGGATACTTTTCCTTAAATTGTCCTTAGCTTTACTTCTTTTAAGACCTCTAGATTTAGCAATACTATCAACTTTTTCGTTAAGGATATCAATATCTTTTTGCAATTGTTCTACATCAGCATCCTTGTATTTTTCTTGCAAACTCTTAATGTTATCAAAAAGTCCTCCTAGTCCTACCCATCTGCTGAATACGTAACATACAGGACAAGGAACTGGTTCGCCTGCTTTATGTGTATTCTTGAACACAATGTCTACTATTTCTTCTTTAGTCAATCCTCTTCCGAGTTTAACCATAATGGTAGACATATTATTGATTACGGCCTGTGTCTTTTTACAGATGGTTGTAAAGTCAATAGTAGTGCTATACTGCTTATCTGCATTAGATGTGATGGCTGCAAACGGTTGTTTCTTACCATTGATATCGGACTTAGACATATCCCTAGGACCAGGCTCAATAGGTTGGAATCCTATTGCTCCAGATACAGCATAAATCAAATCAAGATCATTTACTCTGAGCTGAAGATTAAACAAACCCTTAAAGAATTCCAACTGCTGCTTCCTGTCTTCCTCTGAAATCATACCATTTTTTACAGCATCCTTTAATGAAGCACCTAGAGGAGAATTATTAATCATATCCTCTGTAACTTCATCCACAATATCACCATCCTCATTCCTTATGATTGTTTCTCCATTTTCACCCTTCTCATACCTCAATCCTACAGACTCATACATTGTATCAATACTTCCTTCCTCTGATATATCAAACAAATCAGTGGACATATTGTAATTGTCATACAACTCTTTATTAAACAAGTCAAGTAATTTATTCAATGCATTATTGACTTGCTCAAAGGCATTAGTGTTTGAACTACCAAAAACTTCTACATCTACAAAGAATTTTGTAATAGCATTAACTATATCTTTGAAAGCATTGATTGATTTCAAATGTGCTCTAAATAAAGGATTAGCCATTTCTGCAACCATTTCCTTCACATTTGTCCCTCCATACCAGCCATCCAGAAGACCTTTATTTTTCAAATCTTTATAGATGCTATTCAACTCATCAACAGCCTTTCGCATATGCATAGGTAGTCCACTGTAATTCTTTTCCTCTAGAGCATAGGCTGTTACAGCGTGAATGGCTTCGTGAAGATAAACAGCCTTCTTCACTTTTACACTGATATCACTATTTAAATAATTTACCTTAAGTCTAATTGAATTCCTATTGGATGAATATCCAATTACATTTTTTTCAAAATTATTGTCAGTAAAAACTACTCCAATACCTAGATTTTTACATATAGAGAATACCTTATCAGCAAGTTCTGCAATATCAGAATCCATTTTAGGGATTTCTCTAAACAATTCTTCAAGAGTGTTAATAGAGTATATCTTCCCTTTTTTAATTCCTCTTTCGCCAAGATATGTCTTTGTTGGGATATTCTTTAATACAGTGTTAACCTTGCCTCCAATCATAGCGGCAGGAAGCAATGGAAATGCATCATTGTTTTCTTTTGAAGATTCTCTGAATAATGTTATAATTGTATCATAAAGCTCATCACTGATATATCCACCATTCTTTTTGGCTTCAACTTGAGCTTTTTGAAGAGCAGCTTGCATAATAGGAGCCTCTCTAGGAGTCTTGTCAACCCACTGTCTCCACGCAGAACGCCCCTTGCCTCTGATATTATCAAAGGCTTCTTCAAATTTTATACCCCCTTTACGGAGCTTATCCTGATCTTCCTTAGAATTAAGTTCTAGTTGTCTATTATTACCGTCTCTCTCAGTTTCTCCTTTTGTTTCTCCGTCATTATTAATCCCAATAGTGGATCCTTCTCCAGTTTCTCTATGTCCTTCTCCGAGAACCTGTGTTCGTTCTGAGTTTTGTGGTACTTGCCCTGTTTGTCTGGTAGTTGCATCTGGACTTGTGTTTGATTGTGTGTACAAATTTAATACATCGTTCCAGAATTGTAAATCTTTTTTTCTATCAACTACATCTTGTTCGTATTTTTTTCTCACATCAGATGTGGTATTTTTACTCATTGATAGAAGTTTTTCAGCTCTCTCAAGAGCTTTTGCTGCTTTAGCATGCTCTACATCCACAAACGAAAATGCATTCTCTCCATGCTCAGCATCAATCCTGGCTTTGGCATCTTCTGATGTCATTTGCTCATAAGGAACTGCCTTAACTTCTGTTTCAACTTCTGGCTCAACAGGAGCAGTAGTCTCAGTATTAACTGGAGTCTCAGTTTCAGCAGTAATTTCTCCAGTAGTATCCTGGTTAACCTGCGGAGCATCATACAATTTATCAATCTCAGTCCAATAGTCAAGATTGTCTTGTGCAGCCTTCTTTTGCGCCTCTATAGCCTCCAATTCTTTAAATCTTTCATCAAGGTCAAGATTAGTTGACGTATTCTTGCTTACTGCATTTAAAGCCTTTTTAGCCTCTTTTATCTGGTCTTTAACATACTTTCTGCCTTGCTCCAAGCCAAGCTTATTATCAATGAATTCCTTGCTTTTTTGTGTAGGTTGTGAAGACCAAATGCGTTTACCATCTTTGTCTTTCTTGAATCCGTCAGTATCAACTTCATCTTCTGTATTAGTAGTGGTATTGGTTTGTCCTTCTACAGGTGCAGAAGTGTTAACACCTTCGGTAGGAGGAGTTTCCACTATTGGAGGTAGATTTTGTCCTGCAGTTGCAATCTCACGCTCAAGCTCTGGATCTACTTCATTTTGAGATAATCCGTTTGCTGCAGTAGGTGCATCAACTTCAACAATACCTGCATCAGTCCTGCTAACTTCAACATCATTACCGTTACCATCTGTAATTGTATATGTGTCAGTTTTAGGATTATAACTCTTTACAGGTACAATAATACCATCAATCTCAAGACTTGTTGCAGGAATGAAATTATCATCCTTAACCTGCAGAGAAGCCTGCATACCTCTTGCTGACCAAGCTTGGGTATTTCTCAACATAGTGTTCATTGCCCATTGATTAGCATTGGTCTGAGTTGTAGTACCTATATCTGTGAAAGATTTATTTTTAACAATCTTTTCTCCAGTTGCTCTATCCATCAAAACAACAGTATCATCTGTGCCATCAAGAATAAAATAATTCTTACCCTGTGTATCTGTAAACTCATATACATTACCATCTTCGTGTTCAAAGTCCATAGGTATTACATTACCGTCTTTATCTTTTGCAACACCAAGATTTAATGCTACATAGTCCTTAATAACTTGTTGCTCTCCATATCTGTATGCTCCAGTCCTAACTGCTCTATCTGCAAGGCTTAGCTTGTTCCCTTCTTTCATCCACGTCATCCAAGCATTCTTATCTTTTGTTTGAGGGACACTTGATTGATATAGGCTATTCATATCCATAACAATGTCAGCTACACCTCTTTCATTAGAGCTTTTATCCGTAGTAATATACTGCTGTCTAGCCATTGCCTCTAGGAGCTCATTTTTCAATGCGTTCATCCTCTCATCTCCAAACTCTGTGTTGTTCAATGAAAGTATTGCATCTTCATATTCTTTTTGCATCTTTTTGCTTTGCACAACAGCACCTACTCCTCCTGCAAAATAATTTGCAGCACCGCCAGCTCCTCCCATAATGAAGCTTGTCAGTGCAACCTCCTTGTAAAAGTCCCAATCTGTAAATGCGGAGAGTTGGCTGGAATCTAGATTCAGTATTCCATTCATAAGGTTGTCACTAAGCTCTGATACAATCTCTCCAGGGATACTAGTTATTCCTACATTTTTTAGAATATCTGCTGTCTGGTTAAAAGCTTCATTATTAGATATTTTTGATAATGAATTAAACAAAGTCTCAATAAGTGGTTTTGAAGCTTTTCCTTTTGTCATCATTGTGAATAAAGGCAAATCATCTAATACACCTCCTAGAGTCTCAGAGAACATAGCGGTAAAAGTATCCACATACGCTCCTCTAACAGCACTAAGATGGTCCCAATAAGATACATCGTCTTTATTCATCTCTAGATTCAAAACTCTATCAGACCAGTTTGAATACATAGATGGCATAGCAGGAATCCTTAGAGCAGTATTGTATGCACCTTCTGCAGCTACTTGTCCTGCCTTACCCATAATCATTTTTGTAGCTTGTTTAGTGCCATACTTCTCTATTAGAGCTTTCGCTCCTTTTATTCCGAATGATTTCATACCTGCAGTAGGGGCACCAAACACACCTGCGGAAAGGCCCATCTCTGCTATGAACCTCAATGACTGTTGGAATCCAAGACCAGCATTAAACCACCATCCATATTCCTTATTCTCTCCAGACGCTTTATCTTGAATCTCTGATAGTTTTAGATATAGATTCAGAGTGTTAGCCTCTTCTTCGGTTACCTCTTTACCTGCTTTAATATCACGTACTATACCTGTAATATCCAAGTCTCTTGCAATCTCATTCATTCCCATTGAAAGGATATCATTCCAATTGCCAGTCTTGAATGTTCCGTACAGGAATTCATTATCTTTGGTTAAATCTCCAAGGTTATACAACTCTCTTAGAGTATCTTTATCAATTTTACCTCCATTATATAATCTTGTCAAATACTCATCTTTAGATTTCTGACTACCATCTGAACGAAGAATATTCATAGTATCTTCGGTTATTTTACCATCAGATACGAGTGTTGACAGTCTTTTACCTACCTCAAGTTGTCTTCCAAACTCTGCATACTGCTTATAAGTGTTGATTAGCTCTTTCTGCCTAAAAAGAGCCTGTTGTTTTTTGTTGATTTCGTTGTATAGCTTTTCGTTCTCTGATAAATAATCTGCATTCGCTTTCCTCTTACCAAATAATGCAGGCATAGCAGGAGTCCAAGGATCATTGATATTAGCTGTAATCTCGTTTTGTTTACTGTCATACTCACTCAAAAATGCACCATACTGTTTATTTAGTTCATCTAGCTGCTTATCAATATCTGCAGATAGTACTTCCGCTTTAGCCATATTGGTTATAGCATCTCCTCCCAATGTGTTTATCTGAGCCTGTAGTCTTTCAGATGGTGTCTCACCAACAATATCAGATATCTTGGTTATATCCTTTATAGCCATAGGATTTGGTAGAAGATTCCTTTCTTTGAATTCCATCTTGAAATCTTCGGCTGTAGACTGAAGAGCTTTTGGAGCCTCTGGTTTTATTTTTGGGATATTAACATCTGGAATAGTATCAGCTAAATTAATATCAAAAGGTTTGTCAACTGGCTGTTTAGGCTCAACAGGTTGCGAAGCCTTGTTAAACCCAAGTGAATCAAGAAACGATTGCTCATCCTTTGCACCAAGAAGATTCTCATCTTTGAATGTGTTATAAACTTTTTTGGCATATTCCTGGTCTTGGAGTTTCCCAAGGAAATCATCCTCAGTCCTATTCAAATTGGATAATGAAGTTACTGTTTTATATAACTCCTTACCCTTGTTTATGTCGTATTTTGAATCAGTCATATCTTATTTTTTAAAGGATTCCGTTAACGTCTTTTATTGTAGTTCCAGTACTATTGCTTGCAGTAGTTGTAGAGCCAGTTGATTGCCCTGCATTAGGGAATAGCTTCTCCATTATTTTCTGCATTGCAGGATTATTACTCTGGCTCATCCTAGTAAGTACTGTTTCCATCATTGTAGGATTCTGCTCTAGCTCTTTCCAGAATGCTTCGTTACCTAATGCTGACATAAACTCATCTGGAGTATACTCAGCTCTATAAGCAGCTTTTAAAAGATTATCAAGCTCTGCTCTTACTCCTGCTTTCTCTGGAGTATTCAAGCTTTCATCATTAAGGAATTTAGCAACAGCATTCTTGAATGTGTTGTTATTCTCAATATCCTTAAGAGTAATTTGCCCTTCTTTAAGCGTTCCATACTTATTCTCAAGACCGAAATCCTTGCCTGTATAACCGCCTTGCCTAATCATCAAGTCTGAGATTTGCCTTGCTAATCCCTCATCAATTGCATATCTGTACCCATTTTTGGAATCGGTATGTGTTGTATACGCATCATTGAATTTTTTATCAATTGAATTTTGATACTCACGATTTGCTATAACTGATTTTAAACCAAACTCAGACTCTCTCAATGCTGCATTCTTTTTATTTGTATTTGCATTGATTCTTGCAGTTTCCATTTCATAATCCTTTTTGTCTAACAAGCCATTCTTATACATCTTGTCAAGTTCATATTGTGCAACTTTCAACTGGTAATCTCTATTGTCTTTAGAGTCTTTTTGCAACAGCTTATTATACTCATCATATGCGCTCTTACGTAGCTTCTCAGCCTCTGAATGAGCCTTTCTCTCATTCTCCATAAAAGCAGCTCTATATTTGGTTTCTGCATCACGATTCTTGGCCTTAATGGCATCATATATCTCCCTTGCCTTATCTGATTTAGCCATAGCTTCGGTAAGGTATTTACTGTCTGGTCTCACATAGGTTTGCTTAGATCCTCCTGCTACTTGACCAAGAGCGGTAAATAGATTACCCCAAGCAGCCATTTTAGCCTGTTTGGAAGCTCTCTCTGATTTTTTCCTGTATTCCTCATCCTCATCTTTTGCAGCCTGCAACATAGCCTTGAAATAATCACTTTTATCAAGCTTTTCACTTGCTGCATTCTCATCAAATTTTTTTCCCTCAAATTTCAGATAACCACCATCTTCTTTCTGTTCGGGTGTGGTTATAGGACGATTCTCGCTCATAGGAGCGGTTTTCATTATAGTTTTCAGTCTGTTCACTCCAGAATTTGCTGTAGTGATAGGTGGAGGTGTAACTTTCGGAATATTCAACTCATTTGAAGACCTTAAAGGTTCCTGGCCTTCAGCACCGCCCACTCTTGACTGAACACCGCTACCAAGGCTCTCTCCTGCAACGGCATTCCTTTTTTTCTTCTTTGGTTCGTTTGGATTTATTGGTGTAGTCATAATATTTCCTCCTATTGTTTACCATCTCCTACTGGTTTCCCTTTAAACAAACCCTTCAATGGATTGGTTCCATCACTATAAGCAGAGCCCAATGTATTGAAAGCACTTGATACACCGCTTGCCAACTGAGATGCTGTAGCCGCTTCATTTGAATTCTGTTGCATCTGTCCTTCAACGATTGCTCTCTTTCCTGCCTTGTAATCTGCCCTCACTTGGTCTTGTCTTGCCTGCTCATTCTCAACGAGTGAGCTTACTGCATCCGAGTAGACCTCATTATTGGCCTGTTTCACTGCGAGTGCGTTTTCGTGTGTTGCACCCTGTGCAGTCAAAGCATTCTCTGCTGCTGCATCCGAGCGTTTCATCCTCTCATCAAGTTTCTTGAGGTATGCTTTTGAACCCTCATTGTCCAATGCACCACGATAATACTCCCTCAAGTATTCCGCTTCGTTTTCTGCTTCCATAGCACGGAGCTGTCTTGCGTTTCGCTTGTTAGCTTTTGAACTATTGATAGCACCTACACCAGAAGCTACTGCAGATGCCAAACCCATAACGAGCGGAAACCAAGCACAGACAGGCTCCTGTATCTGTATGACATCACTCCTTGATGCAAACAGACCCATTATAAAGTCAAACAAATCAACTATTTCCATACTTTTTACTCTTTTTAAGGGTAAATTTCACAAGTGTCATCTCTTTTTTATGCCCAATTTGGGCAGTTTACCTTTTTCCCTATGACTTTTTTTGTGTAATAATCAAAACTTTACGAGTATGGAAAATGAACTAAAAGATGTCATTGAGGAGAAAACGAAGAAACTCGCAATGAGTGATAAACTGGTAAGACCAGAGAAGAAAATAATGATGTGTGCCTTGTATCTGATGTTTTACAGGGACAGACCGAGGATTTTCGTAAGGGATATGAGCCTTGGTAAGGTCATTTTTGATGCGTGGCTGAGTGTTTACAAGGGTAAAGCCGAGGAATTGTTGCAGACATACAAGGATGGAGTGAAGAAAGATGTGATGGAGGAGCTTGGAATGACCATCAACGATGCTCCTGTACCTACAGCAGACTCAATCAAATCAAAAATCCTAATCAAACTCAACGATGTGGTGATGAATGAGAGTGATCCTGCCAAACTTGCAGGTGCGCTCAAGGTGTTGGACAAGTACGAAAAGGATGAGAAGGAGGTCAAGAAGACCAAAAAAGCATCCATTTACGATGACCTTAAAAATATCTAAGCACAATGAGAGGAAAAAGAATAGAAATAAAGGGTATAAACCGCAGTATTACCCCTGCTGAGAACGATGTGGGGTATTGCTCCGAGCTTATCAACCTCAAACCTCAAAACGGCATAAAAGTAGTCGGTAAAAAGGAGGTTATGAGTGCGAATATTCCGTACGAAAGAGTGATTAGGCACAGGATAAACAACATTTACAACCACATCGGCATACAGAATGATGCCACAGGTGTAAAAATAATCCATTTTGAGCCATCAAGCGGTGCTGTAATCAAGACAATAGCCACATTCCCTGCAGGTCACGAGGTGTATTTTACCACTTTGACCAATCAGTTGGTAATATCGGACAAGACTGACATCAAAGAGTATGTATATTCGTTTGAGAACGAGTACAAACTGCTCTATAGTGGAGTAAATTTTGATTTTCACTTTGATATGCTGACTGTTGGGGTGTCTCTCAATGGTACCTATGAGAAGAATATTTACGCAAAGAGCAAGGATGAGTACATTGCAGGGTGTAGAGCATACCTAAATGAGTTTGAAAAGGAGAACAAGAATGCTTGTGAGGGCAGATATCTATATGCTTTTACCATTACTTACTATGACGGCACAGAAGCAAATATGTATGGCTTGACAAGTGTTGGTGGTAACTTTGACGGCACATTGTCTGGCGGCAGGAATTTCCTATCAGCAGTAGGTTCGCAAGCTAATGGGGATTCACCATACTTGACCACAAAATTCAATGTTAAGGGGTATTATTACAAATCCACTTTAACAATATCAGAAAATAAAGAGTTTTATGAAAAATATAAAGACTTGATAAAGTCCGTAAACCTCTATGTGTCTATGCCTACTACAATGTTCCCTCTTTCTGCAGACAATGTAAGCGTTTCTGGTATGGGTTGGGAAGAAGAAGAGATAACTAACGTCCCATCGGTGTATGTACATAAGCAGGATGTCAAGGATGCAGGGTTGGAGAAGCAGTTGCTGTACAGGCAAAAGAGTTGGTCATTGGAGCAGTTCTGTAGCGGTCAATCGTATGCGTTAGTGTTTGGTGGGGATGAGCAGACTACAGGAGCCACGTTGGAGGTATATGGTTCAAATATTGACAGGGCAGGTATGATGTACACCTACAATAAGAGAGTGCATTTTTACAATTCTGCAGTAAGGCTGAACACATATCTCCCGAGTGCGGAATATAAGCCTCTGTATTATGATGAGCTTACTGAAAACACATTGGGTAAAGCAAATATCCTAATCTACCTAAAAGAGAGTGGAAAAAACCTTGTCTTACGTTATGATGACCGAAATGTGTTGCTTGCAAGAAGTCCTATAAGCGGAAATATGGGGTATGTACCTACTGAGTTCCTTCTGTTCCCCGATTCAAGGGCATACAGGATGGAGGTTATTGTCACATCAGCACAGACATCATCGTTATCATCGGAAGTGGTAGGCAAGAAGTACACAGTCACCCTGTCATCTTCTCCAGCTTACAACTATGCCTATGCGTACGGAGGATTGACTTTCATTGCAGACAATGGAATTGTATTTGACGGCATTTACCCACAACAGGTGAATACATACATTGAGACAGATGTGGTAAACGTGACATCAGCAGGACTGCCATTCAACTTCCCTGTAAACCTATCGTACCGCTTTGACGGCAATATTACTGCACTCGGTGTGGCAATAGAGGACATATCAAATGCACAGGTGGGTCAGTATCCACTCAACGTATTTACCGACAATGGTGTGTTTGCTCTGCAGCAGGGTAGCGGACAGGTATTATACTCATCAATAGTGCCCATATCCAATGATGTGTGCCTAAACAAAAGCATCATATCAACCAAACAGGGACTGGTGTACATTGCCCACGATTCCATCTTCCTGTTGCAAGGCAAGAGCTCAACCAAGCTGTCACTATTCCTTGAAGGGGAGATAGACACATACATACAGAACAACCCTTCATTCCTCAAGTGTTGCGGTGGTCAGCTATATGACATTACCGACCTGTTGTCCGTAGTGCCGATAAGAGAGTACCTTGACGGAGCCACACTATCATACTCGCCTACAACAAACGAACTGATAGTATCCAACGCAGAGTACAACTACTCGTATGTGCTTTGCTTTACCTACAACGTATGGTACAAGGTGACAGGTACATTCACAGGTGTTGAGGATGCCCTTATGCTTACCCCTGTAGGAGTAAACGAAAAAGGTGCGACAAGTGCAACAGGTACAATAACCCTGTCAGCAATACATTCGGAGGTCAACAAGTCATTCTCATCCGTATGCAGTGCGCCATACAATACAACCTATTCCTGCGGAGCAGGCAACACCATAGCACTAATCATCAACGACACACAAGTAGCAAGTGCGACATTCGGACAAGTAACCTATATGCCGATGATCGTGGCAACACTATGCGACAAGATATCGTACCTGGAAGACAAAGTCGGGACAATATACTCAAAGACCGACCTAAGCAACCAAATAGTGAAAGTGTATAATGTGACTACAGCAGAAACACTATCGTCAACAACATTCGTTGCCCAAAGCGAATCCGTAGCAATACCGAACAAAGCCATAGGAGCAACAATAACAGTTACCATAGCAGGATTGTCATTCAGCTACAACTACACCGCTTCAAGCTCGGCAATAACAATGCTCAATGACATCACATCACAAATAAACAAATCATCATCGTGTCCCGTATCAGCACAAATAGTGAGAAACACAATACTCCTTACTGCAAAGAATACAGGACTTGCAACCAACAACATAAAGTACTCCGTTACCACTACAGATGCAAACTACATTTACATCACTACACAAGGTGCTACACTTACAGGTGGACAGGATATCTCTCTTGAACCATCATCATACAAGGAGATAGTGGACTGGACAGTTGACAACCCTAACGGACAAACTACCGTACATCTGCATACAAGACCAATGTGCCTTGAAAACCCTAACGGATACAAGACAATAAAAAGAACAGTATTAAACTGCCTCGCTAACCTAACAGGAAACCAAAACCTGTCAATGTATATTTATGCCTCTGATAACCTGATTGACTACAAGTGCATTTGTGCAGCTCAAAGACAAAACGTATCAGTGTCGCAAATAATCGCAGACAGAAGTGCTAAAGCATATAAATATTTCGTGGTTATGATTGGTGGTACAGTGCCTAATACAACTCACCTTGCTAACATAATCACTACAATTGAAGACGTTGCCGAAAAAAAATTAAGGTAACATATTCCTAATCACAAATTAAGTACTACCTTTGTACTGTATTTACGTGTCGGGGATTCTATCGGGATGATAGGGTCCCCTTTTTATTTTAATACCCATATGGTACCTTCCAATTCAAAACCCTCAAAATTCTGGGGTGGGGGTAGGGTACCTTCAAAACAAAAACTATACAAATCTAAGGGTGGGGGTAGCTTGAAAGAGTTAATGTATGTGTGGTGATTATATGTATAGATTCCGAAGCGAAGGGGGTGGGGGTCTTGAGGGGTGGGGGTGTGCCTATACCATAATGACTGGACCAACCGACCGACAGCACCACAACCTACAAGCGTAACGCATTAGTTGTAACGCACCCAAATGTATGAGATGAGTAATGTATCCACCTCGTATATGATATGGTCTAGAATCAAAGAAAAAGGGGTAAAGATTGAGGATAATAAGAGAGGGAGAAACATACCTTACAAGGATGAGCCATCACACCATCTGCAACCAGTATTGCAACCAGTCACTGAAGGATGACCGACCAACCACTGACCGACCACTGGATGACTGGAGAAGGAGAGCCAACAAGCAAGATGGGCAACCAGTACGGCAACACCAGTACGACACTGCATACGATAGACTCAATATGCCGAGCAATCGGTCTATCCGCATATAGGGAAAACCCTTTTTGTCACAAGTTGACAATAAAAAATGCCTAAATACCTAATACTAAGCATTTAAGCACTTTTTTAACGCAATGAGAGCCAGTAGAGCAGCGGTTATATAGGAGAGATTGAAACAAGTGTATGAAATTTGCGAGTGCAACCATCTCATCCTTCCTTTTTTACTCTCTTATTTTCTTAGGGTATTTTTCTCCTTCTTTTTTTTTCTATTCTCTCTCTTATGCTCTTATTATAGTAATAATATATATTATAATACTATATAGCCCCCCTACCCCCCAAAATTTTTTCCAGTTCTTTTTGTAATCTCACACATTCAGCAACAATGTAGTCAACATCTTGAAATGACCTACAAAGGAATAGCGGTAATCCTAATTGGCTATACTTATCCATTTGTTTAGTTACTGGTGGAACAAAATATGGTCTAACATAATTTTTAACCTCTATAATTGCAAATATTTGGTCGTTATAAACCATCACAACATCAAACCTGCAATTTTCATACTTATACTCAACAATTGGTTTTAGTCCGCACATTACCGCTTTGCGGTAAAGTTCACACTGCACATTCATAGAATGTATTCTTCTTTGTTTGATATAGGGAATTGTCTTCATATCTTCCTCATTTTTCAATATTGATTCTCTTACCGCAGTGAGGGCATAGAAAACTATTCTTGGTCTCATCCTCAAACAACTCGGTTATTGGCACATCTAATACCTTTGCAATCTCTTGCAATGTTTTCAAGGATGGATTCATCTTTCCCGAACTGATTAGTGATATACTTACTCTATGCACATCAATTGCCTTTGCTAAGAGGTCCATCTGCATTCCCTTCTCCTTGCAAATCTCTTTTATTCGTAGTCTCATACACTAAATTTTTAAAAATTTTTCAACACTGCAAAGATAGTCATTTTTAGCATCTTACAAAACAAATATGGATTTTTGTTGTTGCTGAAACTAAAAATAATTGAAAATTAATTTGGAGATAATTAAATTAATACTTTACTTTGCACCCAGAAAGTTAAACCACTACACTAATACGATTATGAAACGAGCAACTATCATTTTACTAGCACTGGCAGTCATTGCACTGGCTTCTAAGAACCATCAGCAGAGAGAATTGTTGAATAATATCAACCAACAAACAACTGTAACCAGTGAACAAGTTACTGACCTACTCCAAGCATATGAGGACCTCCTTGATATGATTGAATATGAGGATGAGAATTTTGTACTGGATGTTGTTACTGAGACCGACTCTTATGCAACATATATGGAACTGGCTAACCTTAACAACCGATAGCATATGAGAATCAGTTACACCCAAAGATACGGCAAGACTAAGTACCATCGTATGGCAGAGATGGCAAGACTCCGTAAGCAGATGGAAGACAACCGAAACAAGCAAGACAACAAGAGTAATAACCAATAACACTACACTATTATGGCAACTATCTACATTATCTCGCTAACTACCCACAATTACAATATTAAAGATTTTGAGGTGAAAAACCGATACACCTACAATGTGGGAGCATATTCAACCAAAGAGTCAGCAGTTGACTACCTCAAGTACAAGGCAGAGGTTAACGAGTATAAACTCAACGCACACCCTCAAAACCGCATTGAGAGGTCACTAAACAATCTCCGTATCAAGACTTATGAGATGGTTGAGGAACAAGAGATAGTCTATGTATCCGAATATGATATAAGGGAACTGGAACTCCAGTAAACACCTTACCAGTGTACCAGTAGGACTGGTCTCAGTAGGAGCGAAACCTAGCACTGGACTAACTAATAAAACGATTGTATAACTTTTAAACACTTACTAAGATGGCACAAAATGTTTATCAAATGGTCACTGACCGCATTGTAGAGATGATGAATCAAGGCATTATTCCTTGGGAAAAACCTTGGAAAGGAATGTCCACCAGTCTCAAGGATTGTGCGATATCGTACACCTCTCGCAAACCTTATAGTCTGCTAAACCAAATACTACTGGGAGAGGATGGCGAGTATATCACCTTCAACGAGTGTACCAAATTAGGCGGTAAGGTGAAGAAGGGTGCTAAGAGCAGAATAGTGGTATTCTACAAACCACTGGTAAAGAAGGTGACCAGTAAGGATGAGGAGACTGGTGAAGAGGTTGAGAAGGAGAAAATGTCCTTTTTCCTCCAGTACTACCGAGTATTCCACATTAACGATTGCGAGGGCATTAAGAGCAAGTTTGCAGAGGATGAGACCACCAGTACTGGAGAGCAGTTTGAGTCCATCCTAGATGGTGAGAAGGTGATTGAGGACTACATTGAGAGGGAGAGCGCAAACGGATTCTCACTAGAGCATAGGTCGGGAGATAGGGCATATTATCAGCCATCACTGGATAGGATAGTCCTTCCGCTCAAGGAGCAGTTTAAAGCAATAGCAGAGTATTATTCAACCGCATTCCACGAGATTGCACACTCAACCCTCAAGGAATGTAGGTGTAACCGAAAGCAGACCTCTACCGCATTCTTCGGGAGTGAGGAATATAGCAAGGAGGAACTGGTAGCAGAGATAACCTCAGCGAATATCTGCTCGGTAACTGGGATTGAGACCCCAAGCACATTCAAGAACTCAACTGCTTATATCCAGTCGTGGCTGAAGGCACTGAAGAATGACCCCAAGATGATTGTTTTTGCCAGTGCTCAAGCAGAGAAGGCAACCAAGTATATCCTTGGCATAGCATAGCAACTAGCCACCTACCATATGATGGTCCAGTGAGAGCGAAACTCAAGGTGGCACTACTAATCTAAAACACAATCAAAATGATTACAAAACAATCACTATCTGCTGTTGCTAGTGAGACTTGCAAAGCACTACTAGAGACTAGACTAAAGACCAAAAGAGCAATGGCTGACCTACTCATCCCGTTTGGCGAAAAAGGCATTAAACTCAACGAGCATTGCGAGGGATGTTGGATGCCATCAATTGAGGTTCTGCCGAATGTCCACAAGGTAATCACCGCAATGAGGTTCACCGAGTCTCTTCAAGTTGAGATTGATGGAAATTGGAAGGAGATGCGTTATCCTAATGACCTACAATTCCTTTTTAGCGAACTGGTTGATGCAATTGAGTGCGAACTTGAACTTAATTAACTAACAACACGCATAAAAACAACTAAAAAGATGGAAACAAAAATCTGCAAAAAATACGGTAGAGAACTACCGATTGAAGACTACCACATTGACAATAGGATGGTAGGTAAACACAAGTCAGTATGCAAGGAGTGCACCTCTGCTTATACCGCAGAATCTCGCCAAAGGAAGAAGGAAGAGAAAGAATCTACACCACTCTCCAAGTTTACTCCAAGAGAACTGATTGAGGAACTGAGGAAGAGAGGATATAAGGGTAAACTCCAGTATGTATACGAGGTGGTAATTTAACAAGTAAAAACAACTAAAATCAACGATTATGAAAAAAGCAACTGATTATCGCAGACAATTCTGCACATTGCAAGAAGAGGTCAAGAATGCAATTAGAGACCTTATGACTGAGTATAACATCAATAGACTGGAGATGGATATTGAGAATAGGGAATCTCACGAAATAGGCTATCATACCATCTACTGCGAGTGGCAGAGTGAGGTTATAGGTAAAATCAATCTAATAGCCGATGACACACTGGAACTTATCAACCAGTGGGATGAGGTTCTCCAAAATGATGGAATCGCAGATAGCGAGTGGGTAGTAATACTGGAGATGGTGGAAGAGCAGATTGAGTTGGATTACAAGCCAAGATACTATCCAGTGTTCAATATGTATAACCCGACTAAGAGACATTGTTTAGGCTATGGAGATATTGTCAACATAGATGAGTGTGAGTCCTTCCCAACCTTGATGGATGCTAAGAGAGAGGTGTTAAGAAGAATGATGGCAGAAACTAATAATCTTGTTGACATACCAGTGCACACTATCTATGAGAGGAATGGCAACACCTACAAAGAGGTATCAACTGCAATTGCCAGTCATCACTGCTACCTACTGGGAATTGAGCCACCAGTAGTGACTGATGACCTTATCAAGCAAGGAATGACTAATGTATATATACACACCCTTTAACCGATTACTATTACTATGGAACAATACATTGAGACAATCAACGCAACCTATCGTGAGCAAGGAAATATCCTTTCGCAGATTCATCCAGTAGAGGATGACCGACACTGGTGCGACCTAGTGTTCTTCTACTCAGTAGAGACTATTTTCAATGCAGTGCAAGATGGGCAGAGAATGAAAGAATTCTCTTTTGCAGACCAGTATTTTTACTTTGACTGCGAAGGTAGGTACATCAAGTCCTTCAACACTATTCAAGACCTTAAAAATCATTTTGACCCTAAAAACAATTGATTATGGCAACATTCGTTTTTTATCAAGACTATACAATCACCCTCAGCAAGAGAGATTACTACACTATAGAGGCTAAAACATTGGCACAAGCAAGGAAACTGGCAAGGGAGAGTGATGGAGACCTAGCGAATTGTCCACAAGCAACATACCTAGCAAGTACAACCGATGATTGTGGTGGATATTACGACAAGATGGGCAATTGCACCATCTACGATAACACTGGAGAAGAGATAGAGTAACAACTAAAAATAATAACGATTATGGCAACTTACAACTATGAGCAGATTGGCTCAACACTGAAAGCAGAATGGCAAGAACTCCAAGAACTGGCTAAAGGCAAGACTATCGGGCAACTGAAATTGGTTGAAAAATTTGATGCATACGAAGAGGGGGATGACCACATTTTCTTCTATTATGGGAAACTGCGAGGGATGGTGTACGGAATTGAGGATAATGCCCCATACATAGCAGGACTTATGTATGCTTGGAACTACACTGCAGAAGACTGGGATGAACTAAGCCTTGAGATAATCCCCTTGCAACCCTACGAACTGGAGCAGAAGGAGCAACGAGTAATTACATCTACACAAGTGGTAGTGATAGATTATGATGGACATCGCATAGATATCATTAATACTACTGAGGATTTTGAAAAGGTTAACCTTGATGATTTCCTTATCAAACAAGGTTATGATATTGACAGCATCTACTCTATCGTATCAAAGGATTTGCAAGTAAATTTTATTTCATAGGACCAACCTAGCGACAAGGGGAGTGCGAGTCTCCCCAGTCCACTAATAATCATTAAAACTTAAATACAATGGAAAGAATCGTTAAACTTATGACCAGTAGGGATGCCTACGATATTCGTGAGAGCGCATCATCATCAATATCCGTTAGAGACCTAATAGAGAGACTGGAAGAACTACCGCAAGACTCCAAGATTGTCCTCTCATTTGACCGAGATTACATCTTTGGGGACATAAGATATGACTCATTTGAGATTGAGGATGTGGAGACCAGCGAAGAGCAAGAAGAGAGGGAGCGAAGGGAAGAGGAAGAAGAGGAATATGGTATTTGGGAGATGTGTCCTCATTGCAATCACGAGGTGGTACTAAAGGACCAGTTTAGATGGCAAATCTGCCCGATGTGCAACCGACCTATCCTACCTTGCAGATTATGCGATTGTGACTGCGTAGAATGCTCTAAATGCCCATTAGAGAAGAAGGAAGATATGGTACTGGAGACCGAGATTGAGATTGAATGTCTTGAAGGACTATGGGACTGCGAGTGCTACGATGGATACGCAATCTGCAAGAACATAAAGACTGGCAGATATGTATCCCTTACTTATCCAAAGAAAGCAGACATAGACTATGACACCGCAATGCAAATCCTGCGCTACCGAGGGTTGTACAATGTATCAGCAGAGGATATAACCTACGGAGATATTATGATGCGCTACGGAGAGATTGAGAAAAACTAACCAAACACACACACCGCAATGAACACTGATAAAATAACTCTATATAGGGTAGTTTGCCATATCCATAAAGGTTTAGGGTCGCAATTTACTACCTACGATTTGGATATAGCACAAGATGAAGCAGATGAGATGCTCCAATACCGCAAGACTACGCACAAAGGATGTGTAACAATCCGCAAGGCAGATATCCCTAAAAATGTTCTTGAAGAACTGCAATATGATTATGAGAGTGATGTACTGGAAGAAGATTTTACCCCAAAGGGTAATCTAATCCTCAAGATTGAATGGACCAATAATGATGCGATATGGAAAAGATAACTAAAGCAGACCTACTAGACAAAGCGAAGGCTCTACTAGAGCCACTGGATGAGAAGAGATTCCAGTTCAAACCACACACTACCACTGAGGTTGTATGTTGGGGGGATCTGACCCTAACCAGTCTTGGAGAACTCTTTATCAGTTGCTCCACCGATGAGGTTATTCTCATCTCTAAGAATGAGTTTACAAGGGAGCGAGATGAGCACGATTTAGACCCTCTAGCACACTTTTCCACCGAAGAGGTGTCAACGATAGTAAACATATTAGAAACTCAATTAAATCAAGCATAACTATGGATAAAGCAGATTTTATCGCAAGGATTAACGATTTGGTTATATCGGCAAGAAAAGATGTTGGACAAGAGGCATTGCTATTCTTCAGTGCATCTAGAGAGCCATATGACCCTAGGACCGACCTTCAAGATTATGAACTGACCGAGACTGACCAATTATGGGATTGGCTTAAAGATGCCGAGGGCGAATGGTATATTGATATCTACCAGTCTCATCCCGAAATCAATACTGCGTATTACATAGATTACACTTTGTGGAACGATTAATAATTAAATATCAACAGCACGATATCAACTTATAGGAAGACTTGCATAACCAAAACCGATTAACTAACTTTGAAACTCAATCGTAAATACTATGGAAAAACTAACCATCAGCAAAGCGCAGGAACTACTTGACAAAACCATTGAGTGGTCAGCACCATCAGCAGAGGGTAATGCACCCTATGGTGGTAAGGCAATCATAACTGACATTAAAGCGAACGCAAGACCACTTGTCTGCACTACAATAGAGGGGGACAATCTTAACTATGCAATCTGCGAGGATGACATCCATATTGACTACTCCGACTATGGTAGAGGTGTGATGTATAGAGTAATTTAACCGATTGTCAAGAGTTGTCAAAACGAGTATAGACCTTTGCAAAAAACAAGAGATATGAAATACAGAGCAAATTACACCGCCAATAACGGCACTACAATGATGCACCCAATAGAGGGTAACAATTTAAAAGAAATCATTAAAACCATAAGAAGAATTGCTAACGCAGAGAGATTCGCCAATAATAGTTGCGCTTGGTCAGTATGGGTAGATACTCCATCAATGGGATACAAGGTAGTTGCAGCAGGTGGAACACATAGTAGCGGAAAGTATTATAGAGTAGAAGAAGGTAATCTTAAATGGATGTAGTATGAGAAAAGCAATCTTAAAAAATAAGGTAACGGGTGTAGAGATTGAGGTATATGCCACAACCGAGCATCCCGATAGTAGTTACGGCAAGGCAGTATGGGTAGATAAAGATGGTACTGCTTATATGCAAGTTGATTATCGTTTTGATAACCCATTCTATGAGGTGAATGAACTTTAATTAAGGGGAAAGTCGCAAGACCTTCCCCTTTTTTAGTTAAAAAAATGAAAATCATATGAAAGCAACAATACAATCAACCAACACAAAAGTGGGTAAAAAGTTTTTGCTTTCCAAAATATTTCTTATCTTTGCAGTGTATTCTTTGCAATAATGCGTATTGCATTTGCTTTTAAGAGGGTAGGCGAAAGTCTACCCCTTTTTTTGTCATAGATGAACAATCTTTCAAGTTTATTGTTTATGTTTGCAAAGGAATTCTTCTTCATAAAGCTGACATAACTTTTATCCCTCTTGACTACACCTCAAGGGGGATAATTATTTTAAGCGAAAGTGGTCAATTACTTAAAATTCTTCCGAACTTATCTTCCAAGTAAAAGCAATAGGCAATATAGCAGAAATAATGCCCACTACTTGTAGTATTATCAGCTTAGTGGAAGCCATATTAGGGTTAGCAATAGTTAAGTATGTGCTTACTCCAGTAAAAGCAATAATAAGAAGGCATAAAACTATTAAAACAACCTTTTTAAAACTTGGTGCCACCTTGATTGCAATAACTGTTGGTGTTATGATATTCGCAAATGCAGTAGCCACTATATCAACTGCGAATGCTGATTCCCACCATAACCTTCCCATAAAAATATTAAACCAATAAATGGCGAGATATAAGATTATTGCAGAAGGCAAAACTGCAATCCATCTAAGGATTTTAAGACCAGGAGACATTTTTTTTTCGTTCATAGTATTCTCTTTTTTACTCACACATTCTTATTCTAAGGCTACCGACCACTAAGGCTATTTTTCTTATATCTGAGCGAGGGACAGAGAAAGGTGGGTACTTATCCTTATTCTCACTAACAAGTAGGATATTGTCCTTATTTTCCTTATCCTCGTAGATGTTTTTAATCATCACTCCTTGTGAGGTATCCACTACATAAGTCTTGCCCCATTGAAAGAACAAAACTTCATCCAACATTTTACAAACAAGCAGATCTCCCTCGTTATATGTTGGATTCATTGAATCTCCACCAACTTTAATAAGAAAATCTGCAGGAGTTTTGATATCGGGAACTGCATATAGTGGGCAATCATTTATCAAAGCTGTCCAATTATCTTCATTATAACCACCCATAGCAAGAAACGGAACTAAGGGTAAGACCATACCTTTTGCATCCCTAAATTGCTTTTCTTTTTCAATCAGCATTTGCCCGTTACCCGTAATAAGCCACACATCATTTATCTCTGGATATACAGAAACTATCTGCTTTGCTAAATCCTGTGAGATGTTTTTTGTTTTACCTTTTTGGATATCATAGATAAATTGAGGTCTCCCCTTACCTAAGTTGACTGCAAGGGTAGCCGCACTGATATCCAAATAGTTAAGCAGTTGGTTAATCCTTTCACTCGCTTCCATAATCGTAAATTTTAAAGTTGTGCAGAAAAAATCTGTAAAATAATTTGCAAATACAGAAAACATCTGTATCTTTGCAATACCAAATCACTGAGTTACTACAAAAGTATACTCAAATATACTAAAACGAATCAAAGATAATGAAAACTTTCAACCGAACCAAACCACTCATTCAAGTGTTAAGAGAGTTGCCTATCGGAGAGACTATTACAATCCCGAATTCTCAAGCGAGGAATGCATCAGTAAGGTATATGGTGTATATGCTAAAGAAGAAGGAAGGATATGAACTTAAAGCCACACAAAAGGGTTTAATCAACAAAATGCAAGTAACTAAAATCAAATAGTCTCATTATGAAAACCAGCCTCATAGTAATGAAATACTTTACCCTCGTATGGGCAATAGTATGTTTCGCAGCAGGAGTAATCAATGAATCGTGGACTGCATTCTTCATCTCGTGTGCTTGTATGATAATTCATATGGCAGTCAAGGTTCAGCAGACCATAGACAAAGATTGGGAGGACAGATACTATGAATAGGCTCTTGTACGGGGATGAAGACCCGAAGACAATAGACTTGCAGTATAGCAACGAGCCTTGCGAGCATTGTTATGGTGATGGGCAGATATACTACCTAACTGATAGCGGAGAGCAAATCACTAAAGAGGAATATGAGAGTGGGTGTCTGCACGATGAGGTAACGATAGAGACTTGCGAACATTGTGAGGGCAAGGGATTTATAGAAGTTTACATTGAGCCGATGACCGCAGAGGACAGGTTTGATGATTTATGGGGAGACAGGTAAAAAGTAAAATAATGTTTAACCAAGGTTAGTTTTCAAGTTGGGGTTCAATTCCCCACTCCCCACTAAAGGCAGAAACAACAATGTGTTTCATAAGGGATGATGTGTTTATTAAGGTTTTATTCATACTACTACTGCCATTTTAAAATAATTAAGTTGTTTTTAGTTAATCCGTTTCTGCCTTTTTTAAAGCGAATAATCAAGTAATCAATAATACAATGGGAAGAACAATTACCATAGATATGGATGACCTCAAGAGGATAATGAGAGAGGTTGCCGTTAACGCAGTCTATGATGCAGTAAGCCATCTTAGAGAGGGAGAAGCAATCCTATCAAGGGCAGAGGTGGAGAAGAACCGCAAGGCTGTGGAGTTTATGCAGAATGCTGAGAACGACACCTACCTAAAGGGTTGTGAGGTTGCCAAGATTCTTGGTTGTTCTACTGGTCAAGTGACCAAGCTGAAAACTATGGGAGTGTTGGAGCCAGTATATCTCAACGGCTCAAGAACCCCTAAGTATTCCAAGCTGAAATTATACAAGATGATTAAGGAAAGGACAGTTCCCAAATACAAATAACAAGGGGTCTTATCTCCCGACAAAACCCCTTAACGATTATGAAACGAGCATTTACTCGTTTGCAACTTTAAAAAACAACTTATCGGCAAAGATATGGAAAATAATCTAATCACACAAATAACACTACCTCACATCAGTTTTGATATGCCTAATGAGGCGTACCACAGAGGAGAATGGCAGAAGGAGTTCGTATCCTCTACTACTCTAAAGAATTTCTTGGTATCTCCCAAGTTCTTCAAGTGGTCAATGACCAATCCTCACCAGATAGGTTTGGCGGCATCGCAGGAGGGTAGTCTATACCACGCAATGTTGGAGAGCATAGGCAATACGGGTAGCATTGATGATATCTACAAGGAGTTCTTTGTGTTCTATCCTCCTTGCAATCCCAAGACTGGAGAGCCTTATGGCAAGGCAACCAAAGCCTATACCGAGGCATACAACGAGCAGATGGAGGCTAATTGTGGCAAGACACCCGTAAGCGAGGAAGATATACAAAAGACTTACGATATGGTTACTGCACTACTCAACAACTGCGGTACAACAAGCGAGATGGTCAATTTCTTTTTGGAGAAAGGCACTCCCGAGGTATCGTTTTTCCTTGAGTACAATGGTGGCAAGTTCAAGTTCCGTTCGGATATAATGTCGCAGAGCAAGATTGTGGATTGGAAGACAATTACCGCAGATGACCTGCACCAAGACACAATAGCAAGGCAGATAGCAAAGATGGACTATGGTTTTTCAGCCGCTTTTTATCAGTTTTTCTGCCACCAAATCACAGGAGTATGGAAAGAGTTCTATTGGGTATTTCAGCAGAAATCTGCCCCTTACGATGCGGTTGTAGTGAGTGCGGATGATTGGGCATACTCAGTTGACTATACGGGAGCTTTAATTAAAGGCCCATCTGCAATAGAGTTTGAGAACGTGTTGGAGCAGTATCTATCGTGCGTAAGGAACAACTACTTCCCTGGAGCAGAATGTATGGTTGAACCAACCGTAGGTAACTACCGAATAATGTACGCACTACCCAACTATAAGAGAAATTCAGTTATCAATTTTTACTAATACAAATTATTATGGCAAAGAAAGAAGATGTAGGAATGTTTGACCAAGCACAACAACCTGCAACACAACCACAGACAACAGAGAGCAAACCTAAGACTGCTCCTGCAATCCATCCCGAAATCATTAAGGCTGGTCTTGTACCATTCATTATGCAGCCAAAGCAAGCATACATTGCTGCAGGTGGTAATGAGCAGGACTTTAACCGAGAAGCCAACTTTACCTCTGACCTGCTTGCATCAAATAGTTACTTGTTGCAATGCGCTAAGAGCGACCCTCAAGCACTTGTAGCGGCAGTAAAGAATGTAGGATTGACAGGCTTGTCGTTGAACCCAGAGTTAAGGTTGGGATACCTTGTACCATTCAAAGGTAAAATCAAGTTTATGTCCTCATATATGGGCAAGATTGATATCCTTATCCGTACTGGAGTAGTGAGATCCATCCAAGCTGAGTTGGTGTATGAGAAAGACCAGTTCGTGTATCGCAAGGGAGTAAACGCAACCTTGGAACATACACCCGATATTTTCGCTGAGGATAGAGGTAAACTAAAGGGTGGTTATTATATCGCAGTCCTTGCCAACGGACAAATTCAGTACGATGTAATGCCCGAGAAACGAATCCAAGAGATTAAGGGCAGAAGCGAAGCGGTCAAGAGCGGTAAGACCTCACCTTGGGATACTGACTTTGAGGAGATGGCAAAGAAATCAATCATCAATTGGGCATTCAAATCCCTGCCTAAGACTGGTATCTCCGATGATATGCTAAAGGTCATTGAATCCGATAACGATTATGAGAGGGAAGACTTTGAGGAGTGGAAGAAAAGCCAAGAGCAGACCAAGGTTGACACCTTCAAGGATGATGCAAAATTCACAGATTTTGAGGAGGTGCATAATGAGTAATGATATCAATTAGTGACAGCACATATAAGGGGTTGGTAAGCCTACTTAACCGAGTAATAAGAGATATGCCAACCCCATATCAAAATCGCAACCAAGGCGAAACAATACGAAGAACAAGAGTGTTATTAAGAAAACTGAATAAATATGAACAGACTAACAATCGGGGGTAGAGTAGGACAAGTTGCCCCACTAAAGGAAATCGGACAGACTAAGGTGTGTGAGTTTTCAGTAGCAACTACTGAATCAATGAAAGTCAATAACCAATGGACACAAGAGACTGAGTGGCACAACTGCAAGGCTTGGGGTAAAATGGCAGAGTTGGCGAGTAAGTTGGCAAAAGGAGAGTATGTAATCATCCAGAGCAAGAAGAAGACTGAAAACTACACCAACAAGCAAGGACAGAAGATATCAAAGGTTGTTGCAGTAGTGGAACACATTGAGAGACCTAACGGAAACGGAAATTCAAAATCACAATACCACAACGATACGCAGAACCTCTCTCCACAAGAGTTGGAGCCACAGGATGGGGATATGCCCTTTTAGTTCTTTGAAAATTGGAAGGAGGAGATAAGATGGGGAAAGATTCATTTATAATATATAAATCATTTTACAAACCTATTTCCAAGTTATCGGATAAGCAGTTAGGCAGATTGTTCCGAGCAATATTTGAATACAATCTTGGCGAGGTTGTCTCGGTTGAAGATGACATTGAAATGGCATTTGAGTTCTTCAAAAACCAGTTTGATATTGATGAAAGCAAATACCAGGGCATAGTCAAAAGGAACCAAGAGAACGGGCGTAAGGGGGGTAGTCAAAGAGTGCAAAAGAGTGATTCAACTAACAACCCAATGGGGCCCACTGGGACCCAGTCGCAGCCAAATAACCCAATGGGGGCCTATAATGATAATGATAATGAAAAGGATAATGATAATGATTTAAAGAAAGGAAATAAATCTAACGATTTATTCCCGAAAGAAAACGAAGCTCTCTTTCCAGATAGTCAAACACAGGCTTCAAAACCTACAAAGAAGTTCTCTCCACCAACATTGCAAGATGTGCAGGCTTACTGCAAGGAAAGAAATAACACCGTAGATGCAGAGCATTTTCTCGCATACTACCAAGCCAACGGATGGAAAGTTGGTAAGAATCCAATGAAAGATTGGAGAGCAGCAGTAAGGACTTGGGAACGCAACAGAAGTACAACCTCAGCGAATGGGCAGAGTGGTGTTGCAAATATTCCTGCAGGAGTTAAACTGGGAGTAGGAGAAAAGATTGTGGATGGCAGAAGAACCTATGGACAAGGCAAGGCCAATATCCCGATGAATGCCCCACCAAGACCAGCAGATGGTTACTCGTGGGATATGGATAACGGAAGATGGATTTATCAATAGAAAATATGCGATATGGCGAAGGATTATAGTGACTTTGGTATAGAGATACCATTCGGGAGAAAAAGTGGTCATATCAAGACGTTTTGCCCCAAATGTAGGGATAGCAGAAGTAACAAGAGAGACCGCAGTCTATCGGTAGATCTGGACAACGGATTGTGGAAATGCCATTACTGCCAATGGAGCGGTGGCTTACCGAAAGACAGAGGATATGAGAGTTCATTGAAATACCAACGCAAGGAATACGTTAAACCTGCACTCAAAGGGTCGGCATTGTTGAGTGAAAAAGCATTGAGATGGTTTGCCGAAAGGGGAATATCAATGCAGACACTTACCAAGATGAAGATAACTGAGGGTAAGGAGTGGATGCCACAAAAAGGGAAAGAGGTGAATACAATCCAATTCAACTACTACAAGGATGGAGAATTGATTAACACCAAATTCCGTACTGGAGACAAGTGCTTCAAATTGGTATCCAATGCAGAGCTGATTCCCTACAACTTGGATGCGATTAAGGGGTCTATGAGCTGCCTTGTAACCGAGGGTGAGATGGATGCTTTGTCATTCATTGAATGCGGTAGGGAAGATGTGATATCAGTCCCCAACGGAGCCAATGCAAACCTCTCTTACTTGGATGATTATCTGGAGGAATACTTTGATGACAAGGAGATAATTTACATTGCTTCGGATAGTGACACCAAGGGAGTTATGCTTAGGGAAGAATTGCTCCGCAGGTTCGGTCCAGAGAGGTGTAAGGTAGTGGAATACGGAGAGGGTTGTAAGGATGCAAACGAGCATTTGATGATGTACGGAAAGGATAGCCTACTGCAATGCTTGGACAATGCAATAGAGCCTAAGATTGAAGGAGTATTCCACATTGAGGATGTAGAGAAACCGCTTGACTTATTGTACCGCAAAGGACTGCAGAGAGGATATACCATAGGGTTTGAAAACTTTGATGAGTTATGCTCTTTTGAGACCAAGAGGTTATGTATCCTTACGGGAATTCCAAGCTGTCTTGATGGTGACACTATGGTAGATATGGCTGATGGTACAACTAGAACTATGCGTGAAATTCAAGTCGGGGATATGGTAAAAACTCTTACTGAGAACTATTCATTAGGTGTAAGTTCTGTCCTTAATAAATGGGATTCTGGTGTTAAAGAGTGCTTTGAAATAACTACAAAAGGGGGGCAATCTATTATAGCAAGTAAAGACCATAGATTTCTTACTGATTATGGCTGGAAAAGAGTCTATCAGTTGAAGCCTCAAATGTATGTATACACAGCATGTACTAAGGTAATAAAAGAGAAGATTAAAACCATTACCTCTATTGGAGAAAGACACACGTACGATATAGAAGTGGAGAATACTCACAACTTTATCGCTAACGGCATTGTGTCTCACAATAGTGGTAAGTCGGCCTTCTTGAACTTTATCGCAGTTAGGATGAATATCCTGTACGATTGGAAATTCGCATTCTTCTCTCCAGAGAGTATGCCTATTGACTACCACGTCAGCACTCTGATTGAGATAATAACAGGAAAGAAATTCAGCGAATCAACCCTGCCGTATATGGAGTATGAAGCCGCCAAGCAATATGCTAACGATAACTTCTTCTTTATCTATCCAGAATCCTACACAATGGGTAACATCTTGGATAAAGCAAGAAGCCTTGTGAGGAAGAAAGGAATCAAGGCATTGGTCATAGATCCATACAACAGAGTGGAGAGTGAGCAGGATTACAGACAATCGGAGACACAACATATCTCCAAGGTGCTTGACCAGCTTACCAACTTTGCCCAACAGAATGATGTGCTGATATTCTTGATGGCTCACCCGACCAAGATGCCCAAGACACCCGATGGTAAACACCAAGTACCGACATTGTACGATATCAGTGGTTCAGCAAACTTTTACAACAAAGCCGACTTCGGTATAACAGTACATAGGGATAGGGAAAATGGATGGACAGAGGTGCACATACAGAAGGTCAAATACAGACACTTGGGACAGAATGGAACGGTTAGATTCAAGTTCAACTTGTTCAATAGCAGATATGTTCCTCTGGAAGATGGGTTAGACCCTCAATGGGATACGAGCAACTACTTGGCCAACAAAGCCAACTCAGTTAAGACAGAGTCAATGTTTGAACCCAATACGGATTTTGATAACGACTTACCATTCTAAGTATGGCAAAGAAAGCAGAGGTAAAGAAATCTACACATACGCATAAACAATGTGGGTTCTGTATGGTTATAGACTATGAGTTTCTCAACTACAAGGGAGAGCCGATAATGGGCCAATGTATATGGCGAAATGGTCGGTTCCTAATAAACGAGAAAGTGGATTGCAAGAAGCTCTGGATACCTAAAGACCAAAAAGAATGAAGAAAGCAGTTTACTTGATTTTGATGACATTGACCTACCCGATATGGAAACTATCAGCCGTAACAATGGATGCGTTATATGCAGTGCATAAGGAACTAATTAAATGGATTGAAAGATGAACGAGAACGAACACACACCATCATACCTAATACAAGGGGAGTTTGCCTACCGAGACCAAGCAATAAAGGCATTGGCCAAAGCAAAGGAGGTTGAAGCAACAAGGAAAACAATCCCCGTATGGTATGACAAGTGTACCACAAGGATGGTATCCCTGGAGAAGATTAAACGAAAGAAACTTGAGATAATAAAAGTAAAGATTGGTAAAGGAGAACTGGTCTTTATGGAAAAAGAAGTAGCAATAAAAAACGGATTTATTAACGAATAAAAAACACGATTATGGAAAGAAGAGAACTTGAGACAATTGCAAAACAATGGAGTGATGAGAAAGAAGACAGAACCCTTATTCTAATTACTACCGAGAGAGTAGATGGAGACAGGATGAGCACATCTACAATTATTGATGGGAATAAACTTAATGTCCTGCTGACAATGTTCAGCTTTATGAAAGAGCAGATTGATATGATGATTGAAGCATCCAAGATAGGTGCAATGAACGAACTGATAGGGGACATTATAGGTAATATCCCTCCAGAGAAATTGGACAAGAATAAAGATGCATTCTTCAAACTCATAAAAGACCTTGAAAAGTTAAATACCAAACACTCATAACTATGGACACTAAACTCGCAAGATACATCACTGCCCTAATCTCGCAGGATATTGATAAAAACCTCCCAAAAGGCGCTATGTGCTTAAGTAGTGGAGAGTGTGTTGCCCTTGAAAAAGCATTCATCAAAGAGGAGTACGAAAAGATTGTAGCATACTTGGATAAGAAGTTTGAAATTATCAATAGGGATAGATATACGCAATCCAGATAAACCACAGACTGATTAGGGATGACAGGGGTTGTCCTTATAAGTACACAAGCCGCAGAGTAGCAGAGATGAAAGCGGAGAGGATAGTGAGTAAGATGTATAGAGTAACCTTTAAAATTGTTGAGATATGAAAAAGATAAACATAGCAGAGCTTTTAAAAGATTGTCCGAAAGGGATGGAGTTGGATTGTACAATGTACGAAGATGTATATTTTGATTATGTTGATGAACTGCATATAATTCATTGTTATATACAACATGAAATGCACAAAACATCCGTTACCTTTAATCTACACGGAGCATATAATAGTGCTATAAAATCTAAATGTGTCATCTTCCCCAAAGGCAAAACTACTTGGGAGGGTTTCCATAGACCATTTAAGGATGGTGATATTCTTGCAACAGATTTAGGTAGCGTTTTCTACTTAAATACACGTCTTAATACCGATGAGTGTTATGGATGTTATGTTGGTAAAGGTGGCGATGGTTCTTTTCATATTTGTGAACCTTTTGCTTATAAAGAATGTTGTGGTCTTGCTACCGAAGAAGAAAAGCAGAAACTTTTTGATGCCATTAAAGCAAATGGTTACAAGTGGGACGATGAAACCAAGACTTTGGAGAAGCTGATTGAGCCGAAGTTTAAGGTGGGTGATAGGATTAAACATAGATTAACAGGAGATGTTTATAAGGTATTGTTTATATCATCAAATGGATGTGGCGGTGGAGTATACGATGTAGCGATTACAAATGAAATAGGGAAAAGTATTAACATTAAAGAGCAAGATAGTTACGAATTAGTCCCTAACAAATTTGACATTACTACTTTGAAGCCGTTTGATAAGATGTTAGTGCGAATAGACAAAAATTGGTGGGCAGATTGGTTTAGTCACATAGACTCTTATAAAAATATTTGTTGCATCAGAGTCGGTGCAGTATCAGTAGTTATCCCCTACGAAGGCAACGAACACCTTTTAGGCACAACTGATGATTGTGATGATTACTATAAAACTTGGGAGTAATGAACATTATAGGTTTAGAATTTGAATATATCCCAACCTTTCATATTCTTCCTCACGCATATATCACATTAGGTAAAAGTATCTGGTTGAGTTTTAGTTGGTTTAATTTTCAACTAACAATAAAGCATATTTCTTGTGATTATAAAGCCTCTGTATGGTCTTTATACACACCAAGTGTTACGCTACATTGTTATCCCAATAGTGGTTATTTACTGTCCTTTGAGGTATGTATGTTTGGTTATGCTTACAGGAAAGGGTTGTTTAGGATAAAAAATAGAGAAATTCAACCTACGGATAATACTAATGGTTTTGTACCATCTGGTTGGTTTCTTCAATTCGGCAATCCTATGACTAATGATTTTCTAAAAGACCTACACGATTTAATTAACAAGTTTAAAGATAAGGAGGAGTAGTTATGAAGTTGTGGATAGCCCGTGATAAAACAGGAATATTAGCAATATATAAAGATTTTCCAGCAAAATGTGAGTTTGGATTTTTACCTATTAACAATGCTAATTTCACGATAGATAGAAACCTATTCCCCTCAGTAACATTTGAGAACTCTCCGCAACAGGTGGAGATAAAATTGATTTAGTTATGACAATAGAAACAAAATACAACATAGGGGATGAGGTGTGGGTAATAAAAGGAGGGAGAGCTAGGGTTGGTCATATTCAATCAC